>Ga0184629_10000961_pt1 | contig 12243 bp, 12 predicted proteins | sample PLM4_32_b1_FD_133158 | JGI IMG/M metagenome (GOLD analysis project Ga0184629, IMG submission 133158) | Groundwater sediment microbial communities from an aquifer in East River, Colorado, USA - PLM4_32_b1 | ecosystem: Environmental > Terrestrial > Soil > Riparian zone | place: USA: East River... | reverse complement strand
TGTCTGGCTCTGAGTAAGCGGCACATTGAGCAGAGCCGCGCGAACGGGGGCATGAGAATTCATGGCGATCCTCTCAGGCGATCTTTGTCTCGGTGGCGATCGGAAGAGTGAAGGTTACCGTCGTGCCGACGGTCGGCGTGCTGGCAACGTGAAATGTCCCGCCGTGCCGAAGAACAAGGGCGCGCGCTATGGGAAGGCCGAGCCCTGTTCCTTCCTCGTTGCGTGTATAGGCGGAGCGGATTTGCGTGAAGGGCTGGATCGCGCGGTCGATCTCGTCCTGCGTCATGCCAACACCGGTGTCGCTCACCGCAATGGCAATACGCTCGGCCCCATCCGCCTCCGCCGAGACGCGAAGCCCACCGCCTTCGGGCGTGAACTTCGACGCATTGGACAAGAGGTTGATCAGGACCTGTTTCAGCCTCAGCGCGTCCGCCATCACCGGCGGCAGCGTGGCAGGGATTTGGATTTCGATGGTTTGGCGCTTCTGATCGATCCGGCGCTGCGAGAGCAGGATCGCCGACGTGACAAGCTTCTTGAGATCCAGCGGTTCAGCTTCCACGCGGAAGCTTCCGCTCTCGATCTCCGAAATGTTCAGGATGTCGTTAACCACTTCGAGAAGGTGACGGCCGGCTTGGGTAATGTAGCCGGCGTATTGGCGCGGCTTCCCCGCCGAGAGCTTTTCGGGCGCGAGCGTCTCGATCAACTCGCCGAACCCGATGATGGCGTTCAGCGGCGTCCTGAGCTCATGGCTCATATTGGCGAGGAACTCCGACTTCGCGCGATTGGCGAGCGCGGATTCGATCGCGGCCGCGCGTAACGCCGATTCCGCACGCCGACGCGTCACAAGCTGCCCGAGATTCGCCGTATACGCCGATAGGAGCGACGCGGACTTCTGTCGTGCGCGGACCTGCATCCAGCCCCTTTTAGGCTCAGATTCAAGGCACTGAACCTAAGAAGCGCCCCGTTAAATTACTGTGTCAAATTAGCGGAGTAGGGCGTTTCAATCTGGGGCACCAATACGACAATTCGTTCGACTTCAAGCCCGCTCCTGTCGTAGAAGACGCTCCCCTAAACCCACGTCTCCCTTATGCAATCTGTAATTACCGTTACCAATCTTTCCAAGACCTACAAGTCCGGGTTCATGGCGCTGAAGAACGTCAATCTTCAGATCCGCGAGGGGGAAATTTTTGCGCTTCTCGGCCCCAACGGCGCGGGCAAGACGACGCTCATCAGCATCATCTGCGGCATTGTGAACGCAAGCGAGGGCAGCGTCAGCGTTGCCGGCCACGACATCGTCCGCGACTACCGCATGACCCGCTCGATGATCGGGCTCGTCCCGCAAGAGTTGACGACGGAAATGTTCGAGAGCGTGTGGGCGACCGTGAGCTTCAGCCGCGGGCTGTTCGGCAAGCCCGCCAATCCGGGGCACATCACCAAAGTGCTGAAGGACCTTTCTCTGCTCGACCGGAAAGACAGCAAGATCCGAACGCTCTCGGGCGGCATGAAGCGGCGCGTATTGATAGCCAAGGCGCTTGCGCACGAGCCCATGATCTTGTTCCTCGACGAGCCGACCGCGGGCGTCGACGTCGAGTTGCGCAAGGACATGTGGGCCGTCGTGCGGGCTTTACGCGATTCCGGCGTAACCATCATCCTGACCACCCACTACATCGACGAGGCCGAGGAGCTGGCGGACCGCATCGGCGTGATCAACCGCGGCGAACTGATCCTGGTCGAAGAAAAGCGCCAGCTGATGCACCAGCTCGGCAAAAAGCAACTTACGCTGGAGCTGCACACGAAGCTCGATGTTGTACCGCCCGAGCTCGGCGGCTATCGCCTGGAGCTCGGCAACAGCGGCAGCGAGCTTGTGTACACCTACGACACGCAGGCCGAGCGAACAGGCATCACCTCGCTGCTCAAGGACTTGAGCGATGCCGGTATCCGCTTCAGGGACCTCAACACCAAGGAGAGCTCGCTCGAGGACATCTTCGTCAACCTGGTCAAGAGGCCGCGATGAATCACCGCGCCGTTGCTGCGATCTACAAATTCGAGATGGCGCGATGGGCGCGCACGATCGCCCAGAGCGTGATCGCGCCTGTTCTATCCACCTCGCTCTACTTCATCGTGTTCGGCGCCGCCATCGGCTCGCGCTTCACGGAGGTCGGCAGCGTGAGCTACGGCTCGTTCATCGTACCCGGCCTGATCATGCTGTCGCTCATCACGCAGAGCACATTGAACGCGTCCTTCGGCATCTACTTCCCGCGCTTTACTGGGACGGTCTTCGAGCTCTTGTCCGCGCCGGTCTCGCCGATGGAAATCGTTCTTGGCTATGTCGGAGCGGCGGCGTCCAAGTCGATCATACTGGGCATCATCATCCTTTTGACGGCGGGCTTCTTCGTGCCGCTCCACATCGAGCACCCGATCTGGATGCTTGTCTTCCTGATACTGACGTCGGTCGCGTTCAGCCTGTTCGGCTTCATCTTGGGGTTGTGGGCCGACGGATTCGAGCGGCTGCAAATCGCGCCGCTTCTGATCCTGACGCCGCTGACGTTCCTTGGCGGCGCGTTCTACTCGATCAATATGCTCCCGCCGTTCTGGCAGACCGTGACGCTGTTCAATCCGGTCGTCTATCTGGTCAGCGGGTTTCGTTGGGCGTTCTACGAGATCGCCGACGTCAACATCGTTCTTTCCGCCGCGATGATTGCGCTGTTCCTCGTCGTCTGCCTCGCCATCATCAGCTGGATGCTGAAAACGGGCTATAGGCTGAAGAACTAGCTTACTCCGCGAGCAGTTCGCCCGAGCCGCCCATCGGCGGCGGAAGGTCCTTCTGCTTGGGCAGACCGTCGCGGACTCTGAGCACGCTCTCCTGGTAATGCACGTGTACCATCGGCGTGAAGGAGAGCGATGGAATCGTCGCGGCGTAGACGTCGACCAGGTTCCATTGCGGATGTTCGGTCAGGATGTGGCCGCCGCACGTCTTGCACCACTTGCGCACGGAGTTCGCTGTCTTGGCGTAGCTGCCGATGCTGTCGGCGCCGCGCATGATGCGCACCGCATCAGGCTTCCACAGGGTGAACGCGTTGATGGGCCCTGCGGACCACTCGCGGCATGACGTGCAATGGCAATAGCCCATGGCGACGGGCTCGCCCGTGACCTTGAGCGCGACATCGCCGCAAAAGCATCTGCCGTCATAGGTTCTCTCGCCCGCCATGGCCCTCTCCTTGTCTCTCCATCCCCAAAGGGGCAATCTGCGCCTCCCCAAAAAGCGGGACAAGATGGCCGGGGATGAAGACGCCTTAATCTGCGGGACCGAAGCGTGCGCTGTGCCGGCGACTACGCACACCGAGACGATCGGTGCCGCGGCGGCAACCGAGCTCTCCGTCGTCTCGGATGCGATCTGCCCCTGGTGCTATATCGGCAAGCGGCGCCTGGAGCAGGCCTTTGCGTTGATGGACGGTGCATCGCAGTTTCGCGTCGCCTGGCGGCCGTTCGAGCTCAATCCGCAAATGCCGAAGGCGGGGATCGAGCGGCGCGAATACCGGATGCGCAAATTCGGCTCGTGGGAGCGTTCGCTTCAGATGGACGCGCAGTTGAGAGAGGTCGGCAACAGCGTCGGCATCACGTTCCGACACGATCTGATGAAACGCACGCCCAACACCTTCGACGCACACCGGCTGATCTGGCTCGCAGGTGTGCTCGGCGCGCAAGACGCGATGGTCGAGACGCTGTTCCGCGGCTATTTCAGCGAGGGGCGCGACATCGGCGATGCGCGCGCGCTCAGCGAGCTCGCCGGGGAGGTGGGAATCGACAGGGCGCGCGCAGAAGCGATGCTCGCCGGGACGGAAGGGTCAGCCGAAGTAGCGGCGGACGAAGAGGTCGCCATGCGCGCCGGTCTCTCGGGCGTACCGACCTTCGTGCTCGGCGGACGCGTGCTCTTCTCGGGCGCCCAACCGCCCGAGGTTATTGCGCGGGCGCTGAGTCAATAAGCGTTTTCCGCCGAAGTGGCTGCCGGTTCGGCGTAAGAAAACGCGACCAACTGAGAGTGGCGGCACAATTTTCTTGCTCGCGCGTTTGATCTGGCGCGCATTTCGATCCCTTCACCGTCCCCCATCTATCCACGCAGGAGATACGCCATGCAGATCGACCTGGTCACCCTACAGCCCCTGGTCGCGCTCATCTTCGGCATCCTGATCCTGATCGTCCCGAGGCTGCTGAACTACCTCATCGCGATCTATCTGATCGTGGTTGGGCTGGTCGGATTGTGGCCGCAGTTTTTCGCGACCACGACAACGATCTGACGTCGCTCACCCGTTGAGCGCGGCGAGCACGATCGATTCCGTCAGGATCTGCGGCAGCACGACGGGTGCTTGCGCGCCCGGCGCATAATAGAGATAGAGCGGCACGCCGGAGCGCTGCTGGGCCGCGAGCAGCGCGGTGATCTCGGGATTCTGGTTGGTCCAGTCGGCCTTGAGCGCTGCGACTTTGTGATCGGCGAACGCGTTCTTCAGCCCGTCGCTGGAAAGCGCCACGCGGTCATTCACGAGGCAGGTGATGCACCACGCCGCCGTTGCATTGATGAATACGGGGCGCCCTTCGTTACGAAGCGCCTCCAGTCGCGCAGCGGTGTAGGGCTCGTAGGGAATGGTGCTTTCGGCACTGGCTTGCTGCTGATCGCGAGACGGTGCTGGTGAGAATGAAGCTGTAATGGACGTAAGAACGGCGGCGACGAGAACCGCGGCAGCCGCGGTCGCAAGACCTGCCTTGCGTCCGAACCCCTCCGCTCGCTGCGCGCGCCCGAATGCCCAAAGACCAAAGGCGAGCGCGAGAGCAGAGAAGAGCGGGATGAAAACGGCGTCGGGCCCCACCTGGAGGCTGAATACCCAGACGAGCCAGATGGCCGCGCCATACATCGGGAAGGCCAGGATCTGGCGCAGGCTCGTCATCCATGGGCCGGGCTTCGGCAGGAAACCAAGCGCGCGCGGGAAGAAGCCGAGCAGCACGAAGGGAAGCGCGAACCCGATCCCAAGTGCCAAGAACACGGCGAGCGCGAACACGGCATCCTGCGTGAGCGCGTAGCCCATGGCCGCGCCCATGAACGGCGCCGTGCAGGGCGTAGCGACAACCACCGCGAGCACGCCGGTAAAGAAGCTCCCCGCCGCGCCGGATGTCCGCGTGAGTTTCTCGCCTGCACCGCTCAGCGCCCCGCCGCTGACCTCGTAGAGGCCCGAGAGGTTGAGGCCGATCGCGAACATCAGCAGCGCGAGCACTGTCACGAACAGCGGTTGCTGAAGCTGGAAGCCCCAGCCGACGGCTTGACCGCCCGCCTGCAGCGCGATCAGCACGCCCGCAAGGGCCGCGAAGCTCGCTAACACGCCCGCGCCGTAGGCGAGCGCGGATGCGCGCGCCGCGTCGGGCGCATCGCGTTTGGCCGCAAGTGCGAGCGCCTTCATCGACAGCACCGGGAAGACGCACGGCATCAGATTGAGGATGAGCCCGCCCAAGATCGCCAACAGCATCGCGCTCAAGAGCCCCAGATTGGAGTCGCCCGCGAGCGCCAGGGAAGCTGCGGGTACGACCCCCGGCACGGCTTCAAGATCGAGCGCATCCACGCGGCCATCGGAGCCGGTGAGCACCAGGATGCCCTTGATGGTCTCGACCGCCGAACGCTTCTCCGCGGTCGTCATCTTCCAGCCGGGCGTGCTGTTCAGCACGAGGCCGGCGGACGAGGTGCCCGCGTTCTGCGCCGCGGGGGGCTGCACCATACCATCCGCATACGGATAGAAGACCGCGCTCTTGGGCCGGGCCGTCGCCAGCTCGGGCGCTTCGAGGAGAAGTCCGAAGCGCGTGTCACTCGCCTGATAGCGCGCTGTCCACGGCGAGGCGTGCGGCAGCTTCGCGCGCGCGGCCGCGAACAGCTCGGCGTGCTCGCCCGAAGGCGGCGCATCCGCCGCAACCGGAAGCGGAAGCGAAAGATGCGTCTCCTCCGGGATGCAGACATCCGAGCAGACGAGCCACATCACGTCGGCTTCGAGGGTCGCCGTCTGACCCGGCGTCGCGCTCGCGGGCGCCGTGATCTCGCTCAAGAGAACGACTTCGTTCTCGTAACCGAAATTCATCAGCGGCCCGACGGGAATGCGCTCAGGGTAAGGGAATTGCGGCGGGGCGGCTGACCAGCCCTCAGGCAGCTGCCAGTTGATGACCGTCGGCGCGCCGGAATCGCCGGGATTGACCCAATAGGTGTGCCACTTCTCGCGGATGAGCTCGCGCAGCGCGACTGTGACCTTGCCGCCCGGCGTTACGCCTTCGTGCTCGGCGATAAAGCTCGCCTGCACCTTGGGCTCGGCGTCGGGGAGCGCGCCCGATTGGGCAAACGCCGGGGCTCCCTGGACCAGAAGCCCCAGGCCCAGACCAAACACAAACCGCGCAAGCCTTGCCATTTCGGGTCTAGATATAGTCCTTCGGGGAAACCCAAGAAAGCGTCACCACGCCACCCTCGCAGTGACGTGACGGTCTGTGTGACGCGGACGCCAAGATGTCTAAACGGTTGAAATTGCTATGAGAATAGTCTCTGGCCGATTCAAGGGGCGGGCGCTCAAGGCGCCCGGCGAAGCAGGCTTGCGCCCCACCTCGGGTAAGGTGCGCCAGGCCATTTTCAACATCCTTGAGCACTCGGGATTCGCAACCCCGTTCTCGCTCGAAGGCGCGCGCGTGGTGGACCTGTTCGCCGGCACCGGTGCGCTCGGGCTCGAAGCGCTCTCGCGTGGGGCGAAGTACTGCCTGTTCATCGAGGACGCAGCCGAGTCGCGCGCCATCATCCGCGAGAATGTGGAAGCGCTCGGGCTCACGGGCGCGAGCAAGATTTGGCGGCGCGATGCGACGAACCTCGGCGCACTCGATACGCTGTCGCCCTTCGATCTCGCGTTCCTCGATCCGCCCTATCGCAAGAACCTGCTCGCCCCCGCGCTCAAGGGACTCGCGTCCGGCGGTTGGCTGAATGCGAACGCGCTCGTCATCGCGGAAGCCGCCGAAGACGAGACGATCCCAACCGTCGACGGCTACGAGCTGCTCGACGATCGCGTCTACGGCGACACGCACATCGCCTTCCTGCGGACTGGCGCCTAGGCTCGGCTTTCCGGGCAAGAGATCCGGCGTTCCGATCATTCAGACATAGGGACCGCCCGAGTACATTGCACCTGCGCGTTCATCAGGGGCTATGACAATGAGCCAGTCCGCTTCGACATCCGGCAACGAGTATGTCGATTTCTGGAACGATATCCTCGTGCCGAAATTTGTTCGCTTCAAGCACATCCTGGTCGATGGACTGACCCACCATAGCGACAAGGTCTTCCCGTCGCTGATGGTCAAAGCGGGCGATCGGGCCGTCGAAGTCGGGTGCGGCTTTGGCGACACCGCGATGCAGCTCGCCAATCGCGTCGGCCCGACCGGATATGTGCTCGGCATCGATTGCTGCGAGGGATTCCTGGAATTCGGCCGCGCGGACGCCAAGGTCGCCGGAATGACGAACGTCGAGTTCCTCGAAGCCGATGTGCAGACCTATCCATTCAAGCACGACTTCGATTTCTGCTTCTCGCGCTTCGGCACTCAGTTCTTCGAGAATCCGGTTGCGGCTTTGCGCAACATGCGAACATCGCTCAAACCCGGCGGCACGATGACGATGATCGTGTGGCGCAAGATCGACGACAATCCGTGGCTCGGTCACGCCAAGGACATCGTGCTGCGCTATCTGCCGCCGCCGGGCGAGGACGGCCGGAGTTGCGGACCCGGACCTTTCTCGATGGCGAACCCAGACGTCGTCACCAAGCAGCTCGAAATCGCCGGCTACACCAAGATCGAATTCGAGCAGATCGATGCGCCGGTTCTCGTGGGGAGGAATGCGGATGACGCCGCCGATTTCCAGCTCGCGCTCGGCCCCGCGGGCGAGGTTTATCGCGAGGCCGGCGAGAAAGCGCTGGCGCGGCGCGATGAGATCGCCCAAGCGCTAAGGGCGGCCCTCGCGCCCTATCAGACGCCCGAGGGAATCGTCATGGCTTCGAGCTCGTGGAAAGTCACCGCGCGGAACCCGCACTGATCACTGCGCAAACAGCTTGAACGTCCAGAGCGAGCCGCCCTTCGGCACGTTCACGAGGTTCGGATCGGGCTGGCGGATATAGACGCCGCCGGTGCCGCTCGTGACGGTGACGTACTGCACACCATTGCGTTCAAAGGTCACCGGCTGGCCGATGATCCCGGACGGCGTCTGGAATGTCCAGGCGATGTTGCCGTTCTCCGCGTCGACCGCGATGAAGTCGCCCGTCAGCGTGCCGGTGAACACGAGCCCGCCCGCGGTCACAAGTGTGCCCGCCCAGTTCGGACTCTTGAACCCCGTCTGCCATTTCACAACGCCCGTCAGCGGATCGATCGCCTTCAGATAGCCGCGCGGATCGGGATCGGGGAACAACGTCCTTATACGGACAGTGTTGCCGCCCGAGCGATCGCCCGTCATGAGATTGAGGCCGCGCAAATTCTCCCGCGGCAGCGGTTCGTACTCGACGCCGATGTTCATCGTGTTGACATAGGCGAGCCCGGTGAGCGGGCTGTACGACATCGGGAACCAGTTCGTGCCGCCGCCGATATAGGGCCAGTTCTGGATCTTCGCGACGCCGTTCAGAATCTTCTTGGTGTCCTCCGACCACACCGGGCGGCCCGTCGCGATGTCGATGCGATCGGCCCACGTCACCTTGACGTATTTGTTCGCGGCCAGCAGTTCTCCGTTCGTGCGGTCGATCACATAGAAAAATCCGTTGCGCGAGGCCTGCATGACCACTTTGCGCGGGCGTCCGCCCAAATTCATCTCGGCGAGCACGAGTGCCTGCACGTTGTCGTAGTCGAACGGATCGTTGGGCGAGGCCTGGTAGTGCCAGGCCATCTCGCCGGTCTTGGGCCGGATCGCCATGATCGTGTTGGTGAAGAGATTGTCGCCCGGCCGATCGAGCGCGTTCCACGGCGACGGATTGCCCGTGCCCCAATAGACGAGATCGAGATCGGGATCGTAGGAGCCGGTGGTCCAGGTGCTGCCGCCGCTCGCGTTTGCCGCATTGTTGGGCCAGGTCTCCGAGCCCTTCTCGCCCGGTGCGGGCACGATGTAACGCCGCCACAGGCGATTGCCGGTCTCCGCATCGTAACCGTCGAGATAGCCGCGCGACGTGAACTCCGCGCCCGCGACGCCCACGATGACGACGCCGTCGGCGACCAGCGGCGCGCCGGTCATTGCGTGACCTTGCGAAATTTCGCTCGAGCGCGTGTTCCAGAGCTCCTTCCCCGTCTTCTGGTCGAGCGCCTGGACGCGGCCATCGAGGATCGTGCGGTAGAACTTGCCGTTGAACAGCGCGCCGCCGCGATTGACGATGCCGCAACAGACGACGCGCGGCGTGTCGGCGGGATACTCCGCCATCGTCTTCCAGATCACCTTGCCGGTGATCGCGTCGAGCGCGACCGTCTTGTCGTGACTGGTGATGAACATCACCCCGTCGAGCACGAGCGCCTGCGATTCCTCGCCGTTGTTGCTCTCGAGACTGTAGGACCACGCCGGCACAAGGCGGTTCACGGTCTGCTTGTTGATCTGGGTGAGCGTGCTGAAGCGCTGCTGGCTGTAGCTCATGCCGTAGGTCAGGACGCGATCCGGCGTGTCGGCTGCGTTCTTGAGATCGGCCGCGCTCTGCGCAAGCGCCAACGCCGGGCATGCGGCCATCAACGCGCCGATGATCACTGCTCGCTTCATTCTGCTTCCCCCAATTTGTGGCTCATTCTAGCGCGCATGCTTACGTTTTGTCGCTAGAGGCCGAGGGCTGAGAGGCCCGGGTGATCCTCCGGACGCGGGCCGAGCGGCCAGTTATATTTGCGCTCGGTCTCGCGTATGGGCAGATCGTTGATCGAGGCGATGCGCAGCCGCATCAATCCGTGCTCGTCGAACTCCCAGTTCTCGTTGCCGTAACTCCTGAACCAGCTGCTGGAATCGTCGCGCCACTCATAGGCGAAGCGCACGGCGATACGGTTGCCGCCAAAGGTCCAGACCTCCTTGATCAGGCGATAGTCGAGTTCCTTCGACCATTTGCGCGTGAGGAAGGCTTCGATCGCCTCGCGGCCCTGAAAGAATTCGGAGCGGTTGCGCCATCTGCTGTCGACCGTATAGGCGAGCGCGACCTTCTGTGGATCGCGTGTGTTCCATGCGTTCTCGGCCATGCGGGCCTTCTGGGCTGCAGTCTCGGCATTGAACGGGGGAAACGGCGGACGGTCCATGATCTCACTCAATTGAAGCGTGGTGTCTTGTTGAGATAGAGGCGGCGCAACGCGGGGCGATGCTTCTCCATCTCGGCACGATTGGTTTCGATGTCGGGTTTCGCGTCGGCCGGTAGCAGCGAGAAATAAGGCGTCTTTTTCGACTCGACATCGAACTCCGTCTTCGCGTTGCGCAGCAGATCGGGCGATGTCATCAGATCGAGGATCGAGGCGGCGAGCACTTTCGCGCCTGCGACCTGGCCCTTGTGCGAGATCGAGCTCACAGGCGTCACGGCCGCGTGCCATTCGTGATACTCGATGCCGGGCACGGAGGCGGGAAAATTGAAGATGCCGGCGGGCACGACCCAGGAGACATCACCGTTGTCGTTCGACGACGTCGCCTGCTGGCGTCCGCCGAGCGGTATCGGCGCGGCGCGCAGTCCGGTCACCGGCTTACCCGCCGCCTTCTGGAAATCGCGCGCGAACTGCTGTTCCTGTTCGGTCCATTTCGGCATGCCGACGGCATCGATGTTTTTCTGGATCGCTTCGGCGAGCGCCTTGTTGGCGAGCTGCGGCCAAGCGGACGCCGCGTAGCGCACGTCGTAGGTCGTGCCCGTCATCAGCGCGGCGCCATCGGCGATCTTGACCAGGCGGTCATAGGTCGTCTTCGCGGCCGGCATGTTGGCGTCGCGCACGAACCACCAGATCTCGCCGGTGTCCGCGATGATGTTCGGCTGGATGCCGCCGTTGGTGATCGTGCGATGCGCGCGGTAGGTCGGCTGCAGATGCTCGCGCAATTTGTCGAAGCCCAGATCCATCAGCTCGACCGCATCGACGGCGTCACGCCCGTCCCACGGATTAACGGCGCCATGCGCGGTCTTGCCGTGGAACGTGAAGCGCGAGCTGATCGCAGCGTAGTTCTGCACGCCGTAGCCGGTCGAAAGCGCATCGCGGATGTGGAGATAGATGACCGCATCGACATCCTTGAAATAACCGGCGCGCACGATGAAGGGACGGCTCGCGAGCTGCTCCTCGTTCGGTCCGAAGGAGAGCGCAACCGTGCCTCTGATGTTGTAGCGCTGCATCGCCTGCTTCACGGCGAATGCTGCCGCTGAGGCCACGCCGCCATGCGTGTTGTGGCCCTCCATGTGCCCGGGTCCGCCGTTCACGAGCGGCTTCCTGTCGATCGACCCCGCCGTCTGCGAGCCGCCCGGCAGCGCATCGAGCTCGGTGACGACCGCGATCTTGGGCCTGCCCGTTCCATACTCCGCCCAGAGATTGGTCGGCATGCCCGCGCCGCCGAGCTCCACCTTGAAGCCGGCCGCCGTCAGCGTGTCCTTCATGAGCTTCGTGCTCTCGACTTCCTGCATGCCGAGCTCGGCGAAGTAGAAGATCGAGTCGCTGATGTCGAAAATCTGTTGCGCGTTCTTATCCACGGTCTCGAACGCGGCCTGCTTCTGCTCCGCTGTCGCGGCAAACGCGATCGGCGCGCCCGTGAGCGCGAGGAACGATGCCAACAGTGCGACTTTCCTCATCCCAACCTCCCGAAAATTGCCGTCATTCCGAACTCAAAGCCGTGGTCCACCCCATAGCGTCCTTGAACAACTCAAAACATTCCAAACAAACCCAATCGTATTCCGCGCCATGCTGATAATCGGAACAGGTCGTGTGGCCCTCGCGTTGAATGGGCTCATTTGGAAGATCGGCTTCTGCAAACTTAGCCCAACACGCGACGCAATGATCGTGATCCCAGCCCGGCCGATAGGCTCGATACCGCATGCGCTGAAACCGCACGCCACGCAGATAGGGCTGCGTGCCTAAGTGTTTCAGTCGCCAATCTTCTTCCATCCCGGAACCCCTAGCGAAAGAGGACATTATCAGAGGCGCCTGCGGTTCGGCCAACCGTGGTAGGTTTGCAAAAGAACAGGGCTTCGGGAGGGACAAGATGTCGTCACGATTCACGCGGCGGGA
>Ga0184629_10000960_pt1 | contig 12257 bp, 10 predicted proteins | sample PLM4_32_b1_FD_133158 | JGI IMG/M metagenome (GOLD analysis project Ga0184629, IMG submission 133158) | Groundwater sediment microbial communities from an aquifer in East River, Colorado, USA - PLM4_32_b1 | ecosystem: Environmental > Terrestrial > Soil > Riparian zone | place: USA: East River... | reverse complement strand
GGCCTCCACCGCGGGTGTGCTGGTGAGCCGCCGGGCGTCGCCGCCGGCCTTGTCGACGATCCAGAGGTCGCCGCCGTACTCGAAGGCGATCTGGGTGGCGCTCACCGTGGGCTGGCGGAGCAGGCGGGTGCCCTGGGCAGCGACCGGAAGGGGAAGGGCCAGGGCCGAGGCGACGATCAGAAGGCGACTGGTCATGGGATCATGTCCGAAGGAGGCTCGTGATGATTGGAGGCACGGAAGTCTCCCAAGTAACCGTCTGATCCGAAGAGTCGCAACGGCTCACCCCTGCCCCCTGGTCCCTGACCCCTGCATTTTGGCCAGCATCCGCTCCATTCGCTCGAGATGGGTGATCGTCACCGTCACGGCGCCGAACTCCTCTTCCACCTTGCCGCGGAAGATGAAGGGACCCGGGTCGAAGAGGACGTGGCCCCGGGTCCGGTGCACCTCGGGAAAGAGCACCGTCTCGACCAGGCCTGCTCCGTCGTCGAAGGTGGCGAACTGCATCGGCTCGTCCTTGGCGGTGTGGACCGGCTTGGCGGTGGTGAGCATGCCGGCACAGAGCACCGCCTGGCCCACGTGCCTGGGCAGGTCGGTGGACGACACGAGCCGGAAATGCCGGAGATCGTCCTGGTGCAGCGACATCGGATGGCAGTCGGTGGAGAAACCGAGGAGCTCGAATTCGGTGTGGCGGCGGCGGTCGAGCGTGTAGGACGGGAGGACGGGAAGAGGGGAAGACGGGAAGCTTCGGAATACATCTTCTCCCGTCCTCCCGTCCTCCCGTCTTCCCGTCTTGTCCACCTCCCACAGCATCTCCGGCCGCGTCTTTCCGTCCGCGATGCTGTCGCACGCGCCGACCTTGATGAGCAGGCGGAGGTCCTCGGGACGGAGGCCGGTGCGGGCGCGGAGGTCGGGGAGGCTCACGAAGGGGCGGTCGGTCGGTCGGGCGGTCAGGCGGTCGACCGCCCCCGCGCTCAGCCCCTTGATGTACTGGAATCCGATCCGGATCTCGCGGCCGCTTCCCGTCGTTTCAAACCGGCTCCGGTTGATGTCCGGCGGCAGCACCGTGATGCCCGCCCGGCGCGCCTCGGCCACATAGGCAAACGCCGCGTAGAACCCGCCTCCGTTGGCCAGCACCGCCGCGAAGAATTCCGCCGGATAATGGGCCCGCAGGAACCCCGATTGCTGCGCCACCTGGATGTAGGAGCAGGAGTGGCCCTTGCAGAAGCTGTACCCCGCGAAGCTCATCACCATCTCCCATACCTTCTTCGCGTTTTCGTCGCTCCTCCTCAGCGAGCGGGCCCCGGCAAAGAAATCCTGCGCGTACGCGGCCAGCGCCTTGACCGGACGCTTCTTGGAGAGCGCCTTGCGCAGCCCGTCGGCGGTGGCCAGCGGCATGCCGGCAAACGCCGAGGCGACGTTCACCACGTCTTCCTGGTAGACCATCACGCCGAAGGTCTCGGAGAGCACGTCGCGCAGGGAAGGGTCGAGCGGTTCGTACTGGCCTCCGTGCAAGCGCTCCAGGTAGATCCGGATGAACCGGTTCGACGCCGGGCGGATGATGCTGGTGTTGAGCACCATGAGCTCGAAGGATTCCGCCCCGCTCTTGATGCAGAGCTGCCGCGACGCGGGCGACTCGGTGTAGAACACGCCCATCGTCTGCCCGGTGGCGAACAGCCGCCGCGTTTCGGGGTCCTGGCCCGCCTCGGCGGAGGTGTAGTCCAGCACCCGCCCGGTGTTAGCCCGCACCGCGGCGATGCCGTCGCGGATGACCGCCAGGGAGCGATTGCCCAGCAGGTCGATCTTGACCAGCCCGGCGTCTTCGGCGCCGTCTTTCTCGAACTGGATCACCGGCACCGTCAGGTCGGGTGCTCCGTCGAGCACCTTTACGGCGGGCTCGACGGGCACGTAGTCGGTGAGCGCTCCGGGCACGATCACCACGCCTCCCGGGTGCAGCGAAAGGTGCCGCGGTGTGCCGACCAGCGGTGTCGCGCGACGGGCCAGGTCGATCCACGCCCGGGGAAGGTCCAGCCCGGTGAAGTTGGGATGCTCGGCCAGGAGCTGGTCGATCGGGATGTCGTCGCTATACCAGGGAATCCGGCGGGTAACTTCGCGGATCTCGCCCTCGGGGCGGCCCTCGACCTTGGCCACCTCGCGGAGTGCGCCGCGCAGCTTGAAGGTGTTGTGATTGGCCACCATCGCGGCGCGGGGAAGGGGATAGCGGCGAAACACCCAGGCGAGGATGTGGTCGCGCTCGTCCCAGGGAAAATCCAGATCGATGTCGGGCGGATCCTTCCGCTCCGGATTGAGGAATCGCTCGAACAGGAGCCCCGCGCCCAGCGGCTCCACGTGGGTGATCCCCAAGGCGTAGGACACGATCGAATTGGCGACCGAGCCGCGGCCGCAATGGGTGGGGCCGTGCTCGACGATGTCCTTCACCACCAGGAAGTAGTCGGCAAAGCCCTTCATCCCGATGATGGCGAGCTCGTGCTCCAGCCGTGTGCGCGTGATGGGGGCGATGGTGCCGTAGCGCCGCGCCGCGCCCTCGTACGCCATGGCCTTGAGCTGCTGGAACGCATCGGTAGCCTCGGCGTAGCGGGGAGGGACGATGCGATCGCCGATGGGAATGCGATAGCGGCAGCGGTCCGCCAGCTCGCCGGCCCGATCGAGGGCATCGGGGACGTCGGGAAAGTGGCGGGCGAGCTCGGGGGTGGGTTTGAGCCAGGCGTCGGGATCTGACAAGTCGGTAGGTCGGTACGTCGGTAGGTCGGTAGATGATCCGTTACCGACATACCGACCTACCGACCTACCGACGTCCGAGAGCGTCTCATTGCGGCCAATCGCGACCAGCAGCCGGTGCCGTGCCCAATCCTCCGCATGGGCGAACATCGCGCCGTTGGTGACGACTGGCGGGATACCCATCCGCCGGGCCGCGGCGAGCACCTCGTGGCGCGCGGGACCGGGGCGGAGCTCGGCGTAGAGGTTCTCCGGCCCGCCGGCGGCGACGATGCGCTCGAGAAAGGGAACGCTGGCGGAGAGGAGGAGGACGCCGTTCCGATCGTGGGCGAGAAGGTCGGGAAGACGGGAGGACGGGAAGACGGGAAGATCTCTTCTCCCGTCCTCCCGCCAATGCACCGCGCTCACCGCCCGACAGATCGCTCCCCACCCCCGCTGGTCCATCGCGAGCGCCACGCACTCCTCATCGTCCTGCACGAGGTGCGCGCCAAGAATCGGCCGGATCCCCGCGGCTTCGGCAGCGCGCTGGAACTCGACCGCGCCGTAGACCCCGTTGGTATCGGTGCAGGCGAGAACGGAAAAGCCTCTCGCGGCGGCGGCCGCGATCATCGTCTCGGGGGACGAGGCTCCTTGGCCCAGTGAGAACCAGGAATGGACGTGGAGATGGGTAAACACATCATAGAATTACCGAAGAAATACCGAAAGTCAATCATGACATGTAACTCTTTATATTACAACATGTTACGGTAGATGTTCCCGACGGCCACCCGGAAGCATTAGCTTTGTTCACCTCCATACTAGAGAAGACCCATGCGGCGATGCCGGCGAGTCGCAACGTGGAAATAGCTCGTCCTCGGTGACGAAACTCGTCCGCCGGGCCGAGACAATTTCGATGGCGCTCATCTCCGTCGGCCTCCTCGGTGCGCAGGCGCCGGCGGCACCGTCTGTCTGCACGGAGGTAGTGCTCCCACCGATCGTAAAAAGCCCGCTCTGCGCTACCGTCTCCACACTCAACAGACCGCTGCACCCCGTCATCCGGGGCATCGCGCCCGGAGGCGGGCTCGGCGCCGGCATCGAGTACGACGCGCCGTTAGGTGACCGATGGCATGCCGCCGGGGCCGCAACTGTCACGGCGCGGGACTATTGGAGCGGCGAGGTCGGTGCCGGATATCGTGGCGCGCGCGCGGGGGTGGAGACGTACGCGCGCCTGCGGGACATGCGGCAGCTCAGTTTCTTTGGCCTCGGCCCCGAGAGTGACCGGACCGATCATGCCGACTTCCGGCTACAGGAGCGGGTCGTCGGGGCACTCGGCTCGGTGAGCGCTACGCCATGGCTCACGATCGGCGCGCGGGTGGAGGGATCCTGGCCCGAGGTGGGGCCGGGCCGTTCCACCAAGCTGCCGAGCATCGAGGCGCGATTCGCGGAGTCCGACGCACCCGGCCTTACGTCGCAGCCGCGCCAGATCCGGTATCAGGCCTCGGTCGACATCCGGATTCCGGCGGCGATCGGAGAGCGGCTGTACCAGGGCGCGAAGTACCGGATTGCCTACGCGGTTTTCTCGGATCAGGAGCTCGACCGCTTCAGCTTCCGCCGGCTCGACTTCGAGGCGCAACAGCGGTTCGCGTTGTTCGGTCCCCACCGCCGCTTGACGCTGCACGGATTGGTATCGATCACCGACACCGACGCCGGCCACCAGGTTCCGTTCTACCTTCAGCCCACACTGGGCGGAAAGTGGAACCTGCAAAGCGTTCACGAAGATCTCATCGGGTCGGACGGGACCCAGGCCACGTTGCGCGGTTTCCGTAATTTCCGGTTTCGCGACAGGAACCTGCTGCTGCTCCAGGCCGAATACCGGATCCCGCTGCGCGGGCCGGTCGACGCGACGCTGTTCGCCGACGCGGGAAAAGTGACGAGCCGCCGAACCGACCTCAATCTGGCCGACTTGCAGCACGACTTCGGGTTCAGCCTGAGCCTGATGAGCGGTCCCGCCACCGCGGCGCGGGTGGATGTCGGTCTGGGCGGTGAAGAGGGAATTCAGTTGTTCTTCACGATTCGCCGGGAGGTGATTCCGTGACGGGGGCCCGGATCTCTCTGGGGCTCCTGGCCGTGGCCGTCGGCTGCTCGCTCAACACGCCCCGCACGATCGACCCGGCAAAACTGGCCGCGTTGTGGGATGAACCGGAGAACCTCGAGCGCCGCGACCTGCTGCATGGATCCGGCGGCCGGCAGCGCGCGCCTGATCCGAGCGATGCCTTCCAGTTCCTCTCGGAGAAGGAGACCGGCACCCAGTCAGGGTACGACGTGAAGGACGGGCGGGGCCGGGAATGGAGCGTCAAGCTCGGCCCCGAGGCGCGGACCGAAATCGTGGTATCCCGCATCGTCTGGGCCGCCGGGTACCATCAGCCCTACATCTACTACCTGCCTCGATGGACGCTGGTTCGCGACGGCAAGCGGACGGAGCAGTCGGGAGCCCGGTTCCGCCTCGAGCCCCCGACCCACAAAAAGGTGGGAGAGTGGTCGTGGCGAAACAATCCGTTTCTCGGCACCCGGGAGCTGGCCGGACTGCTCGTCCTGATGATCATGGTCAACAACTGGGATCTGAAGTCGGCCCAGAATTCGATCTATGAGGTTAATCCGGACACGAAGGACGAGCACGACTGGTACATGGTGCGAGACCTCGGCGCCGCGTTCGGCAAGAGCGGCTGGGCGACGTTCGGGACCAAAGACGATCCGGCGGCTTTCGATCAGGAACCGTTCATCCAGGGAATCGAGGGCAACCGGGTGCGGTTCGGTTTTGAAGGCGCCTGGCTCGAGCCGCAGCTCCTCAACAGTGTGACGCCGGACGATGTGCGCTGGGTCTCGGGGTTTCTCGCGCGGCTTTCTCCGAAACAATGGAACGACGCCTTCCGCGCCGGCGGCTTTGAAGCGGCGGAGGCCGATCGGTACATTCGGCGTTTGCAGCAGAAAATCGCCGAAGGCATGAAAATCGGCTCGCTCTAGCACTATCTTCGACACCGTTCGAATCCCACCGGAGGCCGTTCATGGGTTGGGCCCTGCTCGCTGTCCTGCTGGCCGTCGGCGGCTGGCTCGCCATCACCTACAACGGCCTCACCCGGCTCCGGATGCTGGCGCGCAATGCGTGGTCGGACATCGACGTGCAGCTCAAGCGCCGGCACGATCTCATCCCCGTCCTGGTCTCCACCGTCAAGGGGCACGCGGGCTACGAGAAGGGCACGCTGGAATCAGTGGTCGAGGCCCGGAACCGCGCGCTCACCGCCTCGGGTCCGGCCGCCGCGGGGCCGGCCGAGAAGGCCCTCGCCGGGCAGGTCCGGCAGCTGCTCGCCATCGCGGAATCGTACCCCGAGCTCCGGGCCGGAGAGAGCTTTCTGGCGCTGCAGCGCTCGCTGACCGACATCGAAGACCACATTCAGAATGCCCGGCGCTACTACAACGCCGTCATCCGCGACCTGAACACCCGCATCGCACAGTTCCCCTCGAACCTGGTGGCGGCTCCGTTCGGGTTCGAGCCGGGTGAGTTCTTCGGTCTGGCCGATGACGCGGAGGGCGCCGTGCCCCGGGTCGACGTGTGAAGCGCGCGGCCGCCCGACTGCTGCTGCTGTTGCTGTAGGCCGCCGCGCCCGCGGCGGCGCAACGCACCCTCGAGATCCAGCGCTTCGACGCCGACATCCGCGTTGATGAAGACGGGAGCATCGAGGTCATGGAGACCATCCGGGCCCGGTTCACCGGGGCCTGGAACGGGCTCTATCGCATGGTGCCGGTGAAATACCGCACGCCCCAAGGCTTCAACTGGTCGATCCGGCTCGAGCTGCTGGGGGCGAGGGACGAGCAGGGCGCGCCGCTGCGCACCGAAACGCTCCGCGAAGGCCACCACGTCAAGTACAAGGTGTATGTCCCCGGAGCGCAGGATGCGACGCGCACCGTCGTGATCCGATATCGGGCCCGCAACGCCCTCCGGTTCTTCGAGGACCACGACGAGCTGTACTGGAACGTCACCGGCGACGAATGGGACGTGGCGCTGGGCGACGTCTCCGCGCGGATCACGCTCCCCCGGGGCGCCGCGGGACTCCGCGCCACCGCGTTCAACGGTATCTACGGCTCCACCTCCCGCGAGGCGGTCGTTTCGCTCGCCGACAGCGCCATTCACGTCACGATGCCGCGCAAGCTCGAATTCCGCGAGGGACTCACGGCGGTCGTCGGCTGGGACAAAGGCCTGGTGGACGAGCCCAGCGCCACCGAGCGCGTGTCGGGGTTCCTGGCCGCCAACTGGCCGCTGGCGCTGCCGATCCCGGTCCTGTTCGGGATGCTGATGCTCTGGTCGCGCCGCGGGCGGGATCCGCGGCGGCTTCCGGTGACGGTGCAGTACGAGCCGCCGGCGGGACTCACCCCCGCGGAGGCCGGCACCCTCACCGATGAATCGGTGGACATGCGCGACATCACGGCCTCGATGGTGGATCTCGCCGTACGCGGATTCCTCAAGATCGAGGAACGGGAGGACTCTCAGCTCTTCGGCCTGATGAAGAACCGGGAGTATGTCTTCCATCGCACCCGGACGCGGGACGAGTGGCGGGCGCTGACGCCGCACGAGCAGGAAGTGCTCGAAGGCATCTTCGAGGACGGCGTCGACACGGTGCAGCTCTCCGACCTCAAGAACGAGTTCTACAAGAGCCTCGACGGCATCCGGTCCGGGGTCATGAATCGGCTGGTGACGCTGGGACTCTATGTGAAGCGGCCCGATTCAGTGCGGAATCGCTGGCGGTTCGGCGCCGTGGCGCTGGGCGCACTCACCGCAATGGGCGGGTCGGCCCTGGGGGCGAGGCTGTTGCTCACGCCGGTGCCGTTCGTCCTGGCCGGGATCGCCATCACGCTGATCATGCTGATCGTGGGCCACCACATGCCGGCCCGGACGATCGCGGGCGCGCGCATGCTCGAAAAGGTGCTCGGCTTCGGGGAGTTTCTGGAGCGGGTGGACAAGGAGCGGTTCGAGCGGGTCGTGAAGACGCCCGAGATGTTCGAGCGGCTCCTGCCCTACGCTATGGCGCTCGGGCTGGAGAAGCAATGGGCCCGCGCGTTCAAGGACATCTATCTCGAGCCGCCGACCTGGTACGTAGGCGGCAACCTCCACGCCTTCAACGCGGCCAGTTTCTCCAACAGCCTGGCGGAGCTGTCGAGCAGCGCGGGAACCGCGATGAGCTCATCGCCCCGCACGTCGAGCGGCTCGGGGTTCGACGGGGGCTCCTCGGGCGGGGGCGGCGGCGGCGGAGGCGGGGGAGGGGTCTGATAGTGCGCGGGAGTAGCGGAATTCGCGCATTCATAGGCGATGATTCCTTTGTCACTTCACTGCCCCCCACAGATTCCACAGATACGTCAGTTTAGTTTTGTGCCTCAGTGTTTTTTGGGAGCTTGCCGGAGAAGTTTTCCGCGGAGAAACCACCAAAAGGACTGATCTCGGCCCGCACCCAGATCCGTCCTGGCAAGAAGTCCCCTCAAATCTGTATGAAGATCTGTGAAATCTGTGGGCGGCTGTTGCGAAGCTAGGCCCGCATCCACGCGGGCTTGAGCTTCCCGATCTTCCGATACACCGGGCACGCCTCCCGATGCGCACCGGCCAGGTACCCGGTGCTCAGCAGGAACTCCCCCACAATCTCCCCGCCGGTGAACTTGAACGTCTGTTTGAACAGCTCGACCCACTCCGGCTTGCCGCGGGGATGGTTGGCGTCGAGCCACCCCGAAAACGATCCGTGGGTTTTCCGCATCGAGACCACCGCCTTCGCGTTGGCGATGGCCGCTTCCACCTTGAGCCGGTTGCGGATGATGCCGGCATTTCCCAGGAGCCGTTTGACCTCCCGCGCCCCATAACGCGCCACCCGGTCGGGATCGAAGCCATGGTACGCGGTCCGGAACGCCTCTCGTTTCTTGAGGATGGTGAGCCAGGAGAGCCCCGCCTGGTTGATTTCCAGCATTAGCCGCTCGAATAGCTCGGCGTCTCCGGTGAGCGGGAAGCCGTACTCGCGGTCGTGATACGGCCCGTGCCACTCGTGGCCCTGGGCGATGTCGCAATAGGTGCTCACCTCACCCAGCCCCCATCTGGGCAAAGCCCACGGTGTTCCCGCCCGGCTCCCGCACATAGATCTCGGTGCTGCCGTAGAACGTATCGTGCCGCGGTTTCACCACCGGGGCACCCGCGAGCGCTTTTTCCACCTCGTCCAGGCTGTCCACCGTGATGAACAGCACGACCGAGTGGCCGTCCAGGCTGCCGGCGCTCCCGGGATGGTCCTCGATCACGCTGGCGCGGGTCTGGTACATGATCTCCACCCCTTCCCGCTCGACACTGGCGAACAGCACCTTGCCGTCGGGGCCGGGAATCTCGTGGACCTTCTTGAAGCCGAGTGGACCGGTCCAGAACCCCAGGCAGGGCTCGACCTGGTCCACCACCAGGACTGGTGTCAGGTGCTTCAGCATCGTTCGAGTCTTTCGGGTGAGAGGCCGAATCAGGAATAACTCATGGCCGGCAGGCCGCAGGTTTTGCGGAGCAGGGAAAGCTGTCCCAGATGGTAGCTGTCGTGCTGCACCATGAAGGCGAGCATCCCCAGGGTGGTCTTGGTTTCGATGGGGAACTGGGTTTCGATGGTCGTGTCGGCCTGGTGCGCCGTCAGCTCCCCCAGGCATTTGTCGAGCACATTGCCGACGTCGGTCCAGGCCGCCTGGACCTCCTCGAGCGAGGGCCAGGAAGTGATTTCTGTCAGGCTCTTCCAGCCTACCCGGTCACTCAGCGGGCACTTGCGCTCGGTGCCCATCTGGCCAAGGAGGTAGTAGCGCGATTCGACCATATGGGCGGCCACGTAGGCGGCGCTGTTCGCGTCCGGCGCCGGGCGCGCCATGGCCTGGTCGTCGTCCAGCCCGTCCAGGCAGTTGGTGAAGAGCTTCCGGTTGAGCCGGAGCGTTTCGGCCAGCGGGGCGATGCGGGGATCCATGCCGCCTCCTTGGTGGTTGACTGTGGAAGGGTTCTTACTGACCCTTCTGGATGCGCGCGATCGTGAATGCCGGCGCCGGCGGCGTGGACGTCCTGGTGTCGATGGAGACGCCGGACCCGACCCCGGTACGCCAGCAGATCCGGGTCCGGGTGCGGGCCGCCGGGCTCAACCGGGCCGACATTCTCCAGCGACGGGGCGCCTATCCGGCTCCGCCAGGTTGGCCCGCCGACATTCCGGGGCTGGAGTACGCCGGAGAGGTCGAGTCGGTCGGGTCGAGCGCCTCCCGGTGGCGCATCGGGGAGCGGGTGATGGGCCTGGTGGGCGGTGGGGCCCACGCCGAGTACGTGGTGGTGCACGAGGACGAAGTGCTGCCGGTTCCGGAGAATCTCTCCTTTCCGGAAGCGGCGGCAATCCCCGAGGCCTTCCTCACCGGCTACGATGCGCTGCTGACCCGCGGGCGGCTGGAACGGGGCGACTGGGTTCTGATCCACGCGGTGGCCAGCGGCTTGGGCACCGCCACGATCCAGCTGGCCAAGGTACTGGGGGCGACGGTGCTGGGAACCTCGCGCACCCCGGCCAAGCTGGAGCTGCTTCATGCGCTGGGACTCGACCAGGGGATCGATACCTCGACGCGGCCGTTCGGCGAGCAGATCACCGGGCCGGTGAACGTCATTCTGGATGTGCTGGGCGGCCCGGCATTCCACGCCAATCTCTCCCTGCTGGCCCCTCGCGGACGCCTGGTGCTGCTCGGCTTTCTGCAGGGCCCCGCCGCCGCCGGGAGTCTCGAGCTGATCCTCCGGAAACGACTCGTGGTGATCGGTTCGGCGATGCGGACGCGGGAGCCCAAAGAGCGGGCGGCGCTGGTGGCCGAGTTTGCCGAACGGATGCTCCCGCTCTTCGGCGAGCACCTGAAGGGCGACGCACCGATGCTGAGCATGGGGCGTCCCGAGCACACCGGCGCCACGCTCCGGCCGATCGTTCATGCGGTGTTCCCGATGGCCGACGTGGCCGCGGCGCACGCCGTGATGGAACGGAACGACTCGGTCGGGAAGATCGTTCTGGTGTGGTGAGGGGTGCGCCTCCACGACTTCGCGCTCCGCCCGGCCGATAATGTGTGAATCCGATCCACCGCCCGCTGCAGCTCCTTCCGCTCCTCCGCCGGCCGGTCCGACGCATCCCAGAGATCGATCTGAGCGTTGGCCTCGACCAGCCGGTCCGCGGTGACCGTCACCGTCCGCACCGCGATCCGCCGGTCCATGGCGGCGTCGAGCGCCCGTCGCGCCGCCTCCCAGAGATCGGCATCGAGCGAGTGCGCGGCGAGCGGGAGGCTCTGCTCCGAGCTTTTATAGTCGGCGTATTCCACCCGGACGGTGAGCCGGTTCGCGGCGAGCGCGCGCCGCCGGAGCCTTCTCCCGAGCCCTTCGGTGAGCCGGCGCAACAGCGCGTGCAGTGTGCTCCGGTCATTGGTGTCGGTGGCCAGGGTGTGCGACAACCGGAACTCGGCTTTGACCGCGGGCGACAGCACCGGCCGCGCGTCGATGCCGCGGCTCCGGGAACTCAGCAGGCGGCCCCGCCCGCCGAAGACCGCGCAGAGCTCGCACTCGGCGATGGCGGCGACCTGCCCGATCCGCTCCAACTGATACTCGTCGAGACGGAAGAGGATGTCGTCGGGCACGTCGGGAAGCACCGCCATCCGGTGGGGGGCGAGGAAGGGGGCCTCCGAGCCTTGGGGAACGAGGATTGGCCAGATGTTGGAGGGGAGGACGGGAAGACGGGAAGACGGGAGGTCCTCCCGCCCAGCGCGGGTCGCCGCTTCCGACACCAGCTTGTTGCCCGCCACGCCCACCGTGAGCGGCAGGGACAGCCGGCTGGCCGCTTCGCGCCGGATCCGCTCCGCTACGTCCACCGCGGGGCCGAACAGCCGCTCGGTGCCGCTCAGGTCCAGAAAGGCGTGCCCGTATCCCCGGGGCTCGATGACCGGCGCATAGATCCGGAGGATTTCGTGGAGGGCCCGGGACGCCCGCGCATAGAGGCGAGGATTGGGAGGGATCAGCAAGAGATCGGGGCAGAGCTTTCGGGCCCGGCGCACCTCCATTCCCCGAGTGACCCCGGCCGACTGGGCCTCAGGTGAGAGCGCCAGCACCGTGGCGCGATCGGCTCCCGGGGGCGCGACCGCGAGCGGCCGTCCCCGAAGCGCCGGGGCAACCAGGCGCTCGACGGTAGCGCAAAAGGCGGGGGGGTCGATGAACAGGACGGATTTCATAGCCGTTTTCGGGATTTCTTCGGTATAAAGTACCTCCCATTCAGTGCCGGTCAAGGTCGCTCTTTGAAACATCGAGAGCCCACTCACGTATACCCACTCGTGGATATAGATCGATCCGACCCCATCCCGATCGCTGAGCGGTGCTACCGATTGCTGCTCCATTGCTTCCCTCGCCGCTTCCGCGCCGAGGCGGAGGGTGAGCTGCTGGAGTGCTTCCGGGAAAGCTGGCCGATCGCCCGAAGAAACGGCCTCGCCGCACGAGCCCGATT
>Ga0184629_10000959_pt1 | contig 12277 bp, 6 predicted proteins | sample PLM4_32_b1_FD_133158 | JGI IMG/M metagenome (GOLD analysis project Ga0184629, IMG submission 133158) | Groundwater sediment microbial communities from an aquifer in East River, Colorado, USA - PLM4_32_b1 | ecosystem: Environmental > Terrestrial > Soil > Riparian zone | place: USA: East River... | reverse complement strand
TTACCGCGTGCCGGCCACCGTGACGGTGCGGCACATCCAGTCCAAGACCCAGGCCGACTCCAAGCGCCTGCTGGGCTGGGCCCGGGGCAAGCAGGACTGGAACAAGCTGGTGCAGCGCTACTCCACCGACACGCTCACCCGCGCGACCGGCGGCTCGCTCGGCACCGTGACCCACGAGGGCATCTTCTCGTCGATCGGCACGCAGCCCGCGCTCGCCGAGTCGGCGTTCGCGCTCGGCTCGGGGAAGATCGGCGGTCCGTACCGGACCGAGCGGGGCTGGCACGTGATCAAGGTGGAGTCGCTGAAGCCGGAAAGCACCCGGCCGTTCGAGCAGGTGCGCGCGGGGATCCTGCGCCAGCTCGGGTCGCAGCGCTCGCAGGAGTACTACAAGACCCAGCTCGATGCGGCGCGCGCGGGCGTCGGGGTGAAGTCCGACTCGGCGGCGATCGAGAGCTTCCTGAGCCAGAGGAAGAGTCCGCGCGACATGTTCCAGGAGGCGCAGAACGCCGGGCTCGCGGTCAAGCGGGTCGAGCTCTACCGGAAGCTGCTCGAGGAATACCCCGACAGCGAAGTCAGCGCGCAGGCGCAATTCATGATCGGCTTCATCTATTCCGAGGAGCTCAAGAACTACGACGAGGCCGAGAAGTCCTTCCGCCAGCTGCTCAAGCGCTACCCCGACTCCGAGCTGGCGGCGTCCGCACAGTGGATGGTGGAGCATATGAGAACCGAGGAAGCGCCGTCGTTCATCAACGCGCAGGCGGATTCGAGCCGCCCCGGCGCGCCGCCGCGCGCGCGCAAGGGCTCGACCGGAAAGCCGTGAACGCCGTCGAAGTCCGGGTGAACGGCCTCATCGTCGAGAGCAAGACGCAGCAGAACATCGTGATCCTGCGCGAGGTCGACGGCGAGCGCATCCTGCCGATCTGGATCGGGCCCGGGGAGGCCATGGCGATCCGGCGCATCCTCTCCGAGGACCCGTTTCCGCGCCCCCTCACGCACGACCTGCTGTTCCTGGTGGTCGAAGGGCTCAAGGCCAAGATCGTGCGCGTGGTGATCTCCGACCTGCGCGAGAACACGTTCTACGCGAGCGTGTTCGTGCAGCGCGAAACCGACATGCTCGCGCTCGACGCGCGGCCCTCCGACTCGATCGCCCTGGCCCTCCGCGCGCGCGCCCCCATCTTCGTGAACGACAAGCTGCTCCAGCCCCCGCCGCGCGCCGAGGAAGCGGAGAGTCCCGAGCGTCCCGCGCGCGAGCTGACCGAGGAAGAGAAGGCCGAGCAGCTGCGCCGCTACCTCGAGAAGCTGAATCCCGAGGACTTCGGGAAGTTCAACCTCTGATGCCGCGGCGGAGCGCAGCGGGCGCGGCGCTGGTCGCGCTGGGGATGCTCGCGGCCGCGCCGTCCGTGCCGGCCGCCCCGCCGCTCGACCTCGCCGGCGCGGACGCGCTCGCGGCCTCGCGCGGGGGCTCGAGCGGCGACCTGCTCGGGCGCTGGGCCTCGAAGGCGAGCCTGGCCGAGATCCTCTACGTGCTGCGCCGCTCCTCCTCCGAGCTGGGCGAGTCGGAGGGCCCGCTGATCGAGGCGGCCCTGGAGAAGACCGGCGGCGACCGGCGGGCGCTGCGCCTGCGCCTCGTGACGCGCCTGGCGATGGTCTCGCCCAAGCGGCTGAAGAAGCAGGTCGAGCTCCTGGCCGACGGCAACCCGCCCCCGCGGCCGCGCGCCTCGGTGTTCCGCATCGCGGCGCTGCTGCCCGGCAGCGGCGCGTACGAATCCTACGGGCGCGCCGTCCGGCTCGGGCTCCAGTACGCCCTCGCCGAGGCCCGCAGCGGCGGCGAGCCTCCGATCGAGCTGCGCTACTGGCCCACCGGCGACGACGACTCCGGGCGGATCGCGGCGGCGCTCGACTCCGCGCTGGAATCGAGCGGCGTGATCGTGGGCGAGCTCCTGAGCGTGCCGACGCTTTCGCTCGCCACCGGCGCCCGGATCGCGCGCGCGGTGCTGGTGTCCCCGACCGCGACCGACGAGAGCGTGGGAGCCGTGGGCCCGGGCGTGTTCCAGATCGGCCCGTCGGCCGCGCGCCGCGCTTCGGCGCTCGCGCGCGCCTGCAAGGAAGGGGCGCCGCGCGGGATCGGCGTGCTCCACTCGACCGAGTCGGGGCACCGCGGGCTGGGCGAGCGCTTCGCGGCCGCCGCCGAGTCGCTCGGGCTCCCGGTGACGTGGCGCGACACCTACGCTCCCGGCGCCGAGGACTTCCGGGCGGCCATCCGCGCGATGACGGCGCAGAGGGTGGACGTGCTGTTCTGGGACGGCGACTCGCGCGAGGCGGACGCGCTGCTCCGGCAGCTCGCGCAGCAGAAGATCGCGGTGCGGCTGTGCGGCGGCGAGGAGCTTTCGCCCGAGCAGTACCACGCGGAGACGCGCGCCATGCTCGAGGGCGCGCGCCACGTGGCCGAGGACTGGCAGGTTCCCACGCGGACCATGGCGCGACTCGACAGCGTGGCGCGCGCGGCGGGCGAGGAGCGCGCCGGGCCGCTCCACGTGCGCGGGTACATCACCGGCCGCTTCATCGCCGCGGCGGTGCGTCAGGGGGCGCTGTGCCCCGAGGAGCTGGCGGCGGCACTCGCGTCGCGGATCGAGCGCGAAAGCGGCGGGCCCGCGCTGCGGTTCCTCGACTGCGCGGCGGAGGGCGCCATTCTCCCCGTCTACACCGTCTCGCACGGACGGAGCGCCGCGGGGCCGTAGGCGGAATGCCGGGCGGCGCGCTGCGGAGGACGCCGCGCAGGCCTGAATCGAGCGGGCCGGCTTACCTCAGCTCGATCCCCAGCGTCGTGACCCACGACCTGTTGTGCGCGTACGAGCGGTCCGCGCCGGCGAAGGTGCCGGCCAGTCCCAGCGCGTAGCGGCTGTCCACGACGATCCGGAAAGGAGCGCGGCCCAGCGCCAGCCCGCCGCCCGCGATCAGTCGCGAAGCCGGTGCGGGACTCGGAGCCGACCGCGTCGTCGTATGCGCCGAGGAAGCTGGAGGAGGCGACTCCCGTGCGGAAGCCAAAGCTCACGTTCGAGCCGGCGGCCGCGAGGCCGGCGCTCGAGACGAGAGCGAGCGTCGCGGCGGAGACGAGGAGGAAACGGGTCGGGATCATCCTGGCACCCGCGCGAATTCTACACCCGTTCGGGCCGTTCCGGGAGCGCCCGTTCGCCTCAGTCGATCGTGAAGTTGAAGTGGAACATCGCGTACACCTCGCGCGTCTGGTCCTTGACGCGGTAGGGGCGGAACACGCAGCGCCACACCGCGTCGCTCGCTGCCGGGCCGAACTCGCTGCGGACCAGGATGTCGTCCGCCTCCACCTGCACCTCCACCACCCGGCCGGTGGTGTCCACCAGCGCCAGCACCGCCACGCGCCCCTCGATGTTGTGGTCGTACGCGTGCTCGGGGTAGGCGGGGCGCACCAGCTTCTCGATGATGAGGTCCTCCGATTGCATGACCGGGACGTCGGACCGGCGGCTGAAGGCGCGCGCCAGCAGGTCCTCGGGAGCGTCCCCCGGCCCCAGGACGTGCGAGCGCGTCGCGGGCTCTGCGGCCCGGGTTCTCGAGGAGGTCGGAGTGGGCGCGCCGCCGCGTCGCGCCGAGCGCTCGAGCACGGCTCCCAAATTGCGAAGGGTCTGCGCTTCGCCCGGCGGCTGCGTGAGCGTGATGCGCCGCACGTACTGCTCCGGGCCCTCGAAACCGAAGCGCACGGGATCGTTGATCACGCGCTGGACTGCGCGCTGGATCGGGGGCACGCGGGAGAGTTCCAGCGCCGCGAACAGCATGAGCCCGGTCGTGGCCGCGATGAGGGAGAGGCGCCGGGCGTTGCGCCGGCGCTCGGCGAAATGCGAATGGCTGCCGTGATCCATACCTACGCCCCGCGGCTGACCGGCGGAGGTGGGGTCAGCGGTCGTTGTTCCCGGTCAGGACGATGCCGCGGTCCGAGTCTAGCAAAAGCGCGCGCACCCGGGCGCGCGGATCGCGGACCACGACCTCGATAGGCCCGGGCTCGGTGCGCGCGAAACGAATCCTCCCCAGCGCATCGCTTTCGAGGACGAGCGCGCCGCCCAGCATCACCGCTGCGCCCGCCACCGGCCGTCCCGCGGGGTCGCGCACTTCGAGCGAGTCGAGCGGCCAGTCGGCATTCGGCGCCCACTCGCGCGCGAGCGCCAGGAACAGCGCGTAGGCCTCGGCGCGGATCGTGCCCGGCGCGAGCAGGCGCGCCTCCGCCTCGTCCACGCGCGCGGGAGCGGCGTAGAGCGCGGGGCACGAGGTCTGCTGGAGCGGGTACTGCGCGTCCTCGGCCGGGGCGGGGGCCGGAAGGGCGAGGCGCGCGAACGCTTCGGCGCTGCGCCCGGCCCACGCCTTGCCGGCGGCGCTCGAGAAGTAGTGGCCCATCATGGGCGGCTCGGCGCGGTGGCCGATCCGGAGGAAGCGCTCGGCGAGAAAGCGCTCGCTCTTCTCCACGCGCTCCACGTCGGAGAGCGCGAAGTCGCCGTCGCGCGTGAGCGTCACCGTAGCGCCGGCGGCCGCGAGCATTCCGGCGAGCGCGCGCGCCACGTCGAGGTTGAGGGTCGCGCCGCGCGTTCCGCTCCGTCCCACGCCGCCGTTCTGGTCGCCGCCGCCGTCGGGATCGAGCACGATGCGGCGGCCGTGGAGCGTCCCGCCCGCGATCGCGACGAAGCGCGGCGGCAGGAGGGAATCGGCGCCCCACGCGCGGTAGCCGGGCAGCGCGGGCGCCGTGATGCGCCCGTCCGGACCGGGGAGCAGGGTGGCGAAGCCGTCGCGGTTGAGCCACCGGACGACCGGCTCCGGCTCGCGCGTGCCCGGGGCGTTCGCGAGCGGCGCCCCATCCGGCATCGCGAGCGCCATGCCCGACCACGCGCCGCGGCTCGCGGCGCGCGTTGCCTTGCGCGGATCGAAGGTGACGGCGGCCGCCCCATGCGCGGCGGCGTGCCCCGCTGCCCCGGTGACGAGGGAGACCGACGCCTGCGAGGCCGCGCCCGCCGGCGGGGGCCGGGTCGAGCACCGCAGGTAGCCCCAGGCCACGCCGTCCGCAGCCGTGAGCAGCGTCTCGGCGGGCGCGATCCCCGCGCCGCGCGCCGATGTGAGACGGAGCGCGAGCGAGTCCGGCACGGGGAAGCCCTCGCGATCCTCGATACGCACCCGCACCGGCACGATCCAGCCCGCCCCGGAGCGCGCGGGCTCGAGCGCGCTCGCGGTGAGTCGCGCGGCCTCGCGCCGGATCGTGAAGGCGATGCGCGCCTCGCGGGCTGCGCCCTCGCCCGCGAGGCGCACCGCGAGCCGCGCCTCGTGCCGGCCGCCGGGGAGGGGCTCGAGCGCCCACTCCAGCTCCGCTCCGCGGCGCACGCCGGCGCGCGGCGCGCCGTCGAGCGTGAGCACCGCCTCGTCGAACGCGCCCGCGATGCGCGCGGCGAGGAACGGGGCCGGGATCTCCTCGAAGACCGTGTCGGCGGCGCCGCCCCGCGTGCGCGAGGCCGTGAAGCTCTCCACCGTCGGCGCACGGCGCGCGAAATACTGGCCCAGGCCGATCAGCAGGGCTTCGGCCTCGAGCCGCTCCTTGGCGGCCAGTGCCAGCCGCGCCTCGACGTCCGGGTTCGTGATGTACGAGGCCTCGGTGAGGAGGCCGGGCGACTCGCTGTTCCGCAGCACGAAGTAGTTCCCGGGCAGCAGCCGGTGGGTCTGGATGCCGAGGTTGCGGACCAGCGCGCGATGCACGTCCTGCGCGGCGTCGAGCGACGGTCCCTGGTCCCCGAGCTTGTAGTAGGTCTGGGTCTCGTTCACGTCGTGCGCGCCGCGCGCGTCCGCGTTGTGGTGGATCGAGAGGAAGAGATCGGGCCGGAACGCGTTCGCCAGCCGCATGCGCTCCGTGAGGTCGCCGCGCAGCGTGCTGTCGGCCGGCGAGAGGAAGTCGCGATCGTCGGTGCGCGTCATGAGGATCTGGACGCCGCGGGATTCGAGCAGCCCGCGCAGGAACAGCGCCACTCCCAGGTTCACCTCGGCCTCGGTCAGGCCCTTGACCCCGAGCGCGCCGCGGAAGAACCCGCCGTGCCCGGGATCGAGCACGATGCGCTTGCCGGCGAGGATGCTCGAGTCCGCCGCGGCGAGGTCGTCCACGCGGCCGTCGTAGCCGGGCCCGGGCCGCCCGCCGCCGGTCGCGCCGGGCGGGGACGGGGTCGGTGGAGGCGAGACGTGGTGCGGCCCGCAGCCTGAAGAGATAGCGGCCGCGGCGAGGAGGATGCCGGCGGCGGCGCGGCGCGTCCATGCGCGCGAAGCGGGCCTCATGCCGGCGCACTCTAGCCGGACGCGCGGGCGCGCGCCACTCGGGAACGGGACGATCGCTGCGATCCGGGCGCGCGGCTCCCCGCGCGGCGCCAATGCGGTCGCGCGCCGCGGGTCGCCGAGGCATCTACTCGATCACGATCATCTTGCGGGTGACCGCGCGCCCCAGCGCCTCGAGCCGGTAGAGATACAAGCCGCCGGCGAGACCGGCCGGCCGGAACCGAACCCGGTTGGCGCCGGCCGGGCGCATCTCGCCTTCGAGCAGTGACGCGACCCGCCGCCCCAGGAGATCGAACACGGCGAGCGTGACCGGGGCGGCGGTCGGCAGCATGAACTCGATGAGTGTGCTGGTACCCGCGGGGTTCGGGCGATTCTGCGCCAGCTCGAGGGACGCGGCCGCATGGGCCTCGGGAACGGACACGATTGCCTCCGTGATGGCGGCAAGGCCGTATTGCGGGCGATCGCCGAAGTTGTCGAAGCTGCCGCCGACGTAGACCGTGCCACCACTCACGGCCAGAGCGTTGACCACCGCGTTGTCGTTCGAGTTCGGGTTCCAGTCGAAGGCGGATCCGGTCGCGGCATTCAGGGCGGCGATACTGTTGCGCACCTGGCCGTTCATGCTGGTGAATTGGCCTCCCACGTAGATCGTGGGCCCGTCCGCCACGAGGACGCCGACGCCGGGAGGATCGTCGGCGGCTGCAGGATTCCAGCTGGTTGCGGCTCCCGTCGTGGGACTCGGATCCAGCGAGGCGAGGTGGTTGCGGGCCTGCCCGCCGATGCCTGTGAAGCTCCCGCCGACGTAGACTCCTTGGACAAGAACGCCGACTGCGAGGGCGGAGACAGAGCCGCCAGTGGCATTCGGATCCCAGTCGGTCGCGGCGCCCGTTAGCTCATCCAGTGCACCGATCCGGCTGCGAGCCTGTCCACCGATGCTGGTGAAGTCCCCGGCCGCGTACACCACGCCGGGGCGCAGCGGCGATAGATGACCATAGGCCAGTCGGGCGACCGTATTGTTGGCGTCCGGATTCCAGGCGATGGCGGCCCCGGTAGTGGCATCCAGCGCGGCGATGCGGTTGCGGGCCTGCCCTCCGATGTTCGTGAAACTCCCGCCCACGTAAATCGTGTTTCCGAGGGCCAGGAGGCTGGAGACACCGCCGCCACTGGCATTCGGGTCCCAGGCGGTCGCGGCGCCCGTTCCGGCATCCAGCGCCGCGATGTTGTTGCGGGCCTGCCCGCCGATGTTCGTGAAGCCCCCGCCCGCGTAGATCGTGGATCCGTCGTCCGTCGCGAGGGCGGAGACCGTGCCGCTGCTGCCCGGATTCCACGCGGTGGCGGCGCCGGTCGTGGCATCCAGCGCCGCGAGATTGCTCCGCGCCAGCCAGTCGCCCATGCAGCTGAAGATTCCACCCTCGTAGACCGTCGACCCGCTCACCGCGAGGGCCCGTACGTCAGAATTGGCATTCGGGTCCCACGCGGTTACGGCGCCGGTTGCGGCATCGGGCGCGGCGATGCGGTTTCGGGCCTGCCCGCCCATCGTGGTGAAGGACCCGGCTGCATACACGGCAGAACCGGCTGCCGAGAGGGCAAAGACAACGCCACCGCCGGCGTTATGGCGCGGCACGCCATCGATTGCGTTGAAACGGCCTCCGAGATACCAGCCACCGGCGCCGTCGGATGCGACGGCCCATACGGATCCGGCGACCTTAGGGAAGAGGGCCGGCGGTTTGGCCGCCTCCAGTGCGCTTCAGACAAGAACCGGGATCCGGTTCCGCCCTCCCCCGAGCTCCCAGCAGCGTCCTCAAGAATACTCCGCCGGCTGGGTCAAGATACAGTCATGTGACTTTCCGAATCGGGTGAACGGGCGGCCGGCTCGGGCCGATGTAAGCCTAGCGGGCGGCCTCGCGCCCTCTGCATTCCAAGCTTGAACAACTCCTGCTGAACCCTCGAGCCGTCGAAGTGTATGTTGTCGCGGTCGACTTCACTCTGGACCGGCGTCCGCTACACGGGCGCCATCGCGTTTTCAGGCGATTCCATTCGCACGGAGAGACCAGGATTATGGGCAAGTCCCTCGAGGCACGTGGATTCCTGCTGGGTTTGCTCCTCTTCGCTTCGTCGCCCGCGATCGCTCAGCCGCCGAGCGCGCCACCCGCGGCCACTCCAGCGACGAGCACGGTGCGCGGGCGCGTCACCGATTCCCAGTCGCGCGAGCCGATCGGGCAGGCCGAGGTCGTCGTGGTGCGGACCGGCCCGCGCGCCTACACGGAGGACGACGGGCGGTTCGTGCTCGAGCGCGTCCCGGCCGGCGCCTGCACGCTCAGCGTCACGCGCATGGGATACGCGCCGCTCCGCCACGAGCTGACGGTCACCGAGGGCGCTGAGCACGCGATCGACCTGCAGCTCACGCGCAGCGCCGTGCGGCTCGAGGAGGTCACGGTGACGCCCGGCAGCTTCTCGTTCATGGGCCAGGGCACGGGCACGCGCCAGACCATGTCCCGGGAGGACGTCCAGGCGGTGCCGCAGATCGGCGACGACATCTTCCGGGCGGTGAACCGCCTGCCCGGCCTGGCGTCGAACGACTACGCTGCGCACTTCGGCATCCGCGGCGGCCGGCACGACGAGACGCTGATCCTGCTCGACGGCCTCGAGCTCTACGAGCCCTATCACCTCAAGGACTTCAACGAGGGCGCGATCAGCATCATCGACGCCGAGACGATCGAGGGCGTCCAGCTCATGACCGGCGGCTTCCCCGCGCGCTACGGCAACAAGCGCAGCGGCGTGTTCGACATCACCTCACGGACTCTCGAGCCCGACCGGACGCACATCGACCTGGGCATGAGCTTCATGAACTCGAACGTCATGGCGAGGGGCCCGTTCCTGAACGACAAGGGCTCGTGGCTCGCGTTCGGCCGCATCGGGTACATGGGCCCGGTTTTCCAGTTCATCGACCAGGCCGACCTGCCCAAGCCCGACTACGAGGACGTGTTCGCGAAGCTGAACTACCAGCTCACGCCCAACCAGGCCCTCGCCCTCGATGTCCTCCACGCGGGCGACCGCTACAAGTACGACATCCCCGCCACGACCGGGTTCAACGACACGATCAACACCGATGAGATCGCGGACACCGACTACCGGAACAGCTACGTGTGGACGACCCTCAAGTCCACGTTCGGCCCGCGGACCACGGTGCGCACCCTGCTCTCGGGCGGGATCGTCAAGCGCGCCCGCGACGGCTCGGAGCGCGACATCCTGAAGCCGACACCCTTCTATGCGATCCACAACGATCGCACGTTCACGACGCTGGGCGCGGCGCAGGACTGGTCACTGGGCCTGTCGGAGCGCAACCTGCTGAGCTTCGGCGTGGATTACCGCGGGCAGCACAACACCGACACGTTCCAGGACATCGTGTTCGGGGATCCCAACGACCCCGAGGCGCCCGAGCCGGGCGACACCGTCGTGACGAACAACCACATCGAGACGCGCGGGTCGCGGCTCTCGCTCTACCTCTCGGATCGCTGGCGCGTCGTGAGCCCGCTGGTGGTGGAGGCCGGCGTGCGCTACGACCGCGCCACCTGGACCGGGGACGACGACGTGAGCCCGCGCGCGAGCGCGGCGCTGGACCTGGGGAGGGGCATGACGGCGCGGGTGGGCTGGGGATACTTCCGGCAGATGCAGGGCATCGACGACGTGTCCTCCCTCGATGCCACCCGGACCTATTTCCGCTCGGAGCTGTCCGAGCAGTGGACCGCGGGCTGGGACCGGGTCGGCGCCAAGGGCTCCCTGATCCGGGTCGAGGGCTATTACAAGCGCGGCTCACACCTGCGGCCGGTATTCCGCAACTGGAAGGGCGCCATCGACGCCTTCCCCGAAGTGAACGAGGACCGCATCAAGGTCTTCCCCGACCGCGCCGAGGGCAAGGGCGTCGAAATCTACTTCGACCGGCCGATCGGCGAGCGCCTCACCGCGCGCGCCAGCTACGCGTACTCGGTGGCCGACGAGGGCGTGGTGAAGATCGAGAACGTCAACGAGGCGGGGCAGCCCCCCTACGACCTCCACCATCCCAACCCGCAGGACCAGGCCCACGCGGCCAACGCCGATCTCACCTACCGGGTCGGCGGATGGTCGGTCAACGGATCGTTCGCCTGGCACAGCGGCTGGCCGTCCACCGAGGAGCACCTCGAGACCGTCGTCAACGCCAATCCGCCGCCCGCGACCGAAGAGGCCGCGCGGCCCATCAAGCTCTACGGCGCTCGGCTGCCCGACTACCTGCGGCTCGACATGCGCGTGAACCGAAGGTGGCCGACGCGTTGGGGCGCGTTCGGCGCATCGCTCGAGGTGATCAACGTGACCAACAATACGAACGTCTTCGGCTACGACTACTTCCGGACCCAGGACTCCTCCGGGAGCATCGTTCTCGAGCAGGGCGAGGAGACCTGGTTCTCGATCTTCCCGTCGCTGGGAATCACCTGGAGCGCGAGCTTCTAGCCGCGACCGTGCAGGGCCGCGCGGGCGCCCGCCTCCGGGTGCGCTACGCCTCGCGCGGCGGAACGGTGTCGAGGTCGCCATGGCGACCTCCGTAGCCTCACCGAATGCGAGTGAACGACTCGTTGCCGCGCCGGCTCCCGGTGGAGTCGCGCGACCCTACTCGACGACGATCAGCTTGCGCGAAACGCTGCGTCCCAGCGCCTCGAGCCGATACAGGTACAGACCACTGGCGAGCCCGTCGGGCCGGAACGAGACCCGGTTTGCTCCCGCGGGCCGCGTCTCGCCTTCGAGCAAAGTGGCGACCCGGCGTCCCTGAAGATCGAATACGCCGAGTGTCACCGGTGCCGCGGTCGGCATCGTGAACTCGATGAGCGTGCTGGCTAATGCGGGATTCGGCCGGTTCTGCGCCAGCTCGAGTGACCCTTCCTCGCCACGTTCGGGTACGAACACCGTTTCCTCCGAGATGACAGCGAAGCCGGCCTGTGCGCGGTTGCCGAAGCTGGTGAAGCTCCCGCCGACGCAGACCGTACTCCCGCTCACCGCCAGCGCGAAGACCTCCGCTTCGTTCGAGTTGGGGTTCCAGTCGGTGGCGGCTCCGGTCACGGCATCCAGCGCGGCAACGCTGTTGCGAGCTTGTCCGCCGATGCTGGAGAAATACCCTCCTGCGTAGATCGTGGAACCGTCGATCACCAGAGCCCTGACCACGGGGTCCGAATTCGGATTCCACGCGGTGGCGGACCCGGTCGCGGGATCCAGCGCGGCGATATTGTTTCGCGGCAGCCCCCCGATGTCCGTGAATTGCCCTCCCGTGTACACCTTGGACCCGTCTACCGCGAGAGTATTGACGAAATCGCCAATCGCACCCGCAGTCCAGGAAGTGGCGGCGCCGGTCGCGGCATCGAGCGCGCCGACCAGGCGACGCGGCTGCCCGCCGATGTTGCTGAAGTCCCCGGCGGCGTACACCGTGCCGCCGCTGACCGCAAGCCTGCTCACGTCGCTGTCGGCGCCCGGGTCCCATGCGGTGGCGGCGCCGGTGGCCGCATCCAGGGCGGCGATGCGGCTGCGCGCCTGCCCGCCGATCCCCGTGAAACTCCCGCTCGCGTAGACCGTTCCTTCGCTTACAACCATGCTGCCGATGCCGCCTCCGGTAGCGTTCGGATCCCAGGAAGTGGCAGCGCCCGTGGTGGCGTCGAGCGCGGCGATGTTGTTGCGCGCCTGTCCGCCGATGCTCGTGAAGCCGCTGCTGGCACTGGAGCTGCCGAAGTTCGTGAAGCCCCCGCCGACGTAGACTGTGGATCCATCCACCGCGAGAGCGGTGATGCTGCCGTTGGGACTCGGGTCCCAGGCAGTGGCTTGGCCGGTCGTGGCATCCAGCGCCGCGAGGTTGTTCCGCCCGATCCAGTTGCCCATGCAGGTGAATAGTCCGCCCGCGTAGACCGTGGATCCGCGCATGGCCAGGGCTCGCACGTCG
>Ga0184629_10000958_pt1 | contig 12289 bp, 9 predicted proteins | sample PLM4_32_b1_FD_133158 | JGI IMG/M metagenome (GOLD analysis project Ga0184629, IMG submission 133158) | Groundwater sediment microbial communities from an aquifer in East River, Colorado, USA - PLM4_32_b1 | ecosystem: Environmental > Terrestrial > Soil > Riparian zone | place: USA: East River... | reverse complement strand
GGAAATGCGGGCCGGACACGTGCCAGTGGAAGTTCTTCGTCTTGAGATAGAGGGCGAACATATCGGCGGCCAACGCATTCAGCGCGCCGGCAATGTCGCGCACCGCGCTGGACGACAGATCGGTGGGGGTGTTGAGCGGCGCCGTTCGCCGTTTCCTGGCTTCTTCGAGGCTCATCATGGGGCTCCTTCGTGACTCAGTCTGTTATTGCGCCCTTGAGGCGCAAGCCATTATCCCCCCGATGAAGACTGCTCCCGCAGGACGCGATTGTCGAGTTAACAACGCTTTCAATAGACGACGACCGAGCGGATCGACTTGCCGGCGTGCATCAGGTCGAACGCGTCGTTGATCTTCTCGAGCGGCATTGTGTGCGTGATCAGATCGTCGATGTTGATCTTCTTATCCATGTACCAATCGACGATCTTGGGCACGTCCGTGCGGCCGCGCGCGCCGCCGAAGGCCGTTCCCCTCCAGACGCGGCCGGTGACGAGCTGGAACGGCCGGGTGGAAATCTCCTGCCCCGCGCCGGCCACGCCTATGATCACGCTCACGCCCCAGCCCTTGTGACAGCATTCGAGGGCCTGTCGCATCACCTTCACATTGCCGATGCATTCGAAGCTGTAGTCGGCGCCGCCGCCCGTGAGCTCGACGAGATGAGCCACGAGGTCGCCCTTGACCTCGTTTGGATTGACGAAATGCGTCATGCCGAATTTTTGGGCAATCGCGCGGCGGTCCGGATTCAAGTCGACGCCGACAATCTGCGCCGCGCCCACCATGCGCGTACCCTGGATTACGTTCAGCCCGATGCCGCCCAGGCCGAACACGACCACGCGCGAGCCGGGTTCGACTTTCGCCGTGTTGATCACCGCACCGACGCCCGTCGTGACACCGCAGCCGATGTAGCAGACCTTGTCCAACGGCGCGTCCTTGCGGATTTTCGCGAGCGCGATCTCGGGCAGCACGGTGTAGTTCGAGAACGTCGAACAGCCCATGTAATGCAGCAGCTTCTGGCCGCGATACGAGAAGCGGCTGGTACCGTCCGGCATCACGCCGCGTCCTTGGGTCGTGCGGATCGCCTGGCAGAGATTGGTCTTGGGATTGAGGCAGTATTCGCACTGCCGGCATTCCGGCGTGTAAAGCGGGATGACGTGATCGCCGACTTTGAGCGAGCTCACGCCTTTGCCCACTTCCACGATGATGCCCGCGCCTTCGTGCCCGAGGATGACGGGGAACTGGCCTTCGGGATCGGCGCCCGAGAGCGTGAACTCATCGGTGTGGCACACGCCCGTCGCCTTCAGCTCGACCAGCACCTCGCCCTCGTGCGGACCTTCGAGCTGTACGGTCTCGACCGCGAGCGACTTGCCTTTTTCGAACGCAACGGCCGCTTTCACATCCATGGCTGGTCTCCGGTATCGAGATTATTCGCGGGCCGGCACTTTCGAGAAGAAGTCCCAGATCACGACCGGCGCGTCCAGATCGCGCGTCTGGCCGCCGCCGAAATCGAAATTGCGGTTCGGCACGACATGGCTGCCGCCATTGACCCCGTAAAGCACGACGGGCGGCTTGCCGGGCTCTGACCATGTGATCCGATCGACCGACGTCGGGTCCGACGGAACGCGGTGCGGCAGGCGCGTCGTTACCGGCTGCGCGGTGATGCCGTTCAGACGCGCGAAATATTGACCGGTTTCGCGCGACGACAACACGGTGCCGAGCGACGAAAAGCCGATCCTCACCATGCCGCCATTGAACGGGTTGATCGGATCGGCTGTGCCGTTGATGATCATCACCGCCATCGGCATCGGCTTGTCGGTCGGCGTGCAGGCCAGATTCTCGTCCGTCGGCCGACTCGCGGAGATCGACGCAATGCCGGCGAACTGCTCCGGTCGCTCCAGCGCGAGGCGATAGGTGAGCTGTCCGCCATTCGACCATCCGGCCGCGAAGATGCGCTTCTTGTCGATGCGGTTGTCGGCGGCCTGCTTCTCGATCATCGCATCGATGAAGCTCTTGTCGTCGATGTTCATCTGCCGCGCCGGCTGAGGCGAGCCCTTGCGGCAATCGTTCCACGTGGTCTGAAAACCGTCCGGGTAAACGACGATGAAGCTGTTGGCGTCGGCGAGCGTGTCGAATTCCTCGCCGGTGATCTCGCGCATCCCCTGGCCGTCTCCGCCCGAGCCGTGGAACACGAACAACAGCGGCGAATTCGGCTTCAGGTTGCGCGGCACGTATTGGACATAGGTGCGGTCCATGCCCTTAACGGACATCGCACGGCGGGCGATGGTCCCCGACTGCGCGGCCGCCGCGCTCGCGCCAACACATGCGGCCGCACATGCGAACGCCATCACTGCAAATCCCACGCGCTGCGCGTTCATGAATTCACATCTCCGCTGTTCATCAAGCTTGAGCTTACACGCAGTCGGGCGGATTTTGCGAAAGCAATTTCACGTCGTGAAAGAGGGCCCTCACGATGGGAACAGCTTCTTTAGCTGGCCGTTTTTCTATTGAGGGAGAACGGCTTGGATCATGTCTACTTTAGCGCGTTTACTGCAGCGTGGCCGGTTGAACCCTTTGCGTTCGGCGGGGGCCGCCCTCATTGCCGTGGCCCTTTTGGCCAACCCCGCGGATAGCCAGCCGCCCAGCGCCGAGAAATCTTACGTATACGGATCATTGGCAGCCGATCACCTGCGCGCGCGCCTGATGCAGAGCCCTAGCCTCCAAATTGGGGATTACATCCTGCAAGTTGCATCTCTGCGGCCCGTTTATGAGAGCCGCAATTATGAGCCGATCTGGACGGGAAGCCGGGCGGCCGGAGCCAACGCGAAGCTGGCGCTCGGTGCGCTCGCAGACGCAGAAAGCGAAGGCCTCCGAGCGCAGGACTACCGCTACGCGGAATTGTCGGCGATGACCCCCTCGGATGGCCCGGCCGAGGTTGCGCTCGAGCTGCTGCTGACGGATTCGTTTCTGCGTTATGCGCGTGACCTGCGCGCCGGGCGTGCGCGGTCGGTCGAAGTGGAGTCCGACGCCGGGCTGCCGTCCATCGGTTTCGACTATGGAGGCGCGCTCGCGAACGCGATCGAGAACGGCACACTCTCGTCATTCATCTCTGATCTCACCCCGAGGCATCCCGAGTATGGCCGGCTGAAGTCGGCTCTTGCCCGCTATCGCGCGATTGAAGTCGCAGGGGGCTGGCCCGGGCTTTCGCTTGAGGAGGCAATGGACGGCGAGAACGCGGAGCCATTGCGCACGCGGTTGGTGATCGAAGACGAGACCGCGAGCCACGGCGGGCTGAGTGAAGCCCTCACGCGCTATCAGAAGCGCAACGGCTTAATTGCCGACGGCGTGCTCGGAGCGCGAACGCTGGCGGCCCTGAACACGCCCGTTGAGACCCGTATCGGTCAGATCCGAGCCAACATGGAACGCTGGCGCTGGATGCCGCGCGAGTTCGAGGCGCGCCGCATCGCGGTGAACGTTCCGAGTGCGACGCTGCAATATTTCAATCACGGCGCTGTCGAGCTGACCTCCAATGTGGTGGTGGGCAATCTTGGCAAGCGCACGCCAATCATCCGAACCGAAGCCACGGCCGTGACCGTGAATCCGGTTTGGTACATTCCGGCATCCATCGTTTGGAACGAAATCGTGCCTCGCATGCGCAGGGATCCGAGCTACCTGCAACGCTCAGGATTCATTCGTTCCGGCGGACAACTGTACCAGCCTCCCGGACCACGGAACGCGCTCGGCAGGATCAAGATCGAGATGCCGAACAATTTCGGCGTCTATCTGCACGACACGCCGTCAAGGACCCTGTTCCAGCGCGATGCGCGCACGCTGAGCCACGGCTGCGTGCGCGTGGAACAGATAGCGCCATTGGCCTCGCTCGCCATCAGCGGCGACGCGCACACGATGATGGACGAGATCGCGGACATCATCGCGACGCGTAAGACCACGCGTATCTCTCTCGCCGAGCGCGTTCCTGTCTACCTCCTCTATTGGACGGCGATCGCCGATGACGACGGCCATGCGGGATTCCCGCGCGACGTGTATGGCCGTGATCCTCGTCTGCTCGCCGCACTCGCGGGCGCGCGCGTGAGCCCGCGCGTCGCCACGGCCGAGCTCAGCCCTTGAGCATAGCTTGAGCTTCGCCGTACGCGGCTAAGGCCAAGCTAAGATTTTGTTTTAGAGAGACAATTTCGGTTTTCTGAGGCCAAATAATCTGCTACGCGTCTGCCCGTAGCCTGGAACCAAATCGGGGCTTACGCGTATGGAGTTTTTGGATCGGCGCGCGTTCTTGCGCGCAGGCGGCCTTGTGGCCCTGTCGGCTGCCTCGAGCTTCGCAATTCCTGCTCTCGCGAAACCGCCTTCGCCTGCCGTCATCGGCACGAAGAGGACCAACTGCCGTACGCTCGTGATGAACTGCCTTCGTTCGGGCGAGACACTCAAATCCGATTACTGGGTCGACGGCAACTACGTGCCGGGCGAGCTTGAGCGCATCAACAAGCTTCTGCGCGACGTCCGAAGCAACGATGTGTATCCCATCGATCCGAAGCTGCTCGATCTTCTTCACGCACTGGGCGACGAGGTCGATGGTCAGTCCTTCGAGATCATCTGCGGCTACCGTTCGCCGGCCACCAATGAGTTCCTGCACAAGCATTCATCGGGTGTCGCCGAGAAGAGCCTGCACTTGAAGGGTCAGGCCATCGATCTGCGCATGACCGGACGCGCGCTCAAGGACGTGCATGACGCGGCGCTCAAGCTAGGTCTCGGTGGCGTCGGCTACTATCCGAAGTCCGATTTCGTACACGTGGATACAGGGCGGGTGAGGCGGTGGACGGGGTAGTGAGCTGACGCAAGTCGGTTCCTCCCCGCCACTCGCATTTTCCTTCAATTCGTCGGTGCGGAGAGCGCGCGCACGGTCGGGCTGTTGTCGAGCGCATTGGGCTCGACCCGGTCGGCACGCAGCTTCAGATGCGCGAACACCGTGCGTGCGCCATCGATGATGCTGTCGTCCACGGGCTTCGTATAGGAATCGCCGTCGCGCCGCAAAGGCAGGATGGTGAGGCTCACCGACTCCTCGACGTTTCCGCCGATGACGAAGATGCGACCGGCGCGCTCGTCCACCTTCACCACGATGTCGCAATGCGTCGGCGCGAACCGTCCGACGTCGCGCCGGCGGTCGGACAGCATGCGATAATCGGCGCTCGCGCGCGCATTGCAGAGCAGGTCGCCAGGCTCGATCTGCGCCTCGCCTGCGTCATACGCGACATAGGCCGCGTCAGCATCCATGCCGTCGCGCGCGCGGATCGCCTGGTCGATATATTCGCGATGGGCAATCGAGCGATGGAACTGCGCCATCTCGCCCAATCCCGCCTCGCACATCACCCAGGAGATGAACGCGGCCGACCACGGCTGCACCCAGTTCACCGAGTTGCCGCCGGGCGCGTTCCACGCGTTGTTCTGCTGCGCGAGAACGCGCGGACCGTCCGGAGTCGACGACCAGTAGCCGGCGATCGTCGTGTCGAAATCGTCGTTGCTCTCAGGCCTGCCGACGCGCGCGAACTGCCGTTCGATGCGCGGCGCCGGCAGTTGAGGATTGATTGCGTCAGGTACGAGACCCGGCGGTAGAATACGATCCTCGATCCTTGTCGCATCGATCGTCTGCATCCCGAAGAACGCCCACTCCTGCACTGCCACATCGACGACACGCCGCCGCGCCCAGCTTGTCGGCGCATTGCGGCAAAGCGACTGATAGACCGAGAGGCTCCGGCGCCCGCCCTGCACCCGTTCGGACGGCGCGATGACATCGAACGCCGCTCGCGGCAGACGCGGAAGCGAATCCTGAGCGACTGCGACATCTGTCACCACGACCAACGCAGCGACGAGCGTTGCGAAACGCACAGGAGGGCGTCGGCTGGACATCCCTCGCGGCTAGGTCTTGCGAGTCCAGTTGCCGTTGAGCGGCCGGAAATATTGCCCCGCGGGAAGTCGCGTGAAGAGCTGCTGTGCCGTCGCCTCCCCCGCTGCTTGTTCCGACACGTTCGTCTTCATCGCGATCTCTTGATAGACCTGCTTGCGTCCCGCATTGATCGCGGCAACCGCCGCCGCCAGCATGGGATCGGTCGAAGGCGTGACAAAACCCAAGTAGCCGTCGCCCTGTTCGCCTACAGCGCCAGCTGCTTTCGCGGCATCGATCGCGGCTTTTTGTGCCGGCGTCTGCGCGGTTGCCGGAATGCTCGGCAACACAACCGACATGAACGCGCCTCCAACGATCGCGAGCGACACCGCGAGCACGCGAGCCAAAATTGATCTGCGCAATATCCGAGTCATGGTCATACCTCTCAGAACAGGTTCGGGTTCTGCTGGATCAGGCTCTGCACTTCCTGATCGAGCCTCACCCGCACGTCGGCATCGAGCCGCGCATAAATGTTGATCGGCGCCACTTCGACGCGCACCGTCGGCGTACAGGCGCCGATCAGCGGCGTAGTTGCGGCAATCACGAGACTGCATAACGTTAGCGACCGCACTATCATCCAACACCTCTATCGAGCAGCATTCCCGGGCGCAGCCGCACCAGCACCGCTGCGATTCAAATACGAATCAAGAAGCTCATCCAAATTGAGCGACGTGTCCAGTGTCAGGTCGATCGGCGTGCCTTTGGGGAGCGGCAGCGGCTTGTCGAATGCCTGCCCGCGCAGGAGTGCGAGGACGCCGACACGCGTTTCCTCCACTTGCGGCGGGTCGTTCTGGCCGACCACGTGCAGCAGCAGGCCGAGCCGCCCCATGGGCTGGCTGTTCACCACGCCTTCCAGGCGCTCGAACGCCAAGTGCTCCAGCGCCTGATAGGCGAAATCCTGAACCGCGTTGGGCGGCGCCTGACCACTCGCGCCCGTGCCCACCGATGCCGTCAGCGCCTCGCGCTTGATCGACAGCTTGCCCGGCGCGGTGGCGGCGATTCGCCCGTCGACGAAACGCACACCTTCAGGGCCGAGCGTGAAGGGCACCGTACCGCTGATGCGCGCCTCGATGGTCATGCGGTCGGGCAGCCCGGCGGCTTCGACCAAGGCCTGCGCATTGATGTTCTGTAGACGGAGCGTTCCCTTGCTCGTCGCACCCGGCGCGAAGCTGTAGGCCATCGGATCGAGCGTGGCGCGCCCCTGCGCCACAGCCGCCGTCGCCGCTTCGACTTGCATCGCTTCGGGCGTATAGGTGAAGGTCGCGGAAACCTGCTCCAGCGGCACCGCAATATCGATGCGCTCGACGGTCACGGTTTGCGCGGGACGCAAGGCAACCGGCATGAGCGACGTGAACGCAAGCTCCGTCTTCAGCTGTCGCACCGGGCCGAAGGGACTCTGGAGATCCACACCCGGCACGACGAGGCGGCCCTCGCTCGCCATGCCGTCATTCGTCCAAGAGAAACGGCCGGTGAAGTCCACATTGCCGCGGACGCGCGTTCCGAACACGGAGAGGAACGGCGCAATATCGGCGGGCTGGAGCGCATTCGGATCGAACGCGAGACCGCGGGCCGTGATCGCCGCTTCTCCGGTACCGCTGGTGAGCGCGTGCTCGAGAGCGACCGAAGCGAGCCTCTTGTCGCGAAACGACAGCGCGAAGTCGCCGGTCCAATCGTCGCCATTGACACGCATGGGGCCGCTCAATGAAATCGGCTGGAAGCGCGGCGTCGTCAGAAGGTCGGCGATGTTCGCTTTGTCCAGCGTGATCGCACCGCTGCGTATAGCTGTGGCATCGCCCGAGAGTTGAACGCGCGCTGCGCCGTCCGAGACCGAGACTTCGCCCACAACCAGCCGTGCCACGGCGTTGGTCACGCCCGCTTCGAGCTGCCAGCCGGAAGGCTGCGACACGAGCAGCGGGCGGTTCGGCACCGCGCACAAACGGCCTCGCGCATCGCGAAGCTGATCGGCGCCGGCATTGCGGAACGCCTCAAAGCTGACGTCGGCACAGTTGGCGAGAACGATCTGCATGCGATCGCCGGTCATCTCGATTGCCGTGCCGCAGAAGCGCCCCTTCAGACTACGCACAAGGTCCGCACCGGCGGCAGCGTATGAGGCAAGCGTCAGATCGGTGCACTCGGTGCTGCTCAAGCGCATGCGGTCGCCTGCCATCTCGAGCTTTCCCTTGCCGGAAAGATCGATGCCGCGGAACGAACCGTAAGAGAGCTCCGTCTCGAACTCGGTGTCGGCATCCAGCATCGTGCGGTTATCATCGACGCGATGGCGGTAAGACGCGACGGCCAGACGAACCTGCGGCAGGCCGCCGCCAGCGACATTCAAATCGAACCCGCCCGTCGTCTGCCCACCCACCATGCGAACGAGCGGCACCGCACCGCGCGGCGAGACCGTCACGCTTGCCTTCTCCGCGCCCTCGATCACGATCGGCGCACGCGCAGTGAGCGTGATGCCGTTATCCGACACGGCGGTGTCGACATTGCGCAGCCTGACCGTCGCGCTTTGGAACGCTGTTGCGATGGATGACGCCAAAGCGTCATCGCTGCCGACACCCGGTATCGATCGCGCCAGCGATAGCGCCTGTGCGCGCGGCACGCTGGTGTTCGCGGTGAGAGTGCTCAGCAGCAGCCGCGAGTTGCCGTTGGTCATCTCGCCGTCGAAATCAGCGCGTAGCGCGCGCAGCGCGACCTGCTCGGGCAAGGCGCCATTCGCCGCGAGCGTGCCCTTGAAGGTACCGCTCGCGCCATCCAGGCCAAATTTCGCGTTGCTGTCGAACTCGGTGTGCACCGATGCGAGCGACACCTTGCCGCCAGCGATCGGATACCGAGCATCGCTCGCGTCGAGCACGACGCGTCCCGCGCCGTCGGCGGACCATCGGCCCGACGACGAATCAAAGGAAAAGGCGGAAAGCGACACACTCGTTTTGAGTGCGGCCGCTTCAGCGCCCGCTGCGCGCAATTGACCCGCCTCTGTTGTCATGTCGGCGCGCCCACGAAGTTGGAGTTGCTCCTCCGCCCAGCTGCCTTCCACGGCCTGCGAGGCGACACGCGCGCTCGTACGCCCTGCGGAGAATTCCGGCCTATTCGCCGCGTCGGCAGCGAAATCAACGACCATGGATGCGAGAGCGAATTTGTAGCCCTCGACGTCTTCCGTCCATGTCACGCCCTGCGCATCCGCACGCAATTCCACTCCGCGGGCGGTCCGTTCCCCATGCGTGATCGATGCGAGCGATAACGACACCTTTGCGTTCAGAGCTTGGTCCTTCATCGCGGCGGTTACGGTGCCGCCTGTGATTTCCGCGCTGAGGCTTCCATCCTTCAGCGCCCCGCGCTCGACGGTTGCGTTCAGCCGCGTGAGGCTGTTCTTGTCGATCGCAACGTCGGCCATGACGGAGACCGCGCCATACGGCGTCGATAGCAGCAGACGCCCATCGTCGATCGCGATCTCAGGACCAGGCACGTCCGACTGGGTGTTAAGGGTTTCGTCGATCAGAGGCTGCAACGATCCGAACGACAATTTCTCGCCGTCATAGGTGACGCGCATGACGGGGCGCACGAGGCGCACAGCGGCCACTTGCGGCGTTACGTTCGCCACGGCCGACGACGTGTCGGGATAGACCAGCGTGACGTCCACGCCCTCGGCAATGAAGTCCGGCGCATCGACCGAACCCACGCGCACGCGTGCCAGGAAACCGCCCCACGCCAGCCGGTCGAATTCGACCTCGGACTCGATGCCGTACGCCGCGAGGTACTGTCTGACGAAGTTGGCCGCGATCAGCCGGCGCTCGGCATAGATCGCCGCGGTCGCGGCGAGCAGCAGCAGGGCGATGACGCTCGCAATGGCGGCGAGCACCAGCACCCACCGCCGGCGGCGTTTGCCGCCTCTTGCGCGCTCACCTCCTGAAGAGGCGTCCGATCCCATCTGCCAACGGCCTCGCTTCCGCCGACTCACCAGCCGATATCAAACCGAAAACGTTCCAAGTCGCTTAAGGGTATCCGGGGAGATATTGGTGCATTTGTGACCCAGCCCTATCCCTCTGCCGGCACTAGGAAAAATGGCCCCTATTCGAAGGGGATTTCGATCAGGAACGGCCCCGGCATGCTGAACGATTTGCGCAGGAGATCGGTGAGGCGCTCGAGCGTATCGGCGCGCGCCGCCTCCACGCCCATGCCCTTCGCCATGGCGACCCAATCGAGCGCAGGCCGGTCGAGCCCGAAGAGATCCTTCACCGTCGGTCCCGGCGTCGCCCCGACGCCTTCGAGCTCGCGGTACAGAACCGCATATTTGCGGTTGGAGAGGATGATGGTGGTGACGTCGAGCTGTTCGCGCGCCTGTGTCCATAGCGCCTGAACCGCGTACATCGCCGAACCGTCGCCCGTGATCGTGATCACGCGCCGCTTGGGTTCTGCGATCGCGGCGCCCGTTGACAACGGGAGACCGCCGCCGATCGCGCCGCCGATATTGCCCAGCCAATCGTGCGGCGGTGCATTCGCCGTCGCGTTGAAGAATGGATCGCGCAGCGTGATGCCTTCGTCCACCATGATCGCATGTGTCGGCAGCAGCGCCGCGAGAGTTTCAGCTGCGCTATCGGGCGTGAGGGGACCGGATGCCAACACGGGGCGCGGACCTTCGGGCAACACGACGTCTGGACAGTTGAGCTCGTCCGCCAGCCGCGCGAGCGCATCGATGTGATCGTCTTCGGGACGCGCAAGCACGTGGAGCTTGGCGTCTCTCGGCGTCGAGAAGCTGGGCTTGCCCGGATAGGCGAAGAACGTCACCGGCTCACCTGCGCCGACAAGGATCAGATGCTTGATGTCCGCGTATTTCGCGGTCGCCACGTCGACCACGTAGGGAACACGCTCCAGCGGATAGCGTCCCCGGCCGCGGGCGAGTCTCGTGTTGAAGGTCGGCGCCGCGAGCCGGACACCGGTTGCGGCGGCGATGCGGTACGCGAGCGTGAGCCCATCCTTCGACGCTGCCTCGCCGTTGATCAGCATCAGCGCGGGCTCGCGGGACGCGAGGGTGCGCGCGACGTTGTGAATCGCATCCGCCGAGACCTTCGATGGTTGAGGCACAGGCAACGCTGCACCGACCGCGCCGCCCTCGTTCCAGCTGACGTCGGAGGGTAGGATCAGCGTCGCGATGCCCGATGGCGGGCGGCGCGCGGCCTGCACCGCGGCCGCAGCGTCCGCGCCTAGTGTCTCGGTCCTCGTCACGCGCCGAACCCAGACGGAGCTGGGCCGCGCGAGGCCTTCGGTATCGGTCGAAAGCGGCGGATCGAACGGCGCGTGATAGGTGGCCTGGTCACCCACGATGTTGACGATCGGCACGCGGGCGCGGCTCGCGTTGTGCAGCAGCGACAGACCGTTGGCCAAACCCGGCCCGCAATGCATCAGCGTCGCGGCGGGCTTCTTTGTCATGCGCGCGTAGCCGTCGGCCGCACCGGTTACGACGCCCTCGAACAGGCCGAGCACCGAGCGCATTCCGGGGACCCGGTCGAGGGCCGCCACGAAATGCATCTCGCTCGTGCCCGGATTGGCAAAGCACGTGTCGACACCGGATGCGACCAGTGTGCGGACGAGGCTCTCGGCGCCGTTCATGGAGACCTATCCTCCGAAAGACCGAGTGCAGCATGGGCCTTGATCAAGATCAAATCGCGCGGCAGATGAGGTATCTAAAGGTGGAACGAGTGACGGACTTGAGTGGTGGTAAAGCATAGAATTCTCATTGCGGGTGCTGGCATCGGCGGCCTCACCGCGGCGGCGAGCCTGATCAAGGCCGGGCACGAGGTTACGGTGTTCGAGCAGGCGCCGGAGCTCGCCGAAATCGGCGCCGGCATCCAGATGAGCGCGAACGCCATGCACGTGCTCCACCATCTGGGGCTAGGCCCTGCGATTGCGCAAATCGGCGTGCGGCCGCACGCTTATGTCTTCAAACTGTTCGACACGGGCGAGGTGATCCAGCGCTTCGCGCTTTCGGAGGAGCACGAACGGTTGCATGGGGCACCCTATTGCCAGATGCATCGCGCCGATCTGCACGATCTGCTCGCGGAAAAGGTACACGAGCTGGATGCCGAGGCGATTCGGCTCAATCATCGCGCGATCGGGTTCAATGAGAACGATGACAACGTCGAGCTTCGCTTCGCGGACGGGAGCGCGGCGCGCGGCGATCTCCTGATCGGCGCCGACGGGCTGAAATCCGTCGTGCGCCAGCAGATCGCGGGCAACGTCCCTGCCACCTACACCGGTGACGCGGCTTGGCGCATCACGCTGCCGGCTGAGCGCGTGCCGCCCGGCATCGTGGACGAAGTCATGAACGTGTGGATGGGACCGGGCGG
>Ga0184629_10000957_pt1 | contig 12293 bp, 13 predicted proteins | sample PLM4_32_b1_FD_133158 | JGI IMG/M metagenome (GOLD analysis project Ga0184629, IMG submission 133158) | Groundwater sediment microbial communities from an aquifer in East River, Colorado, USA - PLM4_32_b1 | ecosystem: Environmental > Terrestrial > Soil > Riparian zone | place: USA: East River... | reverse complement strand
GCGTAGCCCTCGCCATCGTCCCGTTGCGTCGCGGCGACCCGTGCGGCCATCAATCGGAGCAGCAACCGGTAGGTCATGTCGCGATAGCGCACGGGCACTGCCTCGAGCGCGGCGGGGAAGCGGTCCGCGTAGTGGGCTGCGCGCCGGACCACCGCGTCGTCCAGGCCCACGCGCGAACGGGTCTGGGTGAGTCGTTGCGCCAGCGCGACCGTCTCCCGCTGATAGCGCTCGAGCGCCAGCGCACGGTGGCGAGCCAGGGCGGCGCGAATGGTGTCGGCGGTCACATTGGGATTGCCGTCCATGTCGCCGCCCACCCAGGACCCGAACCGCAGCACGGCCGGGACGGGAATCTCGGCGCCCTCGGGCCCGTATACCGCCGCCAGCGCGTCGGCCAGCTCCTCGTAGAACGGCGGCACGACGCGATAGACGACGTCGGTCAGGAAGAACAACACGTGCTCGAGCTCATCGAGCACGGTGGGCCGCTGGGTGCGGTTTGCCTCCGTCTGCCAGGCGATCGTGACCTCTTCTCGGATGCGGCCCAGCGTGGCTCGTTCTTCCTCGGGAGTGAGCGACGGGTCGAGTCGCCGCACGAGAAAGCGGCCGATGCGCTGCTGCTTCTCGAGCAGGGTCCGGCGCGTGGTCTCCGTCGGATGCGCGGTGAAGACCGGCTCGAACAGCAAGCGCTCGAGCAGCCGGCGCACGTCGGCGGGCCCTAGGCCCGCGGCGGCGAGGCGCCGCAGCGTGTCTTCGAGACTCCCTTCCTGGGGCGCCGCCCCCGTCACGCCGGCGCGCAGGTAGTCGCGGCGGCGCCGGATGCGGTGGACGCGCTCGGCCAGGTTGACCACGTCGAAGTACGCGGCAAAGCCGTGGACCAGCTCGCCCACTTCCTGCGGGCTGAGCGCCTGCACGGCGGCCTCCAGCTCTTCCTCGCCCTCCGCCTCTCCCTCGCGCCGACGGATCGCGGCGATGCGGGCCGCCTCGACCCGCTGGAAGAGAGCCTCGCCGCCCTGCTCGCGGATCACCTCACCGACGAGGGCACCCAGCGTGCGAACGTCGTCTCGCAGGGCGGCGTCCTTGTCGGCGAACCGAATCTCCCGGCGAGACCGGACGCTCATGGTGATAAGTTAGGTGCCGTTCTACCGTACGCCACAGACCTTGGCCGGCTCGGCTCCCGGGCCATGCTCTGCTGCTGCAACGGCACGTTGTGGTGGCGTGGCCGTCGAGTAGCTTCTCCTCCCGTCCGCAACCAGGAGCGTCATCCTATGTCCGATTCCACTTCCCACACCACCGACCGCCGCGGATTCGTCGGCGCGGTCGCCACCCTGGGCGCCGGCGTAGCCCTGGGCGCGGGCACTGGCGTGCATCGGTTGTTCGTCGCCCAGCAGCCCGCGGGCGCACCGGTCGCCACCTCGGATGCCTGGCTTGATCATCTCAAGGGCAGGCACCGGCAGCTGTTCGACGTCCCAGAACCGGAGGGCGGTACCGCGCTCCGCCACGTACGCAACTATCTCGATGCCTGGCGCGATGCCTACGGGGTCGCGGAACGGGACGTCAGCGTCGTCGTGACGCTGTACGCGCGGACCACCCCGCTCGGGCTCCAGGACACGATGTGGGAGAAGTATCAGCTCGGCGCTGCCCTGAACATCACGGATTCCACGACCAGCGCGCCCCTGGTCCGCAACTGGTTCGCCCACCCCAAGGCCGGCGACCCCGTCGCGGACGGCGAACCCGAGACCTCCATGGAAGCCCTCCAGCACCGCGGGGTGATATTCGCGCTGTGCAACAATGCGCTGAAACGGTGGGCGGCGCGGCTCGAGAAGAGCGGGATGGGCGCCGCGGCGGATGTCCACGCCGACTTGGTCGCGCACGCATTGCCAGGCGTGGTCATCGTTCCGGACGTGCTGGTCACGATGACCAAGGCGCACGAACGAGGCTTCGGGTACGTGCGATCCTGACGGGCGCGGCGTTATTATCTCGACAGGCCGAAGCGAAGCTGGTTGAGCAGCGAACTCCACAGGACCCCGACGCTGTTCGATCGGGGTCCTGTGTTTTCCGGTTGAGTTGTATTGCGGTGTGTGCCGCGCCCGCGGTGCTGGGGTTACTGTCCCATCAGAACGGCGCAGATCGGTATCAAGTCATAGGGTGCTCTAGCCCGCAACCACGCAACGCACCCGTTAGCCGCGGCAGTTGGCCGTGCGAAAGTCAGGTTATCGAGAACTCGACCATGATCCACCCTGGACGCCGTAGTGGTGAAGGTTACTTCGTGCTCCTCACGCGCTGCCATGGTTCACCGCATTCGCAGTTCCGGCAACCATGGGTCACGCACGTACCGCAGGTTTCCAGTAACCGACGCCGCAAAGCCCCCCGCGCCCGATGCAACCGCACGGAAGCGTTTGTGGCGGTAATGCCGGCCTCCTGAGCGAAAGCGTCTACTCTTTCCCCCTCTAGTTCGACACGGCGAAGTGCGTTGCGATACTCCGGTTTGAGTGTCTCGATTAACTCGCGGACGCAGGCGCAGATGGTCTCACGAAGCTCGACATCGTCATCGGCTTCCTGAGGCTCCATCGCTGCGGTGGCGAGCGCACGATCCTCAGTTGTCCGACGTCGGTAGTAGTCCACCAGGGCGTTACGGAGGAGGCGGTAGAACCATGCCACCGCCGATTCCTCTGTGCGCAATGAATCGGCCCGCTCTAGGGCACGGACGAAGCCATCCTGCAAAATGTCCTCAGCGATTTCCCGCGAGCCCACTCGACGTTGAAGGAATGCGAGAAAGCGCCGGTGGTTACCCACCAGCGCCTCCAGCAGGTTGTCGCGGACGTCGAGCGTCACTGGCCGCAGCAAGTCTCGCCGCATCCGCACGTTGGGTCCGTGAGACAGTCGCAGTCGCACGCGCCAACCGTCGGGAGCTGGGGAGCAGTCATTTGGTCCTCCTCATCAGGTAGGCGGGGTCGGACCATCCGGCCCCGGCACTCCTGCTGACGAACGAGCTTCTAGAATCTTACACCCGGCCCAAACCGGGCATCACGCGGAGGCGACCGAGATCCTCCCAGTGGCGAACCGCCGCAGCGCCTCGGTGCCGCGCGGCTCCTCGGGCATCCATGGCACGATCGCGACACGCGCGGCGAGCGTGGATCGCACCTTCTCGATCTGCTCGAGCTCCGCAGCCGCCCGCTCAACGAGTACCGGATCACTCGGCCCGGCGGCGGCGAGACTCGCATTGACGACCCACGCGAACGGCTCGATCCCCGCTCGGCGCAGATCCGCCTGGAGCTGGGCCGCTTCGGTCACCGGCGTGGTCTCAGGGAGTGTTACCACCAGGATGCGAGTGTAGGCCGAATCACGCAGACGCATGAGCGGCGTGTGAATGGTGCCTGCCACCCCTGTCGCGGTACGCAGCACCTCGCGGTGATAGGCTCCCGTCGCGTCGAGCAGCAGCAACGTGTGCCCGGTCGGGGCTGTGTCCATCACTACGATTTCTCGCTTTGCGCCGAAGACGAGGCGCGAGAACGCGTGGAACACCGCCACCTCCTCGGTGCACGGCGAGCGCAAGTCCTCCTCGAGCAACGCGAGCCCTGCGGCATCGAGGCCGCGTCCGGCCTGGGTCACCACTTTGCGGCGGTAGGCCTCCGTCTCTGCGGCAGGATCGATTCGACTGACTTTGAGTGATGGGACTTCGCCGCCGAGTGTTTCGACCAGATGGGCCGCCGGGTCGGTCGTCGTCAGGTGAACCGGCAGGCCGCGCGAGGCGAGCTCGACCGCGATCGCTGCGGCGACCGTGGTCTTGCCGACGCCGCCCTTGCCCATGACCATCACGAGACCGTGTCCAGCTTCGGCGAGCTCGTCGATGATGCTACCGAGGGAAGGCAGGTCGGCGTCGACGATCCTCGGTGCGGCAGCGAGTCCGGTTTCCGGCCGCGCGGGCTCGAGCAGGCGGCGCAGGGCGTCTACCCCGAGCACGTTGTGGGCTCGAAGGGTGACCTCCGCGGTCGGCAGTCCGCGAAGACCGGGCGGCAGATCGGCCAGGGCAAGCCGGCCACGCGCTTCGAACGCGCGGGCCAGCGGATCGCCAGGGTCGGTGGCCCGAAACACACCGTTCACGAGCAGCACGTGGTTGCGGAGCCCCAGCGCCCCGAGCTCCGCCACCGTCCGCTCGGCTTCCTGGAGCGCGGTGCGCTCGGGCCGGGCGACGACCACCACGGTTGTCCGATCGGGGTCCGCCAGCATTTTCACGGCTTGAGCGTACCGTTCCTGCTGCGTTTTCAGCCCCGATGCCGGCCCGAGGCAGGAGGCACCGCGCTCATTCGTCTCCAGGAAGCCGGTCCACGCGGCGGGCAGCTGCAGCAGTCGCAGCGTGTGACCGGTGGGCGCCGTATCGAAGATGACGCGCTCGAACTGGGCGGCCTCACCGTCCGCTGTAAGCAGCTCAGTGAACTCATCGAACGCTGCGACCTCGACCGTGCAGGCGCCCGACAGCTGCTCCTCCATGCCGCGCACAGCATCGTCGGGCAGGGTCCCCCGGAACGGGCCCACCACTCGCTCCCGATAGGCGCGCGCCGCGGCCTCGGGGTCGATGTTCAGAGCGAAAAGGCCGGGGGTCCCGGCGATCGCGGTGGGCCGCGAGCCGAGACGTACACCAAGGACCTGGTCCAGGTTTGAGGCTGGGTCGGTGCTTACCAGCAGTACGCGTCGCCCCTGGTCGGCCAAGCCGACGGCCATCGCGCACGCGTTCGACGTCTTGCCGACCCCGCCTTTACCGGTAAAGAAGACGTACCGCGTGGTGATGTTGAGGAGGTTCATTGCGGCTCCTCCGAAGGCCCGACCAAGGAGGCCAGCTGGGAGCGCGACGGGTAGCGCCCTCGCGTCAGGATCTTCTGGTTGTGCAGGACCAGAGGAAGGCAGCTCGAGCCCCATCGTCCGAGCAGATCGCGGACCGTGGCGTTCGCCACGAACGCGGCGGGCTCCTGGGCGAGATTGTGGCGGGCAACCTGCACGCCCTGTTGTGCCACCCACTCGAGATCCGCAGCGAACTGTGGCAGGCGGGGATCGATCTCCGCTCCGCAGACCCCAGTCGAGCAGCACATCGCGGGGTCGAATACCTCCAGCTTGGTCATGGTCTCTCTCTATCTGTGGTTGCGGAGGTTCGCGAGGAGTGCTCTTCCGCGGGCGAGCACGCCGCGGTCAATGCAGTAGCACACTCTCGGCCCGCTCACCTCGCCGTGCACAAGGCCGGCCGCTTGCAGCACCTGGAGGTGTTGGGAGACGGTCGAGGGGGCGAGAGGCAACATGCCGGCGATGGACCCGTACATGCACCGGTCGCGCCCGGCGAGCAGCCGCACGATCCGCGCCCGCACGGGATGGCCGAGGGCCTTGGCGAAACGGGCCAGCTCGGCATCCACGCGAGGGGCGGCTCTAGGTGGGCGAGTCACTGATCTCCCTTCGGTGTTCGGCGAATGACGAATACGCTTGCAGGGGCAAGATGCCCTGGGCCAATGAAGGGAGGATGAAAGGCCAATGACCATACCTTGCCAACATATGCGGCTAGCCATATGTTATCCTGCAATGCGAATACCTCCAGTGACCCGGCCTTACTTGCGCGCGCCTGCGGTCGCAGACCTGGATGCTCTTTTCAAGGGTTTTGCCGACCCGACCCGTATCCGCATCCTGAATGTCCTCGCCGCGGGCGAGCTCTGCGTGTGTGACATCGTGTCGTTGCTGCGCCTCTCCCAGCCGACCGTATCTCGGCACCTCGCCTACCTGCGCAGGACTGGTCTGGTCGAGGCTCGGCCGGAATTGCAGTTCACGTACTACAGCCTCACACAGCCCGACCATGTCGTGCACCGCAACCTGATCACGTGCGTTCGGAGCTGCTTCCGCGGAATAGGGTCCCTTGACCGCGAACGTGCTGCGGCTGAGGCCAGCGTTGTGGAACGCAAGGCAAACCCCTGCAGCTGATACGGTTTTGAGTCTCCGTGCGCTACGCGCTCATCTCCGACATTCACGCGAATCTCCCCGCGCTTCGCGCAGTCCTGGATCACATCACCCGACGAAGTGTGTCCGCGATTTGTCACCTCGGCGATCTTGTCGGATACGCCCCGTGGCCGAACGAGACGGTCGCTCTCCTTCGCGAGCACGGGATCCCCGGCGTCGCGGGGAATTACGACTCCACGGTTGGTACCGACTACAAGCATTGCGGCTGCAAGTACGAAGACCCGCGGCAGGAGGAGTTGTCCCACATCAGCTATGAGTGGACGCGCAAGCACGTATCGTCCGGCACCAAGGGATTCCTCGCAGGCCTTCCGTTCAGAATCGATTTGAAGCCGCTCGGCGGGCACATCGCTCGGCCGACCGTGATCCTGGTGCATGGGACACCGACGCTCAATACCCTCTACTGGACTGAGGACAGGCCCGACTCCTTCTGCCTGCAAATGGCAACCATCGCGGGGGCCAAGCCGGGCGACGTGCTGGCGTTCGGTCATACCCACAAGCCCTGGTACCGGCAGGTCGAGGGGATTCACTTCGTCAATACCGGGTCCGTGGGCAGGCCGAAGGACGGCGACTGGCGCGCCGGCTACGTGCTGCTCGACGTGGATGACAGCGGCGCGCGAGTCGAGTTCGTGCGGGTCGAGTACGACTTAGAAGTCGCGATGAAGGGGATTCGTGACAGCGAGCTGCCGGACGAGTTCGCCGGGTACTTGAAGACAGGTGGGAATCCGCAAGCCAGTGACTCATCGCGCTGATCTTCGACGCCTCGTAGCCGAAGGCGTTGGCACGTTCTTTCTCGTCCTGATCGGCCCGGGCGCCGTCATGGTCGATGCCTACACAGGCGGCGCGATCGGCCACACTGGTGTCGCCCTCGCCTTTGCTTTCGTCGTCACCACGATGGTATACGCCCTGGGCCATCTGTCGGGCGCGCACATCAACCCGGCGGTGACGATTGGCTTCTGGTCTGTGCGGCGGTTTCCGTCCCGCGAGGTGGGGCCCTATCTGGTCGCGCAATTGCTGGGTGCCGTTGCTGCATCAGGCTTCCTCCGCGGCGTCCTCGGGCCGGTCGGCCACGTCGGAGCAACGCTGCCGTCGCTACCCGTCGGCTCCGCGTTCGCCGTCGAATGGGGGTCTTGTGCGCTCACCGGTGGTCCGTTGACTGGCGCATCGAAGAATCCGGCGCGGTCCTTCGGGCCCGCGTTCGTCGGGGGGACCTGGACAGCGCACTGGATCTACTGGGCGGCCCCGATCACGGCGATGGTCACCGCGGCTCGTCTCTATGACTTCCTACGGGGCGCCCCCGGCGTGCGTGTGGTGGCTCCGGGCCTGGCCCTCGGTGTCGAAGGACCGATCGATGAGCCGGCATCCCGGCTTCACTGATGGGGTACCGGCGATGGCCACGGGCGCTCATGCTGGGTCTGCCTCTGTGGTACTGCTTCGCCTGCGGGGGGCGGAACGGCGCGAGCGATTACGCGGACAAAGTGGCTGCGGAAGTCGAGAGACTAACGGTGCCGCCCGGTGCTTCCGGAGTGTCTTTCAGCCGATCGGAGATGAAGCCGTGCGTGATTCGCAGAGAATGGACCTTCGCGACGTCGTGGGATCGTGCGACGTACGCGGAATGGCTGAAGGCGCAGCTCGCGCCACGATTCACGGTTATCCGGGATGGTGGAGGTGGGTTGGACTTCACTCGTCACGATGACGGCGATACGCATTCCCTCACGATCGAAACTCCACCGGTAGGGGACAGCCTGCACGTTCGGGCTACGCTGTGCGTCTTTCCGGACTAGGAACGAGGGCCGGAGTTGTGAACTCCTTTCCTAGGAGATACGCCCGTTCCAAATAGCCTCGCAGTGTCTGTTCATCGGCCATGTTCACGGCGTAGAAGTACTCATGCTGAACCGTTCGAATCCCCGGGTAGTGGAGCGTGAACTCATCAATCAGTCGCCTCATCGCTTCGCTCAGCCCGGCTTGGTAGGCCGCTTCGTTGAAAATTGTCGTGCTAATGATCAAGGCCTTGTCATGCTTGAGGAGGGGAATTCGGCCGCGAATGTCGCCGCGCCAGCCTTCTGATGTCAATGAAAATGCAAAGCCGAGAGTGAATACGCGCTCGATCCAGCCTTTGAGGATCGCTGGGAAGCCGACGAACCAGACGGGGGATATGAACGCCAGCGCCTGTGCGCTTGCCACCTTCTCTTGGTGGACGCGGACGTCATTGGGCCCTCGCTTTCTCAGCAGTGTCACGATCTCCTGGGGACTCTTGTTGCGGAACAGCCACCACGTCACGAGCCGTTGGAGCCGGCTGGCGTCGGGCGTCAGGACTCGTTCTTTCACCAGCTTCTCGACTACATCTGGGGCATTGTCATCCGGAAGCCAATTGGAGAAATCCCGCGTCCTGAGTACAGGATCGAATCCCATCGCATAGAGATCGATCACTTCACTGGTGTGCCCGGCGTCCTTGAGGCCTCTGGTGAACTGCTCCAGCACGGCGTGGCAGAATGATTTGGGTTCGGGATGGGCATAGACGGTCAGAATTCTCATTGCAGCCTCCGGGACCATCCTAGGAGTTGGGCGGGGTCGGCGTCCAAAGGATACGGCTGCAATCTTGAACGCTCGGTGAAGCGCGAGGGAAGGACGTCTCTTGGGTCGAAGGGGTAGAGTACCGCATCCAGCAGCGCGTTGCTAAGTTAGGACCCTTACCGCCACCGTAGCTCAGTGGTAGAGCTCTCGATTCGTAATCGAGCGGTCGTCGGTTCAAGTCCGACCGGTGGCTCTTCAAGAAAACCAAACGACGTCGAGCAAAAGGCGTCGAGAGAAGGCGTCGAGAAGAGACGTACTTATGGCACGAGGGGTAGGGTTCCCTCGACTCGTGTTCGCTGTACCTTCGGCACCTCCCCCGAATTCCAGTGCTTCACCTGATGCGCCACCCGTAGCTCCTCCCCGCGTCGAGCACCGGCGGGCGGCAAGCTGTGGACATGTCCGCGTCTGGTTGCCAGTGGACTGGTCGGGTGCAGCGCCGGTGGCTCTGGCCCGCACTCACCGACGAGCTCATCTTGCCAGGATGCCCTTCATCGTCTGCGCCGCGGTTCTCGCAGCCCTTTGCCCCTGGGTCGGCCTCTCCTCCCTGAGACAGGCGCACGCGGCGTCCCCCATCTCGCTCGCCAGGTCTCCTATGCCGACGCACGCCACCGGATCGTTCGACGTCACGCTCAAGCCGCTGGCTCCGGAAGACAAAGCCGACGGCATCGCACTCGGCAGGTTCTCGCTCGACAAGCAGTACCACGGCGATCTCGAGGCGACCAGCACGGGGGCGATGCTCACTGCGGGCGCGGACAGCACCGGCTCGGCCGTCTACGTCGCCATCGAGCGGGTCAGTGGAACGCTGCAGGGTCGCCGCGGGTCGTTCGCGCTGTATCACCACGGCACGATGACGCGCGAGGCGCAGGCCCTGACGGTGCTGGTGGCGCCGGGCTCCGGAACGGGGGCGCTCGTCGGGTTGGCGGGGACGATGGCGATCACCATCGTCGACGGAAAACACCTCTACGACCTCGAGTATTCGCTCGCTCCGGCACACTGAACCCCGCGCCGGAGCCTGTCGCAGCGAGCGGGCGACGCGCCGGCTTACTGCTGGTACAGCGTCGGGAATTTCCGGCGCAGCTCGCCGATCTTGGGAAGGTCGTTGATGACGACGTAGGCGTCGTGCGGGTGCCGCAGCACGAAGTCTTGATGGAAGTCCTCCGCGATACGGAACGAACGGAGGGCGGCAACTTGGGTGGCGATCGGGGCGGGGTACGTGCGGCGGGCGCGCAGCGAGTCAAGCTCGGCGAGCGCGATCCGGCGATCTGCCGTATCGCTCACGAACACGATCGAGCGGTAGCGGGGGCCGACGTCGGGGCCCTGTCGGTCGATTTGCGTCGGATCGTGCGCGACCAGGAAGAACACCTGCAACAGCTGGTCGTAGCTGATCCGCGCGGGGTCGTACTCCACCCGGACGGCCTCGGCGAACCCCTTGGGGTCGTCCACCGGCGTCGCATACCCCGAGGTGGCGGACTGCACGCCGCGCAGGTGCTCGAAGACCGCTTCCACTCCCCAGAAACACCCGCCGGCGAACACGACCGTCTGCTTCGGTTTGTGCCATGCGAGCAGCGCCGGCAGGAGCGCGGCCGCGGCGGCGAGTCGGACAGGGCATGTCATCGTGGGATCCCCCTAGATAGTCGTACGCAACGCATGTACGAGAGCGCGCATGCCGGTCGCGATCTCCTTGGGCCGGAGCCCGCCGTATCCCAGGACCAGGCCGCCACGGCCGCCCGCCCCGGCGGATCGGTAACTCGACAACGCGGCAGCCTCGACGCCGTTGGAAAGCGCCGCCGCGCTGGCCGCCTGATCGTCGACCCCCGGCGGCAGCCAGGCCACGACGTGGAGTCCCGTTTCCGGCCGCTCGATCCGGAGCAAGCCGGCGGCCTCGCGCTCAGCGGCCTCGATGAGGGCGTCGCGCCGCTCGCGGCACACGACGCGCATCGCGCGCACGTGGCGGGCGTAGTAACCCCCGACGAGGAAATCGGTGAGAATCCCCTGGTCGAGCGTGGGCGCATGCTGCGCGCCCTGCGCGCGCACCGTGAGCGCCGCGTCGACGAGTCCCGGCGGCAACACCAGGTACGCGAGCCGCAACGCCGGGAAGACGGTCTTGTTGAACGTCCCGACATAGATCACGCGATCGGCCGCATCGAGCCCCTGAAGGGCGGTGAGGGGGCGTCCGGTGTAGCGATACTCGCTGTCGTAGTCGTCCTCCAGCACCCATGCCTCGCACCGGCCGGCCCAGGCGAGCAGTGCGCGACGCCGCTCCAGGCTCAGGGTGACGCCGGTCGGGAACTGGTGCGAGGGCGTGACGTACACGAGCCGGGCGCCGGGTTCCGCCGCGATGCCGTACGCCACGTCGAGACCGCAGGCATCGACCGGCACGGGGACGATCCGGGCTCCCGCGCCCACCAGCGCGCCCTGGGCGCTCCAATATCCGGGATCCTCGAACCACGCCGCGTCGCCCGGGTTCAGGGTCACGCGATACGCGAGGTCCATCGCCTCCTGCGCCGACGACACGACGATCACCTGCTCCGGTGTGCACCGCACGCCGCGGGCCGCCGCGTGATGCGTCACGATCGCGGTGCGCAGCGCCTCGGTGCCTCGGGCCGCGCCATGATAGAGCTGCGCCGTCTCGAGTGCGCGCACCCGCGCCGCCGCGAGCCGGGACCACACGGGGAGGGGGAACCGATCGACGGGCGGCACGCCGAGGCGGAACGCTGGAGACCCACCCGACACATGCGCTGGCGCGCGAGGGGATTCCCGCAGTCGCGCCACACGGTCGGCGAGCGGTGCGGCGCGTCCCGCCCGCGTCTCGGGGATGACGGGTGCGGAGGGCACCTCGAGCACATGGTCCGGCAGCTGTTGCGCCACGTAGCTCCCCGAGCCCACGACGCCCACGATGTACCCTTCCGCGACCAGCTGGTCGAACGCGCCCAACACCGTCGTGCGGGACACGCCAAGGGAATCGGCGAGCCAACGCGAACTAGGGACTTGCACGCCGGCGGCGAGTCGACCGGACACGATCGCCTCGCGCAGACCGTCGTACACCTGCCGGTGCAGGGGCTCCGTCGAGCGCGCATCGAGCGCGATGAGGAGCGCGGATCCCCGGCGGAGCGGGACCGGTCGGCTCGGCTCGCCAATTTCGTTCACGAGTTTCGGCTCAAGTTGTCGGGTGCCCATAATCTACCCCGGCCGTGCCGTGATGAGCCGCGGGTCGCGTGCGAAGAGTGGTCTACCTCGTCGACACGAAAGTGGCATTACCGGACGAGCGCGCGTGACCCGATCGATCCGCGAACGGGTATCTTCGAGTAGTCACCGGTGTCACGTCGTCGTGCTTCACGCTCTCCAGAGGGTGCCATGCGATCATTCTTGTCGGCCGCCTCACTGCTGCTCCTCGCGTGCACTCACCAGGAGCCCACGGCGGGGCAGCGCCTCGTGTTCGGGAATCCCGCTGTGGAGCGGGAATTCCAGCTCGCCATCGGGGAGACCGCGGTCGTCGGGGCGGATCTCAGCGTCACGGTGCGGGCGGTCGTGAATGATTCGCGTTGTCCACTGGACGTCGAGTGCATCGCGGCCGGGTCCGCCGATGTCGCATTGCTTGTCCGGCAACCGTCCCGGGACAGCGACCTCGTACTGCGCCAGATCGTCGGCGCGTCCCCAGCGCTGGCGTTCGTTCCGGGGTACACGATTGAGTTGACGTCACTGACCCCCTACCCGGCGCACGCCGCCGTCCCGAT
>Ga0184629_10000956_pt1 | contig 12295 bp, 9 predicted proteins | sample PLM4_32_b1_FD_133158 | JGI IMG/M metagenome (GOLD analysis project Ga0184629, IMG submission 133158) | Groundwater sediment microbial communities from an aquifer in East River, Colorado, USA - PLM4_32_b1 | ecosystem: Environmental > Terrestrial > Soil > Riparian zone | place: USA: East River... | reverse complement strand
GGTCAACGAGACCGGCCTCGGCCAGTTCGACGGGGAGAGCTGGATGGGCATGTTCGCGCCCGCGGCGACGCCGCCCGCGATGGTCGGCAAGCTGCGCGACATCTTCGTCGAGGTCGCGCGCGAGCCGGATTTCGTCATGCGCATCAGCAACAGCGGCGGCTACGTCATGACCATTCCGCCACAACAGCAGCAGCAATTCTTGCGCAAGGAGATCGAGCGCTGGGGGCAGCTGATACGGCAGTACGGCGTCGCTGCCGATTGAAGCTCAGAAGAAATGCCTCACCGCGGAGGACGCCTAATATCGGTGATGGGTGATGAGTGATGGGTGATGAGTTTCCCGCGCACTGCACGGCGTCCGATCACTGGTCACCGGTCACCGGTCACGGGTCACGGGTCACCGCTCTTGTAAGGTCACGAAGGAACCGCGCCAAGGGTGGCATACCGGTAGCACCTCGAGAGCGATTACTTGCAGTAGTCTATCTGCCCCATTCCACCGCATCGCCGCCCGAATCACGGCTTCTTCCTCTTTGGTCACGTCCCATCACCTTCCATTTTGGCTTTCTCTCGATCTGCATAATGCCGGTCCATCAGGTGCTTTTTCCACTTGTCCATCGCAACCTGTTTCCCGGCACCGTAAGCAAGCCAAATAGCTATGCCAACCAAAAAAAGCACAATGAACAGGGCCATCCAGTAGTCAGGGAGAGTAGTTATGTCTTTACAATCTTCCATCATTTCCTTAACCCTCGCCGCTTCCGTTGTCTGCCATTGCATTTTGGAAGGGCTGTCAGCGCCGCCGCGCCTTATTGGCGTGACCTGATCCACTACGTAGCCGGGACACGCTCCCGCTTCCGGGCACGTTAGACCTATGCTCGCCAAAAGCTATTGATCTACGTCAACACCGCAAGCGGGTGCCCCCAACAAACAGAAACTCCGCTAAAGCGGGATCAGATATTCAAGACGGGCTCGGCAACCGCGTTCCAATGCCCGTGATGCGCCACGAAACCCTGATGAAGCATCAGATCTGGGTAGACAACGCGCGCACGCGACCGAAATCTAAGCCAGTGGCCGGAAAATCTTCGGGCAATTGCGGCTTCGATTCCATTACTGCTTGCTTGTTCTTCGCGGCATGCATTGCCACCGCCTGATCCCAGTCTGGGATTGGCGCTACTTTGTCGTGACCGCCGCCATTTCCACTCCTACCTCTGACGTTTGCCATGGTTGTCCCCTGATCGAGAAAAACAATGAATCAATATTCTTATTGTGTTGTTCGGTTGCGAAGGCTTCTTGAGTCGTTAGCTGAGCGGCGGCGCGTTCCTTCAACTTCTACCTGCGCCCCGCTTAACCAAACACGCGCGAACTCGCTGCAAACGCGCCGATACCTTGACTGATGGCACTGTTTACGGAGAAAAGTAGATCATTTGATGGCACTCCCGTCGCGGGGCAAACGTCCCACCGCCCATAGGAGGAACATCCTATCTAGAGACGAATCTAATCTAGTCCGCCAGGTGGTGCCCGTCCGTAGCTTCGACTGTCGCCAACGCAACCAGCCTTCACACAGCGCCTTTAGCGCCCGTTCCATGCCCTCCACGGTCCGGGGGCCGGTTGAAGGTCCGCCCTGGGAGAATTATTGATTTCTTAGCGGCCTTTGCGGTGAAGCTTTACGGCCTCATCACCGCGCAGCGGTGTTGGCGAGCTCCAGCCGATCGACGAGGTTGCGGACCATCGCGCGCGTGAGATAGAGCTGCGCGCCAAGACTCATCTTGCCCACGGCTTCCGGCTCGAATTCCGCCACCAGCAGTTCCGTCATCGATTCCACGGTAGCGCGGCGCGGCAGTCGGCCGGCGCGGATAAAGGCCATCTCGCCGAAGCACTCGCCTTCGCTGATCCTGTTCAGCACCCGTCCCTGGCGGGTGGCCTTGGCCTGGCCCTTGCCCAGCAGGTAAAGCACCTTGCCCCGGTCGTTCTCGCGCATGACCACGCTATTCGCGGGCACGCGCGTCCAGGTCGCGGTGCGGACGAGTTCCCACAACTCCGCGTCGTTCAGTCCCGACAACATCTCGACCTTCTTGAGCACTACGTATTTCTCGCTGTCCGGTACCGTGCCGGGCGGCAGCCCTCTCTCGCCGACTTCCGCGAGCGCGAGGGCGAACTCGGCCCAGGTCGAGTAGCGCTGTTCCGGCCTCTTGGCCAGCGCGCGCAGCAGGATGCGGTCGAGGTCCGTTGACAAGTCGGGGCGGTGCTGGCTCGGCGCGACCGGAGCCTGTTGCAGGATCTTCTGCAGCAGCGCTTCCATGTTGCTCGCGGTGAATGGGGGCTTGCCGGTCAGCAACTCGTAGAGCACCACGGCGAGCGAGTACATGTCGCTATGGAAGGTAAGCTCCCGGCGCTGTATCTGCTCGGGCGACACGTAAAAGGGGGAACCCATGTTCGCCGTCTGCACGACCTTGGCCTTGCGCAGCAGGGCCGCACCGAAATCCGCGATCTTGACATCGGTCCCCTGCGCCAGCATCAGGTTCGCCGGCTTGATGTCGCGGTGAACGATGCCCTCGCGGTAGGCGTAGTCGAGCGCGCCGCAGCACTTGAAGCCGATCTGCAGCACGTCCGCGACCGGCAGCAGACGGCCCGGCTTGGAAAAACGCGACAGGTCGCCCCCGGTAACGAGCTCCATCGCGATGTAGCCGGAATTCTCCTCCACCACCGCGTCGAGTATGCCCGCGATATGCGGGTGCCTGAGCTTGCCCGCCAGTGACGCCTCGTCCAGGAACTGCGCGCGGTAGACGGTGCCGAACTTCGGGTCGCGGAACACCTCCGGCTCGATCGTCTTCAGCGCCACGTCCCGGCCGGAAAAAGTATCTCTCGCCAGGTAGACCGTTCCAGTTGCGCCCTTGCCGAGGAGTTTATGGATCTCGTACTTGCCGACCTGGAGGCTCAGGTCGATATCGATTGGTTGATCTGCCATGTTCCCGCTGGAAAGTCCGGCTGGTGGCTGGAGGGGGTGGGTGCGTCCGCGCTATTGTGCCTTACTGCTCTTACAAAGTGTTACACCCTGACTCCCGAACGCCACGGATCCCGAAGCGGTCCGAAGCTGTGAGTTCCCCGGCTTTGCGGGGAGCGAACGCCATCCTGAACAACCTAGGAGAACTGCCATGAAGAAATTGATACTGAGCACCCTGGTTTCCGCCAGTCTCGCCGCCGCGGCCGCTGCGCCGGTCCTGGCGCAAACCGCAGGCGCGGAAAGCGCCGGACCGCAGGCCGGGCACTCCGCCCAACGGCACCACGGGCAACGGGCTGCCCGTCTACCCAGCGAGCGGGTCGAAGCGCGCCTGGCCTACCTGAAGACCGCGCTGAAGATCACCGACGCCCAGCAGCCGCAGTGGAACGCCTTCGCCGACACGCTGCGCAAGCAGGCGCGCGCCGGGGACGAGCGGATGAAGGCCCGCCAGGCGCAGTTGGCGGAGGGGCGCAAAGGCACGCCGCCGACGGCGATCGAGCGCATGGAGCGCGCGCAGACCCGCCTCGCCGCGTCGTCCACCCGGCTCAACGAGACCCTGGCGGCCGCGAAGCCCCTCTACGCTGCGCTGTCGCTGGAGCAGCAGAAAGTCGCCGACGAACTGCTGGCACCCCGCGGCCACCGCGGGCCCGCCCGCCACGGCGGGAACCGCCACGCGTAGCCGCGCGGCAGCAACAAGAACGGGGCCTTCGGGCCCCGTTCTTGTTGGAACTGCATGGATCGTGGATTGCAGGGCGACGCGGGATTTCGTCACCCGCACCTCGTCACCATTACCTCGTCACCCGTATCTCGTCACCGGACGTCAATTGACGTCCAGGGCGTGCCGCTTCAGCGCCGCCAGCGGCGCGAACTTGAGCACCCGCTCGTGGGTGGCCTCGAGCACGACCTGGGGTGCCCTGCCGGCCTCCCATGCCTCGATCCAGCGCAACACGTGCAGGCACCAGCGGTCGCCGGGCTTCAGCCCGCGGAAACGCAGCTCGGGACGCGGCGTCACGAGGTCGTTGCCGCGCTCGACCGAAAACTGCAGAAATTCCGCTGTGACGCGAACGCACACCAGGTGCGCGACGCCCTCCTCGCCGTGCGTGGCGCAGCAGCCGTCGCGGAAATAGCCGGTAACGGGGGAATAACTGCATGCCCGCAGCGGTCCGCCGAGGACGTTGCGTTCCTTCGAAACCTCGTCGCGTTCGCTCATGGCGTCCCCAAATTGTGTTGCACGGCCGGCCTGGCCTTTTCCTTCGTTCAATTCGTGGACTCAGCTTACGCTACTCCGCCGCGTGTCACGATGTCACGGAGCAGTTGGCCGGGTTATGATGCCATGCCGCCGCGGGAGCGCGAACCGCTCCACAACGGCTTCAGGAGGATGGAAATGATTTTCCACCGGAACGGCAAGTCCGCGCTCGCCTTCATGGCGGCGCTCGCTACGGCAACGCCGTTGTCGCACGCGCAGCAGGCCGCGTGGCGGCCGGAGAAGACGGTGGAGATCGTGGTGCCGGCTGCGGCCGGCGGCTCGATCGATGGCACGGCGCGCCTCATCCAGCGGGCGCTGCAGGTGAACCGCATCGTCGACGTTCCCGTCGTCGCCGTGAACAAGGCGGGCGGCGGCGGCAACATCGCGACCCATTACCTCGACCAGCATGCCGGGGACGGGCACTACCTGCTCACCTCCACCATGAGCCTGATGACCAACCACATCCTCGGCCGGTCGGCCACTACTTACACCGACTACACGCCACTGGCGACGCTGTTCAGCGAGCACATGACGCTGGTGGTGAGACCGGACTCGCCCCTGAGGACCGCGCGCGACATCCAGGACCGGCTGGCGAAGGACCCGCAATCGCTGAGCATCGCCATCGGCGTCGCGGTGGGCGCGACCAACCACCTGACGGTCGCCCTGCTGATGAAGGCGATGGGCATCGACGTCCGCAAGTTGAAGACAGTCGTGATCCAGACCAACGCGCAGACGCTCACCTCCATCATGGGCGGGCATATCGACATCGCGTCGCTGTCCGTCGGCGCCGCGATCTCCGCCGCGCAGCAGGGCAAGCTGCGCATCATCGCCGTCACCTCGGAGAAGCGCGGCGAGGGCGCGATGGCGGGGATCCCGACCTGGAAGGAGCAGGGCGTCGACGTGGTGTTCGCCAACGTGCGGCTGCTGGTCGGGCCGAAGGGCATGACCCCGGCGCAGGTCGCCTACTGGGACGGCGCCATGGGCAGGGTCGTCGCCACCGAGGACTGGAAGAAGGAAGTCGAGCGCAACGAAGCGACGCCCGACTACACCGGCAGCAGGGAGAGCGCGCAGCGCATGGCGCGGCTCTACGGCCAGTTGAAAAGCGCGCTGGTCGACGCCGGGCTGGCCAAGGAGTGACGGCTGACGTCCGACACCGAACTCAAAATTCAGGCAATCACCAAGCACCAAGCATCAAGCACCAAATTCCAAACAAGCACCAAATTGCGAAGCACCAAATCCCGAACGTTTGGAGCTTGTGGCTTGGGAGTTGAGATTTGTTTGGGATTTGGAGTTTGGTGCTTGAGATTTGAGTATTGGGATTCATTTGTATACTGACCGAAGGAGAAAAAATGACCGCAGGTGGATCGATAGGCCCGGGCAAGCAGGCGTCCCAGACGCTGGCCCTCAACTTCAAGCTGCTCGCTCACCACGAGATGGGCGGCTTCGGCGGCGTCGGCGAGGGCATGGGGATGCAGAAGACGAAAGACGGCCGGCGCGTGATCTGGCTCGGCCACGAGGCCGCGCCCAAGAATTTCACGGCGCTCGACGTCACCGACCCGCGCAACCCGAAAATGATCATCCAGACCGAGTTGCCGCACAACAAGATGCGCTCCAACTCGCTCGAAGTCTGCGGCGACCTGCTGATCGTCGCGCACCAGATCCGCGGCGAGCGCGGCATGAAGCCGGCCGGCTTCGACCTGTGGGACATCAGCGCGCCCGAGCAGCCGAAGCGCATCTCGCACTTTGACGCGTCGGGCCCGCATTCGCTGGGCGTGCACTGCGTGTGGTGCGTGGACGGCCAGTTCGTGCACATGGCCTCGGGCGCGCCCGACTTCCAGCCGCGCAATCCTAAGGACCACCAGATCTATCGCATCGTCGACATCCGCAACCCGGCCAAACCGGTGGAAGCGGGCCGCTGGTGGTACCCGGGCCAGCGGGAGGGCGACGCCGAGCCGCCGCTGCCGCGCCACCCGAAGTTCGACAGCGGCTACCGCCCGCACAACATCCAGTGCTATCCGCAGCGCCCCGATCGCGCTTACGTGTCGTACATCGACGGCGGCCTGGTGATCCTCGACATCAGCGACAAATCGAAGCCGAAGGAGATTTCGCGCTACAACTACTCCCCGCCCTACAACGGCTTTACGCACACCGCGATGCCGCTGTTCGAGAAGGGGCTGATGATCGTCACCGACGAGTGCACCAAGGACAACGGCGAGGACTGGCCGAAGCTGGCATGGGTATTCGACATCCGCAACGAGAAGAATCCGGTGCCGATCTCGACGCTGCCGCTGCCGCCGGTGGAGGTGTTCGGCAAGCGCGGCGGCCGCTTCGGCGCGCACAACCTCTACGAGAACTACCCGGGCGACTGCTCGTGGCGCTCGGAGAACATCATCCTCGGCACGTTCTTCAACGGCGGGCTGCGCGCCTACGACCTGTCGAACCCGTACCAGCCGCGGGAGGTGGGTTACTTCGTCCCCGGCGCGCCCGCGCTGTCGCCGAAGGGCGCGATCCAGATCAACGATGTCTACGTCGACGATCGCCGCATCGTCTACGCCGGCGACCGCTTCACGGGCGGTCTCTATGTACTGGAAATGAACGGCTAGTACGAAGGGACAACGCCCGACCTTCGAACCTCCGGTGGCTGCATCGCCGGGGTTTTTATTTTCTAGCGCGCAGCGACGGGCGCGGCATCGGGTTGGGCCCGGCGCGTCCGCCTTCCCATGGCGGGTGCCGAAGCACCTGCGACGTCGGCGGGATGCGCAGAATCAGTCAGTGCACGCAATTGCAGCGTTTGGCGCGCCCCGAGCGGAAGATAGGTCAACGAAACCGCATCGTCGTGGATCTCTTCGACGCGGTAGCTGCCATCGATGTTCTGGCCAGCCTTGACGGCATGGAAGCGGTCCTCCGCCTCGAGAAACACCGTGATCTCGCCGTGCTCGACCAGCCTGCCGATGTAGGCGAACGGCAGCGCAGGCACGCGCGGCGGCGGCTCGGGCCTGCGCTCCACCGCCACCGGCGGCGGCTGCCATGAGCGACTCTCAAACAGGTCCACGGACTCGCGCGCCATTGCTCGTTGCTGCAACATCAGCGCATAGGTGCCAGCCAGTTCCGCAGTCGGGGTCGCCGGTCCCGCCAGCCGCACGGTCGGCGCCACCGGCTCGTGCAGCGTCTTGCCACCGGCTCCCGGTGCGGCGCTGCCGTTGTTCTGCTCGCCGCCGACCCAACCCGCCGCGGCGACCGTGGCAGCTAGCGCGGCTGCTAGCGACCAGCGGCGCAAAGCAGTTTTCCTGTTCACCCGTCAAGTCTCCAAGCCGCGTGTTGCAGAATCCGAACGGTCTTCATGCAGGTTCTCCATGGTACTGCAGCCGATACGGGCGGCACGGTACGCGGCGGCGGCATAGTCCGAACGGACTATGCCGCCGCGCTGGCACGAATCGCCGACTACAGCGAACGCAGAAAGTTGAGCATGTCTTTTTGCTTGATATCGCTCAGGTCGTTGAATCTGTTGACGACCGCGTTCGCCTCGGATCCGTTGCTGCGATGCTGCTGTATCGCCTCCACGAGGTCCTTGGTCCGCCCGTCATGCAGGAAGAAAAGCCGCTGGCCCAGGCCCCACAACGGAGCGGTGCGGAATTCACGCGGGCCCGCTGATCCCTGACTGACGCCGTCGGCCAGCCCGTCGCCCATGTCGTGCACCAACAGGTCGGAAAACAAGTTCACGTTCTGGTTACGCAACGCTGCGACCGTGGAGTTGCCGGTCCTGAGCGTGGGCGTATGGCAGTACGCGCACCCGGTACTAGTGAACAGGCTACGACCGCTGGCGATCGACGAGGCTCCGCCCGGCGTGTCGGTGGACGGCGTCGGCGGTGCGAGAAAGCGCTGGAAGTTGGCAAAGTTCTGGATCGCCGTGGTGCCCGTGAGGGCGTCTGGGGCGTCAAAGTTCTGCGTGTCATTGGGAACCGGCGGAAACTGGCCGGCAGTGTGGCACGCCGGGGTCTGGTCCCGCTCGTTCTGGAACAGCTCGCTGGTGATGCCCATTTCGACGTTGTAGGCCTCGCCCGAAAACAGGAGCAGCGAAACGTTCTGGGCCTTCCAGCCGAAACGGGTGATCGTGCCATCGTTGCCGTTCCGGTTCGCCACACCGGAGATCGTGCGGCCCGAGACGAAGATATTCGGCCGGCCCTTTATCCCGAGGGCGCGCTTCTGGCTCGAGTTGGCGACCTGGTTGGCGAGGATCGTCGCGTCCGGGATCTGTTCGATCAGGCCCGCGCCGAACACCGGGCTGGGTATCCGGAAAATGATGTTGCGGTTCGCGATCTCCCCCGCGAAATCATGCTGGGCGAGGTTGCAGCCGTTTGCGCCCTCCCGGCCGGTGATGGTGAACGTATTGGTCACGCCGCCGTCGGGGGTGCCGTCAGGATTCTTCACGAGCCTCGTTTCGCGAATCGGCCCATCCACCCTGATGAATGCAGCGACTGCGGGAAGTTGGGACGGGTTGGCGGCTTCGGCAAATGCCACCTGAGGATTCACGGCCGGGCTGGTGCCGCCGATCGCTGGCTGCGAATGGCAACTGCCGCAGCCGTCCAGATTCATCCTCGGCCCCAAGCCGTCGGCGACATTCTCGACTTCTTTGAAATCTTCCAGGCCAAGCTCGAAAAACTTGATCTCGTTGTAAGTCAGGCCGGCGATGTGCCCGCCGGCGCCCGCGGCCCCGCCGCGCACGCCGGGATCCCGCGCGCGGGACCATGACTGCTGAAATGTTTGGGACGAGACAATCTGCGACTCGAGCGGGATGAAACCTGCCAGGACGACGGCGGGAACCGCATATAGCAGCTTTCTGTTCATGGCCATTCCTCCCAAAGGAACTTGCCGGAAGCCACCCCCGCCTGCGCGAGCGCGGGGGACCGGGAACGTTGCAGTAGTGTCCTTGCGATCTCGTTGCGCCGATACGTGCGTCGGATGGGCACGCATACACCATGCCAGTCGACGTCTTTCAAAAACAATCAGGCAGTTGCGCGGAAACGTCGCGCGGCAGGACGGCCAGTTCGTCGTTACCGCACGACAATGCGAACGCATACGCGGAGCTTTTTCCGAATTCAACGGCAGGAATTATTGTCGTGGCCGCACGACAGGCGGAAAGCATTTCGAGAAAATTGGCAGCAACAGCAGCGTGACCTTCGGCACGAAGCCAAGCGCCGGCAGGCTCAGAAGCCGCATTAAATTACATGCCGACTGCCATGAAGATTCTGGAATTGCCTGGGCGGGCGAGGCAACAAAGCCATGCACGGTGGGGCCGTGCCTGCAGCTGTTGCCAATGCACGACGGCAGGCCATCGCGTGCTCAGAAAGTCGGCGGTGCCCCAGTGTCCTGGGTCGCTGGTTCGCTGAACAAAAGATGCCGACGATTGCCGACGCGCCGGAACGTGGAGCAGGAGCCCGCTTGCGGGATGCGACCGTGCAGGCGCGTGTGAGGACCGCGCATCCGGCGCTCTGATGTCCCGCTCCGGGGTCGCATCCAAGCATACAGCGCTTGCGCGATGTCGCCGAAAGGCGCGATCCGGATCAACGACGTCTACGTCGACGGCCGCCGCATCGTGTTCGCCGGCGACCGCTTCACGGGTGGCCTCTACGTTCTTGAGATGAACATCTAGTTCAAAAGCCTGGACACAGAGGACACAGAGGACACGGAGGAAACCCCAACTTCAATAATTGACCGCCAGGAAATGCCAGTTAACAGCTAAGCGCGCCAAGTAACGTTAAATCCGGACGCAATGCGCCGGTTTAACTCCGCGTGTTCGAACGGACGAACCTTCTCCGTTCAACACGCGGGAGCCGGAAAGGAAGCTCAACGTGTCCCGATCACCCGCGCGAGGTAGCCAGCACCGCGCGCACTCGCGTCGGTGTGGATCGGGTGGTTATGCGGCAATCCGCAATTGCAAAAGCGGATAACTTTTCGAGCCCGGATCATACGAAAAGAGTAAGTAAGCGGCGCCGACCTGTGCGTATGGGCCGAACGTTACCGCGGAGAGTTCGCGTCTCGCGAAATCAACCGTAAGCGCAGGCTCATCAGTAAATAGACAGACTGCAATTTCGGCAAACGGGCCTCCGTGAAACGACTTCGTGTCCTTTTCACTCAGGCGGGTGCCAATTGTCGTCGCCAATTCACCCGGGCGCCAAGCCCGATATACATTGTGCCCTTGCGCATTCAAGCGCGCCGCGTCTTCGCAAACAATCTCCGCGACTTCGATTGCCACAGGATTTCCATTCGTGTCATCGCATACGCAGTCGGGCGGGTCGGGACGTTGAATCCGGAGATTACGTAGCCCGAGCCCGGCAGCATTTAGGCCGGACACGAGTTCTTCGACCACCCCGAGTTCCTTTCCCTCCTTCTCAGGCCACTCGAAGAATGACGCATACTTCCGCGTACGTGCGGCAATCTCGATCAGGCGCTCAATGTCTTGCCGCATAACTAGTATTAGGTGACAGTCACCCAGTCAGGAAAAGTATATACCGGTAGCGAGAAATCACCATTAGTGGTGAAAAATCCCCAGTAATAGTGAACCACTGCCGGCGGGCGTTGAATCATTTCTTGATTCTTTCAGTTTCCTCTGTGTCCTCTGTGTCCGGTTTACCGCGCCTGGAAGGCGCGATTGATTGATGTCTCAGCTGTAAACCGGCGACAGTCGCAGCGTCTTTGCGAGCCACGAGCCGACCAGGCTAGCGACGTGGTCCTCGCGGCCGTTGTAGAAGTGGTCGCAGTCGGCGACGATCTCCACCTGGCACGGTCCGCCGGCGGCGCGCTGGAATTCCTCGGCGGGATACCGGTCTCGGTCTTCCTGGTCGCCGCGAATGCACAGCACCGGGCACTTGATTCTCGGCGCCAGCGCAATCGTGTCCGGCACCGTGCTGATCCGATCGAGGAAACTCTCGGCGCTGATCACGTACCACCAACCCGGCATGAGGATGAGGTCTCGCCCGCGCCCCGCCGTGACCATGGCGCGCGCCTGCTCCGTCATTTCGACCATGCGGTCGCCGGCGAACAGGCGCTCCGGGCCGCCCGAGCCGGCGTTCCTGCCGCCGCGCCCGGCCGACAATAGGACCAATACCGGCGTCTGCGGGTGGTCCACCACGTGCTGCGTGCCGAGCATGCCGCCGTTGCTGTGACCGATCACGATCGGGGCCGGAAACCCGCGTGCCTTCAGCCATTCGGCCGCGATACGGTTGTCCGCGATCGCCTCGCGCGTGAACTGGAACGCTCCGCCTTCGGTCTTCCGGTTGTTGCGCGTGCTGAGAACGTCGTGGCCGCGGCGGTTGAAGGCGAGGCAGGCGAGGCCCAGGCGCGTCAGCACCGGCGGCAGGAAACGCGACGCGCCGACGTAGAAATTCATGGTGTTGCCGTGGAACAGCAGCACCGCGCCCGTGGCCTTGCCTGCATCGGGCTCGTGCAGCGCGCCTTCCAGCGGCATCGTGTCCGTGGGAATCGTTACGAGTTGTGTTCGCACTTGAAACCGGTGAATGGTGAATAGTAAATAGTGAATGGACGCTGAAGACCGTGAATGGTGATTCGTGAATCGTGATTCGACCCTTCCGCCTTTTGCCTTTTGCCTTTCGCCTTTCGCCTCCCGCCTTCCGCCTCCCGCCTTCCGCCTCCCGCCTTACGCCTCTCGCCTCTCGCCCTTTACTACTGCGGCTGTATGCCCGCTTCCGCCATGATTTTCCGGTACCTGGGGATGTCGCGCCCGAGCAGCGCGGCAAGCGCTTCCGGCGTGCCGGCGATGATCTCGCTGCCGCGCGCGGCGACGAGATCGCGCATCTCCTGCTTCGCGAAAATACCGACGACCGCCCGGTGCAGGACGCGAACGTGCTGGTCCGCGGTGCCGCGGGGCGCGAAGAGAGAGTGCCAGTTGCCGATGATCAGCGTGCCGCCGTCGGGCGCCGACCGCGCGCCAGTCTCCATCGAGAGGATGCCGTTCACGCTCTGGCGCGCGTCCACCACCACGTTGCGGCCGAGCGCCTCGCCGATGCCGGGCGCGACCAGCCGCCCGGCGAAATCCGACG
>Ga0184629_10000949_pt1 | contig 12344 bp, 8 predicted proteins | sample PLM4_32_b1_FD_133158 | JGI IMG/M metagenome (GOLD analysis project Ga0184629, IMG submission 133158) | Groundwater sediment microbial communities from an aquifer in East River, Colorado, USA - PLM4_32_b1 | ecosystem: Environmental > Terrestrial > Soil > Riparian zone | place: USA: East River... | reverse complement strand
TATGGACTAGTCTTTCGTACCACCTTAAAGTCTCACAAAACGCTTTTTTGTCCATGGGCCTGCAGGGTGGATTAAATATCCGTAAAGCTGATTATACAACCATTTCCGGAGGGACTATGGATCCCGGGCTTATAAATTCCAATTTTTCTCATACTTATTTTAATCTGGGTATGGGCATATATTATAGGAGCCCAAAACTTCACATTGGAATCTCTGCACCAGAAATTATCCCTGAAAAATTTTCCGTCAGCGATACGGTGACAATAACCTGGCAGATGGCACAGTATTTTCTCTTTGTTAAATATCGTATATCCCTAAATGACAACCTTGACCTTGAACCCAGTCTGCTCATCAAGTATCAAATGGATGTTCCCATTTCATATGATCTTAATGCCTGCTTTGTCATTAAAAAAGCCCTCACCCTTGGATTGTCATACCGTAAGAAGGAATCTATCGACTTTCTATTGAAAGCACAACTTACCCCACAGCTTCAGTTTGGCTATACTTACGATTATGTGACGGGTGAAGTAAGCAACAGGAGTAGTGGCTCCCATGAACTCATGGTAAATTATCTTTTCAAATACACACAAAATAAAATTGCATCGCCACGATGAAGGGTTGCCGCACCATATGGATTCCTGTCAAGGCTGTAAAATTATATTTTCTGCTTTCTATTCTTTTCACGACAGCGGATCTGGCCCTGGCGCAGGAAACGATTTTTACGCTTCTAAAGACAGACGCTAAGAAAGCCGATGCCTATTATTCTTCTAAGAACTATCGCAAGGCACTTGACTTGTATCTTACCTTGGCTGATAAATCAAATGATGATCAGTTTTATTTACAGATCGCCCGCTCTTACTATTACATGAATCAGCCAAAGGACGCTGCCCGGTGGTATGCGCGATTCCTTTCAGAAAATAAAGTGATGCCTGCAAAAGACATATTTTTTTATGCTGAAACATTTAGTGCATTAAAACAATACGATCTGGCTATCCAATGGTATAGTCAATACCTTGGCATCAACAACAATGATCCTGCTATTATTAAGAAAATATGGCGTCTTAAAAACAGAGAGTACCTCTATGAAGATTCCATTCATTATACGGTTAAACTACTGAACACAAATTCAGACGCTGGCGATCTGTGCCCGGTAATGCATCGCGAGGGTCTTATATTTATGTCAAATCGAAAAAGACAAACGGTGGTAGATCAAGTTGATGCCAACAATTTGCCATTCTATAAGTTATACCTTTCAAGGGCCACGCCGGATACTATCAATAACGAACTGATCGTTCAATATGAAAAGCCTATGCTCTTCTGTAAGGAATTAAATGCCCGATTCAATGAAGGCCCAGTTGCTCTTTATAATGATCAGCAGCGCATGATTTATACGGCCACCGGTGATCCTTCCGAAAAGGATAAGGGTAAACGAACATTGCAATTATATTTTGCCGCACTTCAGGGTGAGACCTGGGAAATCACAGCACCGTTTGTGTATAACAGCAAGGAATATTCGATCACCGATCCGGCCATTAGTAAGGATGGTACGGTTTTATATTTTTCTTCTGACATGAATGGCGGCTTTGGAGGAAAGGATCTCTATAAGTCATCTTTCATTAATAGCCAGTGGACTAAACCTGTAAACCTGGGTGACCAGATCAATACATCCGGGGATGAATCATTTCCCTTTATTCACGGGAATAGTTTATATTTCGCTTCGAATGGGCAGGCGGGCTTAGGAGGGTTAGATATTTTCCATGCTACTATAGAAGAAAACGGATTTGGTGAAGTGTTGAATATAGGTTATCCTATCAATACCAATTTTGATGATTTTGCGATTACTTTAAATGATGACGGAACGAAGGGATATTTCTCCTCAAACCGGGGAAACCATGGCGATGATGTCTATGCGCTGGCCATCGATCTGCAGTCTTATCCTTTGTTGATAACGGGAATATTAAAGTACAAGGAAGAAAGCTGGAAAGATTCTGCTGAACTCAAGATCCTGCCTAAGGCGCAGTTGTTCCTAATCGATAACATTAGAAATATTACAGTTCAAAGCTCAACTTCTGACACCGAAGGCAAGTTTTCATTAATGATACCATATTTTAGTCAATACAGAATTAAGGTTGTGGGCAGTAATAACCGAGACGAGGCTTTTGTAAGTCTGGAGCTTTCAAAGGGAAAGAATTCAGGGAGTACGTATGAAATTGTCATTGTGAAAAATATTTTTAAAAATCCATAGCATAGAGAAATAAAATCCATGTTAAATAAGGCATTGACTTACCTGAGGTATAGGTCTAAGGCTGCAGTGGTCGGGTGCTCCATTATCATATTGGCGGGTAACCTGAATCTGCAAGCGCAGGACAAAAGCCTGGTGCAAATAAAAGCTTTTGATCAGCAGCTCAAACCAATGGCAAACCTCAGTGTTTCTATCAATGGAAAGGAATTTATTCCTATTGATAGTAAAAAGGCCACGTTTCATGAGGTGTCAAATGAAGATCTTCCCCCAAAGTCTATTAAGGTTAACATTGATGAATTGGAGGCCGAATCATGGACCTACAGCAAGGGAACGCTGGAAATCATCGTCCGGAAGAAATTATATACGATCATTGAGGTAAGGCTCAAGAATGCTGATAATAGACCATTGGGGAACGTCACCGTAAACTTCAAAGGAAAAAAGAACATCAGTGCAACCACAAATGCACAGGGTACTTTTCAATTACCGCTGGCATTGGGCGAAAAAATTGCCAACGTTGAGCAATTCAATATTCCGGGATATCATATCACTAACATACTTTCCTTAGATAAGGAAAGTACACTTATTGTTGTGCCAAATCGGCCGAGAAGGGACACTGAAAAAAGTAGTAGTGCTTCTTTAACAGCCAACCCTTTTTCGGATTTCGATCTCAACCAGCTTGATTCCATACGCTCTCTCACGGTATTCTATGCCGTTTTTAAAAACTACGACCTCACCTCACTGGATGATTCCGTGAAACAAAGGATCGATGCTAAATTTTATCAATTGGTCGGCCAGTTGCAAGAATCGGAAAAGCAAAATGGATTTATCAGTAAGATCTCCGATTCCTCCTTTGTGAAAAATGATGTTGAAAACCTTTTGGCTCAGGCTAAGTTTGAGAACACACTGCTGGATAACTTCCGAAATGACTTTGATAAGAAAATAGAAATCATAAATCAAAAGGTTGCTGGCGGCACCATAAATCTGAATGCGTCGGAAAGGGATAAGCTCTTGCAGGATCTCAATACCCTTGAAAATGTACTGCAACAGAATGAAAATAAATTCTATAAAAATATTTCTTACTACAGAGTTATTCTTGCGTCCCTGAAATCCTCATTTTCCAACATTCAAAACCTGGAGAATAAATTAGAGGAAAGTGAGGCTAAAAGAATGGAAGAACAAAAAGCATCCCGTAATAAGATTCTTGTTGCAGGTTCGATTTCCCTGGTCTTTGGAGTCCTGGTCATCTATTTGATCTTACTGCGCATGAAGCTCGTGAAGCAACAAAAAAGCCTTATCCACGCCAATAGCGAAGTCAAGAGAATAAATGAAAACCTGGAAGGTCTTGTTTTTGAACGAACACGGTTACTCATTGACGCGTATCACGAAATGGACATTTTTTTGTATCGGGCTTCCCACGATCTCAGAGCACCTATCTGTACCATTATCGGCTTATGTAATATTGTCATGCACAGCAAAGATGAAGCACATGAGTTGGTCAGGAAAGTTTCGGATACGGCCTTCAAGATGGACGGCATGTTAAAGAAATTACGAATGATTAGTGAGATTAATCAACCCAGCAATTATTCTTCTATTTACCTATCGCAAAAAATCGAACAAGTAACAGGGTTATTCTCAAAATTTATTAAAGATCATAACATTGATGTGGTCATTGATTGCCCGGAAGATTTAAATTTTCAAACTTATCCTGATTTGATAGAAATCATACTGCATAACCTTATCGACAATGCCTTGTTCTTCAGCACGGTTAGAAAAAATCATCAGCCGAGGATTGCCATTAAGGCAAGCATTGATGCCAATAACCTTTCCCTGACTATTCACGACAACGGCATAGGGATTGACGAAAAGATCCGGATTAAATTATGGGATATGTTCTTTGTTGGCCATGAGTATTCAAAAGGCAACGGCCTTGGTTTATATATTGTTTTCAAATCCATTCAGGCCTTAAATGGAAAAATTGATGTTCAGACTGAAACCAATGCTTTTACTATGTTTACTATTAACATTCCTGTAAACACTATTGAAACATCCACATTAACCAGGGTAAGGCCGCAAGCAGTATTGGCGGAATCGGCATAGCGCTGTATATTTTTGGTTGAATTGATATGTGGTGATAGTAAAACCAGACCCGGAACTTCACTTCTCCACCACACTGATCTTGAACGGTATTTTCTTGAGGGGTGTATCTTCGTTAAAGACTTTTGCATGGGCGATTTTGTCGACCACATCCAGCCCCTCCGTAACCTCACCGAAAACCGTGTACTCATGGTCAAGGGTCATGTAGCCGCCTTGCGTAGCGTATAGTTGCTTTTGCTCCGGAGTGAGCGTTAAGCCAAGGTTCCGGGCTTCGAAGTCAACATCTTCCTCTGTATAGCGGCCGCCATGCACAATGAAGAACTCCGTCGACGACGACTCCTTCTCCGGGTTGTTCTCGTCGACGCGGGCCATAGAGAGGGCTCCCTTTTTATGAATGTACTTTGGGTTGAATTCTGCGGGGATTCTGTAATCGAGCTTTTTCTTAAGATCCCCTCCCTGTATCATGAATTCATACACAATACGATAAAATTCAGCCTCATCGTAGTATCCATCCTTTATTAATTTCACAAAATTGGCGCGGTGAAATGGCGTATCCTCGTATAGTTGCAGGCGGATATTCCCAAACGAGGTCTCGATGAGCACTTCGTTCTCCGGATTATTTTTACCGTACGTGGTCAGAACTTCACGAAGATTGTCTTTGGTTACCAAGATCTCTTTTTGGCCGCATGAAAACGATATGAGTAGAAGGACAGGAAAAGTGATGTGCCTAATCATGTAGAAATACAGTTGCGATTTGTTTCCGTAACATCCAATAGTAATAAACAAGTATTCTCCCCGAACGTCGTAAACCGTAGTACAAGGTAAAATTAAAAAATCAATTTCTGATACGATTACAAAGCGATCATCAACGAAGAAATTTGTATCAACATGTGCGGCCTCCAACGGCAATAACAGGCAACGGAGATACAGATTAGGTGTTTGTACTTTTATTAAGTTAACTTACGCCGGTGTCTCATTGGTTTCTCACGGAAAACAGAATACACGGAAAGTATAAATAAACCGATTCCGTGCATTCCGTGAATTCCGTGAGAAATAAAACGTTTACGTGAGTTAATAACTAAGTTTAAATTTGATTGGCAGTACCATCCTTACCATTACCGGAATATTGCCTTGACGGCCGGCAGACCAGGCTGGCATCGCGGAAATGACCCGGACGGCTTCTTCATCACACTCTTTGCTTATGCCCTTTATTACTTTAACCTGAATAACGCTTCCGTCGGTATTCACAATGAAGCTCACGTAAACCAATCCTTCAGCATTTGTACGACGTGCGACGGGAGGATATCTTAATTTCTTCTGAAGATATTTTGTCATCGCTTCCATACCGCCATTATAGTGAGGCATTACTTCTGCAATGATCCACACTTTCGGTTCTTCAGTAACGGCAGGCATACCAACCTCCTCCAATCCAACACTGACATCCCCGGCTGAAGGCGTTTCACCGCCTTCCACTCCGGCGTCGCTGCCAGTTACTACCTCTCGAACCTGGCTTTCCGCCAGAGTCTCCGCGCTGGATGTTACCACCGGTGCTACGTCTCTGACCGCTTTTCGTATTGCGGCTACTGACTTCTGCTTTACTTTTTCTACCACAATAGTAGGTTCATCCTTTAGAACAATAAACACCCTACCGGGCAAAGTCGGCAGGCTATCTATACTTGACAAAGGCAACACCAGCGGAAGCATGACTGTGGCCACAAGAACGCCAAACACGAACAACAAGGCTTTGTTAAGATTATCAGCGTAGGTTTTTCGTATGGCATAAGCACCATACTCTTTGTTCCGGTTTTCAAAAACCAGGTCATCCATGCTTTGAACGCCTGTACTTTCAGTTTTCATAAAACAGATGGTTTAGGTTGAACATGATGAATAAACATATCCGTGCGTTCGCAAAGGGCAAAGGTTTTCAAGCCAGTGATTTTATTCAATACCGGCCTTGCCTTTTTGATTGTCACGGGCAATACGTGTTATGCTGTAAAGTTTGTTTCCCTTATAATAACAGCACCTTTCAAAAGTCACGAAGATTTTAAGATTTCGTTTCTTCAGGGTCTCGGCAAAATTGTTTGCCTCCCTTTTGCGACGGCGAGGTTGTGCCACATTGACAAATTAATTTCGAGCATGCCTGGAACTGAATAGTCCACGCTGACGTCATTCTGTTTTCTGCAGTGCTGGTGCAAAACTCTGTGCGCCAAAACTTAGAAACCGGCTAATGGCATGCAACCCATCAAGCGATGGTCCTGCGCAGGTATGGAAAACCTGAAGAAACATTAAAGTAACTTTAAAACGTCAATGATTTTTTCTGCCTGGTAAAAGTTCACATGTTCAATTTTAGCTTCAATCGTCTCGTGTGCCCAGGTAATATGATAGGGCACATGGACCGCATGACCTCCGATATTTAATACCGGGAGCACATCGGATTTTAAGGAGTTACCTATCATTAAAAATTCATCAGCCTTGATATCCAAATGCTTGATCAGTTTCTTAAAATCTTCTTCCCGTTTATCAGACATGATCTCGATGTGATGGAAGTAACGTTCGAGATTGGATTTTTTCAGTTTCCTTTCCTGGTCAAGCAAATCACCCTTTGTGGCCATGACAAGGCGATATTTACCTTTAAGCGAATTTAGTATATACTCCACCCCATCGATGATCTCAACAGGTTTTTGCAGGAGTTCTTTTCCTTCCTGAAGAATCTTTTCGATCACTGCCAATGGAATCGTTTTGTCCGAAATGCGGAGCGCTGTTTCGATCATAGAAAGAATAAACCCTTTGATGCCATACCCGTAAAGACCGAGGTTGTCAATCTCCGTTTTCAAAAGTTCACGGGCCACGGTATGTTGCGGAAGATAATCCTGAAACAATTCAAAGAACCGATTTTCAGTTTCGCGGAAATAAGGTTCATTTACCCAAAGTGTGTCATCGGCATCGAAGGCTATCACCTTAACTTTCATAACCCGAAGATACTAATGGATTTGCTTCCCCCCTATGGCAATACAACAACAGTTTGAATGATTGTTTGTTGCCATAATTAGACCGTCCGGAAATAATTGCAAAGTAAGGTCAACGGTCAATGGTTAGTGCAAAATATAGTCCATAGTTAACGCAGTTGATACCATGGACTATCGACTATCGACTATGGACTTTTGACGCGATTAATCTTAACGATAGAACTCCAGCTCATTTAACCGATGGCGGGTGTATTCCCTGGCCACTTTGATCGTATCGTGGGAATTCAGGTATCGCTTGAAATAAGCTATCGCCGGTGCCTTATCCTTGTAATAAACATCATAGCTGCAGCCAAGGTGATACAGTAAGATGTCCCTTTTGGAACTTTCATAAGCCGCCTTATAATATTTAATGGCACTTTTGAAATCCCTGATAGTTTCATAGCTGGTGGCAAGCTGAGCATAATAGTTGCTGATATTCTCAGAGATTCCTTCCTCGATCGCTTTGTTGAGGTAAACAATTGCACTATCCTGTTCATTCATACGCTGATAAGATACACCCAGGTAGTAATATATCCACTCTGCCTTCAACTCGTTTTTTAATAAGAAGTCCATGCATGGAATGACTTTATCAAATTTGTCTAATTGGAAATAACTAATGCCCAGCAAACGTGCATAAGCTGGAAGGGTATCGCCCTTTACCATAAGTTGCTCCGTGGTCCTGATAACATCCTCATATTTTCCTTCGCCCAACTGAGCTTTTGCCAGCAAAAGTCTGAGCTGTGAACTGAGGTTTAGCGTAAGTGCTTGCGTTAATAGACTATCTGCTATGTCATATTGGTCTGCTTCCAGAAGCACATCCCCCAATAAAGCATAGGCTTCAATATCACGGGGGTTCAGCTTCACTGCCTGAAAAAAATTAGAAAGTGAGATAATCGGGGCATTCGCCTGAGACGCCACAATAGCATACTGTTTGTAGTAAAAACTATTTAAGGTATCACTTGAAATAAGTTTCTCGTAGCACGCGTAAGCCTCTCCGTACTGTTTATTGCGCGCGTAAAGTTGTCCCAACTGAAAGAGGGCATGTGTGTTTATTGAATCCAGTTTCATCACGTTTTCAAACTGACGAATGGCATCCCCATAATTACCCAACTGGAAATAACAATATCCTTTTCGTTGATGGACATCAACGGAAAGAGAATCCTCCACCCGATTGAGCAACAGCAACGCTTTACTGAATTGGTATGTATGGATCAACCGGTCAATTTCCTGAGATGAAGGGGGTTCCTCAACCCTACTTTCCTGAGCGAATGAGAAAGCATAAGCAAAAAAAAGAATGGAAGTGAAGACTGATTTCATAAGGGAGCTGTTTATTGGATTAAGATAAATAACCTTTACTTGTTTACAAAATGGTATCTCTTCATCATTACTAATCGGAAGAATTTAAGTGATCAATTTAACAAAACGCAAGGTCCTGGTGTCCGTCGCGGAGCCTACGTTGGAAGCAGTGAATGCGTTTCGACAAAAAGTGAAAAAATTAGAACCGGGGAAATTTTTACCCACATTATTTGAAAAGACTATCCATTCCCCTATTAGTACTGCTCACCGAGGCATCCTGCATCAGGAGTAACATGGTGCAACAAAAAGCCGTTGTTAAGGATATACCAAATTAAAAAATAGTTATGATACCCGATAGAATAATTTATACGGATGGACATACGGTTACTGTTACGAACTCTATGTTCCAGGTGAATAAAATGGAATACAATCTGAATGGCATTATCAAACACGGTTTGCATGTGTTGAGACCGCATCGCCTTCCTGGAGTTTTATTTGTTGTAATTGGGTTTGCATTGATGGTGATTGGGTTCGCCAAACTCGTTCCTCCCAATGTTGTGAATGATGTGATCATTGGCAACACGCTTGTGCATACCAATACAATAGCATTGGGAATTGGTGCCTTGTTTGCTCTTGTGGGTGTTCTGATCGTTGGCCTCATACGTGAGCGCTATGCCGTCCGCATCGCTACTGCAGAAGGAGAAAAGAATGTGGTGGTGAGTCACCATAAGGAATACATTGCGCAGATTGTTGACGCGCTTTCTTCTGCTTATAACTACTTACGCAATAATGCCGCTGGTAATTTCTGGAGGAAGCGAAAATAAAAAAGAACCCAAGTCCATGGTCCATAGTCCATAGTTAATGCAGCTGATGCCATGGACTATCGACCATCGACTATGGACTTTTTTCAGTCTAGTTCACCAATTATTTTTTTCTTTCAACAAAAACGCATCCAGGCGCTCATGTGAATCGTTGACGCCCCTTTCCATGCCTGACTGTACCATACCGTCACGATCTGCCACAGACTGGAAGACCGATTGATTCGTGACTTTTGTCCTGTTCCCTGGCAACGCTTCAAATCTTGCTGTTTCGAGCACGACATGCGGGTTGCTTTGTCACGTACCGTTCGGATAATTAGAGGAATTTAACTACCTTCAAAAACAGGAGCCCACCGTTGGATCATGAGAATGACCCGTGGTGGGCTTTAACATTTCTATCCAACTCACCCTCTCAGTGATGAAAATCAAAACTCGTTATACCTGGAAAAACAGTATTAAAAAATACACCGCGCAGCCATTGAAGTTCTTTAAAGCAACTACCCTTAACGACCTGCGCCAAATTATTATAGAAGCTGAACAAAACCATGTACGGGTGAGAGCGGTGGGGTCGGGACATTCATTCTCTGAAGTAGCGATCTCCAATGGCTACCTGGTAGATATATCCCGCCTTAGAAAGATTGATGATAATATCCCGTCCTTCATAAAGGATCCATCGCAAAAAACCCTGGTACAGGTGCAAGCGGGAATTACGGTGCAACGATTTAATAAAATGATGGTCAGGAGACACCTGTGCGTTGTCAATATGGGGGGCATCGATGAACAGACATTGGCCGGAGCGATTTCGACTGGTACTCATGGTACAGGCAAAGATTTACCAGCTTTTCATGGAATGGTAATGTCCATTGTCCTGGTGACTTCCGGGGGAAAAGTTTTCAGAATTGAACCTAATGATGGCATTACCAATAAAGCAATATATGCAGAAGAGGGTGTTGACGATCTTATCCAGGATGATCAAAAATTTAACAGTGTGCTGGTGGGTCTTGGCTGTTTTGGAATTGTCTACTCCCTCATCCTTAAACTCGAACAGATGTATTGGCTTGAAGAAACGAAAAAGGCGTCGACCTGGGCGGTGGTGCGAGAGGCCCTTGTCGATGGAACATTGTTTACGGAAAAAGGAGACCCCACCAGCGCTAACGATTCCGACGCGAGAAAAAATAACAGGGTTAAGTTAAGGAGTGTCATGTTCCAGGTTAATCCATACGTGATCGGGAAGGATCAAAGATGCACCGTTGTGAGGCACTGGCTTTTGAAAAAAGAACCAAAACGGAATTTATGGGACATGACCCGGAATTGGGCAAGTTATTTTGGAGGTAGCCTGCCGTTCACATTCGCTATTGTCTGGCTTTGCGCCAAATTCTTTCCGCGGGGTTTACCGGGAATGATCAGCTTCTCCCTGAAATCCTTATGGGATGTGCGGTATGTTAATAAAGGCTATAAGGTATTGTACCAGGGCGCTGAGTTTGTCAAGAAGAGGGCGTATGATTGCGAGTACGCGTTTGATTTTAATAGTAAAGATTACATTACAGCTATCGAAGAAATATTTAAAGTAGTGATTCAATTAAGGATGAACTACAGGCGATATCAATCTGCACCCATAGGATTTCGTTTTGTAAAAGGTTCCGGGGCATACTTAAGCGCCGACTATGGCAAAGATGTTTGTTATATCGACTTACCCTTTGTAAGAGGCACCCCCGGGGCAGATGAGATGTTGGATATTTACCAGGATATCCTGTTGAAGTATGATGGCAGGCCCCATTGGGGTAAAATTCACAACAGGATGTACGGAAAGCCTGCGTCATTAAAATCTCTATATCCGGCAGTACTCACGTGGCAAAAAGAATTTAGAGCGTTCAATAGCGCGGGGACTTTTAGTAACAATTTTTCTGATCGACTCCAACTTGGTGAACTTTAATAAACAGTATAATTCTGTTACGAAACTTGGTTTCGTGCGCTCAGAAAATCTTTATCGTGCCGGTCGTCTTAAGGGGAAGTTAAGGTTGAAATAGAAACCCGCGTTAACCCTAAGTAAAACTGGCTATTTCTTTGTTTGCCGTTCTGAGCCTGGATGATAATGAGGCTCCAAGATTTGTCAATATTTTTACTTTTACAGTCGCCAGGTTTTCCATTTTATCAAGTATTTCATAAAGCATGATAAAACAGGAAACATTTGTTTGAGCCTTAACATTGGCTGATCGCTTCTGTTTGTCAAGCAGGGCCATTTCCCCAAAACTGTTACCGGCATTTATTATGGCCAACGTAAAATCTTTGTTTTCATCAGAAGTGTCTTGAATGATGACCCGGCCAGACTCCAGGAAAAATATATTTTTAGCAGAACTCCCTTTTTTTATTATTATCTCATCATGCTTGTACAGTTTATACAATAAGTGTTTCTTTAATTCATTTAATTCCCATGGCGTAAGTCCCTTCAGTAGTTGCTGATCCATTAATTGAACCGGTTCTTCTTTTGGTTTATATCCGTTGGAATCCAGGATGGTGGTTTCTAAATGAAACAAAGCGTCATCCAGGGTATTGAATCTTAGAAAGCCAGTATTCTTATGGTCTAATGAAGAAAATAATTCCAAATGGTTATAATCGGTTATAAGCATAGTCTTACCGGATTCCTGAAACTCTTCACCTAACTTGACCAAGAGGTTCAACGCGCCGTCATCTAAGGTGATGCAACGTCTCACACTGAGTATTAACGTATTGCATTCATCTGAAATTTTTCGCATAAATAACTCGCATGTCGCAAAACATAACTCTCCCTGAAGTTCCATTAAATGTACATCCCCCCCGAACTGCTCGAGCAAATCTTCAGCCCATTCATCACGCTTATACTTTGATCTGACGGTGCGTAAAGTAAGTTGT
>Ga0184629_10000948_pt1 | contig 12345 bp, 12 predicted proteins | sample PLM4_32_b1_FD_133158 | JGI IMG/M metagenome (GOLD analysis project Ga0184629, IMG submission 133158) | Groundwater sediment microbial communities from an aquifer in East River, Colorado, USA - PLM4_32_b1 | ecosystem: Environmental > Terrestrial > Soil > Riparian zone | place: USA: East River... | reverse complement strand
CTATCACTAACAGGAGGTTTCTATATGTCAGATTCCAGCAGTTTCTCCGCACTCAAACGGTCCAGGGGCTCAGTTGAAAGACTCACCCAGGCCATCCAGAATCTCAATACAAAAAATGAAAAGAAAGAAGATGATCGGTTTTGGGAACCGACAGTCGATAAGGCCGGCAATGGTATCGCTGTTCTTCGGTTTCTTCCAGCCCCACCACAAGACGGTGAAGATGGTCTACCATGGGTTCGTACCTTCTCACACGGCTTCAAGGGTCCAGGTGGATGGTTGATCGACCTGTGTCTGACCACAGTGGACCACAAGTGTCCGGTGTGTGAACATAATACTGCTCTCTGGAATTCCGGGGTCGAAGCGAACAAGACGATTGCGAGAGAACGCAAGCGCAAGCTGTCGTATTTTGCGAATGTTTTGGTGGTCTCTGATCCAGCCAAGCCAGAGTTTGATGGCAAGGTGAAGTTGTTCCGATTTGGGAGCAAGATTTTCGACAAGATTTCTGAAAAGATGCATCCAGAATTTGCCGACGAAAAGGCCTTCAGCCCGTTCGATTTGTGGGATGGTGCGAATTTCAAGCTCAAGATTCGCCAAGTTGAAGGTTACCGTAACTACGACAAGAGCGAATTTACCGCGCAAGCTCCAGTTTCTACAGACGATGCGGTACTTGAAAAACTCTGGCAACAGCAATTCTCATTGAGGGAATTTGTAGCCCCCAAGCACTTCAAGACCTATGAGCAAATTGCTGCTCGTATGACCTTGGTATTGGGTGCGGTGGCAATCAATACCTCGGCTGAGAAATCAGTGTCGGTAGCGTTGACGGATGATGCTGACGTGGGAATAGTCGCACCAGTGAACCACCCAGGGTTACCGACTGCAGCACCACCCGATGAGGATGATATGAGCTTCTTTCAGGGGTTAGCTGAGGACAAATAAGATAAATATAATTTTTAGTGTCGCGGTCCATGCCACCAGGTCTCATGATCTGGTGGCATTTGTGGGTTCAAAATGACCCCCGTGAGGGGCCTAAACGGGTTTGTAAGGGCACTTGAGATAGGTACCTATGTGTGGATATGGGTACCTGAGAGCTAGGCTGGGGCGTATCCTCTGTCCAGGGACCGGAGATAGCTGGATTCTCCGCTTCTGGCTGGGGGCATATTCTGATGGGTGGTGACGGCGTTTGTGGATTGATTCTTTATGTTATTGATGATCGTTGGGCTACTGGCTGCTGCCATCGTTGGCCCCATCGCTGCGTTGCGCTGGAGATCATTTGCTTGTGCGAGATTTTGACCTGTTTGTGGTGCGGGGGCTGGGAGTTCTGTGGGTTGCGAAGGGATATTGGTGCTTGAAACGATATGGGGTGTCGATGACATTTCTGGTGTTACGAGACTGGAAACCCTTGGACCTGAGGGTGTCGAAGTTGGTGTTGGTTGGATTCCTAGTGTTGGGGAAAGGGCCTTGGCGAGGTGTGCAGAGGCTGCGCTCGTGAGTGACGAGAGTCTTTCCTCACTTCCTGGTCCCTTGTCCGTAGAAGGTCGCAGAGGTTTTCCATCCTTGTCTTTGTAAAGTTGTCCATACGCTTCTCCGACCATCTGTGTGAGCGCCCCCTGTGTTGCGACTCGTTCGGGGCTACCTGAGGCTGGTGCGACTCCTCTCAAGCTGGCTATCGCGCTACCTACATATTGACCCTTCTGAAGTGCCTGCGATTCAGCGGCAAGTTTATCGGGGGAGATGTCTTTCAGTTTTCCGGCGAACTTTGGGGCTAACTTTCCTAGTATTGCTTCGGTATCTGCTGAGGGAGCCACTTCCTGATCGAGTTTTCGTTGGGCTCGTCTGCTGCCTGAGGCCGCTTCTTTTTTGAGTGCTTCATGCCTTTCGGTTGCCGTCGGAGCCGCATATCCAGGAATAAGACCTTTCACCCCCTCAATCATCGATTCTCCCGCATCCAACACTGCATCATATACTGATTCAAGACTGTTGACGACCCATGCTTTGATCGATGAGAGTCCATCCTTGATGGACTGCCAGAGGTCCCGTATGGAATCACCAAGAAACCCAAACACTAAGGTTAGTTCTTTCCACATTTTTATAATCACCAGTGCTGCAACACCCAATCCGATAAACCATTTTAAGAATGTGCTCATCCAGCTACTACCCGATTCATCTTTCTTTGTGAGGACTTCTCCACCTTTGCCGATTGCTGTTGGAGCTTTGTGGAATCGAGATTTTTCAGCGGCCGCGGCATCTTCTGCTTCGTCACGCATTTGTTGGAGATGAGAGTTTTGTTGTTTTTCGAGTTCGGTCATTTCCTTTCCTTCTTCTTCGATTTTCTTATTAGAGAGTGAAAGGTCAGTCATGCGTTGTAGTATTTCAGTGAGTGTAGACGACATTTGCTCCAAGAGACCCACAGCCTTACCAGATGACACTTGCGACGGCCCTTCTTGGTTAGTGGAGGTTGGGAAGGTAGATGGTGTTTCGAGAGGTTGCAACCCGGCAGCACTTCGTATGGATTGTTCTGAGCGCCCCATCACTCGACCTGCGAGTGCCGTGGCAAGCTTGGAGCCTCCAGTGATTCGATGAACGATGTTCAATGGATCGAATTTTCGTTTGAATGATGCTTTAAGTTTGTCTTTTCGAAAACCTAGTGCTTCTCTTGCAGCACCCGCAAGGCTTTGACCACTTGCTAGAGCATCAGCCGCCACGTCCGCCATCGTGTTCTCACGGCGCTGAGATACAGCAATTTGACTCCTGATATTTTTAAGTGCAGCTAAGATATCTCTTTTGGTGTTTTTGTCTAGATCAATTTTAGGTGTGGGTGCTTTTGGACGATGTTCGTGTTTGATTTGTTCTTTAGCGACCTTTTCCACGGGCTTCGTTTGCGAAGCAATTTTCTCAAGGCTTTCGCGCATGTCAGCAAACTGATCTTTCATATCCTTAAATGGGTCTTGCTCGTTAGCCATTATCGTTTCCTTTGTGCGTTCAGGGCCTTGATTCGTGTGTTTTCTTTTTCAACTCGTTGTTGTACTAAAGTGAGATATACCAATCGTTCCCACGGCATCATGTTCTCCAACTCGGTGATCGAAAACTTATGATCTTGAACTAGGGCGAATGTCGTGGTATAATAATTCCCTAGGTCGTCGTGTTGAAGAATTAGACGAAAAAACTGTCAAGCCCCTTGACCACAATTCCCTCTGTATGAGCACACTTTGGACATTTGAAATTCAAGGTCAATTCTATTTTGGGCATCGTATCGAAGAACTGATCCATTTTATCCACTTGAATGTGGTTGAGGTCATTGACAAACTCAATCACCTCCGACTGTGGAACGTCCCCTGTAAACACCACACTATTGGCATCGTTGATTGATTCGATACATTCAACAAGAAACATAAATGCCTCGTCGGCCGGCAAATCCTTCCGCGAAATATTGCGAAATGCTTTGAAGGTTGGATAGCGAAGTGTCACCCCCACACTTTCAGTTAATTGCACGTATTTGCTATGTCCAGCACCAAATGTGGGTTTAATTCCCAAAAGGTCTATTGGATATTCTGAAACTGTATTGCAGACCTCCGTGTTGCCAGTGTTTGCGTTAACAACCTGCTGATTGCATTTATACCTCAGCGTCACTTGTTCACCGATGCTGCGTGCCCGTAGATTCAGGAACAAAAATTCGACATCGAAAAGAGGTAATTTATCAACATCGATACCCGAGACACTTCCAATACAGTTCTCAAGAATTTGTTTGGCGGTATTGATAATTGTCTCTGTTTCCTTTGACTGCATTGCAATCATCAATAATTTTTCCTCTTTGACGAGGAATGGTCTAAACGATACCTTCAATCCTGACGGACAGACCACATCATAGAGTGGAACAGTTAGTTTTGGTAATGCCATGACAATTCACCTTTCGTAAATGATTAGGGGCGAGCACTTCCTTTTGGAGGTTGTTGTGGTGACTTATTTTTTTCTCGACTCTCAGAATTGAGAGGCGATTGCCCCGCTGAGAGTATGTACCACTCATAGGCCAGAGTAACAGTAACTCGGTGTAACCCATCTTCAGCCCATGCAACGGGCATCTGGTTCACCGCGGTGGGAAACGAGTTATACAGTTTCCAGGTCGCCGATGGGTGGAGGCTGGCCCTAGTGTCGTTTGTCGTATCAACGGCTGCATCATATTGAATGAGGTCGACGTCGTACCGATAGACGTCTGGATAGGCTAATCGATTATTGGTCGGGTTAAAAATACCACTCATCCACTGTTCGAAAAAATCACGAATGAGAAAATCAGTCGTTTCAACAAAATTTAAGGTAATTTCCTGATAGATGGATTGATAGGGTGTCTTATATGTGGGCCCATAGACTTTTGAATCGTTGGAGATGATTTGGCGCCCAGGTAACTCTGTGGCTTCACAACGAAGAGCCATCACCTTATTGACAAAAAAGAATCGATCATTGACCTTTCCAGTGAGTACCCGGGGTATCATGAGATCAAAGTGAGAGGTTTTAGCGACCCCGTACCTATTGATGTATGAGAGAAATTCGGAATATTGTCCAGCCATTTAGTAACCTTTTTCTATGAGGCTTTTTGTGATAAATTCGAGTTCTTTGAATTGCAACACCATGCGCGTATTGACGGGTTGATCATCTTTCCAATAGAATGTGGCCCCCGAAGGTGCGTAATCAATACTCACCTCTTGTAACACGCATGTTGAAATTTTTCCCATAGTATTCACAGAAAATTCAATATCAAATTCCGATGGTGGAATGAAGTATCGTCCAAACCCAGCATTAAGCAATTCGGGCGCTGAATGGAACTTGAATAGATGGATAATCTTGGCAACATCGGCAGCTTCTTTTTGATTTCGCGGCGCAAAAAGGAATTCAAAATTAAATGTTCGGAGTGAGGGGGACTGATAAATCACATCGACCTGAGGATTTACCGCAACACCAAGGGCTGAGGTCAGTATCCCAGAAGGAACCCCTACTACTCCTTCTACCAGTTCCGCAAGCGGTGCGCCAGCCGCTCTCCCCTCTTTTGAATTTAGGCTAGCTAGGAGCCCGGTGATACCACTCTTTTTATAACCCTCTACCATTGAATCAGCTAACGCGGGTGTTGTTGCAATAGCCTGGGCGATTCCCATACCCGGAATCCCCGATAAGCTGACGTCACCGAATTGGTTGGTGAAATTCCAACTTAGGGTATCGGGCATATACAACCTAATTGCCTGGGTTGTGCGGGATGTTTTACGGCCAAACCCAATGTTGGTGTCCTTATAGTTTTTTGCCAAGGTCCTGGTGGCACGGGCGTTGATGTCAACCGTGGATAATGGAGCAGGCCCCTTTGATTTTGGTCGTTTGAACTGGGATAAGTCCTGAGTCGCAATATAAAAGGTTATGTAGTAGGGGTGTCTGGTACCTTCAGAATCAAGGTCACTAGGGTATTGAACATACTCGTACTTGTAGTTGGTTTGAAGCCTTTCTCGTCCACCACGCTGTTCTGGTGACTCTGGTTTTGTAACATTGTTGATTGCGTCTTTGGAGGCCGCCGAGAACTTTTGTGCCTCAGGACTGCTAATAGCATCCTTAAAAGCATTTACGACCGAGTCTGAAGCCCCCCCAAACAAACTTCCCCACTCCATAAATACCTCCAATGGACTGCATCTGCTTATTTATGTCACATTGAGGATACCGGTGAACAAATACTATCAAGGCCGCTACAAACCCCAGAACCCACAAAAATACGCCGGGAACGTCAAACAAATCACCTATAGGTCTGGGTGGGAACTTCAATTGATGAAGAAGTTTGATACCTCGGACTCGGTGGTGCTGTGGAACTCCGAGGGCCCTGTGGTGCCTTATCGTTCTCCCCTAGATGGTGATATGCACCGGTACTTCCCTGACTTCCTCATCAAGGTTCGCTCGAAAGATGGCACCATGAAAACGTGGCTCATTGAGGTCAAGCCTCATGGTCAGACCCAACTTCGAAGCACTGGTCGAAACACCCGCAAATTCCTTTCTGAGGTCGCCACCTTTGCGGTCAATCAGGCCAAGTGGGCGGCCGCCGAGGAGTTCTGCAAGGACCAGGGGTGGACATTCCAGGTCATCACCGAGAAACACCATTCCTTTCTGTGATATAAATAATCCTATGGCTACACTCATCCAAAAAATACAGGAACAAGCAGGCTCCAAACATGTCGATACCTCAACGGCCTTTGGGAGGTCTTGGCTCCTTCAAAAAATGAGAAACCTCACTCCAAGCGCCAAGAACCGCACGGAGATCATTCGTGACCGTGAGGCCCAACGCTCTAGGACCATGGTGGGGAGATTCTATTTTTTCTTTTACTCACCTAAGGGTCACAAGACTCTACCTTACTGGGACCGGTTCCCAATGGTGATTCCTTTGATGCGGTATCATGATGGGTTCCTGGGGTTGAATCTTCATTATATCTACCCCAAGGATCGGTTGATTTTACTGACACAACTGAAACGGTTTGCCACAAGTTCACTCAATGACGAACGCACGAGACTGCGGCTGTCCTATCCATTACTGAAAGCCACACACCAGGCGTATCGTGCGACACCCTGTATCAAGAGGTACCTTGCTGGGCATGTGCAATCGAGGTATATTGAAATACCAACTTCCGAGTGGGACATTGCTGCAACTCTCCCGGTGCAAAGTTTCACAGGTCCGACCAACATACGCAAAGAAGAAGTGTGGCAAGAATCGAAGGAGCAATACTAAGTGGCATCAGAATATTTTTCAAATTTTCCCTACATCGGATACTCCCTCAATGAGACACCACAACCAGGAGAACTCTTGTGGGTTACAGATATTTTCCGTCGTACTGCTCCTATTACGAATCTATTGAAGAATAGACAATTATTTTATCGTTATCAAATTGTTGACGGTGAGACCCCAGAAATGATCGCTGGGCGGGTGTATGGGTCAGCAAAGTACCATTGGGTTGTTAATATTTTGAATAATATCACCGATCCGTTGCTCGACTGGCCCAAAGATTACTCAAACCTTGTGGCGTATATCAACGAAACGTATGGGTCCATAGCGAGTGCTGCGGGCTCTATTCACCATTATACCATGACTCTCAGTAAGGTTGATTCTCTGGGCAATTCCAGTGAGGAAACCTTCATTATCGACGAGACTAAATACGATACACTCACCAGTCTTGTTCCTGTGGTGGTGACATTCAGCGACGGGGCGACCGTGACGACCACAACGACGCGGGCGACAGTAGATAACTATACTTACGAAATTGATAGAAATGAAGCGAAACGCATTATCTTGTTATTGAAAGAAGAGTACCTCTCACAAATTTCCTCCGAACTTGAGAGTCTATTGACATAACATGCCTACTCAAGATGGAATCCAATATGCCAGCGAATTTCGACTTGATGCGCTCACCATTGTCAGTGCCAGTGGAGGTGCGGTCGATCTTCGTGAGGTCATGAGAGAATTGAACCTCTTCGAGGACCTGTTTAGCAATAACATGATGGGAAATTTATTTATTGCGGATACGCAAAACTTGATCAATATTCTCCCGATTGTGGGAGTTGAACATTTGATTGTGACCTTGGTCAAGCCATCGTCACCCTGGAAAATCAGTAAGACTTTTCGCATCTATAAGATTACTGATCGCCGTAAGAATACCGCGGCTTCTGAGGATTACATCCTTCATTTTTGCTCCGAGGAATTGATTCTTAGCGAATCATTGAAAATTTCAAAGTCCTACAAAGGAATGACTATTTCATCGATTATCAATGATATCACTACAAACTATCTCAAAATTGATCCACTCAAATTTCCAGCATCAGCACTCACATCCACCGTCGGAAACTTTGATGTGGTGATACCTTATTGGTCACCATTTCGAGCAATCAACTGGCTGTCTCGCATGGCACGAACAGGTACAACTACGGGATGTTCGTTTGTATTTTTTGAAGATGGATTGGGTTATCATTTCAATGACATCGAAACGATGTCACAACAGGAACCACTCCAGATTGTCAATTTTATGCCCATGAATCTGGCTGGAGAAACGAACGAGAAGAATGATAAATCTGACACACAAATACGACTGGAATCGGCCGAGGAGTATGAATTGAACCAAGCTCCCGATTTAATCAAATCTATTTCCGGTGGAATGTATGCGAGTAAACTTATGAGGGTGAACACGATAGATCAACAGATCAAGACAATGAAACAAAATGGGGTCGAGTTCTTTGGAAAAACTAAACACCCCAATAAGAATACGTTCATGCAGACTGGTCAGGATCGAACTCGTTTGACTCTTCCTGAACACCACGATGCGTTCTATCGTGTCGCTGTTGATAACCTAAAGGTTGAAACGTGGATGCTCCAACGAAATGCGTATATGTCAGCCCTACACGGATTCCAGGTGAAGGTTTCATTACCGGGTAATATGAATTTGCGTGTGGGACAAATGGTGTTGTTGAATTTACCCGCTGCTTCCATTGGTCTCAAAGAACAGAAACCTATGGATACGCTGTTCACTGGAAAATATTTGATCACCGCGATTCGTCATAAAGTGGATCGAACAAAGTATGTGTGTATTCTTGAATTGTCGAAAGATTCGCTCGAAACGTCATTACCTGGACCCCTTGAGGGAAGTTCGGCTATGAAAACGATAAGGCAGGCCTAATGGAATCCTATCTTGGTTCGCATTTTGCGTGGTGGGTAGGGGTGGTAGAGAGTCGCCAAGACCCCAAGAAAATGGGTCGATGCCAGGTGCGTATTCTCGGTTCCCACACTGACCTCAAATCTATCATTCCCACAGCGGACCTTCCGTGGGCACAACCATTGATTCCTCTTAATGATAATGCCTCGCTACAAATCAAAGAGGGGGATTATGTTGTAGGTTTCTATCTTGACGGACACGATTCACAGGTACCCATCATCATGGGAATCCTTCCGGGTATTCCGGTGGCGCTTCCTGCCGTCACAGAAGGATTTGCAGACCCCAGAACGGGGGCAGAGCTATCTAGCGCACCAAGACGACCGGGTGCTTCTAGTGGGGTTCGTTATCCTTCACGCCTGAACGAGTCTACGCTCTCTCGCTTGGCTCGTAACGAAAGAATCAGTGAGACACCTATTCAATCGAAGAAAACTAGCGTATCTACAGCCTCCATTGCTGGCGGTGGGTCCTGGAGTGAACCCCCAACCCCATATGCTGCCGTCTACCCTTACAACAGGGTGATGGAAACTGAGTCGGGGCATATTCTAGAGTTCGATGATACACCAGGAGCAGAACGTATTCACATTTATCATCGTTCGGGTACATTTGACGAATATCATCCTGATGGCTCGAAGGTCACTCGAATCAATAAAGATGCCTATGAGATTGTGGTTTCTGATAAGAATGTCTATGTCAAGGGCTCACTAAACATCACCGCAGACCAGGATATTACACTCAAAGCTGGACAAAGTATCACGATTGAAGCGGGAACTGACGTCAAGATCAAAGCAGGAACGACATTCAGTAGTGAAGCTGGGGCCACGCAGGAACACAAGTCGGGCGGTCCAATGACGTTGAAGGGCATCCCGATGAATCTCAATTAGAGGATCACATGGGACTTCCAGTTGTTCGATTGGGTATTGATATTTGTAGTGGTCACCCGGCGGGGCCCACATATTTTCCACCGAGGCCAGCAGTTGCGGGTTCAACTGATGTGTTTGTGGATAAGATAGCTGTGGTGCGCGTGGGTGACGAGTGGGCGATGCACACCAACATCATCAGCGTTCATTCTGGGCATGGGGTTTTAGGTTCTACAACTGTGTTCTGTAATGGTCGACCCGTTATGCGTATTTCTGACCCTATTGATTGTGGTTCGGTGTGCGCGATGGGTTCTCCCACGGTGTTTTGTGGCTAGGAGAAAAAATGGCTTTTGATCTAGACTTTGCTCACATACCCTCGGGTCTCGCATTGCCGACCTTTCCAACCACTTCGTCCGGTATCAGCGATGTGTCAAAAAGTGTCATGGACAAGATTACGACTGATCCTGGGAGCTTGTTTACGAACCCTATGATCGGTTCGGTGAACTTTTTGGGTGATAGCACCACCCGATTGGAAACAACCCTTCAAAGTATTGCCTCTGGTGACCTGATCAACGGGGGTATCTCGCAGTCTGAGGCGACGAACTACCTCTCCCTGGACCCCCTCCAGGACGTGCGAACATCGATGGGTAATTTTATGATGCACACTGACCGATTGTCTGGATTGCTTAGGAGCCAGGGTATTCAGGCTCCCGGTCTTCAACAAGTGCTGTCTATTGGAGTACAGATGCAGAACATGCTGACCATCCTTCAAGCAGGTTCTGGGTGCCTCCCGGTCATAGGTGGATGTACTGGACTGTTCTCTGAGGAGGATTTTCTGGGGTTCACCAATCGAATCAATAATATCCTGACGAGTATCGAACGGGGGGCCGCGACGATTGCTGATATTACAGATACCATTGCTACGGTTTCGAATTTCATTCGAGGCATCATGGACAAGGACAGTCAATTTTTACAGAATTGTGTGAACCAGTTGCAGGCCGCGGGTGTTGGGTTGATTCTGGAAGCCCTGGATTCTAACCCCTGTGCTCATTTTATATTCGATACAATTTCCAATAAAAACCCCGGCGGGTTGCTGAATGTTTTGTCTAAACCAATCGCCCAACAATAGATATAAATAGAGTCTATGGCTACACCTATTATTTACCAAGATTTTACTCTCGATTTTGCCATACATCCGATTCGGAAGGATTTGATCCTCAAAAGTAATGAGGATGTGGTCATTCGAGCAATCATGAATCTTCTACGAACGAACCACTACGAGGTACCGTTTCACCCAGAAATTGGATGTAATATTAGAAAGTTGTTGTTTGAGAATGTCTCTGAGTTTACAGCTCGTGATATTTCCAGGTTTATCCAAGAGACCATAGAGAACTTTGAGCCTAGGTGTACCATCCAATCATTGGTGGTGTCACCCAATGAAGATTTGAATGCCTATGAAGTTAGGTTGCGGGTGTTTGTCAACACGTTTCCAAATCCACTAGCGGTGGACTTTATCTTAGAAAGAGTTAGGTAAATATGTCCGAGAAACTGGTTATCACAGACCTAGAATTCGAAACGATTAAAACCAACCTCAAGGACTTCCTCAGTTCTCAAACAACCTTTTTGGACTATAACTTTGAGGGTTCCGCCCTTTCGATTTTGATAAACCTTCTTGCTTACAACACATATTACAATGCATATTACACGAACATGATTGCGAACGAGTTGTTCATTGATTCCGCCCAGGTTCGCAATTCGCTCTTGTCTCATTCAAAGTCATTGAATTACACCCCAGTCTCTCGCAGAGCGGCCACAGCCATCGTTGATATCACTGTGACTCCTCCTGGAGGAAACTTACAGTCGGTGTTGACATTGGATCGGTTTACTGAATTTCAATCACAGGCCATTGATGGTGTCAACTACACCTTCGTTCCAGTCGGTTCCCAATCCGTGTATAAGGAGAACGGAGTGTTCACGTTTCAAGATGTGGAAATTAAATCGGGCACTCCACAACTCGCCACGTTCACCTACGACTCATCTAGCAATCCTGCTTCACGGTTTGAACTTCCCAATGACGATATTGATACTAGCACATTGTTGGTGACCGTTCAGGTATCAGATATCAACACCTCCTCTGAGGTATTTCAATTGTCCTCTGATGTCACAGAAGTAGAATCAACGTCAGCGGTGTATTACCTGAGCACCTCAACCAACAATAAGTATCAATTGACCTTTGGTGACGATGCCATTTCAAAGGCGTTGTCCAACGGCAACATCGTCATCGCCAGTTATTTATCTACTCCTGGAGAAGCAGCGAATAAGGCGAATTCGTTTGCGACGGGGTCTATTGGTGGTTTTTCGAATGTCAACATTACCCCAATTTCATCGGCCTCTGGTGGTGCTGAACGGGAATCCGACGACTCCATTCGTCGCAACGCACCTCTCGCCTACACCTCTCAGAATCGTGCGGTTACCCAGAAAGACTATGAATCGCTTTTGAAGTCTTTATATCCCAATATCCAGAGCATTTTTGTGTGGGGCGGAGAAGACAATATTCCACCGGTTTATGGCAAGGTGTTTATCTCGATTGCTCCCAAAGAAGGGGTCATTATCAATGACGCTGAGAAAGTCAGGATTGCCTCTGAGATTCTTGGTCCCATTTCGATTCTCACAATTACACCCGAACTTGTAGACCCAGACTATGTATATCTCAAGTTTGAAACGACTGTGGAAGTGGATGGCAAAAAGACCACGTTGACGGCTCCTCAAGTTGT
>Ga0184629_10000946_pt1 | contig 12353 bp, 7 predicted proteins | sample PLM4_32_b1_FD_133158 | JGI IMG/M metagenome (GOLD analysis project Ga0184629, IMG submission 133158) | Groundwater sediment microbial communities from an aquifer in East River, Colorado, USA - PLM4_32_b1 | ecosystem: Environmental > Terrestrial > Soil > Riparian zone | place: USA: East River... | reverse complement strand
ACGGGATCGACCCGCTCGACGTGGTGCGGTTGTTCGGCGCCGACGCCCTGCGCTGGACGCTGATCGCCGGCGGCTCGCTCGGCGCCGACGTGATGCTCAACCCCGACGACCTCGGGACGACGTTCGCCCCGGGCCGCAACTTCGCGAACAAACTCTGGAACATCGCCCGCTTCATCCTGGCCCAGCTGCCGGCCGAGGTGCCGAAACTCGCCGCGGTGGACGCCACACGCCTGACGCTCGCCGACCGGTGGATCCTGTCGCGCCTGCACAGCGCCACCGCGGACGCCACGGCCGCCCTGGAGCAGTTCCGCCTCGATGAGGCGGCCAAGCGCTGTTTCGAGTTCGCCTGGGGCGAGCTGGCCGACTGGTACGTGGAGACGGTGAAACCGCGGCTCGCGGTGGACGGCCGGATCGTGGCCCAAGCGGTGCTCGCCCATTGCTGGGAGACGGTGCTCGGATTGCTCCACCCGGTCGTGCCGTTCATCACCGAGGAGCTGTGGCAGAAACTCCCCGGCCGCCGTCCGGGCGAGCTGCTCATCCTCGCGCCCTGGCCCGCGACGGACGGCACCTGGGCGAATCCGCAGGTCGATGCGCAGTTCGCCGCGGTGCAGCAGGCGATTACGGCAATCCGCAACATCCGGGCGGAGTACCGCGTGCCGCCGAAGTCCCGGCTCCGGGCGGCGATCCGGCCCGCCGGCCCCGCCGCGCGGCAGACGCTCGAAGCCGAGCACGAGACGATCGTGCGGCTCGCCCAGCTCGAGACGTTCACGACCGACGGGGAGACGCTCGCCGGCGCCCACGCCGTGCTCGCCGACGGCAGCGAGGTGGTGGTCGCGCTGGCGGGCGCCATCGACGTCACGCAGGAGTGCCGGCGGCTCGCCGACGAGCTGCAGCGACTCGACAAGCAGCTCGACGGGCTCCACGCCAAGCTCGCGAACGAGAGCTTCGTGGCGCGCGCGCCGGCCGACGTCGTGGCGCGCGAGCGGGACAAGCAGCAGGCGTGGCGCATCCAGCGCGACGTGCTCGCCGCCAAGCTCGCCGCGTTGGGGTGCGCCTGACGCCGCCCGCGGGGCGCGGCGCCATCCCGCTGGCCCTCGCGCTCGCGGCCGCCTGCGCCAATACCGGTGAGCCGCCCGGCGGGCCGCCCGACGAAAAGCCGCCCCTCATCCTGAGCGTATATCCCGAATCGGGCGCGGTGCTGCCGAATCCGCGCGGCGACGCGGTGATCCAGTTCGACGGCGTCATCGAGGAGCAAAGCGGCGGGACGGGCGCCGGGGCGACCGGACTCGCGGCTCGCATCCTGCTCTCCCCTACCGCGGGCCCGGTCGACGTCTCCTGGCACCGCTCCGCGATCCACGTGAAACCGAAGGAAGGCTGGAAGCCGGGGCGGATCTACCACCTCCAGATTCTCCCCGGGATCGCGGACCTGCGACGTAACGTCGCGAAGGACCGGCGCACGATCGTCTTCAGCACGGGTCCCGTGATCCCGCACGCCACCCTGACCGGCGTCGCCGTCCTCTGGGTGGAGCAACGGGCGCTCGTCGGGGGGCTCGTGCGGGCGCAGCTCCTGCCCGACACGCTGGCCTATCTGGCCCTGGTCGATTCCTCCGGTGGCTTTCGGTTCGACAACCTGCCGCCGGGGCGCTACGCGGTGTTCGCGATCGCGGACCAGAACGGCAACCGCGTGCGCGAGCGCCGCGAAGCGTACGACTCCGCCCTGGTCACGGTCGACTCGAGCGCCGCCACCGTGTTGTGGGCGTTCGTCCACGACACCACCGGCCCGAAACTGCGGCAGGCGGATCCACTGGACTCGCTCGCCGCGCGGCTCACCTTCACCCAGCCGCTCGACCCGACCCAGGCACCGGACTCGCTGCGCGTGCGCGTCGTGACCCTGCCCGATTCGACGCCGGTCCGCGTGCGGGGACTGCTCGCCCAGGCGCGGTACGACTCGCTCGTCACACGGGAGCGCGCCGCGCTCGATTCCGCCCGCGCCGCCCACGACACGACGCGGAAGCCGTCCCCACTTCCTCGGGACACCTCCCGAGCCGACACGCTGGGCCTCCGACCTCCGGCGCCCGTCGGGGCGCGTCCGGTCCCCGATACCTCGGGCCTGCACCTCATCCTGGAGCAGCGGCCGGTGCCGCAGGACAAGCTCGTCCTGCGGTTCGACACGATGCTCATCCCGGGTGCCAGGTATTACGTGGAGGTCCGCGGCACGCGGAATCTGGGCGGCGTCACCGCCGACGGGCACGCGGTGCTCGTCGTGCCAAAGCCCAAGCCGCCCCCCCCCCCGGCGCAACCCGACTCGACGCGCGTACCGCGCGATTCCACCAGGCCGTGACCGCTTCCTCCGACCCACGACGCCGTCTGCCGTCGGTGGACACGTTGCTCGCCGACCCCGCCATCGCCGCGCTGGCCGCGGAACAGCCACGGGCGCTGCTGCTGCGGGCGATCCGCGACACCGTCGAGCACGCACGCGCGGACGGGGGCGCGGCGCCACCGGCGGGGTGGCCCGCGGCGGTCGCCGCGCAGCTCGAGCGGCTCGCCGCGCCGTCGCTCGTCCCGGTGATCAACGCGACCGGCGTCGTGTTGCACACCAATCTGGGGCGGGCGCTGTTGGCGCCCGCCGCGGTGCGGGCGATGACGGCCGTGGCCGGATCGTATGCGAGCGTCGAATACGATCTGGGCCGCGGCGCCCGCGGCTCGCGTCACGCCATCTGCCGCGACCTGCTGATCGAGGTCACCGGCGCCGAGGACGCCGTGGTGGTGAACAACGCGGCGGCGGGGTTGCTGCTTGCCCTCTCGGCACTGGCGCGGGAGGGCGACGCGGTCGTGTCGCGCGGCGAGCTGGTCGAGATCGGCGGCGCGTTCCGAGTGCCCGACGTCATGGCCCGCTCGGGCGCGAAGTTGGTGGAGGTCGGTACCACCAACCGCACCTACCTCGACGACTATGTGAAAGCGATCACCCCGCGCACCCGCGCGCTGCTCAAAGTGCACCGCTCGAACTTCCGAGTCACCGGCTTCACCGCCGAAGTCGCCGCGAACGAGCTGGCGCAGTTGGCGCGCGCGTCCGGGGCGGCGAGCCTCTACGACCTGGGCAGCGGGCTGCTGCTCGATCTCTCCCCCTGGGGCCTCAGCGGCGAGCCGACGCTGCGCGAGGCGGTCGCGAGCGGGGTGGACGTCGTCGTGGCGAGCGGCGACAAGCTGCTCGGCGGGCCGCAGGCCGGGATCGTCGCCGGGAAGGCCGCGGCGATCGCGGCTTGCAAAGCCGATCCGCTGGCCCGGGCGGTGCGCGCGGACAAGTACACCCTCGCGGCCCTCGAAGCGACGCTGGCGCTGTATCGGGATCCGGAGACGGCGCGGCGGGAGATACCGACGCTGCGGATGTTGACCGAGACAGACGTCGAGGTGAGGCGTCGGGGAGAGGCGATCGAAAAAGGCGTAGGGGGGAAAGGCGTAGAGAAAAAGGCGTACACGGAGCTGGTAGAGGGATTCTCCGAAGTCGGCGGCGGGTCGTTCCCGGAGACGAAACTCAAGACATGGCTGGTCCGCCTGACCGCCCAACCGCGACCGTCAGGAAGTCCTTTAGGGCCCGACCGCCTGATCGAATTGCTCCGGAGCGGCGATCCCCCGATCATCGCCCGCATTACGGATGGCCACGTGGTGCTCGATCCGCGCACCATCCTCGCCGACCAGATCGATGCCGTGGCCCAGGGGATCGCGGTCGCGCTCAGTGGCTGACCCGACCCGGGGGGCGGTGTTTCTCGACCGCGACGGCACCATCGTCGAAGACCCGGGCTACCTCCACGACCCAGCCGCCGTGCGCCTCCTGCCGGGCGCCGCCGCGGCGATCCGCCGCCTCAACGCGACCGGGTGGCCCGTCGTCGTGGTCAGCAACCAGTCGGGAATCGCTCGCGGACTGTTCACGGAAACCGACTACCGGGCGGTCGAGCGCCGCGTGGCCGAGCTGCTCGCCGCCGAGGGCGCAGGGCTCGACGCATCCTTCTTCTGTCCCCATCACCCCGAGTTCACGGGGCCCTGCCCGTGTCGCAAGCCCGGGACGAAGCTGTTCGAGGACGCCCGGCGCGCTCTGGGCATCGACTTGCGCCGCTCGTGGTTCGTCGGCGACCGGCCGAGTGACGTGGAGCCGGCGGCGGCGCTGGACGGAACGGGCCTGCTGGTGCTCACGGGACAGGGGGATCTCCACCGGGACCAGGCCGCCGCGCTGGGCATCCGGGTCGTTCCGGATCTCCGGTCGGCGGCGGAAGTGATCACCGGGCCGGGCTGAAACGGGCGGAATGTTGTGTCCTCGGGGCGGGAGTGCCAAATTTGCTTGTCAGTTGGGCAACCGTCCGTCCCCCGAGGAGCCGATCCGTGCGTACGCCTTCCTTCTTGATCCTGGCGACCCTCGCGGCCGCCGCCGTCACCCCGCTCGTCGCCCAGCAGGGCGCCGCCCCCATGAACCTGGAGACGATCCGCAAAGCGGTCGTCACGATTCATGCCCTCGACGCGGACGGTGAGACGATCGCGAGCGGCACCGGCTTCTTCGTCGCCCCCGAGGGCATGGTCGTCACCGCGGCGCACGTGCTGGCCGACGCGGCCGGGTGCTCGATCGAGCTGTCCGACGGGGAGACGATGCGCTGCACCGTGGCCGCGTCCGACACCGCCAAGGACGTGATGATGCTGCTCGTGCCCGGCACGCCTCCGGCGATGCTCCGCTGGGGCTCGAGCGCCGCGGCGAAAGACGGCGACGACATCAGCGTCGTCTCCAACCCCCTGGGCCAGCTCCCCGGCACCTTCTCCAAGGGCATTATCTCGGCGTCGCGCGTCGTGAAAGGGACCAAGCTGCTCCAGATCTCCGCCCCGATCTCGCACGGATCGAGCGGCGGCCCGCTGCTCAATGCCCAAGGCCTGGTCATCGGCGTGATCCGGAGCACCATCGAGAGCGGCCAGTCGCTGAACTTCGCCACCGCGACCGACGCGATGCGCAACCTGCAGATGGATCCCGCCGCCGTCGCCGAGGCGCAAACCGTCCTGCACAAGCCGGCGCTCGCCGAGCGCCAGGAGCCGCCACCGACCGAGACCTCGGCCGCCGGCGCGTCGCACGCGATCGGCGTCGGCCAGAGCGTCACCGGCTCGCTCAGCGACAACGACGAGCTCTATCCCGACACGAGCTACTACCAGCGGTGGCGCCTGACCACCCGGCCGAACCAGGCAGTGACGATCGACCTCGCGTCGAGCGACTTCGACCCCGTGCTCATCGTGCGCGGCGCTGCCGACTCTTCGCTCGTCAATGACGACGGCGGCCCCGGGTGCGCATCGCGCGTCGCCTTCACCGCGCCCTCGAGCGGCCCGTTCACGATTCTCGTCAACACGACGGCCAGTCCGCATCGCCAGACGGGCCGGTTCACCCTCGCGGTGAGCACCGGCCGGCAGCCGCCGGACACCGCCCATGACTGCCAAGCCAACATCGCCAACGCCGGGGCGCTGAATGCGATCGCGGTCGGCGAAACGAAGACCGGCAGCCTCACCGACGCCGACGAGCTGTATCCCGACACGACCTACTACCAGCGCTGGCAGTTCTCCGCCCGCCCCGGCCAGGACGTGACGATCGACCTCTCCTCGACCGATTTCGATCCGGTGCTGATCGTGCGCGGGACGGCCGACACCTCCATCGTCAACGACGACGGCGGGCCCGCGTGTGCGTCGCGCGTGGCCTTCACCGCCAATTCGAGCGGCCCGTTCACCGTGCTCGTCAACACCACGAACAGTCCGGTCCGCCAGAGCGGCCGCTACACCCTCACGGTCACCCCCGGCCGGAAGCCGGTGGACCCGCGGGCGACGCGGGACAGCCCTGGCGACTGCCGCCCCTAGTGCCGCCGGTTCGCGTCGCCGTGCTCGCCTCGGGCGGCGGCACGAACCTCCAAGCGCTGCTCGACGCCTGCGGCCCCGACTCACCCGCTCGGATCACCCGCGTCGTTTCCAATAATGCCCGTGCGGGTGCGCTCGAGCGCGCCCGGCGAGCGGGGGTCTCGGCCGTAGTCTTGCACGACCCCGACGATGCGCGCGAGCTGCTGGCCGCGCTGGCGGATGCGGAGATCGTCGTGCTCGCCGGTTACCTGAGGCTCGTCCCCGCTCCCGTCGTCGCGCGGTTTGCGCGGCGGATGATTAATATCCACCCGGCGCTGCTGCCGGCGTTCGGCGGTCCCGGGATGTACGGCCGCCGGGTGCACGAGGCGGTGCTGGCAAGCGGCGCGAGCGAGTCCGGCGCCACGGTGCATTTCGTGGACGAGCACTACGACCGCGGACCCGTCATCGCACAGCGCACGGTTCCCGTCCGCAAGGGCGACACTCCGGAGACACTGGCAGCCCGAATCCTGGCCGTCGAGCACGAGCTGCTGTCGCAGGTGGTGCTGGACCTCGCGCGGCGGCTCCAATCTGAGGGAGAAATCCAATGACTGAATCGGCGGTCGGGCGGGCGGTCAGGCGGTCGGGCGGTCGGGCGGTCGGTGAGCGACTGGCGCTGATCGCCGCACTGGTGGGGTTCACTCTGACCGCCCGACCGCCCGACCGCCTGACCGCCCAGTCGCTCCCCGACCTCACCCGCCGCCTCTCCGCCATGACCGCGGTCTCCGGCTACGAGGGCGCGCTCACCGATACGCTGCTGCGGCTGCTCCCCGGCGCCACCCGCGACCGCCTCGGTAGCGTGGTGCTCACCCTCGGGACCGGGGATCCCCGGCGCCTCGTCTATTGCGACGTCGATGAGCCGGGCTTCGTCGTGGGGAACGTCACGGCGGACGGCTTCCTGCGCCTGCGCCGGGTGGGCCGCGTCACCACCGCCCTGTTCGACCAGGCGATCGAAGGACAACGGATCACCGTCTGGGGACGCCGCGGTGGCGTACCCGGCGTGGTCGCGGTGCGTTCGGTGCACCTGACGCGCGGTCGCCCCGCCGCCGCCGAGCTGCCCTTCGGCGTCGACGACGCCTGGGTGGACGTCGGCGCGGCGTCGGCGGCGGAAGTCGAGGCCCTGGGCATCGGGGTGCTCGCTCCCGTGGCGCTGGCCAAACGGCCGCACGGGTACGGCGAGCGACTGCTCGCCGCTCCGGCGGCCGGCCGCCGCACCGCCTGCGCCGCACTCCTCGCGGCCGCGCTGTCCCACCCGGCTCCGGGCGGCAGCGTCGTCGTCGCGTTCGCGGTGCAGACCATGCAGGCGGGGCGGCCCGGCGTCGCGGCCCTCTCGGCGCTGCACGGTCCCTTCACCGCCATCCGCGAAGCGACCGTTCCGACGCTGTACCGCGACACGCCGGTCGAGACCGTGTCGCTCGACTCGGTGCGTGCGCTCGCCGCGGATCTCGCCCAGTGGATCGGCGAGCCTCCGGCAGCGCCGGCGGCGGGGTTTGCGACTCTGCCGGCCGTCGTGACTCCGTCGCACCGTGTGCAGGCGAGCTACCCCGCGACGGCGGACGGCCGGCTCGCCGAGGCCCAGGACGTCGTCGCCACGCTGGTGGAGCGCTACGGCGTCTCGGGCGCCGAGGCCCCCGTGCGCGAGGCGGTCGCCGGCATGCTGCCCGCCTGGGCGACTCCGACCACCGACAGCGCCGGGAACCTGTGGGTGAAAGTCGGCACGGGCGATCCGCTGGTCGTGTTCGTGGCCCATCTCGACGAAATCGGCTACCGCGTGGACTCGATCCACGGTGATGGGACGCTGGCCCTGACCGTGCGCGGCGGCTTCTTCCAGTCGTTGTTCGAGGGCCAGCCCGCGCTGATCCACGGCGAGCGCGGTGATGTGCCGGGCATCTTCCTGCCGCGCGACTCGGCGATGGCTACGACGCATCAGCCGCGCGCGGTCAGCGTGAGCGTCGGCGCCCCCTCGGCGGACGCCGCGGCCGCCCTGGGCGTGGCGGCCGGACAGACGGTCACCATGCCCAAATCCTACGCCCGGCTCGCCGGCACCCGCGCCACCGGCCGCTCGTTCGACGACCGGGTGGGCGCGGCGAGCCTCGTGATCGCCCTGCGACATCTCAATCGCACGCTGCTGCGGCACGCCGTGACGTTCATCTGGAGCACGCGCGAGGAAATCGGGCTCGAGGGCGCGCGCGCCGCGGCTGCGGCCCTCGGAACCGCCCCGGTGCGCGTCCACGCGGTGGACACGTTCGTCTCGGCCGATTCGCCGCTCGAGACACCGACCTTCGCGGTGGCGCCGATCGGCAGGGGGGCCGTCGCCCGCGCGCTCGACACCTCCTCGGTCACCCCGGCCCCCACGCTCGATAGTCTGGCACGCGTCGCCCGTGCCCGCGGCGTGGCGCTGCAGATCGGCACCACCAACGGCGGCAACGACGGCTCGATGTTCGTGCCGTACGGCGTCGTGGACGTGCCGCTCGCCTGGCCGTTGCGCTACGCGCACTCCCCGGCGGAAGTGATCGATCTCCGGGACCTCGTGAGCCTCGCCGACGTCGTGCGCGCGGTGGCCGAGGAGTGGTGAGAGCGCTGCTGTCGGTCTCGGACAAGCGCGACCTGGTGCCGTTCGCCCAGGGTCTGGCGGCGCTGGGCTGGGAGATCGTCTCGACCGGGGGCACCGCCGAAGCGTTGCGCGCCGCGGGCGTGGCCGTCGTGTCGATCGAGCAGGTCACGGGGTTCCCCGAAATGATGGACGGCCGGGTGAAGACGCTGCATCCCAAGGTGCACGGCGGGTTGCTGGCCCGCCGCGAGCATCCGGGAGACATGGCGTCGCTCCTGGCGCACGACATTACGCCGATCGATCTCGTCGTCGTGAACCTCTATCCATTCCAGCAGACCGCCGCCCGCCCCGGCGCGAGCGACGCGGAGGTCATCGAGCAAATCGATATCGGCGGCCCCTCCATGCTCCGCTCGGCGGCCAAGAACCACGCCGCCGTGATCGTGCTGGTGGATCCGGCCGACTACGAGACCACGCTCGCCGACCTGCGCGCCGACGGCGTGCCGCCGGAACGGCGCCGCGCGCTCGCGGCCAAAGTATTCGCGCACACCGCCGCCTACGACGCCGCGATCACCGGCTATTTCTCCCGCGGTACCGACGACCTGCCGGAGCGGCTCGCGCTGGTGCTGGATCGCGCCCAGCCGCTGCGCTACGGCGAGAATCCGCACCAGCGGGCGGCGCTCTACGTCGCCGACGAGCCGGGACTGCGCGACCTCAATCAGCTGCACGGCAAAGAGCTGTCGTTCAACAACCTGCTCGACGTGGATGCGGCCACGAACGCCGTGCTCCCCTGGAGCAAGCGGATCGCCTGCGCCATCATCAAACACACCACCCCGTGCGGCATCGCCCTGGGAGCGACCGTGGCCGATGCCTACGCGCGGGCGTTCGCCACCGACCGCACGTCGGCGTTCGGGTCGGTGATCGCGTTCAATACGGTGGTGGACCGTCCCGCCGCGGAGGCGATGGCCGACCTGTTCGTCGAGGTCGTCGTCGCCCCGCGCTTCCACGACGAGGCGCTGGCCGTATTCCGGCAGAAGAAGAACCTGCGCGTCGTGGAGCTGCCCCGCCCCGACGAGCGCCCCTCCCTCGATTTCAAGCGCGTGCGCGGAGGGCTCCTCGCCCAGGACCGGTTCCGGCCGACCGACACGGCCCAAGAGTCCCTGTGGAAGGTCGTGACCGAACGCGCCCCGACCGAATCAGAATGGAACGACCTGCGTTTCGCGTGGGCGGCGGTGGGGAGCGTGAAGTCGAACGCGGTCCTGCTGGCGCGCAACGAAGCGGCGATCGGAATCGGGGCGGGCCAGATGTCGCGGGTCGATTCATCCTTCCTGGCGGTCCACAAGGCCCGGGCGGGCGCGCACGATCCCACCGGCGCGGCGCTCGCGAGCGACGCGTTCTTCCCATTCCGGGACGGGGTGGACGAGGCGGCGACGGCCGGCGTGGCCGCGATCATCCAGCCGGGGGGCTCGGTGCGCGACGCCGAGGTGATCGCCGCCGCGAACTCGCACGGCCTGGCGATGGTATTCACCGGGGTCCGGCAGTTTCGACACTAGGGAGTCCGTCATGAACGAGTCGCCTGTGATACCTTTGACCTCCCTTCAACCTCGATCCGCATGACCAACGCGACCGACGCCGCTCCGCAGAAGCCGCCGTATCTCTGGGCCGCCTTCGTCTTCCTCGGCACCCTGGTGCTGTACGTCGCGACGCTCGCGCCGACCACCCAGTTCTGGGACACGTCCGAATACATCGCCGCCGCCAAGGTGCTCGGCATCCCGCACCCCCCCGGCAACCCGCTGTTCACCATGATGTCGCACGTGTGGGGGATGTTGCCGCTGGCGGCCGCCTACGCGCAGCGCATCAACCTGTTCGCCGCGACGACCAGCGCGGTCGCCGCGGCGTGCTGGTTCCTGGTGGGCGAGCGCTGGATGCGCCCCATCGTGCCCGCGCCGCTCATGCGCCGGCTCGCCGCGCTGGCCGGTGCCATCGTCAGCGCGACGGCGTTCACGGTGTGGAATCAGTCGGTCGTGAACGAGAAGGTGTACACGCTGAGCCTCCTGTCGATCGCGCTCATCCTGTGGCTCATCGTGCGCTGGGACGACCAGGAGCCCGGCGAGGCGCACGACCACTACCTGTTGCTCATCATGTACCTGCTGGCGCTCACCTCCACGAACCACATGATGGGCGTGCTGGTGGGGCCGGTCGTGATGGTGCTGCTATTCCCACCCTTGATGACGCGCCGAGCGCCCACCGACGACGGGCGCTCGATGGAGTGGTCCCAGTGGATGGCCTTCGTCGCGGTGTTCGCCATCCTCATGGGCTCGGGGATGGAGAAGGCGACGTTCATGATCCCGGGCGCGATCCTGTTCGCCGTCGCGCTGAGCTACGCCCTCGTGCGCAAGGGTGACTGGCGTTTCACCGTCGCCCTGCTGGGCGTCGCCGCGGTCGGCGTCTCCGTCTACATCTTTCTCCCGCTGCGGGCCGCCCATTTCCCGCCGATCAACGAGGGCGAGCCGACGAACTGGCAGGCGTTGTGGGCCGTGCTCACGCGCCAGCAATACGGCAAGCCGCCGCTGTTCCAGCGCCAGGCCGACCTCGTCGCCCAGTTTCTGTTGTGGGTACAGTATTTCCGCTGGCAGTGGGGCCACGATCTGGCGCAGAACGTCCAGGTGATGCTGGCCGTGGTGTTCGGCGGGCTGGGGGTGCTGGGAGCGTGGCGGCACTTCATGGCGGACCGCCGTCAGGCCCTGGCGATGATCATCCTGATGGGGACGTTCACCGGCCTCCTGATCGTCTATCTCAACTTCAAATACGGCTACTCGCAGTACTTGCCGCGCCAACTGCCGCGCGAGGTGCGCGAGCGCGACTACTTCTTCGTCTGCTCCTTCGCCCTGTGGGGCATCTGGGTCGGCATCGGCCTCGCCACCCTCATGGAATGGGTGCAGGACGGCTTGCGCGACCGGATCCGGAGCGACACGGCACGCTGGAGCTACGCGGCGCCGGTGCTGGCGCTGGCCCTGATCCCCCTCGCGTTCAACCGGTTTACCGCGAGCCGGGCGCACGAGACGCTGGCGCGCGACTTCGCCATTGACCTCCTGAACTCGGTCGAGCCCTACGGCATCCTCGTCACCGCGGGCGACAACGACACCTTCCCCCTGTGGTACGCGCAGGAGGTCGAGGGAGTGCGGCGCGACGTCGTCATCATCAACCTGTCGCTCGCCAACACCGACTGGTACCTGCGCCAGATGCAGCGACGCCCGATTGAGGAGTACGACGCCGCCCAGGGCCCGGCGATCTATCGCGGCCGCAGCTGGCCCAAGCCCACCGGCCGCGTCCTCGCTTTCTCCGACGGGCAGCTCGACAGCCTGCAGCTGTACTATCCGTTCGACCGCCGGCAGTCGCTCACCTTCGGCGCCATCCAGGTGACGCTCGACCCCGAGCAGATCCACCCGCTCGGCAACGGCCAGGGTTACCTCGAGAAGGCCGACGTCGTGGTGCTGGAGGCGATGCGCGACCAGATCGGGAAGCGTCCGATCTACTTCTCGCGCACCGTGGGCACCTATGCCGACGAGTTCGGCCTCACGCCCTACCTCGAAGGCCAGGGATTCGCCCGCGCCCTGCGGCCCCAGACGCTGGTGGCGAGCGACAGCATCGTGGCGCTCCCCGGCTTCGGCTGGGTCAACGTCGCCCGTTCCAAGGCGCTGGCGTTCGACGTGTACCACGCGGCGAGCGCGTCGCGCCCGCGGCCGCGCGGCTGGGTGGACCGCCCGTCCGAGGGCATCCTCGTGACCTACGGGCTGATCTATCAGGTGCTGGGACAAGCGCTGCAGGCCAAGGACCCCGCGAGCGCCCAGCGCGCCATCGCGCTCGCCGATTCGATCACCAAGAACAGCAGCGACTT
>Ga0184629_10000945_pt1 | contig 12357 bp, 10 predicted proteins | sample PLM4_32_b1_FD_133158 | JGI IMG/M metagenome (GOLD analysis project Ga0184629, IMG submission 133158) | Groundwater sediment microbial communities from an aquifer in East River, Colorado, USA - PLM4_32_b1 | ecosystem: Environmental > Terrestrial > Soil > Riparian zone | place: USA: East River... | reverse complement strand
GATGGCGGGTATCGTCGATCGTTTTCGCGCCGCGAATTTGGCCTGCTACGGACCGACCGCCGCGGCCGCGCGCCTGGAAGGGAGCAAGGCGTTCGCGAAGGACTTCATGCGCCGCCGCGGCATCCCGACCGCGGCGTTCGCCACCTTCGACGACGCCGCGCGCGCGAAGGCGTTCGCGCGCTCACTCGCCGCACCGGTCGTCGTCAAAGCGGACGGTCTCGCCGCCGGCAAAGGGGTGGTGATCGCGGCGGACCACGAGGCCGCCGCGCGCGCCATCGACGAGATGATGGTCGAGCGCCGCTTCGGCGACGCGGGCAGCCGGGTCGTGGTCGAGGAATTCCTCGCCGGCGAAGAGGTGTCGGTCCACGCGATCTGTGCGGGCGACCGGGCGCTGGTGCTGCCCGCCTCGCAGGATCACAAACGCGCGTTCGACGGCGACACCGGACCCAACACCGGCGGCATGGGGGCGATCGCGCCGGTGCCGTGGATCAAGCCCGCCGACCTGGATCTCGTGCGGCGCACCGTCATCGAACCAGTCCTCGAGGGGATGATCGCCGAGCGCACTCCGTTCACCGGCACGCTCTACGCCGGTCTGATGTGGACGTCGTCCGGGCCGAGGGTGCTCGAGTTCAACACGCGTTTCGGCGATCCGGAAACGGAGGCGTTGATGCCGCTGCTCAAGGACGACGCGGCGGAGCTCTTCGCCGAAGCGGCCGCCGGGCGGATTCCGGATCGCGCCGACACCTTCGCGCGCTGCGTGGCCGCGGTCGTGGTCGCCTCGCGCGGATACCCGGATCAGTACGACACCGGCGTCCCCATCGAGGGGCTGGACGAGGTTCGCGGCGAAGACGTGGCCGTGTTTCACGCGGGCACGCGCACCCGCGACGGCCGCATGGTCACCGCCGGCGGGCGTGTACTCGCCGTGACGGCGTGGGCGGACGGCCTCGCGGCCGCGGTCGGTGCGGCGTACGACGCGGTTGCGCGCGTGCGCATCGCGGGGGCGTTCTACCGGCGGGACATTGGCAGGCGCCATCTGGCGGCTGCGGCGGAAAGGACGAAGAGGTAATATGGCGAAGGCTCCGAAGGTTGCGATTCTCCTGGGCAGCTCGAGCGACGAGGGCCATCTCAAAGCCACCACCGACCTGTTGGATCGGTTCGGGATCGACTGGGAGTTGAAGGTCATCTCGGCGCACCGCCAGCCGGAGGCGCTGCACGAGTACGTGCGCGCGGCGGACGCCGGCGGCACGCAGGTGTTCATCGCCGCGGCCGGGTTGAGCGCCGCGCTCCCCGGGGTTATCGGATCTATCTCGCAGCGACCGGTGATCGGGCTCCCGATCCCCGGCGGCGCGCTCTCCGGCATCGACGCGCTCCTGTCGATGGTGCAGATGCCCGGCGGGATCCCGGTCGCGACCGTCGGCGTCGGAGCCAACGGGTCGAAGAACGCTGCCATCCTTGCCGCCCAGATCCTCGCCCTCGCGGATGCGAAGGTCGCCGAGCGGCTGCGGGTGTACCGCGAGGAGCTGCGCGCCGGATGAGTCGCGACGCTTCCATCGCGGGCGCCATCGACGACCTGCGCGCGCGGGAGCTCGCGCGCGAGACCCTCGCGCGCGGCGGCGTGGTCGTCCTGCCCACCGACACTCTTTTCGGGTTCAGCGCGCGGCTGTCCGCCGAGGACGCGGTGCGCCGGATTTCCGCCGCCAAGCGCGCGCCCAACGACCGCCGGTATATCCTGCTGGCTTCCTCGCTCGAGATGGTGGGGCGCTTCGTGCGGTCGTTCGGCTGCGCGTCGCGCGACTTGCTCTCGAGCATGTGGCCGGCTCCGTTGTCGGTGATTCTTCCCGCCGGGCCCGCGTGTCCGGCGTGGGTGGGGCCAACGGTCGCGATTCGGGTTCCCGCCCTCGACACGCTGCGCGAGCTGATCGAACAGCTCGGGGAGCCGATCGTTTCCACCAGCGTCAATCGCGCCGGCGAGGAACCCCTCGACGACGCGCACGCGATCCGGCGCGAATTTGGGGCCGAGGTCGACTTGATCGTGCTCGGCGGCACGCACGACCACGCCGCGTCGACGCTGGTGGATCTGTGTGGGAGTTTGCCGCGCGTGGTGCGGCGCGGGCGTTATGCCTGGCCGGCGGGGGCCGGCGACGGAAATCCCTCGAAGTAGTGGTGCTGGTAGGCTTCGCAGTTGGAACACAGCAGGATCGCTTCGCGGCGGCCTTTCGCCAGCAAGTCGCGGTAGCGGCGATTGAGCTCCCCGTTCCAGATGTCCAGCACGTGCTCCCGCGTCACGTCCCCGACCACGCCCCGCTCGTGGGAATCCCAGCAGCACAGCGTCGCCTTGCCGTTCACGAAGAAGAACATTTCCTTGAGCACCTTCTTGCAGGGCACCCGCGCCGGCTTCACCCCCGGCTCCCACGGCCACACGTAGAGATCCGTGGTGACGGCGACGGCGCCGACCGTCGTCCAGAAATCGACGAACGCGTCCTGCTCGTGGCGGTTGTGGTCCATGGAGATCATCCGGACCTCCACGTGCCCGGCCCCGCCCCGTTCTCGCGCGAGTTCGACGAAACGGCGTGTGCGCTCGACGGTGAGCTGATAATCCAGCCCCACCCGTGACTTCGAGAATGTCTCCTCGCTGAAGCCGTCGATGGAAAAACGAATGATGTCGATGCCGGCGTCGAGGATCTCGAGCGCGCGCTCTTCCTTCATGAGCTCGCCGTTCGAGTTGAGCTCGATCTTCGCGGTGGGGTCCCGGCGGATGTAGCGCATGATTTCGCCCAAACGATGGTCGGCGAGCGGCTCGTTGATGAGGAACGGGCGGTAGGTGATATCGAGCCCCCGTGTCTCGTCGATGATCTTCTTCCACACCCAGTCCTCCATGCGCCGCGGACGGCGGGTCAGAGTGGCGTGAGAGCAGAACGGACACTCGGCGTTGCACGCGAGCGTGGTCTCGATCTGGATGAACTTCGGGGGAGCGAGTTGGACCATGAAACCGGCGGGAAGGGCCGCCGTTGGAAATATTACAGGTAGGCGGCGAGGGCCGCCATGCATTTCTCGGTGGCTCCGAGCTGCGATTCGACGTACGCACGCGCCGCATGACCCGCCGCGGCGCGCGCGGTTTCGTCGGTGAAAAAGCGCGCGAGCGTCGCGTGGGCGTCGTCGGCGGTCTGGATCGGCACCGCACCCCCGCGCGCGACGAGTTGCAGCGCTTCGAACGAGTTGTGGTGGCGGGGGCCGAAGAGCACGGGGATGCCGGCGATGGCCGGTTCGATCACGCTGTGCACGCCGGTGGTGAATCCGCCACCGACATAGGCGACGCGCGCAACCCGGTACGCTTCCGCCAGGATTCCCACCACGTCGACGATCACGACCCGCGTTCCGGCCGCGCCCGCGCTCGCGGTGCCGGCCGTGAAGCCTCCTGCGCCGGCCCAGCGCCGCAGCCGCTCCACGTGCTCCGGCGTCGGTTCGTGCGGAACCACCACCAAGCGAAGGGCCGCGTGCTCGCGCAGCAGCCGGGCGACCGCCGGCAGCAGCCGGGCTTCGTCGGGCGGCCACGTGCTGCCCGCGATCAGCGTGGGCGAGCCGTCGCTGAGAAAATCAAGCGCCTCGCCCCGGCGTGCGCGCCAGCGTTCCATCACTCGGTCGAAGCGCGTGTCGCCGGTCACGTCGATGTGGTCGTGCCCGGGGACCGAAGCCGCGAACCGCCGCGCGTCGTCGGCGCTGATGGCGAGAATGCGATCGATGCGGCGGTACACGTCGCGGTAGAGCCACCGCCCCGCGATCGAGAGGCGGCGCGACGATGCACTCAGGGTGGCGTCGATCAGAAGAATCGGAATGCGACGCTCGCTGGTTTCCCAGACCAGGTTGGGCCAGATGTCGAACTTGACCAGCACGAGCGCGCGCGGCCGGGCGCAGTCCAGACAGAAGCGCATCGCGTGCGGAGAGTCGAGGGGGAGATAGTCGATGAAGCGAAGCGAACCCGCGCCGACGGTCTCCTTCCGGCGGGCGAAGTGGTAGCCGGACGGCGAGGAGAGGGTCAGCACGACCGGCACGTCCGGCCGCGTTCGCTCGAGCGCCGATATGACCGGCCTCGCCTGCTCGAACTCGCCGACGCTGGCGACGTGGAACCACACCGGTCGCGCGGGGAGTTCGCGGCGCAGGACGTCCCATCGCCCGCGATACCCGCGCCGGCCGGCCATCGCCTCCCGCAGCTTCGGCAGAAACCACGCGCTCGCGTGCGCCAGTGCCGCGGCGGCGGGGAACACCATGTTATAGAGCGTGCGGGGAACGTTCATCGTCATTCGAGCACGATGCGCCGGGGTGCGGATTCGTCGAACAGGGTGGTCAGCGCGTCGACCACGGCGTGCGGCGGGATCCGCCGCAGGCACTCGACGGTGCCCTTCGGGCACGGGGTCGCGCCGTTTCGTGAACAGGGCCGGCACGCGAGCCGGCGCTCGATCGTGCGGCTGCGGGGGAGCGACGGGAAATAGCCGAACTCGCGCACCGTCGGCCCGAACAGCCCCACCACCGGCACGCCCACCGCCTCCGCCAGGTGCATCAGCCCGGAATCGTTGCCGAGAAACGCGCGGCAGCGCGCCAGATGCGCCGCGGTCTCCATCAATGGCGCCCGCCCCGTGAGGTCGACGCACCGGTCCTGGAGAGCGCCCGCAATCGGCGCCGCCGCGACACGGTCGCGGTCGTCCCCGACCAGCAGGATGCGAACCGCGGACTCCGCAAGCGTGGCGCACACCGCGGCGTAGCCGGGCCACCGTTTGGACGGCCATCGGCTCCCCGGGGCCACCGCCACAAACGGCGTGTCTCCGCGCATGGCGTGCTCCGCGCGCCGGTCCAGTTCCGGGTCGATGCGGAGACCGCCCGGTGCAAGCGGTGCGGTCCCGGCGCCGGCCACGGCTCCCAGCTTCGCGTAGCGTTCGAGCATGGTGGGAAGGGCGACGTTTCGTTTGAAGACGATCAGTTGCAAACGAGAGCCGGTGTGTTTCTCGATGCGCGCCGCCGCGCCGCCCATGCGCGCCGCCACGACGCGGCTGCGCCAGCTCGCGTGCGCGTCGATCACCATCACGCCGCGCGCGCGCCACTCGTCCGCGATCCGGACGAGGTCGCGCATCGTCGAGCCTTCGTCGATGGCCACGACGCGGTTGACGCCGCGGGCCGCGGCGAACAGGTCGGCGTACGCGCGCTTGGTGAGCACGACGACCTCTCCGCCGCACGCCTGCTTCAGGCGCTCCAGGAGCGGGCACAGGAGCACGCAGTCGCCCAGCGAGCTGAATCTGATGACGAAAACATCCATCGGCACGGCGGGCTCGTCGTTCGCGCTTGACACCGTCCGCGAGACGCGACGAGACTGGCGGCAACTATACCGGATATCGATCACGATATCGACGCGATCTTCGCGATTCCGGAATCTCGTCGGTATCATCGTGCTCCAGGAGCGGTGACGCATGGTTGCATCGGAGTTGGGTGAGCGGTTGCGGCGGTTGCGGTTCGCGCGCAACCTGACCCTGAAGCAGGTGGAGGAGAAGGCGCACGTTTCGGCCACCCATCTGTCCGAGATCGAGCGGGGCAAGACCTCCCCGACCATCGGCGCGCTGGTTCGGATCGCGCGCGCTCTGGGCGAAGACGCGGCGCGCCTGGTGGAGGATGACGCCCCGCCGCGCGTGAGCCTGGTGCGCCGCGACGAGCGGAGCGTGTTTCTCGAGGGCGGCGTCAGCTTCCATCGCCTGTCGCGCCCCATCGACGTCGCCGAGCTCTCACTGTTCGAAATCGACCTGCCCGGAGGCGGATTCGACGGCGGCCGCGTGCCGGCGGGAGCGCGCGAGGCCTTCGTGCTGGTGCTGTGCGGGGCGGTCGAGCTGGAGACGGGCGCGCAGCGCCTCACGCTCAAGGAAGGGGACGCGTGTCATTTCGCCCCGGGCGATGCGAGTGAACTGCGCAGCGTGGGAACCGGCGGTGCGCGTTTGCTGTGCGCGACCTCGCCGCGGGTTCCGATATGACGCCGCCGCCGGCGGGCGAGTTCGGGCTCGGCGCGCGGATCAAACGCGCGCGCCAGGAGCGGCGCCTGACGCTCAAGATGGTGGAGGCCGCTTCCGGGGTGTCGGCGACGCACGTCTCCGAGATCGAGCGCGGTGAGACCACGCCGACGGTGGGTGCGCTGGCACGCATCGCGCGCGCGCTGGGCCGTCGCACCGCGTTCTTTCTGGAGGAAGTCGAGCTGGCGGAGGTGTCGCTGGTGACGGCGGAGAACCGGGTGCTCGAATCGCGCGCGGCGGGCGCCGCGCGCGTCGAGCGCCTGACCACGTCGATCCCGGGGGGGCGATTGCAGGTCGCCCGCGTGGTGCTCGCGCCCGGGCGGTCGCACCGCGGCGCCCGCCACGAACACGACGGAGCCGAGGCCGTGATTGCGCTCTCGGGACGAGTGCGGGTCGACGCGGGCGGCCAGTCAATGGAGCTCGCCGAAGGCGATGCGGCGCACTACGACGCCACCCTCGCGCACGCCTACACCAACGCGTCTCGCGAGGTGGAAGCGGTGCTGGTGTGGATCGCGACGCGGCGCGAGGTGGAATAGCCCTGGTTTTGCTTTGACACTTTTTTTGCGCCGTTCCTATCATTACCGGCGCCGGGGTGCGGCGCACACGGAGTCTGGTCATGGCGGAACCGTCACGGAACGAAGTCCTGTTGGTGCAGCTGGTGGCGATGTTCCAGTTCGCCGCGATGCAGCAGATGGGGAAGGTCGCCAACCCCGTCACCGGGAAGATCGAGCGCGACCTCGAACAAGCGCGGCTCTCGATCGACATGGTCGAAATGCTGCAGACCCGCACCCAGGCCGGCCGAACGCCCGGGGAAGCGGAAATCCTGGACAAGGTGCTGTTCGAGCTGCGCATGAACTACATCGACGAGTGCAAGCGCGCCGAGGCGGAGCGCTCCGGCGAGGCGTCCGGGCCGACGGACTCGGCGCCAGGCGAGGCGCCCTAGCGGGATCGATGGCCGGGGAGAACCTGGTGTTTCCCGCGATGGCGGCAAACGGTTGGAAGGGTTCTTGCATTGACCCGGGGATTCCCCGGGCGAATGGCCGGAAAGGAGACGGTTCGATTATGCACGGTAGTCTTCGTGCGCGCTGGATCGGCTGGACGCTGGTCGCGGCGGCATGCCTCGCGTGCCTCCCGGCGGCGGCCCAGGCCGGCGTCGCCTACAACGGCACGCGTGGGCTGATTCGGGTTCGCTCGGCCGACACGTTTCAGAAGGGCACGCTCAGCTTCCAGCTTTCCGCGAACTACGGAAAGCAGGACAACGAGCTGCTGACCCCCGGCGGCTTCTTCCCCCTTTCCGACTCTCTCAACGGGGACGCCGTCGTCGACTATCACACGTTCATCGCGCGCGTCAGCGCCACCTACGCGCTCTCCGACTTCTTCGAGATCGGGGCCAACCTGGACGTGCGCAGCTGGGTGCGGACCGCGCAGGACAAGGGTACGTACGACCTCGACACGTACACGCGCGGAGGCATCGGCGACACCGACGTGTCGGCGAAACTCTCGCTCCCCCTTCCGTCGAAGACGTTCAAGCTCGGCGCGTACGGGAACGTGACGTTCCCGACCGGGAGCAAGGAGCGCGGCTTCACCACCGACTCGAACGACATCACGGTGCTGGGCCTGGCGACGATCGACTTGAGCGACCTGCAGTCGTTCGTTCCGACGCGACTCCACGTCAATGCCGGCTACCGATTCAACAAGCAGGAGGATTTCGGCTACGGCATCTTCCTGCCGGAGTTCCCCGATTCGAACGGGTTCGCCCCGCCCGGGTATCCAGCCGTGCCGGCGACCGAGAACGACTCGTACAACGACGCATTCCAGTTCGGAGCCGGCATCGAGTTTCCGGCGCCGCAGGTGACGTTCTTCGTCGAGTTCGACTGGCAGGACCTGATGGACGTAGATCTGGGCCCGAGCCCCACCGTGAGCAAGAGCACGTACACGCTCACTCCCGGCGTGGAGTTCAAGGGCGGGAGTGGTTCCTCGCTCGAGCTCGCGGCCGACATCAACCTGAACTCGGGTGACACGCCGTCCGGCATCAACCCGCCGGACTGGGGCCTATGGATGGCGTTCAACTACATCGCGGAGATCGTCGCCCGCGACTCCGACCGCGACCGCGTTGCCGACAAAGTCGACGGCTGCCCCGACACGCCGGAAGATCTCGACGGCTTCGAGGATGCGGACGGCTGCCCGGACCTGGATAACGACCACGACGGGCTGGTCGACGCGGACGACCAGTGCCCAGACTTGGCCGAAGACATGGACAGTTTCGAGGACGGCGACGGCTGTCCGGACCTGGACAATGACCAGGACGGCATCCCCGACGCGATCGACAAGTGTCCCAACGAGCCGGAGGACTTCGACGGCGAAATGGATCAGGACGGCTGTCCCGACCTGGTCAAGGACAGCGACAACGACGCAGTGCCCGACGACCTCGACCGGTGCCCGCTCCAGGCGGAAGACGTCGACGGCTACCAGGATGACGACGGCTGTCCGGATCTGGACAACGACCTCGACGGCATCCCGGATGCGACCGACAAGTGTCCGACGCAGCCGGAGACGTTTAACGGCGTCGAGGACGACGACGGGTGTCCGGACGCTCGCGAGATCGGCAAGCAGTTCGTGCTCCGCGGGATCAATTTCGAGAGCGGCAGTTCGAACCTGACCCCGGACTCGTACACGGTGCTCGACCAGGTGGTCGCGTCCATGAACGCGTATCCGGAAGCTCGGCTCGAGATTCGCGGCCACACCGATGGCCAGGGACCGGCTAACTTCAACCTGCAGCTCTCGCAGAAGCGAGCGGACGCGGTTCGCCAATATCTGGTCAACGGCGGAATCGACCGCTCACGCCTGACGGCGATCGGAATCGGGGAGGAGGAACCGGTGGCGTCGAACGCCACGCCCGAGGGTCGCTCCCAGAACCGACGCATCGAGTTCCGCCGGCTGAACTAGCGCCGGCCTCGCACCGTGGGATAGACAATCGGGGGCTCGTCGCAAGACGGGCCCCCGATTTTTCGATCGGCCTGCGGAAGCGCGGTCCGGGCCGCGATTCAGGCGGACTTCGCGCGCTCCCAGTAGGCGTTCATCTCGTCGAGCGTCATGGCGTCGAAGCGCTTGCCGTCGGACGCGATCCACTTTTCCATCCATTCGAAGCGGCGGATGAACTTCGAAACCGAGCGCTGGAGGGCTTCGTCGGCGTCGAGCTTGAGGAAGCGGCACACGTTGGCGGCGGAGAAGATGACGTCGCCCATCTCGTTCTCGACGTGCGCGCGGTCGCCGGCGGCGACCGCGCGCTCGAGTTCCTCGATCTCTTCGCGCAGCTTCGCGACCACCCCGGAGAGTTCCGGCCAGTCGAAACCCACCGACGCGGCCCGCTCCTGGATCTTCACGGCGTGGCGCAGCGGGGGCAGGTTTCCGGCCACGCCCGCGAGTGCACCGGCGTTGCCCTCCGAGCGCTCGCGCGCCTTGGCCCGTTCCCAGTGCACGATGCTTTCTTCCGGCGTGGACGCCCGCGCGTCGCCGAAGACGTGCGGGTGGCGGGCCCTGATCTTGTCATGGGCGTGGGCAGCGACGCCGTCGAGTGTGAAAGAGGGCATGGTCTCGCGCCTGACCGAAATCGCGAAGCAGACCAGGAACAGCACGTCTCCCATCTCGTCGAGCAGCTCGGCGTCGCCGTGGTGCGTGCCCGCCCACTCGAGCTCGTACGCTTCCTCGATCAGATCCGAGAGAATATCGTCGAGGCGTTGTGCCCGGTCCCACGGACACCCGTCCGGGCCCCGCAGCCGGGCGATCAGACCGAAGAGCCGGTCGAGCGATGGTTCGGCGGGTTCTTGCATTCCGCGATCATAGAAGCCGCGCCCGCGCGCCATCAAGCCCAAGTTCGGGCTTGCGAGCCCGCGACCTCGATGCCTACAATATGCGGTTTCCCCCCGGCCGCCGCGGCGCCGGGAAAGGTCGCACCCAACATGATCGACAAGATAGTCGTGCGCGGCGCGCGCGAGCACAACCTCAAGAACATCGACGTGGAGATCCCGCGCGGCAGCCTCGCCGTGATCACCGGCGTGTCGGGCTCGGGGAAGTCGTCGCTCGCGTTTGACACCCTCTACGCGGAGGGGCAGCGGCGCTACATCGAGTCGCTGTCCACCTACGCAAAGCAGTTCCTGGAGCGCATCGGGCACCCCGACGTCGACGAGGTCTTGGGTCTCTCGCCCGCGATCGCGATCGAACAGCGCAACACCACCCGCAGCTCGCGATCCACGGTGGGCACGGCGACCGAGGTCTACGACTATCTGCGGCTGCTGTTTGCGCGCCTCGGACACACCGTGTGCCCGACCTGCGACCGCGAAGTGCGCCGCCACACCCCCGACGAGGTCATCGACGCGCTGCTGGAGAAACACCGCGGGCGCGTATTCCACGTGGTCGCGAGCCGCAAGGTGGAGAAAGGGAGTGCCGCGAAGCAAGTCGAGGAGTTGATCCGCGAGGGTTACTCGCGCTTCGTGATCCGGGGGGAAGTGGTCCGGCTGGAAGAGCCGCCAAAACGGCTCGGACGCCTGGCTGCCATCGAACTCGTGCTCGACCGCGTGGAAGCGGACGAGGGCCGGCGCGCGCGGCTGCTGGACGCGATCGAGACCGCGTACCGCATGGCCGACGAAACCGTCCGCTTCGACGCCGTCGATGGGGAAGAGTCGCTCTCGTTCACGGGTCATCTCGTGTGCACGACCTGCGGCCGGGCGTTCGAGGAGCCGCGACCGATCCTGTTCTCCTTCAACACACCCTTCGGGGCGTGCCCGCAATGCCGCGGCTTCGGCAGTCGCATGGAGTTCGACGAGGCGTTGATCGTGACCGACCCGCGGCGGTCGATCCGCGAGCGCGCGGTCGAGCCGTGGGCGAGCGAGAAGTTCGACTACTTCTACAACCAGCTGATCCGCTTCTGCCGGCGCCGAAAGATCTCCACCGAGCGCCCGTGGGGCGAACTCGAGCCGGCCGCGCAGCGGCTGATTCTGGACGGCAGCGGCGAGTACACCGGCGTGCTCCCGTTTCTCGAGAACATGCGCGAGAAGACCTACAAGAAGTACGCGCGCTTCTTCACCCGTCGCTACCTGGCCTTTCGGCTGTGCCGCGGGTGCGACGGCGGCCGACTGCGGGCGGAGGCGTTCTACGTGCGGCTGGGCGGGCGAACGATTCGCGAGGTCGCGGCGATGCGGCCGGCGGACGCGCTGGCGTTCATCCGCGGGCTCGAGCTGTCCGCGCGCGACGCGGCCGTGGCGCGCGACGTATTGATCGAGCTGGAGTCTCGTCTCGGCTTTCTCGTCGCCGTCGGACTGCACTATCTCACCCTCGACCGGCTGGCGCGAACGCTTTCGGGGGGAGAGTCGCAGCGCATCTCGCTCGCCAACTCGCTGGGCTCGAACCTGCTGGACGTCCTGTACGTGCTCGACGAACCGAGCATCGGTCTGCACCCGCGCGACACCGGCCAGCTGATCGACGTGCTCGGCGAGCTGCGCGCGCGCGGCAATACCGTGGTGGTGGTGGAACACGACCTCGACATCATTCGCCGGGCCGACTACGTGGTCGACCTGGGGCCGGGCGCGGGCGAGTCGGGAGGCCACGTCGTCTACCAGGGAACGGTGGCCGGTGCCGCCGGTGCGTCGCGGACGGTTCGCTACGCGCTCGAGGGTGTGCCCCTGCGCCGGCCGGAGGCCCCGCCCCCGGCCGGTGCTGGCGGGGGTGTGCTGGCGCTGCGCGGGGCGCGCGAGCACAACCTCAAGCACGTCGACGTGGAGTTTCCATTGTTCGGGTTTACCAGCGTGACGGGGGTGTCCGGCTCGGGCAAGAGCACGCTGGTGTGCAACGTGCTCTACGACGCGCTGCGCACGCGCGGCGAGCGGCGCGCGGGCCCGTTCCGCGCGCTCGAGGGCGCGGGGTCGGTGCGCGGCGTCCTCATGGTCGACCAGGCGCCGATCGGGAAGACTCCGCGGTCCAACCCGGTGACCTACGTCAAGGCGTTCGCCCACATCCGCGAGGCGTTCGCGGGGGAGAAGAAGGCGCGCCGTCGCGGGTACACGTCCGGACGGTTCAGTTTCAACGTGGCCGGCGGCCGCTGCGCCCGCTGCCAGGGCATGGGCTACGAACGGGTCGAGATGCATTTCATGGCCGACATGTTCGTGCGCTGCGGCGAGTGCAACGGCACGCGCTTCAACCGCGAGACGCTCGAGATCACCCACGGGGGATTGAACCTGGCCGAGGTACTGGAGCTGACGGTGGAGGGCGCGATGACTCATTTCGCCGCCCACCGCGAGCTGGTCTCGCGCCTGGGCGT
>Ga0184629_10000944_pt1 | contig 12361 bp, 10 predicted proteins | sample PLM4_32_b1_FD_133158 | JGI IMG/M metagenome (GOLD analysis project Ga0184629, IMG submission 133158) | Groundwater sediment microbial communities from an aquifer in East River, Colorado, USA - PLM4_32_b1 | ecosystem: Environmental > Terrestrial > Soil > Riparian zone | place: USA: East River... | reverse complement strand
CTGATTTACGGGCGACAATACCCGCCACACCGGTATATCCTAATGTGAATTTATCAAACATCCGGTTGAAGGCATCGAAGAATCGTTGCAGCCACCCCGTTGATTTCTTTTTCGGTTTCAACAGAATGGCGCTTAAAGCTGGGCTAAGGGTAAGTGCATTAAAAGCCGAGAATAATACAGAAATAGCAATGGTGATGGCAAACTGCTGATACAATCTTCCGGTAATACCTCCGGCAAATGCAACGGGTACAAATACTGCCGCGAGAATAAGTGCAATGGCCACTACCGGTCCGCCTACCTCCTTCATCGCTTTCTGGGTGGCTTCTTTGGGATTCATGCCATGCTCAATGTTATGCATTACTGCTTCCACCACCACAATGGCATCGTCCACTACCAAACCAATCGCGAGTACTAACCCCAACAATGATAAAACGTTTACGGAGAAACCAAGCAACGGGAAAATGATAAATGTTCCGATCAGCGAAACGGGAACTGTTAACAATGGAATGAGGGTTGCACGCCAGTCTTGTAAGAAAAGAAAAACCACCAGGATTACCAGTGCAACCGCTTCAAATAGAGTATGAATAATTTCTTCAATGCCAACGGAAACAGCCCTTGTAGTATTTAGCGAGATATCATATTTCAAGTCTTCCGGAAAGCGGGTATTCAATTCGGTCATCGTGTTCTGTACACTTTCGGCCACGTCCAGTGCATTGGAACCTGGCATCTGATATACAACAATCGTACTGGCAGCTTTACTATTGAGGCGGCTAAATGAATTGTAATTTTCCATTCCTAACTCCAGGCGGGCAATATCTTTCAAGCGGATAATGGAACCTTTCTCATCCGATTTTACGATGATGTTCCCAAATTCTTCCTCGGTAACTAAGCGCTCCTGCAATAAAACACTGTAGGTATACTCTACTCCTTTTGGGGTGGGAGGTGCTCCAAACTTACCACCCGGTGCAATTGCATTTTGCTTCTTCACCGCATTCGTCACATCATTTACAGTTAGGTTTAGTTTGGTAAGTTGATCGGGCTTTAACCACACCCGCATCGAATAATCGGCTCCACCGAAAAGAATCACATCTCCAACTCCTTTCAAGCGCTTCAACTGGTCGACAATGTTGATGTTTGCATAGTTGTTCAGAAATAATCCATCGTATGTTGAATCCGGTGACGAAAGCGAAACCAGCATAAGTGGGAACACTAAAGACTTTTTTGTTGTGACGCCATAGGCCTTTACTTCATTCGGCATTTTGGCGCTGGCTTGCGACACCCGGTTTTGAGTGAGCATGTTGGCATTATCGAGATCCGTTCCCACTTCAAAGGATACCTGTAATGTCAATGATCCATCGGCTGCATTGATAGATTTCATGTATAACATTTCTTCTACGCCATTCACCTGTTGTTCGATGGGTGTTGCAACAGCCTGCTCTACGTTTACAGCATTGGCACCATTGAATAAGGTGGTCACCTGGACCATGGGAGGTGTAATTTCAGGATACTTGGAGATCGGGATACTTTTCAGCGTAATCAACCCCATAATGACCATCAGGATAGAGATCACCATTGCTACGATCGGTCTTCGGATAAAAAATTCGCTCATAAAGGACGGGAGGTTAGATTTTTACAATGAACTATTGTTTGGGAGCATCCTCCGGCCATTTCATTTGAACTTCTTCAATTCTTGAATTGGGTGTCAGACTCATGGTTCCAACAACGGCCACTTTGTCACCGGCCTTTAGTCCTTTTGTTATGATGTAGGCATCACCCACCTTCGGTCCTATTTCAACGATGCTTACTTTCAATTTACTGGAGTCCGTCACGATAAATACCTGAGCCAGATTTTGTAATTGAAAGACAGAGCGTTGAGGTATCAACACAGCGGCCGGATAGGTACTCAGCAGCACACGGGTCTTTACAAATGATCCTGGACGCAGCAATCCGGTGGGATTAGGAAATGTTGCTTCGATAGTAAGGGTTCCGGTTTTTGGATCAATTTCGCGGTCAGCAAAATTTACTTCTCCCTTGTGTGGGTAAACTGAATCATCGGCCAACAGAAGTTGCACATTTTTTCGCGCTGCGGTTAACTCTTCCTTGGTCAGTTTGGCTATCCTTAGATATTCCCGTTCACTGATTTGAAAACGAACTCGCACAGCACCGATGCTTGAAATGGTGGTCAGCACCGATGTTGTTCCGGCACGGCTGACGTAATCACCAACCCGCACGTTGGATATTCCAACAATGCCGTCAAATGGAGCGAACACACGGGTGTAGCCAAGTTCTATTTTTGCATTTTGCAGGGAAGCATCCGACGCTTTTACCTGGGCTTCTGCTGCTTCATACGATGCCGTAGCATTATCAAGATCTTTTTTACTTAATGCATTTAGTTCTGTCAGCGGTTTGACGCGACTTAATTCATTTTGCGATCGGACAAGTTCCGTTTTGGATCGCGCCAACTCACTTGCTTCACGATCGACCCTCGTTTTGTATTGAACATCGTCTATAATATAAAGTAGATCGCCCTTTCTTACAGCGGAGCCTTCTTTGAAATTAACCTCGGTCACCCAGCCTTCCACACGAGCCCGGATGTCTACATCAGACATACCGAAGGTCTGGGCAACAAAATCTTCATATAGTGGAACGTCATTCTGTATTGCCTTTACAACGTTTACCTTAATGGGGGGAAGGATGACCGCTTCCTGTTTACGACATCCTGAAACCAGTAACGATACCAAGAGTAGTAATCCTATTTTCGGGGGACTGTAAAATTCCGGAAATCGCATAGTCATTGAATTAAGTTACAGAGAGATTTTGTTACAGGCAATATAGGAAGAATGTTCGAAACTCAACTTCATGATAAATGTGAACCTGGACTGGTTTATATCATGCTTTAATTTAGCGAACGATGCTATTATTGTCCAAACTAACAAAGTTGTAAGTCAGGGATAAACTACAGAGCCTCACAAAGTTTAATGTTTTTACGGCGAGTTGCGAGAAAATAACTATCTTCCATTCAGTCATAAAAAGTATAAACATGGATGCCAATCAATCATCAGCACCCTATTCTATCAGACGAGTAGTAGAAATTATTCTTCAACTTGGAGCACTAGCCTTTATTTTTGGTTGGTGCATTCAAATTCTTGGCCCTTTTTTAACACCCATTCTCTGGGGAATAATTATTGCCATTACCGTCTATCCGCTGTTCAATAAACTTTCGGGCTGGCTGAAGAATAGAAGAAAGATTGCCAGCGTCATTATCACCCTGGTTCTACTTTCATTCATTGTTATACCCTCCGTGTTATTGACGGATTCTCTGATAGATGGCGTAAAACACTTCAGGGCTGTTATCCAGGATGGCAAATCCATTATTCCGCCTCCCGGGGAACGTGCAGCTTCCTGGCCTGCCTTTACCAAGCCGGTGGTAGACGCATGGCAACTGGCTTCTGATAATCTTCAGGCCCTGGCTGTAAATTATAAAGAAGAAGTGACGGCAGCCGGAAAATTCATTTTCGCTTTAATTGCCAAGACGGGCCTAGGCATACTTGAATTCATTTTATCCATCATTATTGCCGGAGTTTTTTTAGTGTATTCGGAAGAAGGAGGGGGCATGTTGAGGAAAATATTTGGAAAACTTGCCGGTTCCCGAGGTGAAGCGTTGGCAAACCTTTCGGAAGTCACTATACGCAATGTTGTAAAAGGTATCTTAGGAGTTGCAGTTATCCAAACCCTTATGGCAGGGATCGGCTTTGTGGTTGCCGGAGTTCCCGCTGCCGGACTGTGGACCTTATTCTGTTTAATCTTTGCAATCATTCAGGTGGGAGTTGGGCCTATAGTTATCCCGATTATCATTTATTTGTTTGCCACCGCCGATACCACTACGGCAACACTTTTTTTGATTTGGGGAATTCTCACATTAGTATCGGATAACTTTCTCAAACCGTTTCTCTTAGGCCGGGGCGCTCCTGTACCTATGCTTGTAGTGTTCCTTGGCGCCATCGGTGGCTTTATTGCCAGGGGGTTTATCGGACTTTTTTTGGGCGCTGTTATTCTTTCCCTGGGATATGAACTTTTTACTGCCTGGGCTTCCGAAAAGCATTTGGGTCAGGATGAAAAGGTTACTGAAAAACCCTGATGTTTCACGGTCAGGATTTTCTACTAAAGTGTTTCAAATCTTATGCTTTTGCCAATCTTAAACTTTGATTAGCTTTAGCAGCCCTAAATTGGGTGCTGAGAAATCCTGCTTGTCACAACAAAAAACAAAAGACCGTAACACATGAAAAAAGTACTTTTCCTTCTTAGTCTGGTAGTTCTCCTGTCTTGTCAAAAAAATAAGGAGAGCGCTACAGAAACCACAACATCTTCAACCTTTGAAAATGAGCGCCAAGCCTTCTTCAATAACTTAGTTGCTCCCGCGCAAGCAGCGGCCGGTCTGGAAGCCACCGCGGCAGAATTCAATGGAAGCCTGCTGAACGACCCGAAAAATTTCAGCAGCTACAGCAGTAATGAAATAAAGGCAGCTGCCAATCTCGGCGTATACTTGTCTGATCTGAATTACTGCATCGCCTACAAACAAGAGGCTAAAATAAAAGAAATCTTCCCTGCAGCTCATGCCCTTAGTACAGTAATCGGCATCGAAAAAGGTACACTTGATTTTCTGATGAAACGCTACCAGGATAACCTTGCCCAAAACGATTCAGTAAAGGCTGTAGTAGATGCCTTATATACAAAGGCAACCCGTGACCTTCAGGGTTCTGACCGTGAAAAACTCGTAGGAATTGCCATGGCAGCTTATCAGATTGAGAATTTGCATTTGGCATTGGGTGTGATTGAATCCTATCCCAAGGATATGCTTCCGGATGATGCCAGAATTGTGATCCTCGTCCCGGTGTTCAGGAAGGTTCTGGAGCAAAAAAACAGTGTTGAGATTATCTACGGATTTCTAAAGTCCATTGCCGACCCAGCCAATCCTGAGAAGAATCCTAATTACCCCTACTATGCCAATGCGTTTGAAGAATTAATTGGGGTATACAAAAAACTTAACGTGGATGAAAAGATTGCGAACAATCAAGGTCTTGAGCTGATGAATGATGAAGTGGTGAAAGAACTTAGTGAAAAAGTAAGCGCGATCCGCGACAAGATTGTGAGTTTAGAATAGCTTTTACAAATTATTTTAACTAGGGCTGCCGTAATAGGCAGCCTTTTTTATGGAAGCTTTTTTGGGTTATCCTGGGGTTTACTACCGGATGGTCAGAAATCCTCTAATACGTTTCAAAGTATTTCCTTGTATATAGTTGACATCAGGAATTGGCTTCTTTCACTACCATTTCGGCATATAGCCATCCGAATTTTCGAATTTGCAGGTAATTCATTTTTCCTGTCAGCCCCAAACGTTGCACTAGGTCATTGAGCGCTTTGGAGAAGACTTCATAGGTATTGATCTTTTCCGGATCAAGGGGAAGGTTATTTTCTTTGATATACTTCCGGTAAAAGTCAATGTGCTGTTCGCTATAAATTGGAAAGATATCCGGCTTGTGCAGATTGCAATAAACAGAAGCGAAATGAAGCAGGTGGAATGGATGACCTTTTACCGTAATATGTGCAATGTCTTCAACAAGGATAAGATCATTCCTTTTAAGCCTTTCATCAATTTTCAACTGGAGAATATGCGCTTTCACATCACCCAAGATGCCATTATGGCTGATCTCCGTATCGTTAATGGCGCTGAGCTTGGTTTGTATATCGTCAGCGTTTACGTTGAGTGGAATATTCCGAAATAGTTCAACATTTTTCCGGTCATTGACAAAATACATTTCCTGGTTGATGAAAATGTCAATGTATTTTTTTAGAACGATTTCGAATTTGTTCATGACAATATTTTATTGTGTTTCGCAATGTCATTGATCGGTAAGTGAATATAGTTCAAAGAACGCTTATCAAAAATGACATCCATCATTTTTATTGTTGGGAAAGTAAATTATGGTGCGCTTCGTTTCAAGTTAATCATGAAAGTGTCAGTATTCGGCCTTGAATGAAGTTGGTTAACAAATCGGATTGGTCTGAAAACACTTCTACCTTACTTAATCATAAAAACACATGACGGAAAGAAACTAAGACGCACTAACTGATCAATTCGTAGACGGACTCGTCTAATTTCAAACCTATAAAGACAGAATCCTGTATTGCCGCAGACAATGATAGAATTTATTAAATAGAATAATCGAAATAGGTATTTTGATTGGAACGTATTTGTTAGATTGTTAGTGTAAAAGTAAAAAACTCCAAAAGACCCCAATGGAAGAGTTGTTTGCCATACCATCCTATTCTTTAGGTGCCTCATTTTCTATGAGGCGCATTCGTTTTCTTACTGCACTTCATAAGCAAAACAAAACCGATCTCCTATTTGGAAGTATGGGACGTGGGCTTGCGTTGCTTTTGTTGCCGCCGGTAGGATTCATCCTTAACGAATATATCCGAGAAAATCTGAGGCGTTGGTCAATTGTTTGAAACTCAATCATCTAGACGGTTAGAAGTATGATTTTTGTTCAGCTCATTGTTTTACTAGTCTGCATCTTCATCGGTGCCCGCATGTCCGGCATCGGCTTAGGTGTAATGGGTATGATTGGTTTACTCATCCTTCTCTTTGTGTTTGGCATGGAGCCATCCGATCCACCACTGGAAGTAATGCTGATTATATTGAGTGTTGTGACAGCCGCGGCAGCGTTGCAGGCAGCCGGTGGTATGGATTACCTTGTAGAGGTGGCTGGAAAAATTTTACGTAAACATCCGGGGCAAATCACACTTTTAGGGCCATTGGTAACCTATGCCTTTGTGTTGTTTGCCGGTACTGCCCACATTTCCTATTCCATCATGCCCATCATTGCTGAAGTAGCTATTAAGAATAGAATACGACCGGAACGAGCCATGAGTATGAGTGTAACAGCCGCGCACATGGCGATCACCGCCAGCCCTGTTTCGGCGGCGGCGGCAGCTTTGCTTACCGTATTAGGTGGAATCGGAACAGGACTTGCACAAATTCTGATTATCGCAGTACCCTCTACGTTGGTCGGTGTAATAATAGGAATTCTGTTTGTCTGGAAACGCGGTAAAGAGCTGAACGAAGATCCTGAATTCCTGGAGAGAATGAAAGATCCGGCCTTCGCAAAAAACCTCGAAGGTAAAGGTGACAAGGCAGTAACAACACTGGCTCCCGGAGCAATCAAATCCGTAGTCATTTTTGCGTTGGCTATAGCAGCTGTTGTGCTCCTGGGATCATTCCCGGATTTATTACCTCAGTTTTCCGACAAGGAAGGATTCGCCCCCGGCTTTGCAGTGAACGCATCAGGGCGCGTACAAATGCCATCGATGATCATGATGATCATGCTTTCAGCTGCTGGGTTGATTATTTTATTTGCAAATACGACGGCAGCAAAAGTCACGAAGGCCAGTTTGTTTGCATCTGCCGGCCAGGCCACCATTGCAGTGTTTGGCGTGGTGTGGATGAGCAGCACGTTCATGGATAATAATTTTGAGACGATCAAAAATACATTGGGCGAGGTAGTATCGGCTTATCCGTGGCTATTCGCTGTTGCCTTATTCTTGCTGAGCATGTTGTTGTATAGCCAGGCGTCAACGACCAAGGCTCTTATGCCGTTAGGCCTTTCACTCGGATTATCGCCTGCTTACCTGATCGGAATATTTCCTGCCTGCAATGGCCATTTCTTTATTCCAGGTTATCCCACATTGCTTACCGCCATCCAATTTGATCGTACCGGTACTACGCATATTGGCAAGTATGTGTTGAATCACAGTTTCATGCTACCGGGGATCGTAACAACAATTGCCTCTGTGTTGGCTGGCTTACTGCTTCAATCCATTCTCCTGTAATCAAATTAATAGCATAAGTATAAATTATCTATGTACGCTACCCAGAGTTCAAAGAATAAAATATAATAACGATCACCTAAAACTAAAATAACATCAACATGAAAAAGTTACTTTCAATTTTAGCAGTCCTGATCTTGACTGCACAAGTTCAGGCTCAATTGCCAAGGGTAATAATTTTAGCAACCGGAGGAACAATTGCGGGAGCAGGAGCATCGGCAGACAGGGCCGGTTATACAGCCGGAAAAATTCCTATTGACGATCTGGTCGGTACCATACCTTCAGTAAAGAAAATTGCCAGTATCACGGGTGAGCAGGTGGCATCTGTTGGCAGCCAGGATATGACCATTGATATCTGGAAAAAACTTGCCATTCGTGCCAATGAAATTTTTGCGAAAAACGAAGCGGATGCCATTGTAATAACGCACGGTACAGACACCCAGGAAGAAACTGCTTACTTTCTAGATCTGGTCCTTTCCTCCGACAAACCGGTTGTACTTACTGGCTCTATGCGTCCGGCAACAGCCATCAGTGCCGATGGTCCAAAAAATCTTTATGATGCCATTACAGTAGCTATTAATCCTAAGAGCAAAGGCAGGGGTGTTTTGGTTAGCTTCAATGAAGGCATTTATGATGCAAGGGAAGTAATGAAGATGAGTACAACAAAAACAAATGCTTTTGGATCTCCCAATACAGGCCCTGTTGGTCAGGCTTACGATGGCAGAGTAGAATATTATTCTTCTTCTGATCGTGAAGTGAATCCCAAAAAACCAATTGTGTTAACTGCCGATACAAAATTACCAAGGGTGGATATTGTTTACATGTATGCTGATGCACCAGCTGACCAGATCGATATGCTGATTGGTAAAAAAGTTGCCGGAATCGTTATTGCGGGTGTGGGAAATGGCAACTTCAACAAAGCCTATATGGATGCAGTAAAACGTGCTGTGGCTGCAGGTATTATCGTGTGCCGCGCAAGCCGGGCTCCTTCGGGCAGGGTGGTGCTTCATGATGAAATCAATGATGATGAATTGGGTACCATCGTTTCTGATGACCTTACTCCCCAAAAAGCCAGGGTATTGCTAATGCTTGCACTTACAAGGACAAAAGATAAAAAGCAACTTCAGGAAATTTTCTTTACTTATTAATTAGTGAACGGATGTGCTGAATTCAATTGCCCCCAGGTTCATCATCTGGGCGCAGTTGATCTGGAACTGGTTTATTCAGACAAAAGTCAAAACAAAATGAAAAAAATAAAATTGATTCAAATATTGCCGCTACTGATGCTTATTAGCTTTCAGTACGCGCAGGCACAACAAACCCGAACAGAAAAAGACTTGCTGGGCGAAAAGCAGATTCCGGCTGATGCCTACTATGGAGTCCAAACGCTCCGGGCACTGGAGAATTTCCAGGTCAGTGGGGTAAAAACAAACTTTTATCCTGACTATGTTCGGGCATATGCCATGGTAAAGTTGGCTGCTGCCCGCGCCAATACTGAGGTTGGCCGAATGAAGAAGGAAAAGCTAGACGCTATTGAGAAAGCCTGTCAGGCTGTGATCGATGGAAAATATCATGATCAGTTTCTTACGGATCTGTACCAGGGTGGGGCAGGAACATCAGCTAACATGAATTCCTGCGAAGTGCTGGCAAATATTGCATTGGAGATGAGCGGTCATAAAAAAGGAGAATACCAGTTTATTGAGCCCCATGATGACTTAAACATGGGACAGTCAACTAATGATGTGTATCCTACCGCTATTCATGTTGCCTTGTTATTACATAATGATAAGGTGATGAAAGAAGCACAGTTACTTGCAGATGCATTTCACAAAAAAGGAGATCAGTTTAAAGACTTACTAAAGATGGGCCGTACCGAAGGCCAGGATGCGGTGCCCATGACCGTAGGTCAGGAGTTCCATGGTTTTGCTAACCAGATTGAGTCTGCCATTGAAATTCTCCATAAAACTGAAGCCTATTTGTATGAAGAGAACATGGGTGCTACGGCCATTGGGACAGGTTTAACCGCTTCTCCCGGGTATGCCGAAAAATGTGCAGTTCAACTCGCAAAAATTACCGGTAAGCCAATGGTATTGGCTAAAGACCTGATTGCCGCCACCAGCAGCATGCAGTCATTTGTGATGTATTCTTCAGCATTAAAAAACTTTGCTGTTACCTTATCTAAAATCAGCAGTGATTTGATCTTCCTCGCTTCCGGACCACGTACAGGTATTTTTGAAATCAATTTACCCGCACTTCAACCAGGCTCGTCCATTATGCCGGGAAAAGTGAATCCTGTAATGCCAGAGTTAATGAATAATGTATGTTTTAAAATTATCGGAAACGATCTAACGGTTACCATAGCATCACAGGACGGGCTTTTGCAGCTAAATGCATATGAGCCTGTGGTGGCCGTGGCCATCATGGAATCACAAGCCTTGTTTTACAAAACAATGCCTTTGTTCCGTAAAAATTGTATTGATGGAATTACTGCCAATAAAAAAGTGCTGGATCACTATATCGAACGTAGTGTTGGCATAGTGACAGCCCTGAACCCTGTATTAGGGTATGAGAAAACAACAGAACTGGCAAAAGAGGCGTTGCAATCGGATAAAGGAATTCTTCAATTGATACGTGAAAAGAAATTGCTGACGGAAGATCAGATTAAAAAACTTCTCGACCCGGCTGCTATGACTGGACAAAAACAATAGTTTAAGATTTATCGAAAATGGTTATGAAATCTATCATGAGTATAAAATGGCTTCTATTGTTTTTACTACTGCCCTCTTTACTTTGGGCGCAAAAACAGGAGCGGCAAACGGGTGACACCACATATTATAAGACGCTGATTCCGGAGGAGAAGCAAGGGCTGCTTAAAAATGTGAGTGTGATTGCCAACATGAATTTTGCATTGCGGAATGAATTCAACGACGGCGAATACACCCAAACAAGGTTCAGAAACGAGCAGTTCAGATTGGAAATTCGCGGACAGGTTCACGAAAAAGTGTACTTCCGTTTTCGTGATCGATATACGCGGGCCCAAACCTCTGAGTCAGTCGATAACCTGAGCCGCTCAGTGGACCTGGCCTATCTTCGTTTTGACATCTCGGAAAAATTCAGCATCTCGGCCGGCAAGATGTGTGCTGATTGGGGTGCGTGGGAATTTGATTGGAATCCAATTGATATTTATGAGTATTCTGATATCGTTGAATATGCCGATAACTTCCTTACCGGCGTTGGATTCTCATATACACCCAGCAATCGAAACCAGTTTACCTTTCAGGTATTGGATTCCAGGACAAAGACATTTGAGGAATTGTATGGAGATCAGCCCAACTTCACAGAGTCAAAAGCGCCTTTAGCCTTTGTAGCAAACTGGCGTGGAAGTCTGTTTGATGGGAAGGTAAAGACCATTTGGTCCTACTCTTTATTCAATGAAGCAACAAATGCCAACATGAATTACATCGCTTTGGGCAATGAGTTTAATTTTGACAAATTCAGATTTATCTATGATTTCAAGTGGAGTGATGAGCAACTGGACAGAACCGGTATAGTGAGTGAAACTGTTCCAGATAACATTTATGAATTTGCCTTAGCAAATACGCAATATATCGGTCACTGGGTTAATCTTCGCTACATCATTAGTCCGAAAGTCCATCTTACATTTGTAGGGATGCTGGACATTGCCCAGTGGAAAAACAGTTTTAATGATCCGGAAAATACAACGGGTGAAGAACACATTCGAACAGCATGGGGATATATCCCAGCCGTTGAGTATTTTCCATGGAGTGATTTAAATATCAAATTTTTTGCCAACTGGGTCGGACGGGTCTATAAATATTCTGACTATGCAAAAGATCGGTTTAGTTTAGCGGATTATAACACCGGTAGATTTACTGTTGGGTTTATTACACCACTGGCTATCCTTTAATTAAAACATGTTATCAAAATTTGGCTGAAAGCAAGTACTACTCATTTTGCTTTCAGCCATTTTGCTTTGTTCCGTAAATGAAATATTGTTCATCAACAAAAACATTTGTCAGCCTATCACCATCAGTCCTGATAACGGTATTGGTTCTGATGCTCCCATGGTATTCCTTTAGTCAGGAAAAGGAATATATTCCCGATGGTACGCAAGGAGAACAGCTTGAAGTTTTAGATAGTAGTAAACTACCAACCAAGTGGAGGGATAAGCGCTGGAGATTATTCAATGGGAGGTTTACGACCTTTAAGTTCGGTGGGGGATTTCTTTATGAATTTGCTGGCTATTCTCAGGATAAAGAAGGCAAACAACAAATGGATTCGATAGGAACTCCGTTGGAGTATGCCTTTGCAGCTCGCGATTTTCGCCTGGTGGCCAGTGGACAGTTGAAAACCAAAAGAACTATTAGCTGGAAATTCGGAGCTATGTACGATGGACCAAGTGGCGACTGGTTTATACGAGAAACGGGGGTTATGGTAGGTGTGCCGGAACTGT
>Ga0184629_10000943_pt1 | contig 12366 bp, 10 predicted proteins | sample PLM4_32_b1_FD_133158 | JGI IMG/M metagenome (GOLD analysis project Ga0184629, IMG submission 133158) | Groundwater sediment microbial communities from an aquifer in East River, Colorado, USA - PLM4_32_b1 | ecosystem: Environmental > Terrestrial > Soil > Riparian zone | place: USA: East River... | reverse complement strand
TCGCGCTACCACCTGCGGCTCGATCGCGCGGTGGACATGGGCTGGGGCTGGATCCTGCCGTTCAGCGCCCTGCTGCTCCGCCTGATGAACTGGCTCTTCGGGCTGGTCCGCAACTACGGCGTCGCGATCATCGCGCTCGCCACGCTGGTGCGCGTCGTGCTCCACCCGCTCAACATGTCGAGCATGAAGAGCATGCGCAAGATGCAGAAGCTCCAGCCCGAGGTGGAGCGCATCCGCGCCAAGTACAAGAACGACGCGCAGGCGATGAACACCGCGGTCATGGCGCTCTACAAGGACAACAAGGTGAACCCCGCGGGCGGGTGCCTGCCCATGGTGCTGCAGATGCCGCTCTTGCTCGGCCTCTACCAGGTGCTGTTCAACGCCATCGAGCTGCGGCAGGCGCCGTTCGTCGGCTGGATCAGCGACCTCTCCGCTCCCGACCATCTCTTGAGCGTCGCGGGATTCCCGCTGCGCCTGCTGCCCGTTCTGATGGCGGGCTCGGGGCTGCTCCAGCAGAAGCTCACGCCGACCGACCCGCGCCAGGCGCCGACGATGTACCTGATGAACGTGATGATGCTGGTGTTCTTCTACAGCCTGCCGTCCGGGCTGGTGCTCTACTGGACGGTGATGAACCTCCTGACCGCGCTCCAGCAGTGGCTGCTGCTGCGCGAGGACGGCGCGACCGCGTCGGGCGCGGTGGTGGTCGCGGAGGCGGCCGTGGGAAACACCGGGCGGCGGCGCGGATCGCAGCGCTGAGGCCTGAAGGGCGGCGGAATCCGGGCCCGGGGCCGGGCCGCAAAACGTTTCGTAGCCCCGGGGAAGGCGGAGAAGTAATGTAGGGTTCGACGTCGCGGGCGCGGATGCGCATGCGGGAGGAGCCGCTCGAAAGAGACGTATCGGCTCGCCTCGCTCCGCCCGACGATCATTCACGGTTCGCGAAAGGCCGGACGGGAGTCCACGATCGCACGCATCTCCCGCCGCAGCGCAGGACGAGGTACGACATGACACGACCAGGTTCCAAGCCGGGTTCCATCTTCGAAGGCCGTACGCTGGACGACGCGGTGCGCAAAGGGCTCGAGGCACTCGGCCTCTCGCGCGCCGAAGTGATGATCACGATGCTCGAGGAGGGCTCGGGCGGATTCCTCGGGCTCGGCGCGCGGCCCTACAAGGTCCGCATCATGCCGCGCCCGGGCGGGGCGATTCAGGACACCGGCGAGCGCCCCGACGGCCGGCGCGACCGGCCGCGCTCCGAGCGCGGCGGACGCGACCGCGGTCACCGCGGCGGGGACGGTAGGCGCGGGGGCACCGGGCGCGATCGTGTCCGCGGCGAGCGCCCGGGCGGCTCCGAGCGCCGCGGCCCGGCCGGACCGCCGGCGCGCGCGGAGCGCACGGAACGACCGGAGCGCGGCGCGCCCCCGATGGCGGAGCGCCCGCGGGACGGCGAGCGCGCGCCCGGCGACCGTGGCGAGGCCGGGATGGAAGGCGGAGGCCGGCGCCGGCGCGGACGCCGCGGCGGGCGCGAGCGCGATCGCGGCCGCGAGGGGTCGGAGCGCATGCCGGCAGGGCCGCGGCCCGAGAATGGCGGCATGGCGGAGGAGCCGCGCGCGCCGCGGTCCGAGGCGGCGCTGGCGGGCGCGGTCGAGCACACGGGGCCGGCGCTCTCCCCGGCCGAGCTCGAGGCCCAGGGCAAGCACTGGACGGTGGAGCTGTTCAAGGCGATGGGCTTCGAGGCCACGGTGACGGCGACCGGAGAGGCCGACCGCGTGGACGTGACGGCGACGGTGCCCGAGCAGGAAGAACTGCTCACGGGGCGCAAGGGCGAGGTGCGCCAGGCGCTCCAGCACATCTTGAACCGCATGCTCAATCGCGGCGAGGGCACGCGCTACCACCTGCAGCTCGAGATCAACGATTTCTGGAAGAAGCGCGAGGACGAGCTGAAGGCGATCGCCAACCAGCTCGCCAACGAGGCGATCGAGTCGCAGTCGGAGGTGGTGACCGAGTACCTGAACGCCCAGGAGCGCCGCATCATCCACGTCACGCTGCGCGACGACGGCCGGGTCAAGACTTACGCGCTGGGCTCGGGCATGATCAAACGCTTGGCGGTGGCGCCGGCCGACTTCCCGGGAGTGCCGGAAGAAGGCGAATAGCCCGGAACACGCTTGAGCGACGGCGCCGGGCTCTTCCAGGGGCCCGGCGCTTTCGCATTCTGGAGATGAACGATGCGTCCGCTCGACGACACGATCGCTGCGATTGCGACGGCTTCCGGCGCGGCGGGGCTCGCGGTGGTGCGCGTGAGCGGCCCGCAGGCGGTGGCGATCGCGGATGCGGTGTTCCGCGGGAACGCTGCACTCGGGGACGCTGCGGGGAGCACGCTGCACCATGGGTGGGCGGTGCGCGCGGAGATTGGGCCGGAGGCGGGCCGCGCGGAGCTTGACCGGGGGCCGGGCGGGCCGGGGGAACCACCTGCGCGGCCGTTCGGGCGCGCATCCTGCGCGCCCTCACTAAACTCAGCCCTCGCTCCCGCCATCCCTGGCTCCGCGAGGGCTTCGGTTGCCGCGCAGGTGGTTCCCCCGACCCGCCCGGCGCGCGAGGCCGTGCCCCCGATCAAAGCCCGTGCTCCCGCCATCCCTGGCTCCGCGAGGGCTTCGGTTGCCGCGCAGGTGGTTCCCCCGGCTCGCCCGGCGCGCGAGGCCCGGGCGCCGCTCGGAGCCCAAGCGCCGCTCGGTTCCGAGCGCCGCCTCGACGAAGTGGTTGTCGCGTTGTTCCGTGGGCCGCATTCGTACACGCGCGAGGACGTGGTCGAGATCTCGTGCCATGGGGGGAGCATGCCGGCGGGGCGTGTGCTCGAGGCGCTGCTTGCGGCGGGGGCGCGGCTGGCGCGGCCGGGGGAGTTCACGCTGCGGGCGTTCCTGAACGGGCGCATCGATCTCGCGCAGGCGGAGGCGGTGGCGGACGTGATCCACGCGGAGACGGCGGCCGCGCACGAGCTGGCGCTTTCGCAGCTCGCGGGCGAGTTGTCGCGGCGGCTGGAGGCGGTGAGCGAACGGGTGGCGGACGCGCTGGCCGAGGTCGAGGCGCGCGTGGACTTCGCGGAGGACGTGGGCGGCATCGAGGTGCCGCCGCACGTGATCGAGGCGATCGCGGAGGCGGAGCGCTCGCTCGCGGCGCTGTTCGAGGGCGCGGCCTGGGCGCGCGCGGTGCGCGAGGGGCTGCGGGTGCCGATCGTGGGGCGGCCCAACGTCGGCAAATCGTCCCTCTTCAATGCGCTGCTCGGCGAGGAACGGGCGATCGTGACGGACGTGCCGGGCACGACGCGCGATCGGGTGAGCGAGGCGATCGAGGTGGCGGGCGTGCGCGTGACGCTCTCGGACACGGCGGGCCTGCGCGAGAGCGTGGAGCCGGTCGAGGCGATCGGGATCGCGCGCGCGCGCGAGGCGCTGGAGGGCTGCCCGGTCGCGCTGTGGGTGGTGGACGGGGCCGAGCCACTCGCCTCCGAGGATCGCTGGATCGCGGAGCGGCTGCGCTCGAAGCGGGTGCTGGTGGCGCTCAACAAGCGCGACCTGCCGGCGGTCACGCGCGCCGCGCAGGTGACGGCGCTGCTCGACGGCGAGCCGGTGCGCGTGGTCGCGGTCTCGGCGGCGCGCAACGAGGGGCTGGAGGAGCTGCGCGTAGCGCTCGCGTCGCTGCTCGGCGCGGAGGGAGCCGGCGGGCACGCGGGGGCGGTGGGCAATGCGCGCCACGCCGAAGCGCTCGGACGCGCACGCGATGCGCTGGCGCGGGCGAGCGCCATCGCCGGGCGGGGCGCGCCGGGCGAGATCGTGGCGCTCGAGCTGCGCGAGTCTCTCGCCGCGATCGGCGAGGTGACGGGCCGGAGCGTAGGCGAGGATCTGCTCGACCGCATCTTCAGCCGCTTCTGTATCGGGAAATGAGCGTGCGCGAAGCAGGCGGTCCGGATCGGGGGAAGCGGCGGGGCTCGCCGCGTTCCGATCGCGAGGAACGGCTCTCGGCGGCTTCCGCGGTCCCGGGCCATCCACCCGGCGCGCCCATTACGCACGCCGCGGAGGCCGCCCCCGCCGCGCGCGATGCTTCGTTCGACGTGGTCGTCGTGGGCGCGGGGCACGCCGGCTGCGAGGCGGCGGTGGCGTGCGCGCGCATGGGACTCCACACCGCGCTCCTCACGGTGAATCCCGCGGACTCCGCCAAGATGTCGTGCAACCCCGCGATCGGCGGGATCGCGAAGGGCCACATGGTGCGCGAGATCGACGCGCTGGGCGGCGTGATGGGGATCGTCACCGACCGCGCCGGGATCCAGTTCAAGATGCTGAACCGCGGGCGCGGGCCGGCGGTGTGGTCGCCGCGCGCGCAGTGCGACAAGGCGCTCTACTCGCTCGAGATGACGCGCCTGCTCGATTCCGTTCCCGGGCTCGAGCGCGTCTGCGGTGTCGCGAACCACGTCCGGCTCGAGCGCGGGGCGGTGCGCGCGGTGGAACTGTCCGACGGTCGCATGCTCTTCTGCCGTGCGGCGGTCATCACGCCCGGCACGTTCCTCAACGGGCTCATTCACATTGGACCCAAGCAGCTCGCGGGCGGGCGCATCGGCGAGCACGCGGCGGTGGCACTCTCCGAGTGCCTCGCCGAGCTGGGGCTCGAGCGCGGCCGGCTCAAGACCGGGACACCGCCGCGCCTCCATCGCGACTCGATCGACTGGGACGCGGTCACACCGCAGCCCGGCGATGAGCCGCCGGTCCCGTTCTCGCACTGGACCGAGCGGCTCGAGCTCGATCAGGCGCTGTGCTGGCTCACCAGCACCAACGAGCGCACCCACGCGGTGATCCGCGAGAACCTGCATCTCTCGCCGCTCTATTCCGGCGCGATCCAGGGCACCGGCCCGCGCTACTGCCCCTCGATCGAGGACAAGGCGGTCAAGTTCGCGGATCGAGCTTCGCATCACGTGTTCCTCGAGCCCGAAGGGCGCGACGTGCCCGAGATCTACGTGAACGGCATGTCATCGAGCATGCCCGAGGAGGTGCAGCTCGAGTTCGTGCGCACGGTGCGCGGGCTCGAGAGCGCAGAGATGATCCGCCCCGGCTACGCGGTCGAGTACGACTTCGTGCTCCCGCACCAGCTCAAGGCCACGCTGGAGGTGAAGTCGGTGCCCGGGCTCTTCCTCGCCGGGCAGATCTGCGGCACTTCCGGGTACGAGGAGGCGGCGGCGCAGGGCTTCGTCGCCGGAGTGAACGCGGCGCGCGGCGTGCGCGGGGAGGAGCCGTTCGTGCTGCGGCGCGACCAGGCCTACGTCGGCGTGCTGGTGGACGACCTGGTCACGCGCGAGCATCGCGAGCCCTACCGGATGTTCACGTCGGCCGCCGAGCACCGGCTGCTGCTGCGCGCGGAGAACGCCGACGAGCGCCTCGCCGAGATCGGCTTCGGGCTCGGCCTCCTCTCCCGCTCGCAGCTCGAGCGCGTGCGCGAGAAGCTCGGCGCGATCGCGGCGGAGGAGCGGCGACTAGCGAAGGTGACGGTCGCGATGCCGGCAGCCGGCGGCAGAGCGCGCACGGCGCCCGCGCTGGAGTTCCTGGCTCAGGCGGGCGCGGGCTACGCGGGCCTGGGAGAGCTGGGCGTCGAGACGCCACTCCCCGCAGCTTGGGCCGAGTGCCTCGAGGTGCGCGCGCGCTATCGCGGCTACATCGAACGCCAGCAGCGCACGGCCGAGCGCGCGGCCGCGATGGACGAGGTCGAGCTTCCGGATGCGATCTGGGCGGAGGAGCTGCGCGCGCTCTCGCGCGAGGCGCGCGAAAAGCTGACGCGCATGCGGCCGGGGACGCTGGGCCAGGCGGCCCGGATCGCCGGCGTGTCGCCCGCGGACGTCGCGGTGCTGATGATCCACGCGCGGCGCGCGGCTGCGGCGGGCGCCACGGCGACGGTTTCCGAGCAGGGCTGAGGCGGCGCGGGCGCGGGCCTCACGCGGCGGCCGGCGCGCTGCGGCCGGCGCGCTGCGGCCGGCGCGCTGCGGCCGGCGCGCTGCGGGAACTCCTTCGTCGGTCGCCGCGCGAGCGGTTGCGACGCGAGCGACGTGGTAGAGTGCGCGGATGAATCCCCGCCGCGATTCGCGTAAGAACTCCGGCGCCGGACCAGGTCGGGCGCGGCGATCGGCAGGGAAGCCGCGCCAGGAGCGGACTTCGGGCGGCGCGCCCTCGCGCGGCCCATCGACGCGAGGCGCTTCGCCGCAGGGTGCACCGTCGCCCGGGGCATCGTCGCGCGGTCCATCCAGGCGCGGCCCCTCGTCACGCGGCCCATCCTCGCGCGGTGCGCCGTGGCGCGGTGGATCCTCGCGCGGCACGCCATCTCGCGGCGAACCGCCGAGCGGTGCGCCCCAGCACGGAAAGCTGCAGCACGGCGCACGATCGCGTGGCGCGCCGTCGCGCGGCCCCTCGTCCCGTGGCCCCTCGTCCCGTGGCCCATTCTCGCGCGGCCCGTCGTCCCGTGGCCCGTCGTCGCGTGGCCCGTCGTCGCGCGGCCCATCCTCGCGCCGTGCGCCCTGGCGCGGTGGATCGTCGCGCAACGCGCCACCCGGTGGCGCACCGCAGCACCACACACCCGCGCGCGGCGCACCGTCGCGCGGCGGACAGCCGCATGACTCGCGGTCGCGCAGGGATTCGCCGCGCGGCTCGTCACGTGGCGCATCGTCGCGCCCAGCGCCTCAGCGCCGCGGTCCGCTGCGCGCGGGGCCCGTCGCGGTCGAGTTGTCCCCGGGTCTCGATGCCCGGTGGCCCGATGTCAGCGCCGCGCTGAAGCGCCAGCCCTGGGATGAACTGATCCCGCACCTTCTCAAGATCGGCGCCGACCCGGCTGTGTCCGTCTCCCGCCTGCGCCGTTACTGTGAGCTGCTCCTCCAGTGGAACCGCAAGGTGTCCAATCTGATATCGAGGAACGACGAGCCCCGGATCGTTTCACGCCACATCGTGGAATCGATCGAGCCGGCCCAGTGGCTGAAGGAATGCGGCGCGAAGCGCTGGCTGGATTTTGGTTCTGGTGCTGGACTTCCGGCAATTCCGCTGATTATTGGCGGAATCGCCGGCGAGTGGACGCTGGTCGAATCCCGTCGCACCAAGACGCTGTTCATGCGCAGGGCGCTGGAGGATCTCGGGATCAAGAACGTCGAGGTGGTGAATGCCCGGCTCGAAGATCTCGTAAGCTCCGAGAATCTCGTGAACTCGTACGACGGATTCACCTCGCGGGCAACGCTGACCCTCAGCCCGACGCTGGCGGTCGCCGCGAAGTTCGTTCGTACCGGAGGAACGGCGTTCCTGTGGAAGGGAAGCCGCCGCGAGGAGGAGATGGCCGCGGATCAGTCCTGGCGCGAGAAGTGGGACTTCGACGGCCTCCTCGGGATCGGCGACGGAGCGACTGCAGTGGCGAGGTTCAGAAGGAAGTAGCCGCTGCGCGTGATGCACTCGTTAGTGAATGCATTACATCAGTGATTTCGCCTCGCTCTGTTCCACGTGAAACATTCTCCTTGCGATGGCCCGCGTGTCTCGGCTAATTTGGAAACGCGAGCACGACTCGCGCACGAGACCTCTTACAAAGCGGGCAGGAAGTCCGCCCCCGCGCTCTCAAGGGAATGGGACGAGTAATCGCGATTGCCAGCCAGAAGGGCGGCGTAGGCAAGACCACCACGACGATCAACCTCGGCGCCTGCCTCGCGCAGGACGGCCAGAGAGTCCTGATCGTGGACGTGGATCCGCAGGGCAACGCCTCGAGCGGCCTCGGCATCAACGGAAACGACCAGGCTCTTGGCGTCTACGAGGCGCTGATCGGCACCGCCGACATCGCCCAGGCCATCGTTCCAACGCCCATGGCGGGGATGAGCATCCTGACCTCCGGACAGCGCCTGTCGGGCGCGGAGGTCGAGCTGGTGGGCATGATGGCCCGGGAGACGCGTCTCCGTGGCATCATCGCTCCGCTGCGCGACGAGTACGATTTCATCCTGGTGGACTGCCCGCCGTCTCTCGGGCTGCTGACTGTCAACGCCCTCACAGCTGCGGACTCGGTCCTGATCCCGCTCCAGTGCGAGTACCTGGCGCTCGAGGGACTGACGCAGCTCATCTCCGCGATCCGCCTGGTCCAGGATCACCTCAATCCCTCCCTGCGCATCGAGGGCGTGTTGCTGACCATGTTCGACGTGCGCCTCAACCTCTCCCAGCAGGTCGTGGATGAGGCGCGCAAGTTCTTTTCTGACAGGGTATATAAGACCATTATTCCGCGCAGCGTGCGGCTCAGCGAGGCACCTTCGTTCGGGAAGCCGATCGTTCAATACGACCCACACAGCACTGGCGCCGAGAGGTATCGGGAGCTGGCGCGGGAGGTCTTGGAAGCATGCACAGGAAGGCCCTCGGTAGAGGTCTCGAAGCTCTGATTCCGCCGGCGACGGCGGTCCTGGACGGGGCGTCATCGGGCGTACGGGAGCTCCCGGTCGCCGATATCGCTCCAAATCCATTCCAGCCGCGCTCGCGTTTTGACGATGAGGCAATTCAGGAGCTGGCGTCCTCAATCAAGGCGACCGGGATCCTGCAGCCAATCCTCGTACGCCGGGCGCCCGGCGGCGACTTTCAGCTCGTCGCCGGCGAGCGTCGCCTCCGGGCGGCGCGCCTGGCGGGGCTCGAGCGGATTCCAGCGGTCGTGCGCGAGGTCGGCGAGCGTGAGATGACGGAGCTGGCGCTGATCGAGAACATCCAGCGCGAGGACCTGAATCCGATGGACGAGGCCAACGCCTACCACGCGCTGGTCGAGAAGGTCGGCCTCACCCATGACCAGATCTCCGAGCGGGTCGGAAAGCAGCGTGCCTCGATCACGAACTCCATTCGGCTGCTAACACTTCCGCCGGAAGTGCGCGAGATGGTTTCACGTGGAACATTGACCGCCGGGCATGGCCGGGCACTCCTTTCCCTGCCCACCCCGGTGGATCAGCTCGCGGCCGCCCGCTACGTGCACGCCAAGGGATTCTCGGTGCGCCGCACCGAGGCCTTCGTGCGCCGCCGCCTGCGCCGCCAGCACTCGCGCCCCCGCGCCGCGCGCCCGGGGTGGGTCGTCGAATGGGAGACCAAGCTGCAGCAGAAGTTCGGGACCCGCGTGACGATCGCGCCTGGCCGCGGCAACGGCAAGGTGGAATTCGAGTTCTACGGCCAGCCCGACCTCGAGCGCCTGCTCGAGGCCTGGGGGGTCATGTAGTGACTGCCGGATCTCCAAGGGGGCTGATCTCATGATGAAGTTCCGCCCCCGGTCCCATGATGGGGGCCCACCTCCGCCCAACACGGTGATCGGCGTCGGCTCCAGCCTGCGCGGTACGCTCATGGTCTCCGGGACCCTGCGCATTGATGGCGAGTTCGAGGGCGACATCCTGAACTGCGACCGCCTCGAGGTCGGCGAGCACGGGGTCATGCGCGCGGACGTCGAGGTGAAAGAGGCGCTCGTCAAGGGCCGCGTCCTCGGCAACATCCGCGCCCTCGGCACCATCGAGATGAAGTCGGGCGCACGCGTCGAGGGCGACGTCGCGGCCGTGAGCGTGGCGATGGAGCCCGGCGTCTACTTCAGCGGGCGCTGCACCATGCTGGACACGGGCTTCGAGAGCGTCGAGCTGGGCCCGGCCCGCGAGCGCCAGGGCGGCCGCTGAGCGACCGCCGCGACGCGGCGCGCGGTCGCTGGCTGGTCTTCGGCGCCGCGTTTCTGTGGGGGACTTCCGCCACCCTCGCGCGCTTCGTGTTTCGCGACCGCCACGTTCCCGCGCTCACCGCGGTCGAGTTGCGCCTCGCGATCGCCGTGGCCATCCTCGGCCCGTGGCTCCTCTGGCGCCGGCCGCAGGCTCTACGCATCGCGCGCGCGGATTGGGGTTACTTCCTGGCGCTCGGGCTATTCGGCGTGGCCGCCGTGCAGGGCACCTACTACTACGCGATCTCGGTGCTCGGGGTCGGGCTCGCGATCCTGATCCAGTACCTGGCTCCTGCGCTCATCGTCGCCTACGGAGCGCTGCGCGGGATACGCGTCAACCTCGCGACCGTGATTGCGTTGGTCAGCGCGCTCTCCGGCATCGCGCTGCTCGTGAGCAACGTGGATCCCGGGTCGCTCAAGGCGCACCCCCTCCACGCCCGGCCCATCGACTGGGCCGTGGGCTTCGGCTCGACGCTCTCCTTCGCGTTCTACGTGGTGTTCTCGAAGCGCGGGCTCCGGCGCTACGCACCTGAAACCGTGCTCTTCTACACGTTTCTGGTCGCCGGCATCTTCTGGGCGGTGGTCACCCCGCCGTGGCGCATCGCGGGGGCCGGCTACGGCGCGGATCTCTGGCTGATGTTCGCGGCGCTCGGCGTGTTCTCGACGCTCGTTCCGTTCTTCCTCTTCAACACCGGGCTGCATCGCCTCTCCGCAGCGGAAGCCGGAATCATCGCATCGCTCGAGCCCGTGGTGGCCGTGCTCTCGGCGGCGTTGTTCCTGGGCGAAGGGCTGCGGGCCATGCAGTGGCTCGGCGCGCTGCTGGTGCTGATCGCCGCTTCACTTGCGTCGATTCAGGCGCCGGAGACCGTTCCCGCGCAGCCCGAGCGCGGCTGATCGCGACGGTTCCGCCGCGCGGCTCGAGACGTCAACGCGGGCCCGGGCGCGGAGCGTCATCCCCGCGCCCGTCCTCGCCCCTTCCGCTTCGCTCAGCTAGCTGCGGCGAGATCCTCGTGCGACTCGCTCGCACCGTGCAGCGCGCGCAGCCGCTCGCGGACCCGCTCGACCCGTGCGGCGCTCACCGTCTCGACCGCGTAGCGCTCGTCCCACGCGAGGTTCCCGCCGAGCCAGACGCGCAGCTCGGGGCAGCGCGTGAGGAGTGCGAGGCCCGAGCGCCCCTTCAACTCGCGCACCACGCTCGCCACGCTCTGCGAGGGCCGCAGCGCCACCAGCACGTGCACGTGGTCGGCACCCGCCGCCACGTCGAGCAGCGAGTAGCCGCGCTCATCGCACGTCTGCCGGATCAGCCCCTGAACCTCGTGAACGTGCCGGTCCCGCAGCACCGGCTTGCGCCCGCGCGTGGACCAGGTGACGAGGTAGTGAAGCTGGCTGCGGTAGACCGGCTCCCAGCGGTCCTTCATGGCCTCGTTCAGTTCGGGAGCCAGCTCGTGATTCACGGTTCCTCCTTCTGCGGGGACAGGTGAACGCATGTGCACCAACGACTGCTGAAAAAAGGGAGCGCAAGCTCCCGGGGGTTCTTGAAGTGCGAATATTCTGATGCGAGATCAGCGTGAAACGGTTCGGAGCACCCCCCTTACGACGCCCAGGACACGGAAGCCGCTCGACGGATCCACCGCGATCGGCTCGTAGGCCGGGTTCGCAGCGACCAGCTCGACCCGCCCGCGCCCCGGCCGGTAGTACTTGACCGTTGCCTCGTTTTCGATCAGCGCCACCACGATGTCGCCGGCGTTGGCGCTCTCCTGCTGGCGCACGATCACGTAGTCGCCCGCCATGATCCCCGCGCCGGTCATGCTGTCGCCCCGCACCCGGAGCGCGAAGAGCCCGTTGCGATCGCCGAACATCTCGCCCGGCTCGACCGCGCCCTCGAACGACTCCTCGGCGAGGATCGGGTGGCCCGCTGCGACCCGGCCGAGAATCGGAATGCCGGCGCTCGCCGCCGGCTTCGCCATGCCCTCGATGCCGCGCGAGATCCGCTCGCTGCGCCTGAGGTGGCCTTCCTTCTCGAGCAGGTTGAGGTAGTAGCGCACCCCGTTGGTCGAGGAGATTCCGTGCTCCCGCCCGATCTCCCGGATCGTCGGCGGGTAGCCACGTTCGCGCGCGAAGCGCTGAATGAAGCTCAGGATCTCGCGTGCCCGATCGTTCAGCATGTCTGGCAGTCCTCCACCGTTGAAATGGCCCCGGCTCGGACCTGGCGTTGCGCAGCATGCTGCACACCCGTGCAGCGAGTCAAGCGGTATTTTCGCCCACCCTCGGGGCGAGCATCATCCCGTTGGCGCGCAACGGATTGAACGGTCAGCGATGAGTCGGCCGCGGGTGTGGGCTTCGGCGGTGTCATCGACCCTGGGCAGAGCGAAAGTCCACCGCCGCGGCCGGTCCACCAGGGCACGCACCCTGCGATTGATCATGGGTGGTTGGCGAATCCTCCCGCCGAGCATGGCTCCCGCCCGCGCGTGGGGCGCCAGCCGCTCGGAACTGCGGCGAAGCAACGGGGGGGGATTCACACCGCGGAGGGTCAGCGCACCCCGCTTGGATGATGTCGAAGGACAGTTCGAGTCGGCGGCCCGGGATCCGGGGTCGGCGCCGTGGAGTCATTGCCACGGTGCTCGCCGCGCTTGCCCTCGCCCCAGCGCTCGCGAGCGCGAT
>Ga0184629_10000942_pt1 | contig 12377 bp, 11 predicted proteins | sample PLM4_32_b1_FD_133158 | JGI IMG/M metagenome (GOLD analysis project Ga0184629, IMG submission 133158) | Groundwater sediment microbial communities from an aquifer in East River, Colorado, USA - PLM4_32_b1 | ecosystem: Environmental > Terrestrial > Soil > Riparian zone | place: USA: East River... | reverse complement strand
TTTGATATGGCATCCTGGATCAACTAGTTTTGTTATAGCAGGATGGAACCCTAACTCGTCTGAAGCCTCTAGTTGTGTTATGCTTCCTTGCCAGGTTTTGATACCCACGTCAATCAGGAAAATCAACATCAAACGATTACTCAGCACATATGCTGATGGCGTAAGTGCTTTTGTCGAAAACCTGGGAGATGATAGCATGAAAAGACGTGATCATCATGACGTTCTCTGAATTTGGAAGAAGAATGCACAGCATGCAAGTGGTGGAAGCAATCATGGAACTGCCAACAACGTATTCCTTCTTTCCAAGGAATTAAAGAGAAAAGGTTTTCTTAAAAGCACACCGGATCTTACCAGGCTTGATGAAGGTGATCTAATTCATCAGCTTGACTTTCGCCGCATTTACGCTACGATACTTAATAATTGGCTTGAGGTACGTCAGAAAAAATTCTCCATAGCTCATTTCCTGCGTTAGATTTTATCTGATATATTAGCGGCACCAAACCTTAACCCACGACCTCCCCCGTAAATGAAGCCCGAAGAAAAAGCCAAAGCCGCGCTCTTAAAACGCGAAATGGAAATCAAGCGTCTTATCCGCCAAATGGAATTTGATCAACTTCACAACAGCGCTGTCTACAAGAACCTGGAGCACGAACTCCACAGCGTAAAACGCGAGCTTTTGATTCATGAGGAATCAGATTCAAAAAAGTAATTCCTTACTTTAATATACTCTTGCTTACCTTTGATGGTATAACCATTAAAGTATGCGCGTAGTTGGAGAAATTCCGCACCATGAATGTAAGATCACAGTCTTCGCCTGGAATAACCGCTACCTTATCAAACTGGAACAAGGTCTGCTGGAACAAACCTTCAAAGTCAATGAGTATGATGTATCCAGCGAAGCTGAGCTTTACAAAATCGTTGATGAGCCTTTTATTCAAGAGGCTGCTAAACGTTTTGCAGCTATGAATTTAAGTCTGCTGCAGGCCATGCAACGCGCTTAAAATGAACGCTTTTGCAAAGCAGTGCAGGAAATTGTTTTATTTGCAGCCTCCATGGAAGTAGCCGAGAAGAAAAATAAGAACAAGCGATACAAACCAATCCTGGACGGGATACCTGATTGGCCGGTATACCAGCTTAGCAAAAATCGCAAAGAGTTTATTGAGGAGGTTGCCCAAAAAGCATTTAATGAAATAAAGAAGAATCGCCCCACGGCAAAGCAACTCCTGGATGAGTTGGAGGCTACTGTCTATCGTGAGCAGCAACGCATGAAGCGAAACCGCTGGCGCGTGGACCCGGCGGATGAGCCCCGGTTTTGGGGGAATCTGAAGGATGAACTCGTTGAATTAGCAGCAAAAAAACCGGAAGAGTGCCAGGCCAAGGCGGACGAACTCTTGTACCGTATTGTGTCAAGGTACGCCAATGAGATTGCAGGTAACTTCAAAGCCAGTTCGTATCGGCTTACACGGGAGATCGTCAAATTCTGGTTCGTACGTTTGCTAAACGGGGCCCGTGTAAAGAAATTCGGAGCGTTCTTTCGTAGCCGCTACACCTTACGCGATAAGATTCAAATTGTTGGTAAAGTTAAACAACTCCGTACGCTTGCAAAGGAAGGTACTGTAGTGATGGTACCCACGCACTCCAGTAACCTTGATTCAATACTCATCGGATGGATTATCCATTCACTGGGTTTACCCGCTTTTATTTATGGCGCCGGGTTGAACCTCTTCAACATTAAAATATTCGCATACTTCATGAACAGCCTTGGTGCCTTCAAGGTTGATCGAAGAAAAAAGAATGTTCCTTATCTGGAGACATTAAAATTTTATTCTATGCTCGCCGTGCAAAAAGGAGCCCATAGTATCTTTTTTCCGGGCGGCACGCGATCCCGATCCGGGATGATAGAGAAACATTTAAAACTCGGATTATTAAGTACGACCATTGAGGCACAACGCAACCTCTATCTCGATACGCCGGCGGGTGAAGAAGTGCGCAAGATTTTTATTGTTCCCGTTACCCTCAACTACCATTTTGTGCTGGAAGCGCCCGATCTGATTGATGAATACCTCTCCTCAAAGGGGCAAGACCGATACTTGCCTGAACAGGACAAATATGGAAGCGTGCAACTGCTCCAGTTCTTATTCAAGTTTTTTACAAAAGGATCAAACATCTCTGTGTCTATCGGCCAAGGCCTGGATGTAATGGGCAATTATGTAGACGATGACGGCAATAGCCTGGATGCACAGGGCAGAATTATTGATACACGGGATTATTTCATTTCTAATGGCGACATTAACGTTGACAAACAACGCGAAGATGAATACACCCGGATCCTCAGTCATAAGATTGTCTCCGAATATCATCGCATCAATCGCATCTTTGCCAGTCACCTGGTTGCCTTCGTCGCTTTTGAAATCTGGCAGAAGAAACACCCTAAGCTGGATTTATTTGGGCTACTCCGCCTGCCGGAAGAAGACGAGGTTCTACAATATGAAGAGTTCCGAAAGGCTTGCAAGCGGGTTCGCAAACAGATTTATGAATTAAAGGAACAGGGTAAGGTGTACCATGCTACGCATCTGAAAGGGAATATTGATTTAGTGATCCGTCATGGCCTCGATAATGTTGGCATCTTCCATTTAAAAAGACCCTTGTTGATGAACAAGGATGGGGACATCATTACCAGGGACTTCAACACCCTCTACTACTATCATAACAGGCTGGTTGGCTATGACCTCGAAAAGTTTATCTGATAATGATAAACCGGTCGGAGTGATCGGAGCCGGAAATTTCGGCAGCGTTATAGCCAACTTACTTGCCCGGCAAAGAAAAGTGTTGCTTTACGCCCGTGATGAAAGTGTCATCCAGCGAATCGTACGGACAGGGGAAAATCGGGGGCATAAGATGCATGCCAATGTAACGCCTACAAACGATCTTTCATCGTTAGCCCAGCAGTGTGACGTGATCTTTCCCATTGTGCCTTCGGCGCATTTTCGCTCGATGATGAAGCAACTTTCTTCCCACCTCCACCCCTATCATATCCTCATTCATGGCACGAAGGGCTTCGATGTTATTCTGCCCAAGGGCGAAACCATAGATACTTTGCCAACGCTGAATCGCAGTATGGTAAAAACAATAAGTGAGGTAATCCTGGAAGAGAGTGTCGCTGTTCGTGTGGGATGCCTTGCCGGGCCAAACTTAAGCAAAGAACTTGCGGAGGGTCATCCGGCCGCAACCGTCATCGCGAGTCACTTTAATGAAGTGATCAATATTGGTAAACGGTTGCTGCGCAATGACCACTTTCAGGTTTATGGCAACAATGATGTAGTAGGTGTTGAACTTGCAGGAGTCCTAAAAAATGTCATTGCCATTGCTGCAGGGGGGCTAAGCGGTATGGGCTATGGTGAAAATGCCAAGGGCTTGCTCGTTAGCCGCGGTATGGTGGAAATGATCTACCTGGGCCGTGCGCTTGGTGGAAATACAAAAGCATTTCTTGGCGTGGCGGGCATTGGTGACTTGGTAACGACTTGTAATAGTTCGCTTAGCCGTAATTTTACAGTTGGCTATAGACTGGCAAAAGGAGAAACCCTTCAGGACATTCTGGGGAGTACGGACGAAATTGCTGAAGGTATCAATACGGTTAAGATTGCGAAGAAATGCGCAGACCATTACAAAGTACGTGCCCCTATTACCAGCACACTGTATCAAGTGTTATTTGAAGATATGACGGTGAAGAAAGCATTGGAATACTTAATGCGCTATCCGTTAAATGTTGATATCGACTTCCTGGAAGAAGTATAGGAGGAGATGAGAAGATGTGGAGATGAGGAGGTTGGAAATTTCAGACAGCAGCTTACAATAGAATTTCGCGAACATTTTCTCTCATCTTGGTGGCCATCTCATCCAATGGCAGGTCACTTATGTCACGACCAAAAGGGTCTTCAATTTCTTCTGCAATCAGCTCTACGCTCAACAGAACATAAGCAACCAGGACAACAATAGGTATTGTCATGTATCCGGATTGGGTTACCAGGCCAAAGGGTAATGTGATGATATAAATCGTAATAAACTTCTTTACATACATCATATAGGAATACGGTATGGGGGTATTCTTGATCCTTTCGCAGGCACCCATATTGTCAATAAAATCTTTTAGCTCCTTATCCATATTGATAAGCTGATCACCCGTTATCTTCTTCGTGGCATGCAGGTCATTTATTTTCTGATAAAGCAGCGCGGCAATTCGATTAGGTTTGTGTTTATATCTTTTTAAATCATTAATGAAGGCATCATCAGGAGGATCCAATTCAGCAAACTGAACGCCTGAACGCAGACCTTCCTTCATGGCAAAAATAAAATTGGGAATCATTTTGGCAAACCAGTCGCGGTCTTCATGATTCTCTTTGCTGAGATAAGCATTTAGCTTGATGGAAAGGTTTCGTGAGCTGTTGACCATACCTCCCCACAACCTCCGGCCCTCCCACCAACGATCATACGCCGTATTTGTGCGGAAAACCAGGAATAAACCCAATACTACCCCAAGCAACTGATGCATGGCAATGGTAGGTTGAAAATCGGCCTCGTGAAGTTTGAAATAATCCAAAAAGAAATAACATAGTACCGAAGAGTATATCAGCATAAAAGCCAATGCGGGCCAAAGGTTCACCATGACCCTGCGGCTATAAGAATGAAAAATCAGGGAAAGCCACTGTTTAGGATTATACATTGCCATAACCTCAAATTTGCTGTAATAACTCCATTCAAAAAAATATTTCCAACATGAAACTTGCAACAAGACGTTTTCGTAAGTAGTATTGTAATGATATCATTTTAATATCAACCATATGAATAACGAAAAGAACAACAACCCCATGTCGGGCTACCTGATGCTTGCGGTAATACTGGCGTGTTTAATCGTTGGAATTGGAGGATTTATCGCTATTCGCGCCCCCTTTTTCATTTTGCTTATTCTCGCTTCATTCGTCCTGATGCCTGGATTTTTCTTTGTAAATCCCAACAGTTCTGTCGTACTGATATTGTTTGGCGACTACAGAGGCACGGTAAAAAACAATGGATTCTATTGGGTTAATCCTTTCTTTAGCAAAAAAGCTATCTCCTTGCGGGCCCGAAACTTTGACAGCGAGAAAATCAAAGTAAATGACAAAGTAGGCAACCCCATTCAGATCGGGGTAATCCTTGTATGGCAAGTCCGGGATACCTTTAAAGCCGCTTTTGAAGTTGATAATTACGAGAACTTTGTACGCATTCAAAGCGATTCCGCCGTACGTAAGCTAGCGGGATTGTATCCGTATGATAATTTCGATACTGACGCTGAGCTGACGCTTCGCTCCGGGCATGAAGAAGTAAACAGAGCCCTGGAAGAAAACTTAAAAAACAGGTTGGATATTGCCGGTATTCACGTCATCGAAGCGCGTATTGGATATCTTGCCTATGCACCGGAGATCGCGAGTGCCATGCTTCGGCGACAACAAGCCACGGCAGTGGTGGCTGCAAGATTCAAAATTGTGGAAGGTGCCGTGAGCATGGTTCAAATGGCACTGGGACAACTCTCACAACAGAATATCATAGAACTGGATGAGGAACGGAAAGCATCCATGGTGAGCAACCTGATGGTCGTGCTTTGTTCCGATAAAGATGTTAGTCCGGTGGTGAATACGGGTACCCTGAATCATTAAATCGTGTCGCATTTTTCACGACCCTATGCTGCACCCTGGTATCTAGATGAAGACCTAGATTAATGGCACAGAAAAAACCTTTTGTTTTACGGCTCGATCCGGAAATACTAAAAGCCGTTGAAAAATGGGCTGCCGATGAGTTTCGCAGCACCAATGGACAACTAGAGTGGATTATTAGCAAAGCGCTTAAGGATTCTGGCCGGTCGAAAGCAAAAGGAAAATCAGAGTAGTATTGGATTGAAAAATATTTAATCGCTTATCTTTCCGCCCTGAAACGAACCCGTATTATGAAAAGCTTCGGCATCATTCATATTTTCCTGTTGGTCATCTTACTTTTGGCATATAAATGTTCCACGGCGCAAGACTATGTTGTGACATCCAAAGGTGATACTGTGATGGGTCATGTTAAGACGCTGTTCTATGGAACGGATAAAAAAGTCCAACTCACCGGCGATGATAAGAAGAAGACTGTTTACCCTATGTTTCAGGTGAAGGCTTTTAGATTCAAGGACGAGATCTATCAACCGGTGAAAGGGCCCGATGGGTACACCTTTATGAAGCTTGTCAAGTCGGGCTATCTTTCCCTTTATAGTTATCAATTACCCAACCAGGTGACCTTTGATGGATCGTATCTGCTGCGAAGAGATGGAAAAGGAATGGACGTTCCAAATCTTAGTTTTAAGAAGTATATGAAAAATTTCCTGGAGGATTGCCCTGCCGTGGCAGAGAAAATTGACAATGGGGAGCTAGGTAAAAAAGAATTACACAAGATCATCGATGAATATAACCAATGTATTACAGAAAAAACACCCGATCGCAATAAGGCAATTGCCGAACAGGCAGCACAAGACAAAAGCATCATCGCCTGGGATGTCCTCGCGGAAAATGTAAAGGGTCAACCTGACTTTGACGGTAAGACCAACGCATTAGAAATGATCCAGGAGATAAAAGAAAAAATAGTAAAGTCTGAAAAGATACCGAACTTTCTATTGGAGGGGGTAAAGAGTTCTCTGAGTCAGGACATTTTCAAGACGGACCTTGAAAATGCACTGAAAGAGACTAACTAACTCCTTTGTCGAATCGAGGATACAAGGGAAAAAATTTTTGTTGCATTTCGAAATAAGACATATAAACTGCACAAGGCTACCAGCACAGCCAGAAAGAAAAGATAACCACCATCACCGTGCACAGAAATACCCAGAATGGTTAGGTGCATTCCAATAGCGCCGAGCATTAAACCAAGCGCCAAAATGCCACCTATCCAGGCTGTCGCGGGAATGATCAATAAGACGGCGGCTATGAACTCCAGGATACCTATACCAATCCTTCCCCAAGGCTCCATTCCTACAGTGGTAAATATATAAACGGATTCCTCGGCCGCTGTAAATTTGAAAAACAGTGTCTGGAACAGGATTACTGCTGCCGTTAAGCGGGCGATCCAATAAACGATAGCTGATATTTTTTTCATAATGTTCTATTTTTCGTAATGTTCCAAAAGTATGGTAATAATTAGAAGTCCACTGTCAGGTAAGCGACAGGTATTTAGTATTTTGCCTTCCGATCAATAATTTCTGCATGCGTAAGTTTGAAGTAAATCCCGATATCGCCTTAGCGAAGACAATTTCATCTGACTTTTACCTGAAAGGGGAATACTTTGAAATGGCTAAGGAAAAGATATTCGCCAACACGTGGCATTTTATTGGGGACACGGACCAGGTAAAAGATCGCGGATGGGTTACTCCGGTTAACCTGCTGGAAAAATATTTGGATGAGCCCCTGCTTCTTTCGCGCGATAAAGAAGGTGGGTTACATTGTCTTTCGAATGTATGTACACATCGCGGAAATTTATTGGTAGAAAGGCCTTGCAAGCTAAACGACATTCGATGCAGGTATCATGGACGAAGGTTCCAGTTGAATGGCAAATTCCTTTCCATGCCGGAGTTCAAAGAAGTAGCAAACTTTCCTGGGGAAGAAGACAACCTTACAGGACTGCCGCTTTTTCAATTTGGCAAATGGCTGTTCACATCTCTCCATCCTGCCCAGCATCCCGAAGATTTTTTCAGTGATATGATGCAACGTGTCGGGTGGATGCCATTTGAGGACTTTCATTTCAGGCCTGAGCTTTCTCACGATTACACCGTAGACGCACACTGGGCATTGTATTGCGAAAATTACCTCGAAGGATTTCACATTCCTTTTGTTCACGCTGGCCTTAATGCGGTGATCGACTATGGAAAATATACTACGGAGCTTTTTAAATATTCTAACGTACAACTGGGGTTAGCAAAAGAAAATGAAACCGTGTTTGAGTTTCCGCCCTCCTCACCCGACTACGGCAAAAATGTAGCGGGCTATTATTTCTGGGTCTTCCCAAACATGATGTTTAACTTTTATCCCTGGGGAGTTTCTATTAATATTATCCGTCCGATTGGATTGTCAAAATCTAAAATATCTTTTCTTTCCTATGTGTGGGACGAAAACAAATTACGCCAGGGCGCTGGTGCCAATCTGCACCAGGTTGAAATGGAAGATGAAGATATAGTGCAACATGTCCAAAGGGGAATACGGTCAAGATTCTATAAACACGGCCGCTATTCCGTTAAAATGGAAAAAGGCACGCATCATTTTCATGGTTTACTGGCTGATTTCTTGAACCGTTAATCGTTATCCGTTAATTGTTAATCGAAAGAGTGAGTGTGGACAGGCTGGAAAGCATTCAGCTGCCTGGGGGATTGGTACACTCCCCACACCCCCGATAACGGATAACCATTAACGGATACCGGATAACGGTCCCCATGAACGTTGATGATCATACAATATATTTCCATTTTCAATTCGCAAAGGTGAAGCAATGTTATTCTTATAAATTGTCCCCGTACCAAGGCCCTGTGGAATCAGCACAGGATAATTAGCAGTAAATTGACAAATAGCATTCAGTCCAATGTTTGATTCCAGGGCAGAGGTAATCCACCATGAAATTCCCAAGCTTTCAGCAAGCTCAATCCAGGTTTTACAACCTGACAAGCCACCATGCAACGTTGGTTTGAGAACAACAAATTGTGGTTTAAGTCTGTGGAGCAAGCTTACTTTAGCATGATGCGCCTCTTTTCCAATCAATTCTTCATCGAGTGCGATCGGTATAGGAGACTTACGGCAAAGTTCTTCCATTTCGGGAAGATCGGGTTTGATGGGTTGCTCTATAGAATGAATACCAAATTTTGATAATTCCAGTAAACGCGACAACACGTCGTCCGTATTAAATGCGCCATTCGCATCCAGGCGTATCGCAATATCCTCGCGGAAGTATCGCTTGCGGATGTATTCAAGTAGATTGCATTCTGAATCATCATCCAATCCGCCTACTTTTAGTTTAATACATCGGAATCCTTCTTTTATTTTCTGGTCGACCTGGTGCTTCATGAAGTCCATGTCCCCCATCCAGATAAGGCCATTAATTGGTATAGGTATTCCCTTTCTGAAATTATTGTCAAAAATTATTCGCTTCCCGCCATTCGATAAATCAAATAACGCTGTTTCAAAACCAAAACGGATAGCGGGAAAACCCATTGGAATAATTTCGTCTAAATTCCCCCCGGCTAATACATCAAAAGTTTTTAGTGCCGGGACTTTCTGGATAACGTCTCTCATCACTTCTTCAAAATCAGGCCGGTCATCGACACTCAAACCTGGTAGAGGACCACATTCCCCTACGCCGACAATCTCAGAGTTCTTTTCGTCCCAAACCTCTATAAACCAGGAGATCTTATCTTTCATTGATCCACGCGATGTACGGGCTTCAAAACCAAATTGAAATATCTTCTTGGAATAGGAAGCTTGTAATGCCATACGTGAAAATCTGTAACGAAAATAGGCTTTTAGAATTAACTTTGGATTTTTCCTGAACATGCATCTGAACATAAATGAATTTACGTACCCTCTTCCTGCCGAGCGAATCGCCGCTTACCCGTTGGATAACCGCGACCAATCAAAACTCCTGGTTTACGAAAGCGGGAAAATAATGCATAAACAATTCCATTCTATCGCAGCGTGCGTACCCACTAACAGTTTGCTTTTTTTTAACGACACGAAAGTTATTCCGGCGCGTCTCCATTTTCAAAAAGGGAGTGGAGCGGAGATTGAAATCTTTCTACTAAATCCAATACTCCCCTCTGGGCTGGTGTTAGAAGCCATGCAAGCTGACCATGCATGCACCTGGAAGTGTACCATAGGAAACCTTAAACGATGGAAAGATGGTAATCCGCTCATTAACAATTTTCAGGGCATTACCGTTGAGGCAACTTTACAAAACCGGGAAGAGGGAGTCGTTGAATTTAGATGGAACACGGGCCAAACCTTTGCTGAAGTATTGTGTCTTATGGGCGAAACTCCGCTACCACCTTATATAAGGCGAAAAGCGGAAGCATCTGATCGTGAACGATACCAGACCATTTATTCGCATTATGATGGAGCAGTAGCTGCCCCAACGGCAGGGTTACATTTCACAACAGAAGTTTTTGAGTCACTTCAGAAGATGAATATTCAGACCGATTTTATAACACTACATGTCAGCGCAGGTACTTTCCAGCCGATAAAAGTTGAAAATGTTGCAGCGCACACCATGCACCATGAGCAGCTCGTAGTAAGCCGTAGAAATATTGAAAATCTGCTGCAAAACAAATTCATCATTTCCGTTGGAACAACTTCCTTGCGCACCCTTGAAAGTATGTATTGGTACGGCGTTAAACTACTGAAAGATCCTGGTGCAACTTTCAGCATTAGCCAACATGATCCTTACCGGTTTCAGGAACCATTACCTTCTCGCGTTGAGGCCTTAACCGCAATTGCACAATACATGGACGAACATGGAAAGAATAGTATTACAGGAGAGACATCTATTTACATTTTGCCGGGTTATACTTTCCGGATTTGCCAGGCACTCATCACCAACTTTCATCAACCCGGATCTACCTTGATTCTATTAGTTGCCGCTTTCATAGGAGAGGATTGGAAGAAAGTTTATGAAGCAGCGCTTCAGCATAACTACCGTTTCCTAAGTTATGGAGATAGTTCATTATTAATACCAGGCTCTAAATAAGGAGAGAAACCGGCATCATCAGCGTATTTTATTTTTGAATTTCTGCCACTATTTCTTAACCTCCAACTCATTCAGATCGACTATTCTAACCTCCACCCTCCGGCCCTCTTCTTTTGAGACATTTTGATCTTTTGTAGCACCATACCCTTTCGCTACAATTCTTCTTCTCACAATGCCTTTGCGATTGATATAGTCCAACACCGCGATAGCCCGTTTGTTTGAGAGGTCGCGGTTTAATTCTTCAGAGCCTTCTGCCGAAGCATAACCCAAAATTTCAACGCCCAGGTCGGGATGTTTATTCAAATCATTTAGCATGGCATCAAGCTGGGCATTGTATTGCCCTTTTAGTTCACTCTTGCCCGCATCAAAATAAATGTTGGCATTTTTTGTTAACAAAGCCTTGTCATAGGAACCCGATTTTTTCTCCGGCTGCCCTTTTTGTTTCTGCATCTCTTCATTTACCATAAAAGTAGGCAATGAGAAAATGGTTTTGCCATCCACTTTCTTCTGCTCAAACTTACTCTCATCACTTTCGTCATAGTAATATGTACGCGTTGCCACATCAATTCTGGAGTTTTCCTTCTCGTTAAAGTTTACTTGTTCAATGGGGTCTTTCATTTGTATCAGGTCCGTCAAATAATTGATACCATCTTTATCCTGAGCCGCCATTAAATCGAGCATCATATCGTAGACATCTAAAGTGCCTCCCTGTACCAGTTTGGCTTCATGTGTTTTTCGCAAGTCTGCTTTCACATCCTGATCGGTATCATAAAATGCATTTTTTACCTGTACCTCCTGACCCACAATAACGTCAAACTGCTTGATCGTTTTGAGGCTCACCAATTGATACAGTTCATAGAAGTAAGTCTGGTTAGGAACGTTGATGTTGAGGGTATAGGGCAAGAAGCCTTCCGACTCAATAACCATGTCATAATTCTTTGACGGAGGAAGTATGATAAGGTAGTTCCCCGTCTCTGGATCTGGATCATAGACAAAATCAAGTTTTTTGTCTGTTTCATTGTCAATGAGGTAGATCTTTGTAGGTAGAGGTTTTCCGGTTTCCGAATTCAAAATTTTTCCCTTGATCATTGTAAGAGGAATATTTGCTGATTCGGCGGGCAAATCGATAAAATAAATATCCTGTCCTCCCATTCCTCCTTTTCGGTCAGAAGAGAAATACGCGCGCGTACCATCCGCAATCAATGTAAAGTAATTATCGTTAACGGTTGTATTCACAGGATATCCCATGTTCTCTGGAAATGTCCATTTGTTATTATTCAACCGTGTAACAAAAATATCACGTCCCCCCATGGTATTATGACCATCCGATGTAAAGAATAATGTTTTTTGATCGGGATGAATAAAGGGTGCATCCTCGTTTGCTTTAGTATTGACTTCAATTCCCAGGTTCACAGGTTGACTCCACGTACCATTAGCCTGCAAGGTGGTTTTGTAAATATCCAACCCTCCCTGTCCACCGAGCCGGTCGCTGGCAAAATAAATTGTTTTCCCATCGGGAGTTATGCTCGCTGTTGACTCCAGATATTTCGGGGTATTGATGGACGGAGTGATGAGACTTGGCTTAGACCACG
>Ga0184629_10000941_pt1 | contig 12379 bp, 13 predicted proteins | sample PLM4_32_b1_FD_133158 | JGI IMG/M metagenome (GOLD analysis project Ga0184629, IMG submission 133158) | Groundwater sediment microbial communities from an aquifer in East River, Colorado, USA - PLM4_32_b1 | ecosystem: Environmental > Terrestrial > Soil > Riparian zone | place: USA: East River... | reverse complement strand
TTGATAACGGGTATGATACGCTGCCGGCGTTTCATTTCAAATATCATAAACAGGAGAATGGAAATCACAGTAATGTAATACGCCCATCGCAACGGTTCATTAGTAAGAACAAAACGTAACGGGGTACCAATTTCCATTCGGCCCAAATGGTAATATTCGGTCCACTCTACTGATGCCTGGGGAAGATAAGAAAGCGTTACAGAGACAAATTCATGATTATTCCTTGCAAGTAAGTAGATGTTTGTAAATATCAGTGGTGTGCTGTTCAGGATAAAGTTTCCATTTCCCCACTTCACCCGGATGGTAACCGGCATATTCCTATCATTCTTCGCAATTACTGTTGTCCTTGTTGTATCAAAGCGATTAAAGTAATTATGAATGTTGTCACGCCGGTAAAAAAATTCCTTCAATGTATCCAGGCTTAGGTTAGCAAACCTCAATGCTGCAGTGTCCTTTTTAGTCAAGATGTCTCCATCCTTAAAGAAGTAATCGTATGTACTTACCCCTAACGTGTCAGCGAAGTGACCCCAGAAATACTGTGCCGAGATAAATACAGCGCCGCCCTGTGCGACATGTTCCAGTAAAACATTGCTGTCTTCCTTCCCTCCATTGAAGTTGGAGCTAATGATCAGAATATTGTCCTGCTTCTTTAGCGAATCCCTTATTTCATATAATGTTTTGTATGAATGACGAATGCTTTCGTTGTGGAAAACAGCAGGAAGGAGTTCATTTAATGCATATGCGCCGTATGGATTTTTATCCTCGTGTGCATAGGTGATGCTCCAGTTGTATTGTTTTGGACTCAATAGCTTCACGACCACAAATAATCCAAAGGCTACGGAGATATACAGAATATATTTCCAATCTTTTCTCATTAAATTCTTTGCTTGTTCATCTTAGTTTCCCTTTCCATTCGTTGAAAATCAACTGTACTTTGGAAAACATTTCCTGACTGATCTTAAAATTTCCATACCATGCATACTCAAAATAAAAATTGAGCTCATTAAAACCAGTCTTGAGGTCCGCCGCATTTAACTCCTCGAGATAGTCATGATTTGTTTTGCCTTGATCCCAATGAATGAGATTTTTATCGGATAACATCTTCAGCGCATATAAGAAAACAAGACGCACTCCACTACGATATTCATTCTTTGCCATCGCCTCCTGTATTAGCTTTTCAAAATCCATTTCATGAATGTTTTCATCCAGGACGCTATGTTTAAAGGTGTTGGCTCCCTGCCCGGAGTAAAATACATTAAATGCATTTACTCTCAGGATCATCATGACGAGCACTACCACCACAGCAATGCCCAGCATATAGGTAAACACTCTGCCCCAATTTGTGGTGATTGCACCTTCAAAAATGGCTTGTATCAGTTGGTTAAGCCAAAGCAGAAAACGGTCCCATAAACTCTCGGCTATTGTTGGGGCCTCCTTATACTGCAACGCGGGATCGGATTTTAGATCATCCAGAGTCTTACCATCAAAATCCCGTGCAGTTACATTTGTTGAATCGGGCTGCGCACGGGAATCCGGCTTGTTTTCATCGTCAAATGCCTCATTTGTATAGATTGAGTCAGCCGTAACACCCACCGTGTCGGCTCCTTGTGAAAAGGTGATTGGGCTGATGAGCAGAAAGTAGGTGAAAAAGAAAAAACGCTTCACAAATTACTTTAAAAGTTAATATTGCTCGTCGGGTGCTGATAACGGCGTCTGGGATTGTCCCAATGTATCAATTTTACTCATCAGCCCTTTTGCTTCTTTCAGTTCCACAAGGTTGAAGTATTGAAATGCAATGCCAATATTAGGTAATGAAGATAGAACCATTTGTGCCAGGTAATACAGCGTAAAGAAAACGATCGTCATCATCTCCCACATCGGTGATGGTTCCTGAAAAGTATCAACGGATGTGTTATGCATGGCAGAAACAAATGTCACGGCGTACCACGGAATAATGAAAATGTATGATATTGTCATCATGACAAAATACAACACCATAATTAAACCAAAGGTACTCCACCATTTGCCCTGCACCAACTTAAACGAACGAGCAATTGCATCAAAAAATTCTTTCTTTTCATAGGCACGCACAATGAAGGTGAGCGACACGCTGACCACTAGATAGAAAATACCGCAAAACAATAACATCACTCCAAGAAACATAAGACCGGGTGAAATAGTGGCTAACAAAGCTACTATGAAGAGTACGGCATAGACACCAATCGCCAGCAACGAAAAGAAAAACATAGTACCGAAGTACATCCAGAATGTTGACCGTACACGTTCCCAAACTTCGCTCACCTCAATGTGGTTAGTTTGCTTTTCTCCATACAAAATAATGTAATTGTTTATGGTAGCAATTGACATAACACTGCTGATGATAAAAAAAACGATCATCAATATAATTTGAAGCCAGAAACTTACGGACATAAAATAGTTTTGAAAAGCTTCCATATCTCCCGGATTTGAGGCTGCTGTCTGCGTTAAATTCATAACCTCACCAATAAAAGAACCTATGATCATGCTTGCGATCAACACGGGAGGTCCGGCTATAAAAAGTATACTTTTTCCCAGTGATTTAAAGTTCTGACGAATGAACTCAAATGTTGCGTTCATTTTTTTACTAAAATCTCTTGCTTGGTGAAAATCGATTGCGTTAAAATTTTCCATTGCGTTTAAGTCGTACAGGATAAATAATAAAATAATAAATCATGAGCACTGCGGAAAGCCCAATGATAGTGGTTTTTATACTCCAATGCATAAATGCATACCGCGTAATGAAGGATTCAATAAAGCCAGCCAGAATGAAGAAAGGCACTAAACCCATCACAATCTTCAGGCCTTTCACAGCACCCATTTTAAAAGAGGTTAACCGTCTGTACGTACCCGGGAAAAGTAAACTGTTCCCCATCGTAAATCCCGCCGCCGCAGCAATGACGATAGAGGATAATTCGATGGTTCCATGCAACATAATAACCGGAAGGGCCTGGCTTAGCTGTTGCTCCATGGCAAAGAACATGATAAAGGTGCCCACCATCAATCCATTGTAGAATAAATAGAAACCGGTGCCTAACGATGCAAATATACCAAACACAAACACACGGAATGAAACGAAAATATTATTCCAGGTGATAAGAAAAAACATCATCCCTTCACTTTCCCCTGAGTATACTTTGGTGGGATTTCCATTTTTGATATTTTCGAGCGTCATGTTTACATAACCGTCCCCCATAATAAGACGCACAAATGTATCGTCATATTTAACAGAAACTGCCCCCATAATGCCGGCAACAATAAAAATGATGAATGCATACAACAACGGCTTGCGCACATCGTACATCACTTCCGGAAGTTCATATTTCCAAAATGTAATAAAACGGCTTTTGTCTTCACGCTTATTTTTATAAATCTCTAAATGCACTTTACTGGCCAACGCATTTAAGTATTTAGTAGTCCGGCTTTCAGCATAGTGTGTGCGCGCGAAGGAGAGGTCGTCCGTAATCTGAATGAACAACTCAGCAAGTCTATCCGGTTTAGCTTGCTGCCGATGCTGCGCGACCTTTTCGAATTCTTCCCAGCGCGATTTATTTTGCTTTACAAAAGCCGACTCTTTCATATGTTTACATCATTGTCGCCCAACTAAAATTGACGATTCTTCCAACCCTATACCCCATAGCTACCTCCCCCTATTCCCCCTCCGCAACCTCAATTACCTTATTCCAAACGCGGAACAAATTTTTTGAAGATATTTTTTCAATGTCATCCGGGGTATAACCGCGCTTTAATAATACAAAGAATAAATTCGGGTAATCAGAAACATCTTTTAATCCTATGGGCAAGGTGTCTCCCACCCCATCGAAATCTGAACCAATCCCTACGTGATCAATGCCAACAAGTTTCACAACGTGATCGATGTGATCGGCTACACGTTCCACATCCGAATATAAATCACGGTGGTTTTTGGCAAATTCATCGATCAGGGGCTGTGCCGCAGAATCCCTGGAAGTCAGTCCTTTACCAACTAATATTTTTTCTAATGAGTCAAGAAGTTTGCTGTTTACACGGGCCAGTGAATCGAGAAACGAAGCACCGAAATTTATTTGAATAACGCCACCGTTTTTGCCCAGGGCTTTAATCATATCATCTGACATATTACGTTGAAACCCTGGCGTAAAGTATCGGCAGGAAGAGTGCGATGCAATCAGGGGTGCTTTTGTAATTTTTATAACATCGAAGAAGGTACTATCCGTTACGTGTGATATATCTACCATAATTCCTACCCGGTTCATTTCAGCGACTACTTTCTCCCCAAAAGGACTAAGACCATTCCAAGTGTTGAGTGAATCGTAGGACGAATCACAAATTTGATTATCCTTTGCGTGTGTCAGCGTAATGTACCGGATACCGCGGTCGTAAAAATATTTTACATTTTCAATGTTATTATTAACTGGTGCTCCATTTTCCATCCCCAGGGGCAAGGAAATTTTACCTGCTTTGGAATTAGCTTCAATTTCCTGTGGGGTTCCGGCCAACGCAAACTTATCCGGATGAGCCGCAACAATTCCTTCAATCATGGTTATTAACGAATCAGCTAATTCCTTTCCTTTACCGGCATGTTGTTGATACGCTGAAGGAATGTAGATCGACATAAAAGGTGCATCGAGCCCTCCTTTCCTGGCGCGTTCATAATCAAAATCTCCCTCCGGACTACTGACGGGAATGCCCATGTATTCTGGTTCCAGACGGAAGTGTATTGTTTTAAGTCTTTCGGGCAAATCTATGTGGGTATCGGTGAGAATAAATTTATGTGACAGCTCCACAGCTTCAGTGCGCAGTTGATCGTCAGACGTAGAATTCGACTTTTCTCCGTGGCAGCCGGCGAGGACAATACAAGTAATTACAAACAGTGTTTGGGAAATTTTCATTGTTAATGCTTTAATTTGAAAATTGCACAAAATTAAAAGTGGATGCAAACAGTTCGTGTACGCACAACTCAAAATGTTTTTATTGATTATCCTGTAGCCAGTATTGGTGACCGGATATTAGGGCATCTTATTGATCGGATTATTTTGATACTTTATTCTGTAGCTGTTGTAGCAGCCCTCGTGAATTTAGATGTTGAGCTATGGTATGTGTGGCTGATACTACTGGGCTTCCCCTGGATGTTTTATTGCTTACTTTTTGAAATTTTTATGAATGGTCAGACCCCGGGGAAGCAAGTTATGAAGACCAAAGTAGTGCGCCTGAATGGCACGCCTCCAACAGTTGGTGATTATTTGCTCCGCTGGATCTTCAGCTTTGTTGATTTTTACATTCTTTCAGGAGCACTTGCCGTAGTGATCATTGCCATGGGAGGAAAAGGTCAGCGCCTGGGAGACATTGTCGCTGGAACATCTGTGGTAAAATTGATAGAACAGCATCAGATCAGCGCGAATGAAGTATTTGTAACCGCTGAGGAAATGCATGTTCCGACATTTACTCAGGTGACGCAACTCAGCGACAAAGATATTGAATTGATTCTGCGTGCCCTGGAGGTAAATCGCGAGCAGGGCAATGTTCAACCTGTGATGATTATTACAGAAAAAATTAAAACATTGCTTGGTATTCAAACTGACTTGCCCCCTGTCAAGTTTTTGTACACCATCATTAAAGATTATAACAGCCTAACAACTGGAAGGTAAAATGGATAAGCTTCCTGAATACAACCGATCACATCTTGCGCTTCGAAATGGTCAGGACAAACCCGAAATATGGGTAGCACTCGATGGGTTGATTTATGATGTTACCCGTTCGAGGTTGTGGAGGGAAGGCAAACATTACGAGCATTGGGCCGGTCAAGACCTGACTGACGAACTGAAAGATGCACCGCACAATGCGAACGTATTTGACAAATTCAAGATCATTGGCAAGTTGAAAAGCTGAGCTCAAAAAACTTTCGAACCCCCCAACACATTCTTATCTATAGTTTTTTCTGTAAATTTCATGTTATAGCTTTGTCACCTTTAACAGCGTTACTACAATAGGTATCCATTATTCATAACTCGTACTTACGTCTACCATAAACATGATCATTATAGCTGATAGCGGAGGCTCCAAAATAGACTGGAGGCTCATTGAAAATAATGGCACCATCGGACAAGCGAGCGCCCCGGGGTTTAATCCATATTATCAACCTATTGAAGACCTTAAGAAGAATGTACAAGAGTTGTTACTTCCAAAGATCATGGAGCCGGTAAATAAAATTTTTTTTTACGGTGCCGGCGTTTCGTCCGACAAGAATCAGCAGACTATCAAAAGCGCTTTTCTGGAGTTTTTTCCAGAAGCTTATATTGAGATTGGCTGGGATTTGCTGGCGGCAGCCCGGGCATTGTGTGGGCGTGAGCCAGGCATTGCATGCATCATGGGTACAGGGTCAAACTCATGCTTGTATGATGGTGCAAAAATCATCGGCAATGTTGCAAACCTCGGGTGGATCTTAGCAGATGAAGGATCTGGCGCCAACATCGGAAGAAAATTTCTGGTAGACTTTCTCCGGGAGGTTATGCCCGAAGACTTGCGAAAACAATTTCATGAACGTTTTCCATTAACCCGCGAAGAGTTCCTGGAAAAAGTATATCAACAGGAAAGACCCAGTGCTTTCCTGGCCAGCTTTACAAAGTTTATTTTCCAGCATCTGAAGGAGCCATATTGTTATAAGCTCATTTACAATAGTTTTGCCGAGTTCTATGAAAACAATGTCATGAAGTATGAAAACTATAAGAACCTGAAAGTTCATTTTACCGGATCCATTTCATTTTATTTCAGCGACATTTTAAGACAAGTTGCCAATGACAAAGGCATTACTGTAAAAAATATTCTGGAAGGCCCTATCGCTGGCTTAACTTTATATCATCAAAAGGATTTGAATTAATTGACCACCACAGAATCAACATCCTATTACGACAACCTGGAGCACATGAGTGTTCACGATCTGTTGTTGAATATCAACAAGGAAGATAAAACGGTTCCCGAGGCAATCGAAAAAGTTATTCGCAGGATTGAGCCACTGGTCAACATGATCGTTGATAAGATGACATCAGGAGGCAGGCTTTTTTACATTGGTGCGGGTACCAGTGGCCGATTAGGGGTCGTTGATGCCTCAGAAATTCCTCCAACGTATGGAATGCCGCACGGCAAGGTTATCGGCATTATTGCCGGTGGGGATACAGCTATCCGCAAAGCTGTCGAGCACGCAGAAGACGATGCCGCTCAGGCCTGGACAGACCTGGAAAAACATGCCATCAATCAACAAGATGTTTTGATCGGCATTGCTGCATCCGGCAGAACTCCATATGTCATCGGAGGCTTGAAAGATGCCCGGCTCAACGGCATCACCACAGGTTGTATAGTATGCAATGTTAACACCGAGGTAGCAAAGCATGCCGATTTTCCCATCGAAATTGTGGTAGGTCCTGAATTTGTAACGGGCAGCACGCGCATGAAAGCAGGTACGGCACAGAAACTCGTTCTCAACATGATCTCAACCACCTCCATGATCAAGCTAGGTCATGTAAAAGGGAATAAGATGGTAGACATGCAACTCTCCAACAACAAACTTATTGAACGCGGTGTGCAAATGATCATGGAAGCACTTGGAATTTCACATGCTCAGGCAGAACAATTGCTTCAAAAATACGGTTCTGTCAGAAAAGCTGTCGACAGCTGGAGGAATCATGCATGACATTGAACCATATTACAGTTGGTTAAAATATTATGACCCCGCTGCCGATGAGCTCTCTCCATTTCATGGAAAAGAATATAACCTTGATGTTTACGCCGAAACAATATATGGTTATTACATCGATCCTTCCTGGGACTCCATAGGCTCTGAAACATTATTTATTAAAATCCTGTACGCAGATTACACGATCGGCTTTACCGTGATTGAATTTATTGGTGAATGGAACGATGCCATTAACAACGATATCATGACTTTGAAACGAAATATTCTGGAGATCATGCTGAGAGAAGGAATTACGAAGTTTATTCTTATTGGCGAGAACATTCTGAACTTCCACGGTTCTGATGACTGCTACTATGAAGAATGGTTCGAAGAGGTTGAAGACGGATGGATCGCGGCCGTTTGCTTCCCGCCATTCATCCAGGAAGAATTTCAAAAATATCATCTCGACAGCTATATCAATATGGGCGGCACGTTGCAGATTGACCAATGGCGAACCTTGCAGCCCCTCAATTTCTATGAGTTGGTGAGTACCCTCATTCAAAGAAGGCTCAACTGAACATCACTTACTAAGGCATCCGCCGGAACCAGGTATTCGCGTTTAGAGTGCAACTCGCGGCAAAGAACACGTGTTCTTCGGAGTTTACCTTTTCTAAAATACTTGTCCTGTAGCCGAAAAATACTGCCATCAGGTACCTGGGAGAGCACCATTTGATTGGAATTCTTATCGAATTTTCGAAAGGCTTGTGTAAGGTCGGTGTCGGCAAAGGAACTGGCTTTTGGGTTGATCATGTGCCTCCGGAGCTCATGTAAGATTTCTTCCGGAAAAACACTTTCCCAGAGCAGGGGAAGCATCAAATCGGTGAAAGTGGTCTTCCATTTTTCGCCGTGGGGGTCTACCCGTGCTCCGAACTCCAGGTAAACACGAAGGTGTGCAACTTCATGAACATAGGTTAGCAGGAACAGGTATGGGTTAAGGTCGTTGTTGAGCGTAATACGGGGATGACGCTTTGTCCGCCGGCTGGTAAAGTCGCCTACTTTTGTTTGACGGCTCTTAGTTATTTTTAATTCAAAGGGACTCGCCCTCCATAACGTAAAGCAATAGTCCAATGTGGAAGCTGGAACATGCGTTTGCAATATGGTAAAAACCTGATCAGAACTCATAAAAAAACAAAAAAGGCTTTAGTCATCTAAAGCCTTCCGGGAACAATCCTTAAGATTGCTTACTGAGCTGCAGTAGTATCAGCAGCAACCGTGTCAACAGCAGCTGCAGCAGTATCTGCTACTACTTCTTCAGTTGGCGTGGTGGTTTCTTCAGCAGTTTCAGCTTTCTTGCCACAAGCCACAAATGCCAGAGCAAAGCCACAAACAGCTAATAATGCGATCAATTTTTTCATAGTTTACAGGTTTTAAAAAATTCACCGCAAATATAACAGTATTATACAACTCAAGCTCAAGGGGGTAATAAAATTTATTTTTTGCGAAATATTAAGCGTAATGGTACGCCCTCAAAATCAAAGTTTTCACGCATTTTATTCTCCAGGAAGCGCTGATACGAAGGTTGAATGTACTGCGGCAGATTACAAAAGAAAACAAACGATGGAAACCGGGCATTTACCTGGGTTATGTACTTTATATGGATATGTTTCCCTTTGATGGAGGGTGGCGGATGGCTCTCTATTTCAGGTAACATCACATCGTTTAACTTAGAAGTAGGTATTTTTTTTGTTTTATTTTCAAAAACCTGAACTGTTTTTTCAATAACCTGAAAAATCCGTTGTTTTGTCAAGACCGATGAAAAAATGATCGGTAGGTAATCTATGGGGGCAAGCTTTTCAAGGATTTCTTTTTTGAACTTATCCGATGTCTTATTGTCCTTCTCTATTAAATCCCACTTGTTCACCATGATCACCATACCTTTACCCTGGCGCTCCGCCAAATTAATAAGATTAACATCCTGCGCTTCTATTCCCCGCTCGGCGTCAATCACCACAATACAAACATCACTTTCCTCCAACGCCCGCAATGAGCGCAGCACGGCATAAAACTCAATGTCTTCTTTCACTTTTCCCTTCTTGCGAACACCAGCAGTATCGATCAGGATAAAGTTATGACCATACATTTTATAGTAGGAGTGTATAGCATCGCGCGTAGTTCCGGCCTCATCGGTAACAATACTTCGTTCCGTACCGAGCAGCGCGTTGAGGAAAGATGATTTACCAACGTTAGGCCTGCCGACAATTGCAATTTTTGGAATTCCTGCATCGGGATCTTCAATGCCTTCCGAAGGAAATGTTTTCACCAACTCATCCAATAACTCTCCTGTACCCCCACCGTTTTCAGATGAAATGGGATATACTTCTCCCAGGCTAAGCTCATAAAACTCAGCAGCGAGAAAGGTTTTATCGGGCGTATCCGCTTTGTTCGCGGCAACAAATATTGGTTTCTTGCTGGTGCGCAGTACATTGGCAAACTCCTTATCAAAACCGGTTAGTCCATCTTTACAGTCGACCATAAAAATTACGGCGGACGCTTCATCAATGGCCAACTTCACCTGCTTCCGGATCTGTGATTCAAACTTATCTTCAGAACCTGTTACATAACCGCCGGTATCAATTACCGTAAAATATTTTCCACACCATTCTGCATATCCATAATGTCGGTCACGCGTTACCCCGGGCATGTTGTCCATGATGGCTTCACGTTTTTCAGTCATTCTATTAAAGAAAGTTGATTTACCCACATTAGGCCTGCCCACTATTGCTACAATATTTGCCATTATTCTGATGTTAATTGGATAGGTAATTGACTAGTCTCATCAACTCAATAGCATGAGATGACTCAATCCTGTGTGTTATGAATGCCGTCCCTACCAGCTGCTCCCAAATAAAATAGACGACAAGTTGTCGTCTATAATTCAGTAGCGGGGAAAGCGCCTCCAAATTTCTTCGAAATAAGCGAATAAACCTAATTTCATTATTCGTAGCCATTATTAAAGCCATTCTTAGCCAGGCTTAGTAAACTTCAATTAAGACAAGCAGTATTCAATTATGACAAGCAGAATTCGTTTAATCATTTTTCACTCCTTTTACGCCGACGATGAAGGTTATGACACATAGCGAATTGAAAATTTCTCATCCATGAGTGAAGGTAACTATTAGCAAGAACGGCTGAATCTAATTCTGTTTGGGATACCAGTTCTTCCGCGATATTTGAACGCATCGAGCATCATCCGGTGCCTGTAATTCCGGTCGCACCACAACTAAAAACAGTTCCTTTCCAAGATCATCATTTGTCAAAACTGGGGCGATGACTTGGATCACTCCAATAGAAGCAAGAACATTCAAAAAAAGTTGGCGCAAGCGCTGCGGTTCCACCCACACATTTAGGAGAACTGATTAAGATCATCAAGCGTGATGATATTCTTCATTTGCCAATAGTATATTCAGAATCTCCTTTGTAAGAGATGTACGTTTGGGAAAAATCATTTCTGTCCTTGGAACGCTGCCGTCTACTGTGCCAAGAGTAGAATAGCTAGATTTAATTTATAAACCTAAGATTATGGAAAATACCAGATTGCAGGAAACCAGAGAAAATAAACTCCCGTGGAAAAAGTGGGGGCCTTATCTAAGTGAACGCCAATGGGGCACCGTTCGTGAAGACTATAGCCGAAACGGTGATGCCTGGAATTTCTTCACGCATGACCAGGCACGGTCGCGTGCCTATCGCTGGGGCGAAGATGGTATTGCGGGTATTTCAGATGATAAGCAACTCCTCTGTTTTGCGCTAGCACTGTGGAACGGTAGAGACCCTATTCTTAAGGAGCGACTTTTCGGACTGACCAACAGCCAGGGAAATCATGGCGAGGATGTAAAAGAATACTACTTCTACCTCGATAGCACCCCGACCCACTCCTATATGAAATATCTCTACAAGTATCCGCAGTCGGCCTATCCCTATGAGGACCTTGTGAAGCAGAATAGTCAGCGCTCGCGCGAAGAAATGGAGTATGAGTTGCTTGACACCGGTGTATTTAATGAAGACCGTTATTTCGATGTCTTTGTCGAGTATGCTAAAGCCGGACCAGAGGACATCCTTGTGAAGATCTCCGCTGCCAACCGGGGGCCAGAGGCAGCAGAGCTGCATCTCCTACCCACACTTTGGTTCCGGAACGACTGGTCGTCATGGATCAATGAAGCAAACCGGGCGGCCAGCAAACCGAACCTTAAGCAGATCAATGCAAAAAAAAATGTGAGCACTGCCGAGGCGTCACATTCCAGGCTAGGCAACTTCATATTTTCGTGCGAAGGCAGTGTTCCCCTCCTCTTCACCGAAAACGAAACAAACCACGAGAAGCTTTTTCCAGGAAATAAGAATGAGAGCCCCTACGTCAAGGACGGCATCAACGACTTCGTTGTACAGGGTAATCAAAGCGCAGTGAACCCCGAAAAACAAGGCACCAAGGTGGCAGCGCACTATCGGTTAACTGTTGAGGCTGGCAAAACGGCAACAATCCGTCTGAGATTCACCAACGGTTCTCAAAAACCAACCAGCGAACCCTTTAAAGAATTTGATAAAATCTTCGCTGACAGACTTCGTGAAGCGGATGAGTTTTACAAGTCGGTCACCCCGTCATCCGTGAGGGAAGATGCCGCCAAC
>Ga0184629_10000940_pt1 | contig 12384 bp, 9 predicted proteins | sample PLM4_32_b1_FD_133158 | JGI IMG/M metagenome (GOLD analysis project Ga0184629, IMG submission 133158) | Groundwater sediment microbial communities from an aquifer in East River, Colorado, USA - PLM4_32_b1 | ecosystem: Environmental > Terrestrial > Soil > Riparian zone | place: USA: East River... | reverse complement strand
GGAGCTTCTCGGTCTCCTCCTTCTCGACCTCGCTGACGGGAATCCCGGTCATCGCCGCCACCACTTTGGAGATGTCGCTGCTGGTCACCACCGTCTCCTGCGCCTGCTTGGTCTCGGCCCAGGTCTTACGGATGTCGTCGAGCGTCTTGCGGAGCTCCTTCTCGCGGTCCCGGTAGCGAGCCGCCTTTTCGAACTCCTGCGCCTGAATGGCCGACTCCTTTTCGCGGGAAACTTCTTCGATCTCGCGCTCCAGGTTGGTCAGCTCCATCGGCGCGGTCACCACCGACAAGCGCGCGCGGGAACCGGCCTCGTCGATCACATCGATCGCCTTGTCGGGCAGGAAACGGTCGTGGATGTAGCGTTCGGAAAGAAACACCGCGGCACGCACCGCGTCGTCGTTGATCTTCACCCGGTGGTGCGCCTCGTATTTGTCGCGCAACCCCATGATGATCTGGATGGTCTCTTCCGACGTCGGCGGGTTGACCATGATGGGCTGGAAGCGGCGCTCGAGCGCGCCGTCCTTCTCGATGTACTTGCGATACTCGTCGAGCGTGGTGGCCCCGATGCACTGGAGCTCGCCGCGCGCGAGCGCGGGTTTGAGCATGTTCGACGCGTCGATGGCCCCCTCGGCGCCGCCGGCGCCCACGATGGTATGAATCTCGTCGATGAAGATGATCACGTCCTCGGCCTGACGGATCTCGTTGATGATCGACTTCAAGCGCTCTTCGAACTGGCCGCGGTACTTCGTCCCCGCGACCACCGACGCCAGGTCGAGCGTGCAGATGCGCCGGTCTTTGAGAATCTCGGGGACCTTGTTGTCGACGATGCGCTGCGCGAGTCCCTCCGCGATGGCGGTCTTCCCGACGCCGGGTTCGCCGATCAGCACCGGGTTGTTCTTCTTGCGCCGGCTCAAGACCTGGATCACGCGTTCGATTTCCTGGTCGCGGCCGATGATGGGGTCGAGCTTGCTCTCGCGCGCCATCTGCGTCAGGTCGCGTCCGAACTGGTCCAGGTTCGGGGTGTCGCTCTTTTCCTTCTTGGCCTTGCGCGTCTTGACGGTCGTGGTCGGGCCCAGGAGCTTGAGCACCTCTTCGCGCACGCGCTTGCGGTCCACGCCGAGCTCGGCGAGCACCTGCGCCGCCACCCCTTCCCCTTCCCGAATCAGCCCCAAGAGCAGGTGTTCCGTCCCGACATAGTTGTGGCCGAGCAATCTTGCTTCCTCGATCGCCAGCTCCAGCACGCGCTTCGCGCGCGGCGTGAACGGAATCTCCCCGATGGTCAGGGTCCCGCCGGAGCTCTTGACCATGTTTTCGACCGCTTGCTGGATTTGCTCGAAGTCGAGCTCGAGCTTCGCAAGGACCTTGGCCGCGATTCCCTCGCCTTCGCGCACGATCCCGAGCAGCAGGTGCTCGGTGCCGATGTAGTCGTGCTGCAGCCGCGCCGCCTCGTCGCGGGCGTAGTAGATCACCTTGCGAACCCGATCCGTGAAACGATCCTGCATGGCTACTCCGTGTGTCGCTTCGGTAGTGTCAATGGGCCGCGTTGGCGAGTGCGTCGCGGATGTAGGCGGCGCGCGCGACGTCCCGTTCCTGCGGGTCCAGCGTGGTTCCCTGTCGCATCTGCAAATGGGCCGGTTGGATATAAACCAGAAGCTCGTTGAGCGTTCGCACCGGCACGTCCTTTACCAGCCCGGCCCCCACCCCCAACCGCACCGCGGAGATCAGACTCAACGCTTCCTTGGTGTTCACACTTCGAGAATAACGAAGAAGGCCATAGGCCCGCCAGACCTTATCCTCGAGCAAGGTCTGTGCCTTGCGAAATAGCATCTCGCGCGCGCGACGCTCGTAGGCGATCACCTTCAACACCATTTCCCGCAAGTTCTTAACGATGACGTCTTCCGGGGTGCCCAGGGCCGAGCTGTTGGACAGCTGAAAGAAGTTCCCCATCGTGTCGGAACCCTCCCCGTACAGCCCCCGGATCGAGTGGTTGAGCTTGCGCAGCGATTCCAGCAGCTTGTGGATCTCCTTGCTGTGCACCAACCCGGGGAGGTGGATCAGGACCGACACCCTCATGCCGGTGCCCAGGTTGGTCGGGCAGGCGGTCAGGAACCCAAGCCGCTGGTGGTAAGCCAGTTCGAGCTCCGGAGCCATCTGGTCGTCGAGGTCGTTGGCGCGCCGGAAGGCCGTGCCCAGATCGAACCCCGAGGCAAAGCCCTGAATGCGCAGGTGGTCCTCCTCGTTGATCATCAGCCCGACGCTCTCGTCGGGCGTGAATACCAGCCCCCGGCTGGCCGAGTTGAACAGAAAATCGCGGCTCACCAGGTGACGTTCAGCCAACAACTGGCGATCCTGGCTGGAGATTTCGCCCATTGCGGCGACCCGGCTTTGCGCAAACACCCGGGTCCGCAGCGCGCCGTCCAGGGACTTGCGCATGATGGCTCCGAGTTCCGCGTTGTCGCAGTGATGGGTGAATCGGTGCCCGCTCAGGTTGCGCGCGATGCGCGCTCGGCTCGACAGCACGATCTCGTTCTCCTCGCCGGTTCCCTCCATCCACGCCCCGGGATGCCCGACCAGCTCGTTGGCGTCGAAAGCGCTCATGAGCCCTCCTCGACCTGCGCCTCGAGCCCGCGGATCTCGTCCCGGATGGCCGCCGCGCGCTCGTAATCCTCCGCGCGGATCGCCAGCGAGAGGTCCTCGCGCAGCGCCGCCATCCGATCGCGCAGCGCCGCGCGTTCGCTGTGCGCGGTCGCCTTCTTCCCCGCGTGCTGCGTGCTGCCGTGGACGTGTCGAAGCACGGGCACCAGCTGCGCCTCGAAGGCGTCGTAGCACTGCGGGCACCCGAGCCGCCCGATCTTCTTGAAATCGGAATATTCGTAGCCGCAGCCGGCGCAGCGCACCTTGGTGATGCGCTCCGCCTCCGAATCGACCGCCGTGTCGATCAACCCCGCCACCAGGTCCCCGAGCCCGTAGTTCCCCGTCTTGTGCACGTCGATGCCTCTCTCCTCCGCGCATTCGACACACAGGTTCATCGCGACCATGCTCTGGTTCACGATCTCCGTGTAGTGCACCTTCGCGGGCCGCTTTTTGCAAACCTGACAGAGCATCGACATGGCTACGACTCCAGTTCCACCAGCTTGCGATCCGTCAACAGCATCGTCCGGTCGGCGAAGGCCCCGAAGCGCCGTTTGTGCGTGACGACCACGAACGTACGTCGCTCGTCGGTGGCGAGCCCCCGGACCAAGCGAAAGATCCCCTCTCCGGTCTCGTCATCGAGATTCCCGGTCGGCTCGTCGGCGAACACGACCGCGGGCTCGTTCACCAGCGCGCGCGCGATGGCGACTCGCTGCTGCTCGCCGCCGGAGAGTTCCCCCGGGCGGTGCTGCAGGCGCGCGCCCAGGCCGACGCGATCCAACCACAGACGCGCGCTCGCCTCCGCCTGCTCCGGGGGACGTCGCGCGATCATCCCCGGCATCATCACGTTCTCCAGCGCGGTGAACTCGGGCAGCAGGAAGTGAAACTGGAACACGAACCCCATGGTTTCGCCCCGCAGCCTGTTCAACGCCCGGCCCGAGAGCCGGTGCACGTCCTCGCCCCGGAGCCGGACCGTGCCCGCGTCGGGGCGGTCGAGCGAGCCGAGAATGTGCAGGAGCGTGCTCTTCCCGACCCCGGATGCCCCGATGATGCAAACCACTTGCCCTTCCGTCACCTCCAGGGCCACATCCCGCAGGACCTCGATTTCCGCCCCGGTGCCCCGGAACGTCCTGCCGACACCCTGCGCGTCCAGGACCACGCCACCGCTCATAATCTAACCGGTTCGCACCGGCGGCACAACCTGCCGGCCGCGGAGTTCAACCGGCCATTAAATAGTGTGTTACAGATCACGGATCGCCTCCACCGGAGTCAACCGGCTGGCCTCCCAGCTCGGGTAGACCGTCGCCAGGAAACAGATGGCTACCGAGATCAGGCCGATGGCCGCCAGGTCCTCCCCCTGGACCAGGACCGGGAGGGTCTTGATGAAGTAGACGTCCCCCGGAAGGTCCAGGCGCACCCGGTCCAGCACGGCGCATGCAATTAGCCCGGTCAGCAGCCCGCCGATGGTCCCCAGCACCCCAATCGCGGTCCCTTCGAGCATGAAGATCGACATCACGCCCCGCCCCGACGCCCCCATCGAGCGCAGGATGCCGATCTCGCGGCGCTTCTCCATGATCACCATCGTGAGCATGCCCACCAGATTGAAGGCGGCGACCAGAATGATCAGGGTCAGCATCAGGAACATGAGGATCTTCTCGATTTTCATGTAGCTGAACAGATTCTGATTCAAATGGATCCAGTTGTTGGTGCCGTAGTCGCGCGGGTTGAGTATCTCCTGCACGCGCGTGTCCATCGCTTCCGCGCGGTAAAGGTCGTCGATCATGATACTGACGCCGCGCAGGCCGGTTTCGAAATCGAACATTCGCTCCGCGTCCCGGATATCCACGTAGACGAAACGCGAGTCGAATTCGTACATGCCGCTGTTGAAGAACGCCAGCACGCGGCACTTGAATTTCTGCGGGTCCACGTCCGAGCCCCGCACCGTGCTCGGGGCGGTGACGATGGTCATTTCCTCCCCCAGCCCCACGCCCAGGTCGAGCGCCAGATCCAGACCCAGGACCGCGCCAATGGTGGGCGGGTCGTCCTGGAACGACGAGGTGTCGAACGAATCGATCGCCGGGCGGATGCTGTCGATCACGGACGAGACCAGCCGTTCGCGCGCGAGATCGACCCCCTTGACCATGACCCCGCGCAACTTGGTGCGCCGGCCGGGAATCACCTCGTAGGCCACGAGCGCCTCCGAGCGCACGAACGGCGCGGTGGCCCGAATCTCGGGCTCCCGCTCGAGGCGGGACACGGCGGTGTCGGCGCTCGCCCACGCCTCCGGAGTGCGGGCGAATGCCAGCACGTGGGTGTTGAACCCGACGATGCGCTGGCGCAGCTCGGTCTCGAACCCGTTGATCACCGAGAGCACGATCACCAGCGTCATCGTGCCCACGAAGACGCCGCCCACCGCGATCGACGTGATCCGCGAGACCAGCGCGGAGCGTTTCTTGGTTTGCAGGTAGCGGCGGGCGATGAACAGCGTGTAGTTCATCGGCCATCCTCGGGGCGCATGTGCGGGAAGAAGATCACGTCGCGGATCGAGTGGCTGTCCGTGAAGATCATCGTCAGGCGGTCGATGCCGACGCCGAGGCCGGCCGCGGGCGGCATGCCGTACTCGAGTGCGCGCAGGTAGTCTTCGTCGAGGAGCTGGGCCTCGTCGTCGCCGCGCGCGCGCAGCTCCGCCTGCTGGTCGAACCGGCGCCGCTGCTCGAGCGGGTCGTTGAGCTCCGAGAACGCGTTGCAGATCTCGAACCCGGCCACGTACCCCTCGAACCGCTCGACCAGCCCCGTTTCCGCCCGGTGGTCCTTGGCCAGCGGGGACAGCTCCTTCGGGTAGTCGTACACGAAGGTCGGCTGCTGGAGGTCGGGCTCGACCTTGGCGCCGAAAATCTCGTTCACCACCGCGCCCGCCGGCGCACCCTCTGCGACCGGCACCCCCAGCCGGCGGGCGATCGCGTGCAGCGCGTCGGCGGACTTCCCGCGCAGGTCCTCCCCGGTGCGTTCCGCGATGGCGTCGAAATAGCGAACCCGTTTCCACGGCCGGTTGAAGTCGAGCACGTGGTCGCCGTAGCTGACGGAGCCGTCGGTGGTGAGCGCCGCCGCGACCGCCCGCAGCATTTCCTCGACCATGTCCATGCAATCCATGTAGTCGAGGTATGCGGCGTAGCACTCCATCATCGTGAACTCGGGGTTGTGCGAGCGATCGATTCCCTCGTTGCGAAAATCCTTGGCGAACTCGAAGACGCGCTCGAACCCGCCGACGAGGAGGCGCTTGAGGTAGAGCTCGTTGGCGATGCGCAGGTACAGCGTCATCCCCAGGGCGTTGTGGTGGGTGGTGAACGGGCGCGCCGTGGCCCCGCCGTAGAGCGGCTGCAACACCGGTGTCTCCACCTCCAGGAAGCCCCTTGCGACCAGGAACTGGCGCATGGTCTCCACCAGCCGGGAGCGCTTGCGGAATACGTCGCGCACGTCGGGGTTCATGATCAGGTCGACGTAGCGCTGGCGATAACGAAGCTCCTTGTCCGTGAGCCCGTGCCACTTGTCGGGCAGCGGGCGCAACGTCTTCGCGAGCATCTCGATGGATGCCACCTTGAGGGTGAGCTCGTTGGTCTTGGTGCGAAACACGACGCCCTCGACGCCGATGATATCCCCGGGCTCGACCAGCTCGAAACGCGCGAACGCGTCCGGCGGGATGTCCTCACGCCGCACGTAGAACTGCACGCGTCCCGTCGCGTCCTCGACGTGGCCGAAGGCGGTCTTGCCGTGTCCCCGCAGCGACATCACGCGCCCGGCCACGCGCACCCCGGTGTTGGCCGCGATCAGCGCCGCCTCCCCGCGAATGACCGCGTCCACCGCGTGCGTCACCGGATAGCGATACGGATACGGGTTGGCCCCGAGCCCGCGCAGCGCGTTCATCTTCTCGATGCGCTCCGCGCGCAGCTTCTCGAACCCGTGGACCTCGCGTTCTTCCGACATGGCTCCTCGTTCTTCCTCCCGGCGCTATCCGGCCAGCCGGTGCAGGTACGCCTCGATCGCCCCGTCGAGGTCGCCGTCCAGAACCGCGTGCACGTCGCTGGTCTGCCAGTCGGTGCGATGGTCCTTCACCATCGTGTACGGGTGCAGGACGTAGGACCGAATCTGGCTTCCCCAGGCGATGTCTTTCTGCCCCTCCATCATCTTGTCCATGCGCGCGCGTTCCTCCTCGCGCTTGAGCGCGTACAGCCGCGCGCGGAGGATCTTCATGGCGTTGTCCCGGTTGCGGTGCTGGGAACGCTCGTTCTGGGACTGCACCACGATCCCGCTCGGCAGATGCGTGATGCGCACGGCGCTGTCGGTCTTGTTGACGTGCTGGCCGCCCGCGCTGCTGGCGCGGTACGTGTCCACGCGCAGGTCGTCGTCGCGGATCTCGACTTCGACGTCCGCCTCCGTCTCGGGGTAGACGAATACCGACGCGAACGACGTGTGCCGCCGATGGGCCGCGTCGTACGGCGAGAGGCGGACGAGGCGATGGACCCCGCTCTCCGCCTTCAGGCGCCCGTACGCAAACTCCCCCTTCACCTCGAGCGACGCCCCCTTGATGCCGGCTTCGTCCCCCGGCGACATGTCCAGCATCGCCACCGCAAACCCGTGACGTTCGCAAAAGCGCGTGTACATCCGCAGGAGCATCTCGGCCCAGTCCATGGATTCCGTGCCCCCGGCACCGGAGTGGATGGTCAAAATCGCGTTGCGCTCGTCGTCGGGTTGCGACAGGAGTGTGGCCGTCTCCTGTTCCGCCACCACGCCCTCGGTCGCCTCCAGATCGCGCGCCACGTCGGCCAGCACCGACGCGTCGTCCTCTTCCCGCGCCAGCGCCAGCAGGCCTTCGGCGTCGGCGAGGCGAGCCTCCAGGCTTCGCACCGGCTCCAGGCGCGCGCGCAGCGCCTTCGCTTCTCGCATCGCGTCGTCGGACTGCTTCTTGTCGGACCAGAATTCGGGGTCGTTCATGCGCGCGGTTAGCTCGACCAGGCGCGCATCCAGGGCGGGAGCGTCAAAGACACTCCTTGAGTTTGCGGGTGCGTTCCTTGAGGACGTTCAGGTGTTCCTGGACTTCGTGTACGGCTTTCATCGTTCGGACTCCGATTCGAGAGCGGCAGCGACCAGCGTATCCACGTCGGCGAGCACGGCGTTCAGCTCGCGCCCAGTATCGATCACGGCATCCGCTTTGTAAAAGTGTTTTTCCATCCCGTCCTGTGCGTCGAGGCGCGCGCGGATCTCGGCTTCCGTCCACCCGCCCTTCGCCATCAGGCGCGCGCGTCGAATCTCCCGGTCGCACCGCAGCGCCATCGTCAGGTCGAAAGCGAACGGCATCTCCACCTCCAGCAGCAGCGCCGCGTCCACCACCACCACCCGCCCAACGCCCGCGCGCGCCTCGGCGACCGCCGACGCGCAGCGCTGGATCACCTCCGGGTGGACGATCTCGTTGAGCGCGGCGCGCGAACCCGCGTCGGTGAACACGCGCGCGCCCAGCCGGTGCCGGTTCACCTGCCCGTCGGTATCGACCATGTCCGGCCCGAAGCGCTCGAAGATGCGCCGCATCACCGGCGGGTCCTTGAGCACGGCGTGGGCGATCCGATCCGCGTCGACGTGCGTGCCGCCGTAGCGGCGCACGACGTGGGCGCCGATGGTCGACTTCCCCGTCCCTGATCCCCCCGCGATTCCGACGGTCAGCATGCCCCCTCCGTGTGCATCAATGCGCCTCGAGCCAGTTCGGCCCCGTCCCCATATCGACCCGAAGCGGCACGTCGAGCGCGATCGCGCCCTCCATGCACTCGCGCACCAGCTCCTGCATGCCCGCCAGTTCCCGTTCGGGCACGTCGAACAGGAGCTCGTCGTGCACCTGCAGGATCATGCGCGCCTCGCAGCCGCGTCGATCCAGCTCGCGCGCGACCTTGAGCATCGCGAGCTTGATGATGTCGGCGGCCGTGCCCTGCACAGGGGTGTTCACCGCCACGCGTTCCGAAAAGGCGCGCGCGCCTGGATTCGCGCTGTCGATGTCGGGGAGCCGACGCACGCGGCCGAGCAGGGTGCCCACCACGCGGTCCCGCCGCGCCCGCTCGATGGTCTCGTCGATGAAGCGCTTGACGCCCGGGTACGACTTGAAATAGTCGGCGATGAACTGCTTCGCTTCCTCCGTGCCGATGTCCAGCGACTGGGCGAGTCCTCGCGCCCCCATGCCGTAGACTATGCCGAAGTTTACCACTTTCGCGCGCGAGCGCATCTCCGGTGTCACTTGCTCCGTCGGCACACCCATGACCTTCGCGGCCGTGATGCGGTGCACGTCGTCGCCGGCGCGAAAGGCCTGTTGCAGCCCTTCGTCCCCGGAAAGGTGCGCAAGGATCCGGAGCTCGATCTGCGAATAGTCTGCGTCCAGCAGCACCCAGCCCGGGGCCCGCGCCACGAAGGCTTTCCGGATCTCCCGCCCCTCCGCCGTCCGAATCGGGATGTTCTGCAGGTTCGGGTCCGAGCTGGACAGGCGGCCGGTCGTGGCCACGGCCTGGTTGTACGACGTGTGGACGCGGCCGGTCCCCGGGTGCACGAGACGCGGGAGCGCGTCGACGTACGTGCTCTTGAGCTTCACGAGCTGCCGCCATTCGAGCAGCATCTCCACCACCGGGTGCTGTCCCTGCAGCGACTCGAGCACGTCGGCGTCCGTCGAGAAGCCGGTCTTCGTCCGCCGCGCCGGCTGGAGCCGCAGACGGTCGAACAGCACCTCGCGCAGCTTCGGTGTCGAGCTCAGGTTGAAACGTTCCCCCACCGCGCGGTAGATGGACTCTTCCAGCACTCCGATGCGCGTCGCGTAACCTCGCGCGAGCTCGGCGAGGAACGCGACGTCGACTTTCACCCCGGTCATTTCCATCCGGCCCAGCACCTGTGAGAGGGGCATCTCTACCTCGTGAAACAGGGCGCGCACCGGGGACGCTTCGAGCATCGGTCCGAACTGCTCGAACAGGCGCAACGTGTAGTCGGCGTCTTCGCACGCGTACTCGACGACTCGCGTCAGCGGGACGCGGCGGATGTCCTTTTCCTTCACGCGCCGGTCGAAGAGCGATTCGAACGGGATCATCTCGTGCCCGCAGAAATCGCGCGCCAGGGCGTCGAGGCCGTGGCTGCGCCGCACCGGGTCGAGGCAGTACGACGCCAGCATGGTGTCGAAGGTGATGCCGCGCAGTGGCACGCCGGCTCGTTCCAGCACGACGGCGTCGTACTTGATGTGCTGGCCGATCTTTCGCGGGTGCTCGCTCCCGAGGACGGGGCCCAGGCGCGCACGCACCTCGTCCAGCGCCAGCCCGGGGGCGCGGGCGCTGGGCAGGAGGCCGAGCGAACCGTCCTCGAGCTCGCTCGCCACCGGGACGTACCAGGCCTCGCCGGGTGCCGTCGCCACCGACACGCCCGCGAGCACCGCCCGCATGGGATCGATCCCGGAGGTCTCGGTATCGACCGCGATCGCCGTGCATGCCGCCAGACGAGCGGCGAGTGCGTCGAGCTCCGCGCGGGTCTCCACGCAGCGGTAGTCCACCCGCACCGGCGCCGGTCCCGCCGCCGAGGGGTCGCGCGACGGCGGCGCGGCCGGGACCCCGGCGCTCGGCGCATTCTGCCCAACGCGTGCCGTCGCATTCGGGGCGCCCCCGCGGGCACCGAACAACTGATCGCGCATGCGCTTGAACTCGAGGTCGGCGAGCAACGCCTCGAACGCGGGTGTGCGAATGTCGGGCAGCGAGAGTCCCTCGAGCTCGACCGTCAGCGGAACGTCGTCGCGCAAACGCACGAGCTCGCGCGCGCGGAGCGCTTCCTCGCGCCCCTCAACCAGACGACGACGCACGCCGGCCTTGTCGACCTCGTCGAGCCGCTGGTAGATCGCGTCGAGCGAGCCGAAGCGGCGCAGGAGCTCCTGCGCCGTCTTCTCGCCGATGCCGCGCACGCCGGGAACGTTGTCGGTCGCGTCCCCCACCAGCGCCAGGTAGTCGACGACCTGCTCCGCGCGCAAGCCGGTTTGCCGAACCAGCTCCGCCGGGTCGAGTTCGTTTTCCAGCACGGCTCCCTTTCCGGGCCGGATCACGTGCACGCGCTCGTCGACGAGTTGGAGGAGGTCCTTGTCTCCCGACACCACCAGCACGGGCACGCGTTGCTTCCAGCGCCGGGCCAACGTCGCGATGATGTCGTCCGCCTCGAAGCCCGGCGCCTCCAGGCGCGCGATCCGCATGGCATCCAGCGCCGCGAACATGACCGGCAGCTGGCGGAGCAGGCCTTCCGGGGTCTGCGGACGGTGCGCCTTGTACTCGCCGAAGCGCTCGTGTCGAAACGTCGGTTCCCGGCTGTCGAAGGCGACTGCGAGATAGGCCGGTGCTTGCTTGTTGAGCAGGGAAAGCAGCGTGTTGACGAATCCGTACACCGCCCCGGTCTCTTCGCCCCGCGAGTTGCGCAACGGCGCGCCGGCGAACGCGAAATACGACCGGTAGGCCAGCGCGTGTCCGTCAACCAGCACGAGGTTCACGCCGCCCCCTACGCGCCCGCGTACAGTCCGTGGCGAGTGATGTAGGACGCCACCGCGGGGGCGACCACGCCGCCGGGCAGCCCTCCCCGCGCGGCCAGCCGTCGAATCTCGGTCGACGACACGTCGATCACCGGCTGCTCGAACACGACGATCGACGCGTCGCCTCCGACCGGAAGCGCCATCGCCGCGTTTCCGCGCGGGAACACGACCAGCGTGCACAGCTGCAGGATCTCTTCCGGGTCCTTCCAGGTGGCGAATTCCAGCAGGCTGTCCGCGCCGATGATGAAGTACAGGTCGGCCGCGGTCCGGGCCCGGCAGGCGCGCAGCAGGTCGACGGTAAAGGAAGGGTCGTGGGACTCCTCCACCTGGGTCACGGCGGCTCCGTCCACACCCGCGACGGCGAGGTCCAGCATGGCGGCGCGGTGCGCGTACGGCGTCGCCGCGCCGCTGCGCTTGTGGGGCGGGTTGGCGGCGGCCGAGAACACCACCCGGTCGAGCGCGAGTGTCTCCCGCGCCGCCTCTGCCATGCGCGTGTGGCCCAGGTGCGGAGGGTCGAACGTCCCGCCCAGGATGCCGACGCGGTGACCGCTCCAGATTGCCGACTCGGAAATCATCGCCGTGCCTGGCGAATCTTGTCCTGCGCCTGTCGCTTGAGCGGGTGGTCCTCGGGGTATTCGAGAATCCGGGTGAACTGCGCGATCGCGCTTTCGTTCTCGCCCCGGGCGAGCAGGATGGTTCCTTTGAGGTACAGCGCTTCCACCCAGCCGTCGTTCTCCGGATAGCTCTCGATGATCTTGTCGCAATAGATGATGGCCGCGGGGTACTCGTGCCGCCGCGCGTACCAGCGCGCCGCCGTCAGGGCCTTTTCCGCGAGCCGGGCGTTGATCTGGCGCACGTACGACCGCGCTTCCGGCGCGCGCGCGCTCTCCGGATACGTCTGCAGAAACTGGCTGAACCGACTCAACGCGTCGATGCTCTTCTGCTGGTCGCGCGCCGCCTTCGGCGCCTCGCGCCAGTAGCAGACGCCGATCTGAAAGAGGGCGTCGTCGACCCACTCGCTGTACCCGAAGTTGGTGATGACCACCTGGTACTCGACCGACGCCAGCGCATAGTCATGCAGGTCGAAGTGACAGGCGGCGAGTTGGTACTGCGCGTAGTCGGCGCGGTCGTGTCCCGCGTAACGTTCGACGAACGCTTCGTAGAGCGCGACCGCCTGCG
>Ga0184629_10000939_pt1 | contig 12386 bp, 9 predicted proteins | sample PLM4_32_b1_FD_133158 | JGI IMG/M metagenome (GOLD analysis project Ga0184629, IMG submission 133158) | Groundwater sediment microbial communities from an aquifer in East River, Colorado, USA - PLM4_32_b1 | ecosystem: Environmental > Terrestrial > Soil > Riparian zone | place: USA: East River... | reverse complement strand
CAGGTTGGCGCCGACGATGACGTCGGACTCGCCGTCACCGTTGACGTCCCCCGCGCCCGCCACCGAGATGCCGAAGTTGGCGTTGGACTGATTGCTCTCGCCGGTCCAGATGGGGGCGAGTTCCACCCCGTTCGCGGAGCCGAGGTAGACGAACGCCCGCCCCTCGTCGGGCTGGCCGTTGTCGTACAGGTTGGCGCCGACGATGACGTCGGAGTTGCCGTCGCCGTTGACGTCCCCCGCGCATGCCACCGAGATGCCGAAGTTGGCGCTGTCCTGATCGCACTCCGCAGTCCAGGCGGGAGCGAGCTCCAGCCCGTTCGCGGAGCCGAGGTAGACGAAGGCCCGCCCCTCGTCGGTCTGGCCGTTGTCGTAGAGGTGGGCGCCGACGATGACGTCGGAGTAGCCGTCGCCGTTGACGTCCCCCGCGCTCGCCACCGCGATGCCGAAGTCGGCGCTGTCCCGATCGCACTCGGCAGTCCAGGCGGGCGAGGTCATCAGTGGATCCACGGTCAGCGGATACAGCGCCTGCTGATCCTCGATCAGGATCGCGAGCTCGTTTCCCGAGAGGCGCAGGCGGCTCTTGACCTCCGCCCCGCGGGCGTCCCATACGTGCAGCTCCCCGTAGCGCAGCACGCACATCCCGCGCGGGTCGAGCAGATCCACTCCTTCCGCCTCCCGCGGTTTCGCGCGAAGGGTGCCCCCCAGCCGGCCCACCACCCACAGCGCGCCCTCCCCCCGCGGTCGCACCGTCACCGTGAAGCCCTGCTCCAGCCCCGCCTCGCCGTTCTGGTACCACTCGGTGAGCCCTGGCCGCGTGTAGGTCACCCGGGCCCCTTGCGCCTCGGGCTCCACCAACGCAGGCTGCAGCGCTTCGAGCCGGCCGGGCCGCCCCCAGCGCGCCGTGTGCCAGCTGAAGCGCCACGCTGGTGCATCCCGCTGCCGCGGCATCACGTCGATCCCGCCCCGCCGGAAGAAGGTCCGCAGGTTCTGGGCGCGGTTGGGAGCCTGCAGGCCGTGTGCGTTTCGCGACGCGTGGTATTCCTCGCGCTCGATCTGTGCTGCCACCTTCCGCCACCCGCCGTCGTCGGCCCCGGCGTTCCGCGCCGGCGCGTCCAGGGTCGGGCCCGCCGCCGCCCCCGGGGCGACCGTCCCGCGCTCGGCGGGGCGAGGGTCGCCTCCCCGCGCCCACGACGCGGAGCGCTCCCGCGCATCCTCCGCGGGGAGAAGCAATGCGATGGATACCACCATCACGGATCGCACTGCGCCCGCATGGATCTTCATCGCCGAACCCACGCCGCCGACGCGATCACGGCGTCAGCGTGAACGGTTTCGCTTCCGTAGCGTTCCCGGCACGGAGCCTCACCCAGTAGAGCCCGGCCCGCTCGTGCCCATCCTTCGGAGCCGCGCTCTTCCACGAGAAACCATGTTCACCCTGCGGGAGATTCCCGCGCCACAGCAGCGCCAGCCGGCGGCCCTCCACGTCGTGGATCGAGACATCGACCCACTGCTCGCGCGGGACCGTGATGGCGAACGACACACCGTGCCGGGACGGATTCGGCGCCGGAGAGCGCGAGAACCGGACCCCGCCCGTCGCGCCCGGTGGGAGCGGGACATCGAGGGGGTCGGCTGCCACGGAGCAGGTCATGCTGCGCCAGCAGCTCGCACCGCCGTCGTCGTTGATGAACTGGGCGACGGTCTGGGAGGTGATGCGCTCGTTCGGCAGAATGCAGGCCTCGGGGCTGTACGTGGCTGCGAACGTCGCGGCGCGTTCGATCGGCAGGTTGAGGGGGTTCCCCGACCAGGTGAACAGCCGGAAGTCCGCGGGAGCGACCGGTGGGTCGCTGACGGCATCGTAGGGGCCGGACGTGATGAGGTACTGGCCGGGGTAGGTGCAGTCGATGCTGCGCACGCCGCGGCCGCCCAGGGGAAGCAGGATCGGCGCGCCGAACTGGGCGGCGCCCGGCCCGGGGGTCGGATTGCCGGTCACCAGCGCCGGCATGTTCAGCAGCGGGATGATCAGCGCGTGGGTTCGAGGGGAAACGGACGTCGTGGGGCCGAAGATGTCGACCAGCGGTGCGCGAAAGGCGATGTAGGCGGTCGTCCCGTCCGGCGCAAGCGTGATCCCCTCGGCGTTGAACCCGTCGATCTGCTGCGGGGCCACACCCGAGGCGGCGCTGGCCACCAGCCCGAAATAGTTGGCGCCCAGGCCATGAAGGTCGTTCTGGTCCCAGGCCAGGATGTCGTCGCGCAGCCGGTCATAGCGGCCGACGTAGGTCAGCGAACAGGGTGGTGAGCCGCCGCAATTGCCCGTGACCAGCGTCGCGAAGATCCGGCTGCGGTTGGGCCGCAACGCTCCGCTCTTGGAATTGCTCAACGAGCCGAGCCAGTAGATGCGCGTTCCGCTCGAATCGACCAGCTTCACGGCGGATTCGAGGTCCGCCGAGAGGTCGCTGCCCGTGGCGGCCAGGAACGGCCGTGCGTTGAAGGAGTAGACCGCGGTCTGGCAGGAGGCGCCGGGACGCCTCGAGAAGAGGCCGAGGACCTCGTCCTCGTTGTCGTTCACGAACATCAGGGTGTCGCCCATCGCGACCGCGCCCGATGCGTCGCTGAAGGCGGCCTTGTGGCTCCACGTTTGCAGGACCTGGGCGTGGCCGGAGGCGGTCAACAGGGCGGTGAGACCCGCGCCCGCGAGCCATGCCCGGCTCGCCAGCGTCCGGAGGCGGCAGCCTCGCGGCTTCGCGGCTGGTGCGTGCTTGTACTGCAGCTCGTAACGGGCTCCGTCCCGCATCGCGACTGCTCTCGGATGCCCTGTCATGCAAGTCTCAGCTGGCTCGAGCCCTCGCGCCTTGTCTCTCTACTTCGGGAGCGGCCATCGTGTCCACAGCGGGGGGCGAAGGTCGTTGTCGAATACCAGAACGAGCCCCTTGCCATCCTCCGCGAGCGTGACGCCCTCGGGTTTGAGTCCGGGGAAGTCGTGCAGGAGCACCGGCGCGCCCGCATCGGGCTTGAGCCAGTAGATCGCGCCGCCGCCGTCGTACGGCATCCCCTTGGGCGAGTTCGCGAGCAGCACGATCGATCCGTCGGGCAGGCTCATCAGATCCGAGATGCCGCGGGCGATCGTTCCTTCGGCGCGCGATGCGTTCAGGGTCACGTCCCGGAATCGCGTGAGCGCTCCCGGCTCGATGCGGCCCGCGCGCAGCGCCCGGGCCGGGGCCGCAAGCCGCAGGATGACCGCGGTGCCGAGGGACGTCAGGGGTGCCTTGAGGCCCACGAGCAGCGCGTCCTGGCGATAGGTGAGCGCCTCGATGTCGAGCATGCCATTGGGATCGAGCCCGGCGATCGCGAGGAGCCCGCCGCCCTTTCCATCCTGTGCCGTGGTGAGGTCGGCCTGGCCCACGACGCGGAGCGCGCGGCCTTCGAGCCGCAGCTGCAGGAGCATTCTCCGGGCGGGCCTCGTTTTGCCCTTCTTGTTCGCGGAGTGCGACGTGGTCAGGAAGAACGTTCCGCCCGGGCCCGCGCAGATGGCTTCGGGATCGTTCAGCTCCGCGATCCCCAAAATGCGGACGGGCGCCTCGTCGAAGGCTCCCTTGCGGCTCATCGCGAACACCACCGGCTGGTGCTTCTGGTCCTCCGTGCCGGCGTCGTCGCTCACGACCAGGTAGCGATCGAGCGCCGCCGCCCATGCGACCCCCGAGGGCTCGATGCTGGCGTTCTGTCGCGCCAGCGCAGCCGGCACCGCGATCCGGCCGGGCGCGTCCGGGACCATCGCCGCGCCCGGGGCGTGGATCCAGAGCGCGGCCGCGAGGCCGCCGGCGATCGCCGAGGCGGTGCGGGAGCCTCTGCGCCCCATTCCTACGATTGCCACAGCATCTCCATCGCAAGTGCGCCGGTCAAGGCGCGTGTGCGGAGGCGGCGGCCGGGGAACTGTCGAACACGTAGAGGGTATTCGTGGCGTCGCTCACCACGTAGATACGATGCGCCACGGGGTCATATGCGACGCCTTCGGCCTTGGGAAAGGGCAACGTGTACTGTGCCTGCACGCCGCTGGGCGTCCAGCGATAGAGCCGCTGGGACTGGTCGCTGACGATCCAGAAACCCTTCCCCGGAACGTCGTAGGCCATGCCCGAATAGTCCCCGGCGAAGCCCAATCCGAGCGTGGAAGCGATGGACAGGTCCGGCTTGAGCCTGATGAACAGGCCCGGGTGCTTCTCGTTCAGCACGAACACCGTTCCGCTGTCGTTCAGGCAGATCCCCTCCAGGCCGCTATTCGGCTCCAAGGGGGGGAGACCCTGGAGGGCGTAGGCTTGCCCGATCTTGACGCCGTCCAGGTCGAGATGAACCACCTCCCGCAGATTCTCCTCCGCGACCCAGAGCGTGTGATCACGCGGATCGTAGGCGACCCCCTCGAGATCGTGGCCGTTGTAGGCCAGCGTTTTGACCACATTCCCATCGAGGTCCAGCTGGTAGACCGTCGGATTCGTGACGGCCCACAGGATGGTCCCGGTCTCGTCGATCGCCAGGTCGGAGGGCTGTAAGATCGTCAGCACGTGCGTCGCGAGGAGCGGCATGGAGGCGACGTTCGCCGGGGCCGTCGGCTTCGATGATTTCGAGCATCCGGTGACGAGGGCGGTCGCCGCCCCGCACGCGATCACGGCCCTCCAGGCCCGCTCGCCGGACGCGCGCCGCGAGGCGCCGGCACGCCGCTGCGAAGCGCCAGCCAGCGGGATGCGCGAGCCCCGGCTCAGCCGCGGCTCAGAACTGTTCTTCGTCGAAGTAGAGACTGACATTCCGGACGCCTTCGGCCTGACGCAGCTCGCGCACGAATCGGTCGCCCGCCGCCTTGTCACGAAGCTTCACATAGTATGCGACCTCGAGCCGCCCTCCGTCCTCACCGACCGACCGCGTGTTGATCACGTGGTGGCTGCGGCAGTAGCGCCGCAGCAGGCCCACATAGGAGGGCACACCGTCCCCGTTGGTTTCATAGGACACCTGCAGCAGGTACTCCTCCTTGTGGAGGGCCACGCCCGTGGCCAACGAGGTCAGGTAGATCACCACGCCGACGCAGGCGGTCCCCATGAACGCGATGTTGTAGTACCCGCCGCCGGCCGCCATGCCGACGGCGAGCCCGAAGAAGATGTACACGATGTCCTGCGTATCCTTGACCGCCGTCCGGAAGCGAATGATGGACATGGCGCCCACCAGCCCGAAAGCCCTCGCAACGTTGCTCCCGATGGTCATGATCACGAGCGCGGTGATCATGGTGAGAAGGACGATCGTGTTCACGAAGGTGATGGAATAGCCCGGGCCCCGGTAAGTATGACGGTACAGCAGCGAGATCCCGAAGCCGCAGATGACGGCGACCAGGATGTTGAGCATGATCTGCATCCCGGTGATCGGGAACACGGCGGCGTTGTCCAGAGTGGTGAACACGAGTCCCTCTGCGCCCGTCAGGCCGAAACGTGCCCTGCGGCGGGCAGAACCCTCGGTGCCTGGGGAAGACGCGGGCGTGCGTGCTTCAGATCCAGGCAGAGGGTGTACTTCGAGAGCGCCATTCGCGGGAGCTCGTAGCGCTGGATGATGTCCGACGCCCACTGCGGAAGAGAGCGGCGAAAGAACTTCAGCTCGAGTATGAAAAAGCGCTTCATCACGGGTGTGAGGTGTTCCTCGTCGTGAAGATAAGACAAGTGGGGCGACAGGCGGCCTCGGAGGCGCTTGTCGAAGGTGACCCGCAGGGATGAATCGAACCGGCCGAAGAATGCCTCGCGATCGTAGACCACGAGGACGGCCGGCTGGAGGGACAGCCGGTAGTAGTAGTAGAGGAACCGGCGCGCATCGCCGCGGGCGCGGCTGGCGCCTCCGATGTCGAGGATGTGGCGGTCGATGTCCGGAGCCGCGATAAAGGCCGGGAGATCCGAAAGAAGGAGGGGCGCGCGGTTCTTGGCGATCACGCAGTCGCACCGTTTCTTGATCTCCAAGTACACGACGCTGTCATCCTGGGCGGTGCCGTAGCCGCGGATGCGAAACTTGTTGCGAACCTTGACGCCCGCGTCCTTTTCCCGGTAGCAGGCGAAGTGGGGAGTGTCGTAGTAGATGCTGCGGACCGTGTATTCCCCTCCCGTGCTGGTCTCGGAGAAGGGATCCGGCGCGAGGTAGGGCTGGATGTCGGCGCGGATGGCGTCGAGGGCGGCGACGGGGGCCAGGTACTTGTACTCGATGCGGCCCGTCATTCAGAAGCTCCCGGTCACGTCGACGGAGGTGGCGATGGAGCGGAGGATGAGCCTGCCGTGCTCGATCGCCGTCAGCGGGCGGCACTCGATCTTGCAGCGGGCGACGCTCCCCGGCAGCAGGTCGTCCGGGGGTGAGTCCAGCAGCGCGGTCGCCATGACCACCTTCTGGCCCCCATGCACCTCGACTTCGTGGTTCAGTGCCAGAATCTTGCCCTGCACCGGGCGCGAGAATCCCGCGATCGTGACCCGTGCGTTCGGCGTGCCGACGACGCGAGAGTAGTCGCTCCATCGGATCGGCATGATCGCGACGTAGTGGGAGGTGGTCAGGATCGTGAGCAGCATGTCTCCGGAGTAGGTCGACGAGATGGTTCCCTCGATCGGCGCGCGGAGCGTGTAGGTGGCCGCCCGCGAGCTGATGGCGCGGATCTCGTCCTTGAGCGCCGCGATGTGCGCCATGGCCAGCGCCAGCTCCTCGGGCTTGGCCCCGGTCTGCGCGGCTTCGAGGTCGGCCTGCTCGATCAAGATGGCATCGTCCAGGTTGTGAACCGTGCCCTGGACGCGGTCGTACTCGCCCTGCGGAAGGAGGTGGTCGTCGAACAGCGCCTGGGTGCGTGTGACGGTTGCCTGATAGTCCGCGCGCCTGCGCTTGGCCGACTGGAGACGCTGCTGGGCGGCCTCCACGACCGCCGACTTCGCCCCGGTGGAGTTGACCGCCAGCTGGCCCTCCGCGGCGGCGAGCTGTCCGTTCAGGGTGATCAGTCGCTCCTGCATCTCGCTGGAATAGACGGTCCCGACCGTGTCTCCCACCGCGACGTGCTGGCCGGGCCTCAGAGTGGGTGCTACGGAAAAGTAGATCGAGCTCCCCGATTCGAAATTGGAAACCCGGTAGCCATCGCTCATGCCGGTCTGGTAGTTGAACGTGCGGGCGATGAGCTGGCCTGCCGTTCCCCTCTCGAGAATCCACTTGTTGGCGGCGGTGATGTTCGCGAAGGTGCTCACGACCGACGGAAACCGGATCGGGAGGATCAGGACCAGTGCGACCAGGGCGAGCAGCGCAGCGGAGGGGGCGCCCCACAGGAGGAACTTGCGGAGTTTTCCGGACGGGAGGCTTCGATTGCCCGCGGAGCCGTGTGGACCGGGCCGGATCGCAACGATTTCCTTTGCGGGCGACGGTGACAGCATGTCTCCCTCCAAGAGGTGCTTTCGCGAGGACGCATGGAGAATGGGGGACAGTATAACAATATCATTACGGAATTGCTCCAAAATTGTTAATACCCAGGGCCGGGACGCGACGGGGTCCCAGGGACCGTAGCACGCGGAGTGTCAGTGACTTGGGGAGTCCGCGGAGGACGACCCCGCGCGGGACTCCGCGCCGCGACGCGGCCGGCACGGGAAGAACCGAGCGTTGCCCCAGGTCATTCTCCGCGGCTCACTTCGCTCTGGCGGGCGTTGATGAGGCCGCGCGCGGCTCGGCCCAGAGCAGGCCCGGGAGCACTTCGTCGAGCGTCGTAACGCCGGCGAGACTCCGGTCTCCGTTCGGCGCGATGATTCCCGCGGCGAAGGCGGCATGGAGCTCCGCCACCGCCTCTGCGAACGCCGGGGGCAGTCCCGCCTCCGTGAGCGCCGCGACCTGTCCGGCCGGCGGGATGTCCACGATCGTGAGGCTCCTGCCGAGAGCCGCCCCGAGCTTCTCCGCCATCTGGCGCATGGAATAGGCGGGTCCGAACAGGTCGACCGACTCGCTGCGAGCCGGCGGAGACGTGAGCGCCCGCGCGGCGAAGCGCCCGGCGTCCAACGTTGCGATGGTCGGAAACGCCGCGTCCGCGGAAGGCATGAGGCTGGGAAATACGCCGGCCTGTTTCGCGGGCGCGATCGCGCTCGCGATGTTCTCCTGGAAGTAGCAGGCACGGCTGGCGGTGATCGTCGCACCCGTGGCTCGGAGCGCACCCTCCAGATAGTGGAGGTCCTTCGCAGGCCCGTTCCGGTCGGGGAGGCTGGCCGCGATCGCCGACTGCATCACCACGTGCGGGACGCGGCTCTGCCGGACCGCCTTCGCAATCGCATCGGCCATGCGCCGCCGATGACCGTGGAAATCCGGCACCGCCGGGTCCTCCGGGAGAAGCGTGAAGAACCCGGTGGCGCCCTCGAGGACGCGTGCCAGGAACGCGGCGTCCGCGAGCGACCCGACCGCGACCTGAGCGCCGCGACCCGACCATGAGGCCGCGGGCGCCGCGTCGCGCGCGAGGACGGTGACCTGTTCCCCGCGCGCAAGGAGATCGCCCGCCACGATGGAGCCGACGCGGCCCGTGGCTCCGGCGACGACGTACTTGGACATCGGTATCCTCCTCTCGAAATGGGCCCCTGCGGTCACGGGCCGGGAACATACCCAGTCCGGCCGTCCACCTTCAATCCGGGACGGATGGGTCCGACCGGTCCACCGGATCCCCGGCTCCGCCCGCCCGGGCGTGTGCCCTTGGGTGTCCGGGGCGGATGGCAGGTGCGCCTGAACCTGGTCCTGCTCCGGTGAGCCGCCGGCCGCCGGCACGTTGGTACGCGACGATCAAATGGCAATGCCGACTTCATACTGCCTGACAATACAGACGCATCGCCGACAGTTTGGCAGGTCGCATGTCCGGCACGGGCTCACTCGACTGGTACAGGCGGATGCGGGCCCCCGTCGCATCCAGTTGGTGGACAGCGGCGTCGCCGTACGGGCTCGACCCACCGGCCGCGACCGGGTCGGCGGTCCGAAGATTGCAAATTGCGAATCGGCAGCCGCAAGGGATCTCGTTCCCAGGCCTGCGGGTCCGCCGAAGTGGTGGTCCGCCGGCTCCAGTGGCCGCAGGCGGCGGGCGGCCGTGCTTCCAGACCCCCAAGCGCGGAGGTGTCTTCCAGTCCCGGCTTTCCACCGGGCTCCGACCGGATACAAGTGCCGAGCGCCCTCCTGGATGAGGAGCTACCACACCGGGCAGACAGGGATCTCCGTTTCCCCGGCGCGGTCAGAGGACGCTGCGGGTCCCTCTCATCGAGCTCCTCTGCGCGCAGTCGCACCGGGTGATCGCGCGATGGGACACACGGGCATGCCGGCAGGAGCGGTGAGAGGCCACGATGTTCTCGGGAACGATCCCGGCGCGCCCGCCGCTCCGATTCAGCGATGCGGCCATGGCGCGTGGCGATCCTCGAATGTTCCACGGTAGTCTCGCGAAATAGGAGTCGAGTCATGCATACGCGAAAGAACGCGACCGGCTGGCTCGTGCCGGTGTCGCTGCTCGTCCTGCTCCTGGTCACGGTCGGGAGCGCGGTTGCGCAGGTTCCGCTCAACCCGAAGACCCTGACCAAGTTCATCGACCCGCTGCCGGTTCCCGGTGCGATGCCGATGGCGGGGCCCAACCACTACGAAATCGGCGCCTGGCAGGTCCAACAGCAGCTTCATAATCAGCTCCCGCCGACCACGGTGTACGGCTACGGCACGAGCCAGGCGACCGCGAGCTACCCCGGCGCGACGATCGTGGCCCGGAAGGGCGTGCCGATCTCGATCAGGTGGACCAACCATCTTCCGGCGACGCACCCGCTGGCCTACGCCTTCGATCCGACGATCCCCGCGGCTCAAACCACCACCGGCGTTCCGATCACGACGCACGTGCACGGCTGCGAGGTCGAGCCGCAGAGCGACGGCGGGCCGATGACCTGGTTCACTCCCGGCTTCGCCGAGACGGGCGAGGACTGGACGAAGCAGGTGCTGAGCTATCCCAACACGCAGCTCCCGGCCACCATCTGGTATCACGACCACGCCTTCGGCTACACGCGGCACAACGTGTACGCAGGGCTCGCGGGCTTCTACGTGATCACCGATCCGGGCCACGAGCCGGCCGGGCTCCCGGCAGCGCCGTATGACATCGGCCTCGCGATCCAGGACCGGATGTTCCTGACGAACGGCCAGCTCTGGTATCCGAACGTGGGCGTGACCGTCACGCACCCGATCTGGATGCCCGAGTTCTTCGGCGACGTGATCCTGGTGAACGGAAAGGTGTGGCCCTACCTCAACGTGGAAGCCCGGAAGTACCGCTTCCGCATACTGGAAGGCTCCAACGCCCGCTTCTACAGCCTGGCGCTCTACAATCGCGCCTCGAACGCCCGCGGGCCGGCGTTCTACCAGATCGCGACGGACGGCGGCTACCTCGCCGCGCCGGTCGTGCTCAACAATCCCAAGAGCGCCTCGTCTCCGCCGCTCCTGATCGCCCCGGGCGAGCGCGCGGAGGTCATCATCGACTTCTCGGCCTACAAGCCCGGCACGGAGTTCATCCTGAAGAACACGGCCAAGGCGCCGTATCCGGGCGGCGCGCCCGTCGATCCCGCCACTACGGGCCAGATCATGATGTTCCACGTGGTCGCACGGACGTCGCCTGACAACAGCGTCATCCCGGCGACTCTCACGACCGTGCCGCAGCTCGGCCCGGCCACGAAGACGAGGGTGATGACGCTGAACGAAATGGCGGGCGCAGGCGGTCCCATCGGCGCGCTCCTGAACGGGATGCCCTTCGACATGCCCGAGACCGAGTTTCCCACGCTCGGCACCACGGAGATGTGGGAGATCGTGAACACGACGGCGGACACGCATCCCATCCATCTCCACCTGGTCCAGTTCCAGCTCCTGAACCGCCAGAAGTTCAACACGACGAAGTACGCGGCCGCCTTCGCGGCCGCGAATCCGGTGCTGCCGGCCACGACCTACGTGCCGGTTGCGCCGAGGCCGTACCTCAAGGACGGGGTCATCCCCCCGGATCCGAACGAGCGCGGCTGGAAGGACACCTTCCGCATGAACCCGGGCGAGGTGACCCGGGTCATGATTCGATTCGCGCCCCAGGACGGGTCGCCGGCGTTCGCATTCGACGCAACGGCCGATCCCGGATACGTCTGGCACTGCCACATTCTGGAGCACGAAGAGAACGACATGATGCGGCCGTACCACCTCGTGGCGCCGGCCGTGCCGGTCGCGACCAAGCAGGCGGCTTCGCATCGCGCCACGCCGGAAACGGTGATTGGCGAGACGGCGCTGTTCGCGCCCTATCCCAATCCCGCTCAGCGCGGTTCGACCATGCGGTTCGCGCTCCGTACCCCGGGCCCGGTGGATCTCGGTCTCTACGACGTGGCGGGCCACCGCGTGCGTCAGCTCGCAAGAGGGTCGTTCCCGGCCGGTGAGCAGGCGCTTGCATGGGATGGGTCCGACGACCACGGCCGCATGGTGGCCTCGGGCGTCTATTTCCTGAACCTGCGTGCGGACGGCGTCAACCGCACGATGAAGATGTCGGTCATGCCGTAGTCCCGGAGAGGCCAGCCGGGATTGCGAGGCACGGGGGGCGCCGCCAGGCGCCCCCCGGCCCATGACCGGGGCGGAAGCGCCCGGCCGCGGACTCCTCTAGACTCGCGCCCCGTGGACCCGCCCGCACCCTTCGATTCCGTGAGCGCACGGGATGTCGCGCTCTACGACGAGCTGCCCCTGTGGTCCGCGCTCGCCGGCGAGCTGCTGCTCGAGGGCGTCCCGCTGGCGGGCGCGCGCCGGGTGCTCGACCTCGGTTGCGGCACCGGCTTCCCGCTGCTCGAGCTGGCCGAGCGGCTGGGGCGCGGCTCGTTCGTGGCAGGCCTCGACCCGTGGGCGCAGGCCCTCTTCCGGGCGCGCGCCAAGATCGTGCGCTGGAGTCCCGGCAACGCCGCGGTCGTCCGCGGAAACGGCGCCGCCATGCCTTTCCGCTCCGGCGCGTTCGACCTCGTGGTCTCGAACCTCGGGGTCAACAACTTCGACGATGCGCCGGGCGCGCTGCGCGAGTGCCATCGCGTGCTCGAGGCCGGCGGCATCCTGGGGCTTTCGTCCAATCTCGTCGGCCACATGCGCGAGCTCTACGCGGCGTTCGAGCGCGTGCTCGCGGCCGCCGGCGATCGCGATGCGCCCGAGCGGCTGCGGCGCCACATCGAGCATCGTGCGACGGTCGCCTCGCTGTGCGCGAGCCTGGAGTCGGCCGGGTTCCGCGTCACGGCGGTGCGCGAGCGCGAGGCCGTCCTGCGCTTCGCGAACTCCGAGGCGCTGTTCGCGCACCACTTCATCCGGCTCGGCTTCCGGCCGGCATGGGAGGAGATCGCCGGCCCCGGGTCTCTCGCGGCGCT
>Ga0184629_10000938_pt1 | contig 12386 bp, 10 predicted proteins | sample PLM4_32_b1_FD_133158 | JGI IMG/M metagenome (GOLD analysis project Ga0184629, IMG submission 133158) | Groundwater sediment microbial communities from an aquifer in East River, Colorado, USA - PLM4_32_b1 | ecosystem: Environmental > Terrestrial > Soil > Riparian zone | place: USA: East River... | reverse complement strand
TTCTGCCGGATCATCCCTCGCAGGACGGCGCGGCACGTCCGGAACGCAGCCCCGACGTTGAGCTCGAGCACGTCCGCGATGTCGTCGTCGCCCAGGAGCACGAAGGGAACGGCTTCGCTCACCGCCGCATTGTTGACCAGCGCGTCCACCGCCCCCCACTCGCGTTCGACCACCTTGACGAGCCGATCCGCCGCGTCGCGCTCGCGCAAATCCCCGTGCAGGGCCAAGCAGGGGACGCCGTGGGCGCGCACTCGGTCTGCCGTGTCCTGCGCACCCGATTCGTTGGTGTTCCAGGTGAAGGCGACGTGCGCCCCCTCCCGGGCGGCCACTTCGCAAATCGCCCTGCCGATCCCGCTGGACCCACCGGTCACCAATACTCGTTGGCCGCCGAGCAGGCTCGACTCACCCGGACTGGACATCCCACTCCACCTCGCGATCGTAACCGGTTCCGCGGATGCGGACCTGCGCCACAGTGCGCCCAGCCGCCTGACAGGCGCGGACCAGTGCGTCCCCCGCCTCCTCGGCGTCATGCTTCCCTTCCCCCACCAGGCAGAGCGCCGGGCCAGCATAGCCCCAACGACGGGCCACGGCGCGCGGGATCGAACCGGGGGTAATCTCGAGCACGGCGTGCGGCAGGAGACGGTTCCCGAGCGATCCCGCGGGGGCGGGGACGAGCGGCGCCTCCAGACGAACGAAGAACATGTCGGGCGGCACGGCAGGGCGGACCCGGAGAGCCTCCGCGTTGATCCGGCGCAGCACGACATGTCCCGTCGGTTCTGCTGCGGACGAACGCCGGTAGGGGGCGGTCGGCTCCCGCGCGGCGGCCTGGCTGGTCGTCGCCACGCTCGTGGCCGCGCAGGCGCCGCTCAACGCGCGACAGACAACCAGAGCGTTGTCGAGCCGCGTGTCGCCGTCCGCGAGCGGGCGGTCGGAGCTGGTCACTCCCGTAGGCATCGTGAGAGCACGCGGCAGTGCACCGATTCCGACCGCGAGCCCAGCGAGGCCCACGGATAGCAGTCCCGATGCGCCCAGCGTGTGCCCGAAATGAAGCTGCGGTGTCGTCACTGGGATGCGACGGTCGATCGTGGCGTCGAGCACCGAGAGCTCCATTTCGTCTACCGCGACCGGTCCGGTGCCCTGGCCCACGACTATGGACGGGACTCGAGACCGGAACGGGTGCACGACGGCTCGGAGGCCGACTCCCGCGCCTGGATCCTGCCCCAACACCGGCTCCCCGATCACGAGCGGCCGCCCCGAGTGCCCGGTCCGTGTCGCTCGCAGCGCGACAGCCGCCTCCCCCGGGATGAACCCGGTGCTGCTCGGGTGCCAGGGAGCGGCGGGCTCGGACGCGAGGATCCGCAGCGCCGCGAAGTTCTCGTGACTTGCCCGAGAGAGGATGTCGACGGCAAGGACCACGCCCTCGTCGTGTCCGGCAGCGAGCAGTTGCGCGCCGAGAAACAGGGCCTGCAAACCCGACGCGCACGAGCCGCTGACGACCGGGACGTGGTCCCCGGCCCACGGAGTACCGGACAGAAGCTGTTGGCTATCGAAGGCAGCGACCCACCCTGAGGCGTCCAGGGTGTCCGCGGCCCCGTTACACGAGGCGACCACGATGGGCGCACCGGGTTGTACGGGCGGGGCGCATTCCCCGAGCGCCGCCAAGGCGAGCGCCCGCCAGCGTTCCGGGCCGACGAGGTCATCCGGAAGTCCTCGTGCCGAATGGCACAGTCGGCAGTCGCTCCCCAAACGGGCCGCCCAGGGAACGTCGCGGGGCGCCGTAACAGGCAGGCCCGCGACGATTTCGGCGGCCGATCCCTGCGCGGTCGCGAGGCCGATGGACGAAATCTCGAAGTCCATTCCCTTTGTTACGGCGGCTGCCAGATCTCTACGCGGCTCGCCGAGAACAGCCCGCGCCCCCGCTACGATCCGACGGTGAACTCCAGGCGTTTGAGCACGGTGCCGCCGGCGTCCCGGATCTCGACGCGCCAGGCCCCCGTCCAGTCCGGCGGGACCGTCTTGCGGCTCCAGGTGCGCCAGGGCGATCCGCCCACCTGCAACTCCACGTCGGCCACCTGAGTGTCGCCGTGGAACCATACGTGGTGGATACTGCTCGGGGCGCCCGCCGCGGCCCCTTGGATCACGGTGAAACACACGAGCTGGCCGACGTCGGCCGGGAACGCCGCACCCGTGTCCTGCGGTTGGCGCTCGACGATGGAGCGCGCCACCACCGCGACGTTGACCGTCAACGCGCTCGCGGCTGGAGCCGCCGCTTTCGAGCTGTCCTGCGCCTCGAGCGGCGCCGCGGCGGCCGCCAGCATGAGTAGGCCGAAGATGCTCTTCATGACCGCCTCCACTCTTATGGCAGTTGCCAGATTTCCACCCGATTCACGCTGGGCAGTGGGATCAGCACCCGGTTGCGCTTCGCGTCGTAGCCGATGTCGGCCGGGCCCGGGACGCCGCTGATCACCCGGACTTCCTTGCCGGTTTCGTAGCTCGACACCGTGGAGTCATTCCAGCTGGACACGAGGATCTTCCCCCCGGCGATCGCCACCCCATCGAACCCGCCCGGGCCGGTGGCGATGACGCTCGGCGCGCGATCCTCGGGCTTCCACGCCAGCACCGACTTGCCGCCGGACTGTACGATGACGAACCGCCTGCCCACCGGGTCCAACGCGATCCCGTTCGGCCAGCCGAGCGAGTCGCCCCGGAGCGCGACGGTCACGACGCGATCCGGGCCGATCCGGAAGATCCGGTCCGGTCCCCGGTGCAGCACGTTGCCCACGTCGTCAAACCGGATGCCGGTGTCGGTGACGTAGAGGGCGCCGGTCGGCGTCGCCGTGATGTCGTTCAGGAATACCGGCGGGGGGATCAGCGTGGCGAGGCTGATGCTGTCGAGCGGGGCCCCGGTTCTCGCATCGAACGCCCGGACGGCGTCGATGTCCGTCACCCACAGGGTGTCCCCCGCCAACGCCATGCCTTTGGGCGCATTGAGCGTGACGCCGTTTTTCCCGCCCTCGATGAACTTCTGGTTCTCGACGGCGCCGTCCGGCTTCACGCGGCTGATGAAGCCGTTGTTGTCCCGCACGGTCCCGCTGCCGTTGATGCTCGACACGAAGTAGACGTCTTGCAGCGAGTCGTGCAGCACCGATTCGGGACTCGAGAACCCCAGCACCTGCGCGACCTTCGTGGGAGCGGGTGGCGGCGCGGGTTGTGGAGGTGCCTCGGAAGTCGGGGGGGGACCCTTGTCCACCGGCTTGCACGCGGCGAGGGCCAGGCCGCAGCAGGCGAGCAGCATCCGCGCGCCCCGCGTCACGGGAGCTGCCACACTTCCACGCGGTTCCCCGTGAACACCGGGATCAGCACCCGGTTGCGTTTCGCGTCGTAGCCGATGTCGGCCGGGCTCGGCACGCCCGAGATCACTTTGTCCTCCAGGCCGCCCTGATAGGCCGAGACCGTGGAGTCGGTCCAGCTCGATACAAGGAGCTTCCCGCGCGCCATCTCCACGCCGTCGAAGCCGCCCGGACCTTGGGCGATCACCGTCGGGACCTTGTCGCCGAGCTTCCACTGGAACACGGAGGGACCGCCGAACGCGACGACCACGAAGCGGCTCCCGGTGGCGTCCCACGTGATCCCGTTGGGCCGCTGCAAGGCGTCTCCCTCGGCCGCGACGCTCACGCGGCGGTTCGCGGTGATGCGGAAGATGCGGTCCGTCCCGGGGTGGGACATGTTGCCCGCGGAATCGTACCGGATCCCCGTGTCGGTGATGTAGAGCGCGCCATCGGGACCGAATACAGCGTCGTTCAGGAAGACCGCGCCCTGCGCACGCAGGTCCACCATGCCCAGCGGCCTGCCGGTCCTCGCGTTGAACGCGCGCGCCGCGTCGATGTCGGTGACCCAGAGCGTGTCCCCGTGCAGGGCGAGCCCTTTCGGGGCGTTGAGGGTGACGCCGTTCTTGCCGCCCTCGATGAAGCGGAGATTCTCGACGCCGCTGTCGGGCTTCACGCGGCTGATGAAGCCGTTGTTGTCCTTGACGTTGGGGTTGCCGTCGGTGTTCGAGACGAAGTACACGTCCTGCGCGGCGTCCCACAGCACCGATTCCGGCGTCCGCAGGCTGTCGATCTGCGTCACCTTGCTCGCCGTGGGGGGGGGAGGCGCCGGGGGCTTCGCCTGCTCGGCCCTCTTGCAGGCGGCGACGGCCGCCACACACAACATGGCGATCCCAAACGTTCGCATGTCGGTCTCCTGATCTGCGGTAGTTTTCGCCTTCTCGTTACCCGGCTGCGCCGGGGTGTTCCCCGCTAGAGGCGCTGCAGCATGGCCTGGAAACGCGGCTCGGCCCGCAGGGAATCCAGATCCGAATCGTTCTCGAGCCATTCCTTGTGCCCGAAGCCGTTCTGGATCGCCTTCTCGATGCACACGAGGGCCTCCTCCTTCTCCCGGGCGTTGGCGTACCCACACGCCACATTGTAGAGCACTGTCGGGTCCTCCGGGTCCATGCCTTGCGCTCGCCGAAGCCATTCGAGCCCGCGCTCCCGCTCGCCCAACTGTAGCAGCGCGCCGGCTCCGAGATACAACGCACGAACGTCATCCGGGTTGAGCTCGAGATGTCGTTGCGCCACTTCCAGGCCGCGCCTGAGGGTCGCCAACACCTCCTGCTCGCGACCCAATCCCTTCAAGGGGGCCGCCATGAGAATCAGTACTTGATAGTCCTCCGGCCGCACGCGAGCGGCATTTTCGTAATGCCGTACCGCCTCCTCCAGCTTCCCCTCCTGGATACACGCCCGCGCGTACAGGTAGTGCGCCTCGAACTGATTGGGGTTGAGCCGGATCGCGGTCTCGAACTCCTGCCGCGCCTCGTCGTACCGCCGACTGAGCGAGACGGCGAACCCTCGCGAGCCGTGCGCCTCGGCCAGCTCGGGATCGAGCTCCAGCGCCTTCCGGCTCGCCGCGTCGGCACCGTCAAGGTTGGCCTTGCTGCCGTCCCAGTACATGTACAGGAATGAGCAGCAATCGGCGACGCCGGCGTAGGCGAGCGCGTACCCGGGATCGATCTCCAGTGCGCGCTCGAACATGCGCCGGGCGAACTGGATCCCGGTGCGGCGGAACTGATGGAAGAACTGACGGCCGCGCAGGTAGTAGTCGTAAGCCTGGACGTTGTCGGTCGGAGCTTTTTGGATCGCCCGTTTCTCGGCGTCGCTCAGCACGACCCGCAACGCCTTCACGATGTTGCCGGCGATCTCGTCCTGGATCGCGAAGACGTCCTGCAGCTCGCGGTCGTAGCGCTCCGACCAGAGCTGGTAGCCGTCGGTGACGCTGACGAGCTGCGCCGTGACGCGCAGCTTCGTGCCTGCCTTGCGCACGCTCCCCTCGAGCACCGTCCCGACGTTGAGCTGCTCGCCAACCTTCCGGATGTCCTGGTTCTTCCCTTTGAACGCGAACGACGAGGTCCGGGAGACCACCCGCAAGGCCTGGATCTTCGTGAGGGCGTTGATGATCTCCTCGGCGATCCCGTCGGTGAAGTACTCGTTCTCAGGGTCCGCGCTCATGTTGACGAACGGCAGCACGGCGATCGATTTCGGGGCCGCCGCCGCAGGGGCTGGTGCCGTCTCCGTGGCGGCGGGCGGCGTGCGAACCCCTGGCGCTTTCAGCGCCTGGGAGAATTGCGCCGCGGTCGTGAAGCGGCCGGCCGGCTGTTTCGCGAGCGCTTTTATCACCGCCTGCTCCGCCCACTCCGGAGTGCCGTCGCCCGGGCGCACGCTGCGCATGGGCGGCGGCGGATCGGTGAAGCATTGCGCGATGATGGCCTGGGCTGTGGGGCCCGTGAAGGGGGTCCTGCCCGTCAACATCTCGTACACGACGCAGGCCAGACTGTACACGTCGCTGCGGCCGTCCAGCTCGAGGGCGCCACCCGCCTGCTCCGGGCTCATGTACGCCGGCGTGCCGACTGCGGACCCGGTTTGGGTGAGGGTATCCGCGGCGGCCGCCGTCACCGCCTTGGCGATGCCGAAGTCGGTGACCATCGCCTCTCCCTCGTGCAGCATGACGTTCTCGGGCTTGATGTCGCGGTGCACGACGCCCTGACGGTGAGCGTAGTCGAGCGCGGCGGCCACGCCGCGAGCCAGATAAAGCGCTTCCTCGAGTGAGAGCCGTGGCTCCCGCTCCAGTCGCTGGCGCAGCGACTCGCCCTCCACGAACGGCATGACGTAATAGAGCAGATCTTCCGCCTGCCCCGAGTCGTACAGCGGGACGATGTGGGGGTGCTGCAGCTGGGCGGCGATCTGGATCTCGCGCAGGAAGCGCTCCGGCCCGAGGTTCAGGGCCAGGTACGGATGCAGGACCTTGATCGCCACCTGGCGGTGGTGCTTGAGATCTTCGGCCCGGTACACCGTGGCCATGCCGCCGCGCCCGATCTCGCGATCGAGGGTGTAGCGGTCGGCCAGACTGGTGCGCAGGCGATCCAACAGGTCGGCCAAGGTCTACGCCTTCTCCTCTTCCAGTTCCTTCTTGTGGGCATCGACGACCTTGTGCGCCACGTCCGGCGGCACCTGCTCGTAGGTGTGGAACTTCTGCCGGTAGGTGCCGCGGCCGTGCGTAATGGAGTGCAGGGACGTGGCGTAGCGGTCGAGATCGGCCTCCGGGATGAGCGCCTTCACCTTCACCAGCCGGCCGTCGGGCTCGGTGCCGAGGATCTGCCCCCGGCGCGAGGAGAGGTCCCCCATCACGGCGCCCTGGTAGTCGTCGGGCGTCCAGACTTCGACCTCCATGATCGGCTCGAGCAGCACCGGCTTGCAGTTCGGAGTGACGTTCCGGAACGCCAGGATACCGGCCATCTTGAACGACATCTCGTTCGAGTCCACGTCGTGGTAGGAGCCGTCGAACAGCTCCACCTTGAAATCCACGACGGGGTAGCCCGCCACCGGGCCGCGCGTCATCGCTTCGACGATGCCTTTCTCGACGGCCGGAATGTATTGCCGGGGAATGACCCCGCCCACGATCTGGTCGTCGAAGACGAACCCGGACCCCCGCGGCAGCGGCGCGATCCGGATCCAGCAATCGCCGTACTGGCCGCGGCCGCCGGTTTGCTTCTTGTGCTTCCCCTGCCCTTCGGCTTTGCCGCGCAGCGTTTCGCGGTAGGCAATCTTCTGCTTCCCGATCAACGCGTGCACGCCGAATTTGCGCGCCAGGCGTCCTACCACGATTTCGAGGTGCCGCTCGCCCAGGCCGCGGATCAGCGTCTGGCCGAGCTCCCCGTTGTATTCGTGGTGAAAGGTCGGGTCCTCTTCGTGCAGCTTGTGCAGGCCGGTGGACAACTTGTCCTCTTCGCCCCGCTGCTTCACTTCGACCGACACAGTGATCACCGGATCGGGGAACGGGATTTTCGGCAGCACGATCTGGTTGACCTGGGTCGAGAGCGTGTCGTTCGTGTGCGTGTCGCGCAGCTTGGCGACGACCCCGATGTCGCCCGCGTGCAGCTCGGCCACCTCCGTGCGCTCCTTACCCACCGCCACGCACAGGTGGTTGAGCTTCTCGGTGGCCTGCCGGGGCGCGTTGTACACATCCTGCCCGTTCCGCACGCTCCCCGAATAGATGCGGAAGTACGACACATCTCCCACGTGCGGCTCGGAAATCGTCTTGAACACCTGCGCGACGAACGGTCCGGCGTCGTCCGGCTTCAGCGTGATCCGATCGGCACTGCCCCAGCGCTGTCCCTCGATCGGGGACCGCTCCGCCGGCGCGGGCATGAGCTCCACCAGCTTCGCGAGCAGCGCCCGGGTCCCGTAGGTCAGCTCGGCGGCGCCGCAGAACAGGGGGAACAGCTCGCCTTTGGCCATCCCCGCTTTCATGGCGCGGATCGCTTCGTCGCGCCCGATCTCTTCACCGCCCAGATAGCGCTCCAGCAGGGCGTCGTCCGTCGCGGCGATGCTCTCGATCAGCTCCTGCGAGTATTTCGCAAAGCGGTCCTGGTACTCGGCGGGCACGTCGACCTCATCGTACTCGCCCGCTTTCGTTCCCTTCTTGTACAGATGGCACTTCTTCGAGAAGAGGTTGATGATGCCGTGGAACGCCGGGCCTTCCCCGACCGGGATCTCCACTGGGATCACCTTGGGGGTCAGGCGGTCCTTGATCGATCGATACACCTTCTCGAAGTCGGCGTGCTCCTTGTCCATCAGGGACACGAAGAACATTCGCGGCAGGCCGCGGTGCTCGCAGTAGTCCCACACTTTCTCGGTGCCGACCTCGACGCCCGCAGTGGCCGGCACGACCACGACCGCACCGTCAGCGGCCCAGACGCCCGCCAGCGCATCACCGGTGAAATCGAGATATCCCGGCGTGTCGATCAGATTGACCTTGGTGTCCAGCCACTCGGCGACCGCCATGGCCAGGTTGATGGAGTACTTGCGCTCGATTTCGTCTGCGGTGTAGTCGGTGAGGGCGGTCCCGTCTTTCACGGACCCGTGTCGCTTGCTGGTGCCGGCCACGAACGCGAGGGCGTCGACGAGGGACGTCTTGCCGCACGCGCCGTGGCCGACGACCGCCACGTTGCGAATCTCACTTGTCTTGTAGACGCGCATGGGCGCGAACACTCCTGCACGGGGGAAGAAAATATGGGCAGGTGGGATACAGACGGCTAGGCGGACAGTGGGCCGCCTAGCCGCTGAGTGCACTACTTTGCTCTCGTCTCCGTTCCCGACATCACCACGGTCCACGGCCCGGCGGCCTGAGACATGGAGAACTCGAACGTGTAGGAATCGGCCGAGACCTGCTTGACGACGTAGCGCTCCTTGATGGCCTGTCCGCCCATCATCGTTTCGCCTTCCCAGGTCCAGGTATCCCCGGCCAGCTGCCCGTAGGCCGGATCCCCCATCCCGTTGTTGTCGATCCCGTAATAGGTGTAGCGGTGCCGCTCGCCATCATAGCCCAGGATGCCGAGATTTTTCCCGGCCCCCATTGGGGAGGTGCCTTCCCCGCGGCAAATGAGGTGGAAACCACCCGCAAACCACTCACACACGTCGTTGCTCGTCACCTTGCCGCCGGGTCCCATCGGACCAGGCTTCATCTCGCCTTCCATGGTCCACCGGCCCGCGAAATAGGCGAGCTTCTCTTGCGCTGGACCGGGCTTCGGTGGCGCGGGAGGATTCTGGGCGGAGAGGGCGGGAGCGCTGATCAGCGCGACCACGGTGAACATTCGAAGGGTACGGCTGGACATGGGTTCCTCGCAGTTGGGGTCGCTCGAATTCTACCCCGATGCCGCCGCCTGGCCACTCGGTTGGCCCGAGCCGCTCGCCTTGGGAACGCCGAGGGAAGCCACCCACCCCACCAGCATGACGCCCGCGGCCACGAGAAACGCCGCGAGGGACGAACCCCAGTCGTACACGCCGCCGATCACGTAGGGGCCCGTGGCGCGACCCAGCGCCCCCAGTGATTGGGCGACGCCGAGCACCGTTCCCTGCTCGTTCGCGGCCGCGAACGTCGAGACCAACCCCGTCGCCGCCGGCGACATGATGCTGTTCGAGAACGCCAGCACAACGGTCCACAGCAGCACCGCGCGCGTCGTCCCCAGGAACGGGACCACGCCGATCGAGACGGCCATGCCAAGCATGCCGGTGATGAGCAGCTTCCGGTCGCCGAACATGCGAGTGAGGATGCGGAACAGGCCGCCCTGCACCGACGCGGCGACGAGGCCGACGATGATGAAAAAGGTGCCCAGCTCCGCGGTCTTCCAGCCGAGCCGCGCGGCGGCCCATAACGGCAGCGCCACCGTATAGCCGGCGAATGCCAGCGGCGCGATGGCCCAGACGAGCATCAGCGAACGCAGCTCTGGATGCGCCAGCGCCTCGGCCATGTGGCGGAACGGCCAGACGTCGCGCGCGACGCGATGCTCCTGGCGCAGTGACTCGGGGAGGATGAAGTATGCGGACACGAAGTTGAGGAGCGACAGGGCGACCGCCACCAGTCCCGGTGCGGCGTGGCCGCCGAGACGTACGGCGAGCGTGCCGATCCCCGGTCCCGCCGTGAACCCGAGACCGAACGCCATCCCGATCAGGCCCATCCCCTTCGAGCGCTCCTCCCCGGTCGTGATGTCGGCGACATACGCTTGCGCGGCGGAGATGTTGCCGCCGGCAAATCCCGAAACCAGGCGGGCGAGCAGCAGGAGCCAATACGAGGGCGCGAAGGCGAGCAGCAGGTACCCGCCCGCGTTGAGCAGCATCGTCGTGAGCAGGATCGGCCGTCGGCCGATGCGATCCGACAACCGGCCCAGCAGGGCCGTGGAGAAGAATTGCATCAACGAGAAGGCGCTGATCAACGCGCCGTAGCCGATGCCGTGCGCGCCGAACCGCAGCGCATAGCTCGGAAGGATCGGCATGATGATGCCGAACCCCAGGAGGTCGATGAACACCGTGAGCCAGATGACGAGGAGTCGCGGTCGGGCGGTACTCATGGGCGGGATAATGTAGCGCTGCCACCCGTGGCGCGTTGCGAGGCAGGGCGTACGTTACGCAAGCCTCTTCGACTGGAGACCTGCATGGGCACCTGGCATCGCCTCGGCACGAAGGACGAGCTGCTCGCCCGCGCGCCGTTCGCCGTCAAACTGGACCGCCACGGCATCGCCATTTTTCATTACGACGGCCGCTTTCGCGCGATCTCCAGCACCTGCAATCACAAGGGCGGGCCGCTCTCCGAGGGACGGCTGCATGGCGAGTTCGTCATGTGTCCCTGGCACGCCTGGGAATACAGCGTGCTCACCGGCAAAGGACCGGAAGGCTACGGCGAAGACGCCGCGGCGGTGTTCGTGGTGGAAGAGCGCGCCGACGGGATCTACGTCGAGACGCCGCCCGCCACCGCACGCAAGGTGATGAAGCACGAGCCGCATCCGCTGCTCACGGCCGCGCCAAAGCCCGCCGGGGCTCCGCCGCGCGTCCTCGGCATCGCCACCACCGCGATGGACGACGCCAACCCGCGGTTCTCCACCTCCGACGCCCTGCTCGCCCACGCGATGCGGCACGCCAAGGACGGCTTGCACGCCGATACCCAGACGATCCAGCTGCGCGACCTGAAATTCCGCCACTGCGAGGGGAATTACTCCAAGGCCTCCCATGCCTGCATCTGGCCGTGCGCGATCACCGAGCGGGATCCGGACGACGAGCTCACCGCGGTGTATGCGGGCCTCGTGAACTGGGCCGACGTCGTGCTCATCTCGACGCCGATCCGCTGGGGTAATGCGTCCTCGCTCTACTACAAGATGGCCGAGCGGCTGAACTGCATCCAGAACCAGATCACCATCCACAACAAGGTGCTCATCAAGAACAAGGTCGCGGCGTTCATCATCACCGGAGGACAGGACAACATCCAGGGCGTGGCGGGGTCCATGTTCACGTTCTGGTCCGAGCTGGGATTCCTGTTCCCCGCCTATCCGTTCATCGCCCACTCCCGCGGCTGGGACGCCGAAGACATGGAGAACAACGTGCGGCAGGTGAAGATGAGCGAGGCACTCGCCGAAGCCTCGCGCGAGCTCGTGGCTCGGGCGGTGGACTTCTGGAAGATCCAGGACGAGCACAAGGCTGAGATGGACAAGCCGATGGAACGCGCCGGCCGCAAGGCGAATCCCGTCGCGATGCCCGAGGGGGTGACGCTATGAGCAAACGGATGGAGGTCGCGAAGGCGTACGAGCAGGCCCTGTTCGCGGGGAAGATGGACGAGGTGGCGGGCTATTTCACCGAGGACATCGTGTACTGGTGCGCCGGCGCGCCCCCGCTCGGCGGTGAGTGGCAGGGCCGCGACGCGGTCATCCGGTCGATGAACGACCGGGAGCAGGGGCTCGGGGCCGCCGACTGGGGATTCGAAGACGTGTGGCGCGTCTGGTACGAGGCGGATGACCGGGTCATCGTGGAAATCCGCGAGCGCAGCTGGCTGAAGAGCGATCCGGCCGACATCATGGACCAGCGGACGTGCGCGGTGCTCAGGTTCCGCGGCGCACAGATCTGTGAGATGAGAGATTACACCGACAGTCACACTTACGAGGAGTTCCTGAAGAGGCATCGGAAGCAACTGCCGAAATTTGCTAGTCGGTAGTTGGTCAGACAGTGGCTCAGTGGCTCAGGCGCATAGTGGTTTTGCAGTAACTGAGTGACTCAGGACTACAAACCGCTGTGCGGCTTCGCCTCTGAGCCACTGTCTATCCGACTGAGCGACTAGAAGCGGTCGAACTCCTTGTCGTTCCTGCGGGCCATCCAGTACAACGGAATCCCCAGGATCAACGTGAACCCCGAGTACATCCACGCCTCTCCGATCGATCGCATCTTCGCGAGGTATCCCCACCCCGACTGCCCTACAACGCCTCCCGCGTCTGCGAACAACGCGTCGAGGGAGATGATCGTCGCCCGCTG
>Ga0184629_10000936_pt1 | contig 12419 bp, 13 predicted proteins | sample PLM4_32_b1_FD_133158 | JGI IMG/M metagenome (GOLD analysis project Ga0184629, IMG submission 133158) | Groundwater sediment microbial communities from an aquifer in East River, Colorado, USA - PLM4_32_b1 | ecosystem: Environmental > Terrestrial > Soil > Riparian zone | place: USA: East River... | reverse complement strand
GCTGCTGTTTTCGGTCGCATGGCCGGGGCAGGGCATCTACACTAAGAATGCGCTGCAATCGGTCGCCGACCTGAAAGGGACCAAGTTCCGTACCTACAGCCCGCAGACCGCGCGGCTCGCTGAACTGCTCGGCGCGAGCCCGACGGTGATCCAGGTGCCGGAAGTGCCGCAGGCGTTCGCTACCGGCACCATAACCGCGATGATCACCTCGTCGGCCACCGGTACATCGACCAAGGCCTGGGAGTTCGTCAAGAACTACTATGTCACCAATGCGTTTCATCCGAAAAACGTTGTCGTCGTCAACGAGCGCGCGTTCCAGCGCCTGCCGGACAACCTCAGGAAGGCTGTGCTCGAAGCTGCCACGGACGCCGAGAAGCGCGGCTGGGAATTCGGCAAGCAGCGCGAGCAAAGCGCCAATAAGGAACTTGCCGCCAATGGCATGACCCTGCACGAACCCGATGCCGCAATGACGGCCGCCTACAGAAAAGTTGGCGAAATCATGCTCGCGGAATGGCAGAAGTCGGCCGGACCCGACGGCGCGGGGATCATCAAGGCGTATCGCGGGAAATGATGGCCTAACGTGTCGCCGCCGGAATCGATTCCGCCTGCGACGAGATCGGTTGCCCGCCGCACACTCGATTTCCTCTACACGGCGAGCGGCGCCCTTGCCGCTGTTTGCCTTGCCGCTATCTGCGCGCTGATGCTGGTGCAGGCGTTCGGGCGCGAGACGGGCATCCTCATCCGCGGCGCCGACGACATCGTAGCGTGGCTCACCGCGGCTTGCACGTTTTTCGCGCTTGGCCACACGTTCCGCGCGGGCGAGCTTGTGCGCATGGGGCTCGTGATCGACATGCTCGGGTCGGCCGCGCGCCGGCGGGCGGAACTCGCCGCGCTGGCAGTCACCGCGCTGTTCGTGGGCTACATGGCGTGGGCCGCGGTGTCGTTCGTCTACGACAGCTGGAAATTCGAGGAGGTCGCCCAGGGTCTGATCAAGATCCCAATCTGGATCCCGCAGCTATCCCTGGTGCTCGGCGTGCTGATTCTCCTCGCCGCCGTGCTGGATGAGCTGGTCGCCGTGCTGTGCCACCGGAAGCCCGCTTACCAGATTGCCGAGGAGGAACGCCGGGCACGCGGCGACTTTTCGGAGACGGTCTGACCATGACGACGCTTGCGGTGGCTTCGGTCCTGCTCGCGTTGCTGCTGGTGCTGCTGGTGTGCGGCGTGTGGATCGCAATCGCGCTGGCTGCTGTGGCCTGGGCGGGACTGCATTTCTTCACATCCAGCCCGCCGGAAGTCAATCTGTTCCAGTCGTTCTGGGGCTCGAGCGCGAACTGGACCATCGCCGCACTGCCGCTGTTCGTGTGGATGGGGGAGATCCTCTACCGCACCCGGCTCTCGGAGGAAATGTTCGAGGGGCTGGCGCCGTGGCTCACCTGGCTGCCCGGGCGGCTCATGCACGTCAACATCCTCGCCTGCGGCATCTTCGGCACCGTCTCCGGATCGTCGGCGGCGACCTGCGCGACCATCGCCAAGGTCGCTCTGCCGGAGTTGATCCGGCGCGGCTACGACGAGAAGACCTGCCTCGGCTCGCTGTGCGGGGCCGGCACGCTCGGCATCCTGCTGCCGCCGTCGATCATCATGGTGGTCTACGCGGTCGCGGCGGAGGTGTCAATCCTCAAGGTGTTCCTCGCGGGATTCCTGCCCGGTTTCCTGCTGATGGCGCTGTTTTCAGGCTACATCGTGGTCTGGGCGCTCGCCAACCCGGAGAAGACGCCGCGCGAGGAGATCCGGATGTCGTTGAAGGAAAAACTCTACCGCAGCCGGCTGCTGATCCCCTGCGTGGCGCTGATCGTCTTTATCATCTGGGTCATGGTGGCCGGCTGGGCGACGGCGACCGAGTCCGCGGCGTATGGCGTGCTGGGATCCCTCGCGATCGCGTGGTGGTCGGGCGGGCTCAACCGCGCGACCTTCTGGCAAAGCCTGATGGGCGCGACGCGGCTCTCGTGCATGATCATGTTCATACTCGCGGGCGCGAGTTTCCTGACGTCTTGCATGGCTTTTACCGGAATTCCGAAGGCGCTCGCCGAATGGGTCGCCGCGCTCGACCCGAACCCGTACGCATTGATCATGGTCCTCGCCGGCATCTACATCGTGCTCGGCACCGCGCTCGATGGCATTTCGATGATTGTGCTCACGACCTCGATCGTGATCCCGATGATTACCCGGGCCGGCTTCGACCTGGTGTGGTTCGGTATCTTCATCGTGTTGCTGGTCGAAATCGCCGAGCTGACGCCGCCGCTCGGTTTCAACCTGTTTGTGCTGCAGACCATGAGCGGGCGCGACAGCAATTACGTCGCGTATGCCTCGCTGCCATTCTTCGTCCTGATGGTGCTCGCGATCGCGCTGATCACCGTGTTTCCCGGCATCGCCACCTGGCTGCCCGAGGTGCTGATGTCGAGATCATGACGACCGGTCCGGGGAACTGCGGTAGAATCCTTCTTGTTCCAGACGTGAGGCGCTGGAACAAGTCCGCCGGTGCAAACGAACGGTGGCGGCGGCGTTCAACTGGCGGGATCGGGTGAGTAAGTCGTTCGGCTGCTGTTCCTGACTGAGGGAGGTGCGCAGTGGAAAAATATGTAGCCCAGATATTGTTCCTGGTCGGTCTGGCAGTATGGATTGGGTGGGTGATAGTCAGGCGCTATCTGAGCGTTGACGTAAATCGCGAGGAGAAAGTCGGCGAGCAGCCCAGCGATGCGCACCTGCGCTGGTATTTCAAGGAAATGCGACAGGACCTGTCGCTCCTCACCGTGACCAACTTCGCGATCCTGCTGGTCCTGGTGTTTGCGCTCGTGCTGAAACTCTAGGAGGACGGGACCGCTGGCGGGGCGGCGGTCTTACCCGCTGCTGTGCATTCCACTGCGGTCCACTGTGCGGATTACTTGCCGTCCATCTTGCCACCTCCAGTCGGATCGATGATTGCGATCCTTTCCATGACCGTGTTGTCGGGGTTGAACCTCACCGTCAGATAGCCCGGGGCCACGCCATATCTCTTGAAACGCCAGGACCACACGGTCCCGGCAGCGGTGAACGTCTGCTCCGAGGGCCGGCCCAGCAGGTGCCTGACATCGGCCTTGGTCATCGTTCCCGGCACGATCTTCATCAGCTGATCGTCGGTGAGAAGCTGGGTGACTTCCTTCACCTTGCGGTCGGGACCAGAGCGCACCAGGTAAGTCTCGAATCCCTGCGGTCCGGTGGCGTATTCCCACAGTTCGTCGCCGTTGCGGTCGAACCGTATGTCGGTCGGAGGGCCCGCCCTGGCGAGCATTTCCACTACGCTCGAACCCGGAGCGAAGGACGTGGGACTGACGCACCCTGCGAGCAGGGCGGCGGACAAGACTGCTCTGAGAATGGCGGAGTATCTCACTTGGCGCCTCCTTCAGTTGCCTCCGATCAGGCAGATTTCCAGCGCGCGGGATCCCGGAACGCCGGTTACTGATCGCGGCTGTCGCCCGACGGGTCAATCATTATGATCTTGTCGTTGACAGTGTCGTCGGGATTGAACCTCACGACCATGTATCCTGGCTGTACGCCGCCCCTGCGGATGCGCCAGGACCAATGCAGGCCCGTGGGAAGGGAATTCTCCTCCGAGGGCGTGCCGAGCAGGCTTCTCACCTCGGCCTTGGTCGTCTTTCCCAAGACAATCGTCCCGAATCGCTCTTCCGTCAGCAACTGGGTCACTTCCTTGACCTTCCCGTCGGCCCCGATACGCACGAGGTGGGTCTCGAAGCCTTCAGGGCCGGTGGCGAACTCCAAGAGCCGGTCCCCATTGCGGTCCACGCGGGTATCGGTGGGCTTTCCCATCCGATTGTGCACATCCGCTTCGGTCGACTGGCCGACTACGAGGAGACGGGGATTGGCGCAGCCGGCGAGCAGCCCGATGCAGAACAACGTGACGAGCGTCGTCGATAGTCTCATGAGCCATCTCCTTCCCTAGGGGTCACACGCCGTAAACAAATGCGGCGTGAGAATCATTCCCTGTTACGGTTTGAACGCGCGACCTGCCTTGGGATTGGCACCCCGGACACGATTCGAACGTGCGACCTATCCCCTGAGCCCGTAACACGATGAGGCCCGCGGTGCGCTGTCACGGTTTTGGCGGCATGAGCCGGGCGTGTCAGTGGGGCAGGGTTCGGGCTCGATCAGATTCTACAGCGGTGACGCCATGAGCCAAAACCGCGCCAGCCCGCAAGGGGTTGCGGCCAGAATCGTCACTAGCTTTGTCGCTCGGCTTGCCAATACCGGAAGTATTGGCTGCACCTCGCTTCGCGCTATTGCCAATTCTGGCTCGCAACGCACTCGCGTTTCATCGTGTTACGGGCTCCCGGAGGGGACTGCTCTATCCACTGAGCTACTGGGGCGCGAGGTTAACGGCGAGTCAGTTCTTGCTGTTTAGCAGTCACTCGGGACTGAATTCTGACACCCCGAAGGGGATGAAGCTGGGCACTGGTGCGAGGTTGTTTCGATGTCGTAAGGCGGGTAACGTTCAGCCACCGCCCTGAATCTCTAATTCCCGCTCATGGTTTCATTGTTTCCGGCACTGCAAGAAGGTCGAGATGGCCCACGTCGAGCGTCAGCAGTCCGGCGCGGACCTGCGCGTTGCGCTCTTCCGACCATTCGGTGAAAAGCGTGGAAGCCGCAGGCTGCGTCTCGCGTGCCACTGCGGCCGACTCCTCTATCATCTGCAGCAACATTTCGGTGTGTTCCGCGCCGATCCGCCAATCGCTGTGCGCGGTGCTCACCGTGTATCCTCGTGCGGCGAGGCTATCCGCAAGATAGTTCACAGCGAGACCTCCGAGCGCCGGCCCGAAGCCTTTGTCACCCGCTTGATGGCGCTGGAATGCATCGTGGATGCGCACGTCGGCCGGCAGTGGAGGATGCCACGCACGCCGCCCGTCAACCGTCAGTGTCGCAAGCAGCGGCCGGGCGTGGCGTGTCAGCAGGCCGCACAGCCGGTCCAGCCACGCTGCCGATGCAAGATCAAGGAAAGCGGACGTCGTAATGCCGTCGCAGGCGGCGAAATCGAGTTGTTCCGTGGAGCGCCCCAGATCGAGCCGTTGCGCACGCACGTGCCAATTGCCGGCTCCGGTCTCGACCGACAGGCCCTGATCGATGTTGCGGCAGCGCCATCCTTCGCGCCGTGACCAGCGCGCGATTGCTTCGGCTTGCGCCGCCAGCAGCAGCGAATCATTGTCGATCAGCAGCCAGTCCTGGTCACCGTCGATCAGAGGCGCCAGCGCCATGAAGTTCGCCCCGCTGCCGGCGGCGAGATCGATGATACGCCGGGGTGCGCGCCGTTCGTTGCCAAGCACCGCGCCGAAGCCGCGGACAAGAGCGCCGTTTCTGGCCGCCGCATCGAAGGGCTCGCGCCGTCGAAGCCAATTTGCGGAAAATCCGGTCACGCCGCGAGACGGTCCAGAGCCGCAGCCCATTGCGGTACTGCCGCGGGCCAATCGGGCAACGCCGTGGCGGCGAGCGCCGCTCCCGTGGCGAGACGGGAGCGCAGACGCTCGTCAACGAACACGCGCCGCAGCGCTTCCCGCAGCGCGGGGGCGTCTCCCGGCGGCACGAGTATCGATGCGGTCGCCGGAACGGTGCCCGGGATGGCCCCGGCGTTGGTGGCGATTACGGGCAAGCCGTGCGCGAGCGCTTCGGCACAGGCCATGCCGTAACCTTCGTGATAAGAGGGCAGCACGAAAAGATCGGCGTTCTGATAGGCTGCGGAGAGAAGCTCCGGCGACCGTTCTCCAGCCAGAACAGCTCTGTCGCCGAGTTGTCGTATCGCGATTGCGCGGCGCAGCGCCGCGGCGGCAGCGGGGTCTCGCTCGAGACTGCCTATGCACGTGAGCCGCCAGTTGTAATCGCGCAGTTCCGCCAGCGCTTCTATGAGCAGCAGATGTCCCTTGCGCGGCGTAACCGTTCCGACTGCAAGCAGCTGAAGCTGTCCTTGTGGCCTGCGCTCTCCGGTCAGCGCGGGCTTGTCGGTGCCGGGTATCGCAACTACGACGCGATGTGCGGCGGCGCCGGAGTCGATTACCGCCCGGGCCGTGGTTGCACTGGGACAGATTATGCCGCGCAGCAGTGGCCAAAGGCGCGCTTCGAGCACCGCATAGTGCCGAGCTTCGGCCGGGCTCAATCCGGTTTCCAGAGACAACGGATGATGGATCAAGCCTATCAGGCGCAGACGTTGCCCTTCAGACGCCAGGCAATCGGCGAATCCCGGCAGGGCCAGACCGTCGATTACGGCAGTGGTCCCCGCGGGCAAACCGGCCAATGTGCTCGCAGCCGAGGCACGGACAACGTCATTCGCGTCGGGATAGCGGCCCGCAAGCTCGATGACCGCCACGGCACGTCCCAGTGCGCGCAGTCCTTCCACCACCTTGCGGACGAGCAGATAACCACCGGTGAGTTGATTGATGGACCCTGGAACCAGGAAAGCAAGCGCCATTGCAAGACGCTCAACAACGCAACGAATCTTCGAAGCTCGCCCACGCCACCGGCGACTCGCGCAGCACGACACGCATTGAGACCAGCGCCTCTGCAGTACCGGGACCGAGTGCGCCGGCGGCAATGCGCGCTTTCATGCGGCGGGATATTTCCCCGGCCATGAACTCGGTGGTGGTGTTCCTGCCGCGCAGCTCAGGAAGTTCATCCAGATTCCTGAAGTTGAGCCCGCCCAGCACTTCGCGCAACACCTGCAGCGCCAGGCCGATGTCGCAGACCAGTCCGTTGCTATCCAGTTCAGCGCGGCGGAATTCCACCTCCACTGCGTAAGTCGCGCCATGAAGCTGCCGGGCCGGCCCGAAGACTTCGCCCGCAAGACTGTGGGCGATCATGATGTGGTCGGAAATCGCCAGGCTAAACATGGTGAGACTCCCCTGGCTCACGATAAGTGACGACGTGGCAAAGGGCGCCATCGGGCGCATGCGCCAGCCGGGCGAGCGTAGCGGGCAGCTCCTCGAACGAGCTTTCTCCAGTGAGCAGAACATCGAACAACGGGTCGGCGAGCAGATCGAGCGCGAGCGACAAGCGGCGGCGATGGTTCCAGCGCGCCCGTTGGGCACTTGCCACCGCGCCTACTTGAGAAGACCGCAGCGTCAGACGCCGGGCATGGAATCCCTCGCCCAACGGCGCCGGTACGATGCGATCGCCATACCAGCTCATCTCCAGCACGGTCGCCTCGAAGCCGGCGAGGCGGAGCGCGGTGGCGAGCCCATCGGGATTGCCGCTGGCGTGAATAGCAAGATCGACGTCGCCCGTCGCTCGTTCCGGTGTGGCATAGGCACAGCCCAGTCGCGCTGCGACGGCTGCGCGGCGGGGATCCGAATCGACCACCTCGACGCGCGCGCCCGGTATGCGCGCCGCCAACGCGGCGGCGAGACAACCGACGGCGCCGGCACCGACGACCGCGATTCGATCACCGGGGCGCGGCGTGGCGTCCCACAGGCCATTCACCGCGGTCTCCATGCTGGCGGCGAGGACGCCGCGCGCGTCCGAAACCGCGTCGGGCAACGGCGCGACCGCTTCCGCCGGTACTACGTAGCGGTCTTGATGCGGATGCAGACAGAACACGCGCCGTCCCTGCAGCTCCGCAGGGCCCGACTCCACGCGTCCGACCGAGGCGTAGCCGTACTTCACCGGACCAGGAAATTCGCCTTCCTGGAAAGGGCAGCGCATCGCCGTCCACTGGCTTGCCGGCACGAGACCCCGGAACACCAGGCTTTCCGTTCCGCGGCTGATCCCGCTGCGCAGGGCCCGCACCAGAACTTCACCGGGACCCGGCGAGCGCAGCGGCGCGGCGCGGATTTCGCCGCGTCCGGGCGCTACGGTCCAATACGCTCGTGCTTGCGTGCCCTCAGTCATGGAAGTTGCATTCGATCATGACGTCGTTCCCGAGAACGAAGCGCCGGGTATTCGGCCGTAGGCTGTCGCGCAGATCGGTGATCTCTGGCAGCAGGATGCCGGGTCGTCCCGAGCCAAGAATGAGCGGGACCACCGTGATCTGGAGACGGTCGAGTGCGCGTGCTGCGAGAAAGCGCGAAACGGTGATGCCGCCGCCCTCGATGAAGAGCGAGTGCAAGCCACGTCGCGCCAGGATGCGACGGATCTCATGCGGATTCATTCCCCATTCGCCGCGGGGCACTGGCACCACCTCCGCCTGACCCATTGTCTCGCCGGCTCGTGCGCGGTCGGCGGCGGCAAGCACCAGCGTAGCTGCCGCTCCATCGCGGAACATGCGCTGGCTTCCATCCAGGCGGCGTTCCGGATCGATGACCACGCGCACGGGATGGGCGCCGGTACAACGCCGTACGGTGAGCTGCGGATCGTCGTGCAGGACCGTGTTGACGCCTACCACCACCGCGTCGCACATGGCGCGCATACGATGCGTATGCAGAAGATCCTCCGCGCCGCTCAACCAGCGGGATAACCCGTTCTTGGTGGCGATGCGGCCGTCCAGGCTTTGCGCCAGATGGCCAACCGCGAACGAGCCGTTCCGGCGCGGGGCGCGAAGCGGCCCGTAAAGAGCATGGAGCAGCGAGTCGGAGGCGGGCGGAGGAGCGTCGGGGTGCGCGGCGAGCAGCGCCCGCCATTCCGCATTGTCTTCCGGGGCCGGTTCGGGGACCAGCGCTGCGTCGCTATTCTCGATCATACGGTTACCAGGCTCTTGTCCTCACGCGATGACCTCAACGCGAAGCGGCGGTCGCGAATTCGTCGAAAACGAGATCCGGAGCGCTCAGATTGTGGCGTGACGGTTTGATGCGCCCGAAGCGGGCGGAGGGCGCGTTCATTCTTCTGAATTCGAGTATCGGGGTGGCGGCTTCTTCACCGGGCCATGCGGCGACCGCTACGTCCGCCTGGGCTGGCGTCACGAACATTGAACGCAGCGCGGCGAAGGGCCCGTCCACGGCAACCGGCGGGTCGAGGTCCAGGGCCAATCTCGTGCTCACGGGCGTGGCATCGGTGACCGTCACGACGCCGCTGGTGCCGTTGCGGAAGGAGAGGCGAAACGTCATCGTTGCAGGTTCGAAGGTAATGCTGCGGATAGCGACGTAGGGACGCATCTCTTCTTCAATCGGTCCAAACAGGAACGAGCTGCCGTAGGCGGTATCCCTGAGCGCTCTCGGCGGCAGGGGTTTCACGCGCCAATAACCATCGCCTGGATAGACCACCAGAATTTCGATGTCCCCGCGCGGACCGCGCATTATCAATTGGACCAGATGAAGGCCGCGCTCGTTCCTCTTGCCAACGTGGAAGTCCACCACATCGGGCCGCCAGAAAGTGGCGAACCTGTGTCCCACCAGGCGTATCCGCGCGTCCTGGTAGAGAATCACCTTGCGCGGCTCGAATTGAAAGCGCGGATCTCGCGACATGTCACAAGCGGTGAAGTCGGGCGCGGTGCTGTCCTTGCGTATTGCGGTGATATAAGGCGGATGCTCCGCGCTGATACGGAACGAGGTGACGCCGGCTGCCTGGAGTTTTACATAAACGTTGTCTTCCTCCGCGCACCGCGTCGCATAACTCGCGTTCAGGAAGTCGACCGCGACCGGTTCCGCAACACAGTGTCCCCCGGCCAGGAACAATAAGGATATCAGTGCTGCACGGTTCATTCGGCCGCCTGTAGTGACGCTGCCGCGTAAGGGCCGAATAAACTCACGGGGGCCGGCCATGCAGGGAGCCCCGATTCTTCGGGGATGCGGCAGATACCGCACGTCGCCAATACGCGGCCGACCAGCGGATGCGCCGTAACCATGGCGACCGGTATGGATCCGGTGAGCCCGGCAAAAATCGGTACCCAGTACCAGATAACGCCCGGCGCCGCCTTCCAGAACCACGCCATGAGCAATATTCCAAACAGCGTCTGCGGCCACAGCTTACGGATGGCCATCGGCAAGGTCACGCCTCCCGCATCGCGTTGCTGCGAGGTCCAGCCGACGCGCCGGCCAAACGGCAAACCCAGCATGAAGAGTGTCACCGCGACGGCAGAAATCGGCGCGATCAGCACGGAGAAGACGAATTCCAGGAACACGCCGGCTACGATCCGCGCCGTGCCTCCGTAGGCGCGCCGCAAGGGGCCCCGTGCCATCACATCGGCCAGCGTCGCGAGCTTGGGTGCAAGACTCATGGCGAGCATGACGCCGAAAAGGATGACGCCGAGATCAATGCGAAAGGGCAGTTGGCGGATCAGCCCGAGCAGCAAAAACGCCAGCCAGGCCGGCGAGCTGAGATACATGGCAATGGCAAGTCCGAGCTGACAGCGGCTGACCGGCAGCAGCCGGGGCAGCGTGAGGAAATGGAAGTACTGCATGTTGCCCTGGCACCAGCGCAGGTCGCGCCGGATGAATTCGAGCAAGGTCGGCGGATTCTCTTCCCAGCTGCCTTCTTCGTCGGGCAGCACGCGCACCTCATAACCCGCCCGCCGCATCAGCACCGCTTCAAGTTGGTCGTGGCTCAGCACGTGGCCGCCCAGCGGCGGCCTGCCCGGCAGCACGGGCAGCTCGCAATGCTCGATAAAAGGCGCCAGACGAAGTATGGCGTTGTGGCCCCAATACGGTCCGCAGTCGCCCTGCCAGCTCGCCGCGCCCAGCGTATGGGAGCGCATACCGAGCCGCATGCCGAACTGGAAGATGCGTGCGAAAGGACTGGCACTCGGCAGGCCAGTGACCAGCGTTTGCAGTATGCCGAGTCGAGGATGCACTTGCATGATGCGAACGAGGCGCAGCATCGCCTGCGGCGTCATGACGCTATCGGCATCGAGAACTATGGCGAATTGATGGAGCCGCCCCCAGCGCTTGCAGAAATCGCGGATGTTGCCCGCCTTGTAGCCGATACTCTGTTCGCGGCGGCGGTAGGTAACGTCGAGTGCCGACCCGAATCGGTCTGTTATCGCGGCGGATACCGCTTCCTCCGCCGCGGCGATTTCCGGTTGATTGCTGTCGCTCAGGATATAAAGATGAAACCAGCGGGCCTCGCGGGTAGCGATCAGCCCTTCGAGCATCCATGTGAGGTTGCGCGACAGGCGCGCGGTATCCTCGTTGCGTATGCAAATCAGCAGCGCCGTGGAGCTCCCGATCTTGCCGTCGCCTTCAACATTGCGCATGTGCGGCGCTACCCCTCCCGCCGGGTCGCGGGCGAAAGTCATGAGCGAGAAGCCGATCACCGCGTTCCAGAAACCAATCGTCGTCCACGGCAGGTTCAATGCGAACAACAGCAGCATCGCGACGCCGATCGGATCGGGGTCTGCGGCGAATAGCGTCGCCGCCATCAGCACCAGCAGCGCAATTGAACTTGCCACGACGACGGTGGCGAAGGCTATCCGCCGCCGCCGCAATGCAATGCCGGCGCTTCCTCGCCTGAGGCCGGCTTCAAGCGATCCTTCCATAGGAGCTACGTCATTCTCTGAAGCAAGCCGTCGCGGCGGATGAACGTGTGATAGATCACGCCAGCCAGGTGTCCGCAGATAAGCAATATGATGGTGACTGCACCACTCCAGTGCACCAGGGAGAGGATTTTGGCGATTTCTTCGTTCTTGCCCAGCGGGATCGGCAACGGCAGCACGCCGAACACCGACAATGGGAAACCCCACGCGTTCGTCGCGAGAAAGCCGATGATGGGCATCAGCACCAGCAACGCATACAGCGCCCAGTGGTTGACGTGCGCCGCGAGACGGATAGCAGCTGGGGTGTCGGCCGGCAGCGGCGGCGGCGGATTGAGGTAGCGGTTCAACAGGCGGATGAGCACGATCACGAATACGATCACACCCAGACTTTCGTGAACGTTGTAGAGACGCAGCTTGAACGCCTCATCGGCCGGCTCGAAGTAGCGTATCCAGATCCCGACGGGAATTATCACGGCGAGCAGTGCGGCCGTGAGCCAGTGCAGCCAGCGGGAGACTGCGGGATAGCGCAGTGCGGGCGTCATGACGGATCTCCGGGTTTGGGCAACGGCGAGCGACCAGCCGGGTGACACACAGTCAGTGTATCTTACCGGTCAGCATACCTGGCTCGGGGTATAGAACCTCCTGGTATCAGCAACACTCCCGGCAGCGTTGGTATTCCGCCAACAAGCAACCCGATTTGCGAGCCGGTTCCTTGATGACTTACGGTCTTGCGTCCGTTTCGGGTTCCAGGAAGGAAAATGCCGCGACTTTGCGGCATTGTTTGTGGCACCCCGGACACGAATCGAACGTGCGACCTGTCCCCGGAGCCCGTAACACGATGAGGCCCGCGGTGCGCTGTCACGGTTTTGGCGAGCGAGGCCTCACAGCAAAATGATATCCCCTCGCCCCCGGTGTCGGGGGAGAGGGTATGGTGAGGGGGAGCCAAAACCGCGCCAGCCCAAGGGGGTTGCGGCCAGAATCGGCG
>Ga0184629_10000935_pt1 | contig 12436 bp, 12 predicted proteins | sample PLM4_32_b1_FD_133158 | JGI IMG/M metagenome (GOLD analysis project Ga0184629, IMG submission 133158) | Groundwater sediment microbial communities from an aquifer in East River, Colorado, USA - PLM4_32_b1 | ecosystem: Environmental > Terrestrial > Soil > Riparian zone | place: USA: East River... | reverse complement strand
TACGACACCATCGTTTCGGGCAGCGGCTTCTTTCAGCACGGCCATACCTACCTGGGCCACGCCGCGGCCTGCGCCGGCGCGCTCGCGGTGCAGCGTCGCCTGCACGATGACGGGTTGCTGGCGGGCGTCAATCCACTCGGATCGCTCCTGGAGAAGAAGTTGCGTGCCGCTTTTGGCAATCATCCCCACGTTGGCGACATCCGCGGACGGGGGCTGTTCTGGGGCGTGGAACTGGTGTCCGATCGCGCGAGCAAGGCGCCCTTCGACCCGAAACTGCGCGTGCACGCCCGGGTGAAAAAGGAGGCGCTCAAGGCCGGCCTGATGTGCTACCCGATGGGCGGCACGCTCGACGGCGTGCAGGGCGACCACGTGCTCCTCGCGCCGCCGTTCATCCTCGAGGAAGCGCAGCTCGACGAACTGGTGTCCAAGCTCGGCACCGCGCTCGAGGCAGTGCTGAAGTCTGCGGTTGCCGCGTAGCGGCCGCTTCCGCTAAGCTACGCCGACGTTTTCTCTGGGAGGAGATAGTCATGCGCAAATTCACCACGCTCGCGGCAGGCCTGCTCGTCGCAGGATCCCTTGCACCCGCAGCGCAGGCACAGCAAAAGTACATCACGATCGGTACCGGCGGCGTCACCGGCGTGTACTACGCCGCGGGCGGCGCGATCTGCCGCCTGGTCAACAAGGACCGCAAGACGCACGGCATCCGCTGCTCCGTGGAATCGACCGGCGGGTCGGTGTTCAACATCAACACCATCAAGGCGGGTGAGCTGGACATGGGGGTCGCCCAGTCCGACGTGCATTTCAATGCCGCCAAGGGAGTCGGCAATTTCCAGAAAGACGGCCCTTATGCCGACTTGCGTGCAGTGATGTCCCTGCATCCGGAGCCGTTCACGGTGCTGGCGCGCAAGGAGGCGAATGCCAAGAGCTTTGCCGACTTCAAGGGCAAGCGCTTCAATATCGGCAACCCTGGCTCCGGTACGCAATCCTCGATGCTGGAGTTGCTGGGGGCGATGGGCTGGAAACCGCAAGACTTCTCGCTCGCATCGGAACTCAAGGCCGACGAGCACGGCCCAGCGCTATGCGACGGCAAGATCGATGGCTTCTTCTACGCGGTCGGCCACCCGTCGGCCAACATCCAGGACCCGACCACCACCTGCGGTGCGAAGTTGGTGCCGCTGACCGGTCCCGCGGTAGACAAGTTGGTGAAGGAAAAGTCCTACTACGCGAAGGCGACCATCCCTGCGGGCCTGTACCCGAACAATCCGCAGGCCACAGAGACTTACGGGGTACTGGCGACGCTGGTGTCTTCGTCGAAAGTGCCGGCGGACACGGTGTATGCGACGGTCAAGGCGGTGTTCGACAATCTAGACGAATTCAAGAAGCTGCACCCGGCATTGGCGATACTCAACCCGCAAAGCATGATCAAAGACGGGCTGTCGGCGCCGCTGCACGACGGGGCGGCAAAGTACTACCGGGAAAAAGGCTGGCTGAAGTAGGCCCTCAGAGTCGGCTACAGCAGGAGGGGCGAAACGCGAGTTTCGCCCCTTTTTGTTTACGGAGGGATTCATGACTGCCCGCACGCGGGTAAAGCCTTTGCCTGATCTGCAGCAACTGGTCGCCGAATCGGATACCGGCGGCCGTAGGGTGAGCGGACTCGTCGGCAGGCTTGTTTTCGCAATCGCGGTGGGCTGGTCGCTGTTTCAGCTTTGGTACGCCTCGCCGCTGCCGTTCGAGTTCGGCTGGGGCGTGCTGAATGACACCGAGGCGAGATCGCTGCACCTCGGCATCGCGTTGCTCCTCGCGTTTCTGTGCTTTCCGGGGTTTCGCACCGGTTCACGCAGCGCAGTGCCGTGGTACGACTGGTTGCTGGCAGTCATTGGCGCGTTCGCGGGTGCCTACTTCATCCTCTTCTACGCCGATCTAGCCGCGCGCCCCGGCAAGCCGGTGCTCATGGACATCGTCACAGGGACGATCGGCCTCGTCTTGCTGCTCGAGGCGACGCGGCGCGCCGTCGGACTGCCGATGACGATCCTCGCGCTACTGTTCCTGGCATACATCCTCCTGGGAAAGTACCTGCCCGACGTGCTGGCGCACAAGGGCGCCTCCTGGCAACGCATGCTTTCGCACCAGTGGCTCACCACCGAGGGAGTGTTCGGTGTGGCGCTCGGCGTGTCCTCGGGCTTCATCTTCATCTATGTGCTGTTCGGCGCGATGCTCGACCGCGCAGGCGCCGGCAACTACATGATGCAGGTGTCTTTCGCCATGCTCGGCCACCTGCGAGGCGGGCCAGCGAAAGTCTCGGTGGTGTCGTCGGGGCTGAACGGGCTGATTTCCGGTTCATCAGTGTCGAACGTGGTGTCGGGCGGCATTTTCACCATACCGCTTATGAAGAAGGCGGGCTACGGCGGCGTGAAGGCCGGCGCCATCGAGACGATGAGTTCGGTCGACGGCCAGATCATGCCGCCGGTCATGGGTGCCGCGGCATTCCTGATGGTCGAGTATGTAGGCATTCCGTACCCGGAGATCTGCAAGCACGCTTTCCTGCCTGCGGTCCTGTCCTATATCTCGCTCTTCTACATCGTGCATCTTGAGGCGGTGAAGATGGGCATGAAACCGCTGGTTCAGCGACGGGATCGCTCGTTGCGAGAGAAGGTGACCGCATGGGGACTCGGCATCTCGGGAACCATCGTCGTGAGCTGCGGCATCTATTTTGTCGCCGAAGCCGTGAAGAACCTTGCGGGCAGCGCAGCGCCGTGGATCCTTTCGATCCTGCTTGGAGCGCTCTACGTATGGACCGTGTACGTGGCTGCCAAGTGTCCCGACTTGCCTCCCGACATAGACGTCGACAACCCGGTACAGCCGCAGACGTGGCCGACTGTAAAGGCTGGGTTGCACTTCCTTATTCCGATCGGCACGTTGATCTGGTGCCTGATGATCGAAGAACTGTCGCCTGCGCTGGCCGCTTTCTGGGCGACAGCGGTGTTGATCGTGCTGATGGCTACGCATCGCCCGCTGACGGTGTACTTCCGCAAGAAGAGAGGGGTTGGCAGAGAGCTGAAGCGGGGGCTCATGGAGGTGATTCACGGCCTGAACGACGGTGCACGCAGCATGATCGGCATCGCGATCGCGACCGGCACTGCAGGCATCATTGTCGGCGGCATCACGCTCACCGGCCTGGGCTTCCGCATGACCGACTTCATCGAGTTCGTGTCGTTCGGCAATGTGCTGGTGATGCTGCTGTTCACCGCCTTCATCTGCCTGGTACTCGGCCTCGGCGTGCCGACCACGGCGAACTACATCCTGGTGGCGACCTTGATGGCGCCGGTGATCGTCGAGTTGGGCGCGCAGTCAGGCCTCATCATCCCGCTCATCGCGGTGCACCTGTTCGTCTTCTACTACGGGATCATGGGCGATATCACGCCGCCAGTCGGCTTGGCGACATTTGCCGCGGCGGCGATCTCGGGCGAAGACCCAATCCAGACGGGCATCCAGGGTTCGTTGTATGCGTTGCGCACCGTGGTGCTGCCTTTCGTCTGGATCTTCAACCCGCAGCTGCTGCTGATCGACGTGAACGGCTGGTTCGAGCTCGTGCTGGTGGTGCTGGCTAGCCTTGCCGCCTCCTTGCTGTTCGCGGCTGCCACGATGGGTTGGTTCCGCACCAAGTGCACCTGGTGGGAGATTGCTTTTCTTCTCGTTGCGACGTTCATGCTGTTCCGGCCGAACTTCTTCATGGACATGCTTTACTCGCCTTATGAGGACAAGCCCGCCAGGGAAGTATTTGCGATCGCCAAGTCGGTGGCGGAAGGGGATCGCGTCGTGATGGTGATCGACGGCACCAACGTTGAGGGCGAAGATGTGCGGAAGACTGTGGCGGTTCAGCTCGGCAAACCGGGCGAGGGGCGGCAGCGCCTTGTCGAGGCCGGTCTGACCATGCAGGCGCTGGGAGATGAGATGCGAATTGCCATCGTCAAGTTCGGCAGCCGCGCCAAGAAAGCCGGTATTGAGCAGGGCTGGAAGGTGAGCGCGATCAAGGTGCCGACCGATCGACCTTCGGAGCACTGGGTCTATGTCCCGGCGCTCGCGCTCGCCGCGTTCGTCTGGTTCCTGCAGCGGGCGCGCCTGCGCCCGCGTCGTACGCGGGCCGCTTAGGCGCGCCGTAGCGAAACGTAGGCGAGCACAGCCGCACCCATCGACACTGCGCCAGCGCTAGCGAAAACCGCGTCGGAGTTCGCGCGCTCGAGGAGCAGGCCGCCCGCGGCCAGCCCCAGGCCCACGCCAGTGAGCAGGCATGATGTCGACCACGTGAACGCCTCCGTCGCGAAGTGCGGCGGGGCGATCTTTGCGACCAGCATCGATTGGATGATGAGTGCAGGCGCCATGACCACGCCTGCCGCGACGCCTAGCACGACGAACACGATCGCATTGCCAATCAGGCTGAGCGCCGCAATGCCAAGCCCCATCAATAAAAGCATCAGCGCGAACTGTTGCGGGAGTTTCAGCCGCCAGCTGCGACTGCCGTAGGCAAGACCTCCCACTGCGCTGCCGACGCTCATCAACCCGAGGATCAGGCCTGCGAGCGCTGGCAACGCCTTTTCCGCGGCGAATGCAGTGACACCGATCTCCAGGAGGCCGAAGGCACCGGAGTAGGCGAGGATCACCGCGAGCAGTGGGACGAATCCGCGCACGGAAAGTGGCCCAATGAGGCTCGAGGAGGTGCGCCTTTCGATGCGCCAGTGCGCCAGGACGGGCGAGCGAAGGAAAAGGAGCGTGCCAGCAAGGCCGCTCGCAGCGGCGAACAGTACCGCCGCGCTGGCCGACAGGTAAGCGACAAAGAGCGCTACCAACATCGGGCCCACGATGAAGATGATCTCGATCAACACCGATTCGAGGGAATAGGCGGTTGCGAGTTGGGCCTCGTCGAACAGCCGCTGACGCAGGAACGTGCGAAGTGACACCGTGATCGGAGGAAAGCTGGCTCCGGCAAGGCCAGCGAGAACGAAAGCGGTCCACGACGGCGCGCCGAAGCGAAGCGCCACAACCAATGTCACCAACGTAGTCGGAAAGAGGAACGCACAGATGAAGAGCGTGCGTGCCGGGCCATTGCGGTCGATGATACGGCCGAGCACTGGCGCCATGGCGGCGAGTCCCGCGAGATAGCAAGCGGCGACGGCGCCTGCTCGCCCGAAGGAGCCGCTGGCGGCCTGGGTGGCAAGTAGGATTGCCAGGCCAAGGATCCCAATAGGGAGCCGACCGATCAACGAGGCGACGATCGTGCGCCTCAATTCGGGCCGTTCCAGTAGCGTGGCGTAGCGGGCGAGGGAGATCACGGCGGACCGCGCAAAAAGGGCGGCGATTGTCTCACGGGAATTTGTGATGCTGCGCTGCAGCAATACTGTAAGTTACTCTTGTTCCACGTGGAACATCGTCTCGACCTCGGCTCGCGCTAGTTTCACGTGGAACATTCACGTATCATGCCGCCTCTTCTGAAACGCCCCGGATGCTGTTTCCAACCGAGTTCGACGTCATCGTGGTGGGTGGTGGCCATGCAGGCACCGAAGCCGCGCTCGCGGCTGCCCGCATGGGGAGCAGGACCCTGCTTTTGACGCACAGCATCGAGACCTTGGGCCAGATGTCGTGCAATCCCTCCATCGGCGGAATCGGCAAAGGGCACCTGGTCAAGGAAATCGACGCGTTGGGCGGCGCTATGGCGCTGGCGACCGACGAAGCTGGAATTCAGTTTCGTACGCTGAATTCGTCTAAGGGACCTGCGGTCAGGGCCACGCGGGCGCAGGCTGACCGGGTTCTTTACCGTGCCGCAATCCGCCGCCGGCTCGAGCGACAGCCAAATCTCGCGCTGTTCCAGCAAGCGGTGGACGACATCCTCCTGGATGGTGACCGAGCGGTTGGTGTCCTCACACAGCTGGGAATCCGATTCCACGGCCGAACGGTCGTCCTCACCGCAGGGACCTTCTTGTCCGGGCTGGTTCATGTTGGCCTGAAGAGCTACCAAGCCGGGCGGGCCGGGGATCCGGCGTCGGTCACTTTGGCAGCGCGATTGCGCGAGATGAAGCTGCCCGTCGGCCGGTTAAAAACAGGGACGCCGCCGAGGATTGACGGCCGGACCGTCGATTTTTCGGTCATGCAGGAGCAGCCCGGCGACTCGCCGGAGCCGGTGTTTTCCTTTCTGGGCCACCGCGGTATGCATCCGCGCCAGCTACCCTGCTGGATTACGCACACGAATGAGCGCACGCACCAAGTAATCCGCGGAGGACTCGATCGTTCTCCAATGTACACGGGGGTCATTCAGGGGGTTGGGCCGCGATACTGTCCTTCAATCGAGGACAAAATTCATCGCTTTGCCGACAAGGCGAGCCACCAGATCTTCCTGGAGCCCGAGGGGCTGGAGACAGACGAGATCTATCCGAACGGGATTTCCACGAGCCTGCCCTTCGATGTTCAGCTCGATCTCGTGCACTCGATTCGGGGCCTCGAGAACGCCCACGTCCTGCGCCCCGGGTACGCGATCGAGTACGACTACTTCGATCCGCGCAACCTGAAGTCCTCGCTCGAAACGAAGACGATCGCGGGGCTCTTCTTCGCCGGCCAGATCAACGGCACCACCGGATATGAGGAGGCTGCCGCGCAGGGCCTGCTTGCTGGAATCAATGCGGCCCTCCAGGTGCGAGGCGACGCACCCTGGTGTCCGCGTCGCGATGAAGCGTACCTCGGGGTGCTGGTCGACGACTTGATCACCCGTGGCGTATCGGAGCCTTACCGGATGTTCACGAGCCGTGCGGAGTACCGGCTAATGCTCCGTGAGGACAACGCCGACCTTCGTCTGACGGAGAGTGGGCGGGCAATGGGTGCCGTCAATGACGAGCGCTGGAACGCCTTTGCCCGCAAGCGCGACTTGATCACGCGGGAGCAGGAAAGGCTGGATCATTTGTGGGTCAGGCCGAAAGTGTTATCGGAGGAGGATGCGATTCGAGTGTTGGGGAAGCCGATAGAAAGAGAGTATTCGCTCACTTCCCTTCTTCGTCGCCCTGATGTTAGTTATCGCTCACTTATGACGCTACCCAATGCGGAAGGTGGGGTCATCGACGAGTTGGTGGCTGAGCAAGTTGAGATTCAGGCGAAGTACCAGGGGTACATCGAACGGCAGAAGGACGAAGTCGCGAGGCGAGGCCAGCATGAGGAGATGAAGGTGCCGGCAGGCCTCGATTTCCGTTCGGTGCGAGGGTTGTCCAAGGAGGCGCAACAGAAACTCGAACTGCAGCGGCCTCAAACCGTCGGACAAGCCTCTCGCATCTCGGGAGTTACGCCAGCCGAGATTTCCCTGCTGCTGGTCCATCTCAAGAGAGGCGTGCAGCCGCAAAAGAAGCGCGCATGACACCGCGACAGGTCGCGCTGCGCCAAGGGCTCGGCGAACTGGGACTGGACTTGCCGGCGGATGCTCAACACAAGCTGCTCGCCTATCTGGAACTGCTCGCAAAGTGGAACAAGACCTACAACCTCACCGCGATCCGTGACCTCGACAAGATGATCGGTCTGCACCTGCTCGATTCCCTTGCCGTGCTGCGCCATCTGCCGGCGGGAGACCTCGCCGACGTCGGCGCGGGCGGCGGGCTTCCCGGGATCCCGCTCGCCATCGCCGAACCTGCGCGGCGCGTCACGCTAAACGACGCTAACCACAAAAAAGCCGCATTCCTGCAGCAAGCGGTCATCGAGTTGCGGCTGGCAAACGCCGACGTGCACGTCGGACGTGCGCAGGCCTGGCGTCCGGAGAGCAGATTCGCGTGCGTCATCACGCGCGGTTTCGCCGAGCTCGCGGATTTCATCGCGGCTTGCAGCCACCTGATCGCGCCAGGCGGGGTGCTCGCGGCGATGAAAGGTGTGTTCCCTGCCGCCGAACTGGAGCGCGTGCCCGCCGGCGTGGACTGCCGTGACGTGCGGCGGCTGAATGTGCCGTTGGTCGACGCGGAACGGCATCTCGTGCTGTGCCGTTGCCGGGGTTGAGTCATGGCGCGCGTCATCGCGGTGGTGAACCAGAAGGGGGGCGTAGGCAAGACGACGACCAGCGTCAATCTTGCTGCAGCTCTGGCGCGGACCGGGCAGCGCGTCCTGTTGATTGACCTGGACCCGCAGGGCAACGCCACCATGGGCAGTGGCGTGGACAAACGTATCGCCGCGCGCACCGTGTATCACGTGCTGCTAGGGCTGGGCGAGATTGCCAATATCCGTACGCGCGCCGAGCGCGCCGGCTTCGATCTGGTGCCGGCAAACCGCGAACTTGCCGGCGCCGAGATCGAGCTTGTGGAGCTGCAGAATCGCGAGGGGCGGCTCAAGTCGGCGCTGACCTCGGTCGAGGGCGAATACGATTTCGTGTTCATCGACTGTCCGCCTTCCCTGTCGCTGCTCACGCTCAACGGCCTGGTGGCCGCGCAATCGGTGCTGATCCCGATGCAATGCGAGTACTACGCGCTGGAAGGCCTGACCGATCTCATCGGCACGATCAAGCGCGTGCGCGCAAACCTCAATCCGACACTGGAGATCGCTGGGCTGCTGCGCACCATGTTCGATACGCGCAACACACTGGCGCAGCAGGTCTCCGACCAGCTCGAAGCGCATTTTGGCGAAAAGGTCTACCGCAGCATCGTGCCGCGCAACGTGCGCCTGGCGGAGGCGCCGAGCTTCGGCGTACCCGCGGTACTGTGGGACCCGGAGTCCAAAGGTGCCCAGGCCTACCTCGCGCTGGCCGAGGAAGTAATGCAGCGCGAAAGCATCGGACTGTCGGCGGCAGCGTGAATTCACCCGGACGGGAACCATGAGCAAGCCAAAGGGACTGGGACGCGGACTGGACGCACTGCTCGGCGGTAGCGGCGAAGCACCACGCGATTCGCTGACCACGTTGCCCGTGGGCCGTATCCGGCCCGGCAAGTACCAGCCGAGGACCCGCATGGGCCAGGAAGCGCTGGCGGAACTCGCCGCGTCGATCAAAACACAAGGGCTGATGCAACCGGTTCTGGTGCGCCCGGTGGACAGGGATCGCTACGAACTGATCGCTGGCGAGCGGCGCTGGCGCGCCGCGCAAATGGCCGGCCTGCAGGAGATCCCGGCGTTGGTGCGGGACGTGGCCGACGAATCGGCGCTGGCGATGTCGCTGATCGAGAACATCCAGCGCGAGAACCTCAATCCCATGGAGGAGGCCGGCGGCATCCAGCGGCTGGTCGACGAATTCCGCATGACTCACGAGCAGGCGGCGGATGCTGTCGGACGCTCGCGCAGCGCCACCACCAACCTGCTGCGCCTGCTGCGGCTGACGAAGCCGGTGCAGGCGATGGTGATGGAGGGTGTGCTGGAAATGGGCCATGCGCGGGCGGTGCTGGCGCTGGAGGGTGCACGCCAGATCGAGGCGGCGAACCGGGTGGCGGCCCGAGGGTTGTCTGTTCGCGAGACTGAGGCGCTGGTGGCCAAGATGCTCCGCGGGCAGGGCGCAAGCCGCGCGGCGAAGATTGATCGCGACTTGGGCAGGCTGGAGGAGGAAGTGTCTGGGCGGCTCGGCACCACAGTGGAGATCCGCGCCGGACGCAAAGGCCAAGGCAAGATCATCGTGTACTACTCGAGCCTCGATCACCTCGATCAGATTCTCAAAAAGCTGCGTTGAGGGTGAAATGGGCAGTATGTTGCAGCGCAATGCGTTGACCGTTCTTGGTGCAACCCGTTAAAATCGCGCGGCTTTGCAGGACGCCAAGAACATGAACGCCAGTCTGGGCGCCTTGTGCAAGCCGATCCGCACCGTTTTGCGGTGGCAACTCATCGCTACCGCTGCCTTGACGCTCGCCGGGGGGATTCTCGCTGGAGTCGACGGCGCGCTGTCCGCGGTCTTGGGTGGCGCGGTCAGTGTCTGTGCCGGCTGGGTATCCGCGGTAGTGGCATCGAAGGGCAAGGCGCAGTCCGCAGGGGACGTCCTGATCGGCGCGCTGATAGCCGAGGGTGTGAAGATCGGCCTCATCGTGATCCTGCTGTGGCTGGTGCTGGCCACGTACGACAGCGTCGTCGCGCCCGTGTTTTTCGGGTCGTTCATCGTGACGTTCCTGATTTTTAGCATGGCGCTTTTTTTTCGCGAGTACGAGTAGATGGCTGCCGGCAAAGAATTCAACGCCACGGATTACATCCAGCACCACCTGACCTTCCTCACGAAGCCGGTGGGGGAAGGCGGCTTCTGGGCGCTCAACGTCGATTCCGTGGCCACCGCCGTGGTGCTCGGCATCCTCGGCCTCGGCGTGTTGTGGTGGATCGTGCGCGGCGCGACCGCGGGCGTGCCCAACCGCCGCCAAGCCTTCGTGGAAATCGCGTTCGAATTTGTCGACGAGCAGGTGAAAGGCGTCTTCCACCACGGCGACCGCAATCGCTTCGTGGCACCCGCTGCGCTCACGGTGTTCGTCTGGGTTCTGCTGATGAATGCCATGGACTTCCTGCCAGTGGACGTGATGGCATGGGTGCTCGAGAACGTCTTTCACGTGCACGCGTTCCGCCTGGTGCCCACGGCGGACGTCAACACCACCTTCGCGCTCGCGCTTGCCGTCTGGCTGCTAATGATCTGGTTCTCGATCGCCGCCAAAGGCCTGGGCGGCTGGATCCACGAGCTGTTCTGCGCGCCGTTTGGCTCCAACCCGCTGCTGTGGCCCGCGAACCTGCTGTTCAACCTCATCGAGTACGTGTCCAAGCCGCTGTCGCACGCGCTGCGGCTGTTCGGCAACATGTACGCAGGCGAGATCATCTTCCTGCTCCTGTGGCTGCTGGCGGCCACCGGCATCTTCGGCTCGATCATCGCCGTCGTCCTTGGCCTGGGCTGGGCGATCTTCCACATCCTGATCGTCGTCCTGCAGGCCTACATCTTCATGATGCTCACCATCGTGTACATCTCGATGGCGCACGAACACCACTAACCACACCGCAATCGTCTCTCGCCCAGGAAAGGAAATACGATGGAAAAACTTCAAATGCTGGCCATGATCCAGGCCTACACCGGCATCGGCATCGGTCTCATGATCGGCGTCGGCGCCGCGGGCGCCTGCATCGGCGTGGGCATCATGTGCAGCCGCTTCCTCGAAGCCGCCGCGCGTCAGCCCGAACTCACCAATTCGCTGCAGGCCAAGGTGTTCCTGCTGCTGGGCCTGATCGACGCCTCGTTCATCATCGGCGTCGGCCTGGCGATGATGTTCGCGTTCGCCAATCCCCTGCTCGCGGTCATCCGCTGAGCGATACCCCGTAGGGGGATGCAATGAGCTTCAACCTCACGCTGATCGCGCAGGCCGTCGCGTTTGCGCTGTTCATCTGGTTCACGGTCAAATTCGTCTGGCCGCCGCTGTTGCGCGCGATCGAGGCGCGGCAGAAGTCCATCGCCGACGGCCTAGCCGCGGGCGAGCAGGGCCGCAAGTCGCTCGAGGTTTCGAGCAAGCAGGCCGAGCAGGCGATCCAGGACGCGCGCAGCCGCGCAGCGGAAATCGTGACCCAGGCCGAGAAGCGCGCTGCGCAGGTGGTCGAAGAAGCCAAAGCCAACGCCAAGGCGGAAGGCGAGCGGGAGAAGACCGCCGCCAAGGCCGAAATCCAGCAGGAAGTGTCGCGCGCGCGCGAGAAGTTGCGCGACCAGGTCGCCGCGCTGGCAGTGGCCGGCGCCGAAAAGATCCTGCGCCGCGAGGTGGATGCCAAGGCGCACGCCGACCTGCTCGACGGCATCAAGAAGCAGCTCTAGGCGCAGATGGCCGAACCCAGCACCATTGCACGCCCCTACGCCGAAGCGGCCTTCAGGCTCGCCAACACCCAGGGCAAGCTCGCCGAATGGTCGGTGGCGCTGGCGAATCTTGCCGCCGTGGCGGCGGACGAGCGCGTGCGCAGGACGGTGGGAGACCCGAACCTGTCCGCGCCGAAAGTCGCGGGCTTGATCCTCTCGATCCTCGCCGGGAAACTGACGGGCGATGCCGAGAATTTCGTGCGCGTGCTGGCGGAAAACGGCCGGCTGGGCGTGCTGGCGGAGATCCGCACGCATTTCGAGGCGCTGAAGAACGAGCGCGAAGGCACCGTCGAGGCGGAGGTTTACACGGCGTTCGAGATGGAACCGGCTCAGGTCGCCGACCTGGTCGCGAGGCTGGAGAAGAGTACCGGCCGCAAGGTGAGAGCCCGCGTCAGCGTGGACAAGTCGCTCATCGGCGGGGTCAAGGTGGTGCTCGGCGACAAGGTTATCGACGGTTCCGCGCGCGCCCAATTGAGCGCGCTCGAGAACGCACTGAGAGCTTAAGGAGCAGTCATGCAACTCAACCCGTCCGAAATTTCGGAATTGATCAAGAACCGCATCCAGAACCTGGATGCCGGCGCGCAGATGCGCACCCAGGGCACCGTGGTGTCGGTGACCGACGGCATCTGCCGCATCCACGGC
>Ga0184629_10000932_pt1 | contig 12447 bp, 9 predicted proteins | sample PLM4_32_b1_FD_133158 | JGI IMG/M metagenome (GOLD analysis project Ga0184629, IMG submission 133158) | Groundwater sediment microbial communities from an aquifer in East River, Colorado, USA - PLM4_32_b1 | ecosystem: Environmental > Terrestrial > Soil > Riparian zone | place: USA: East River... | reverse complement strand
GGCGATCCAGCTGTACGGCCGCACCTCGCCCGGCGGGATCTCGAGCGCCTTCATCAGCACGGCCCGCTCGAATTCGGAGAGCCCCCGCAGATCGAAGCGCAGTTCGCGCTGGCCCTTGCCCTTCCCATTGAGGTTCTCCACGAGCGCGCGGACGGCGGCCGGCGGCACGGATTCCTCGACCCGGATCTCGCGCCCGAAGTGCTTCTGGAAGCCGAGCTCGAACTCGGCCGCGGACTTCGCCCGCCGCACCATCGAGATCCCGGCCTTGCTGTGCGCAATGAAAACTGGGCCAACCGGCGACTCGAGCCGCCAGTAGGTGTCGGCAAGACCCACCCCCCGCATCACCGCCGGCAGCAGCGTCGCGGGCGCCTTCTCGAGCGGCATTTCCCGCAGGGCCCGGGCGACCGTCAGAGCGTCTCTCATCGTCTTCACTTTCTCACCCCCTCCCGGCGAGACGCCACGAGGGCCTCGCGCAGGGCGTTGACTCCCCGATGGACATTCGATTTCGCGGTCCCCACCGGCTGCTTCAGCACCTTTGCCACTTCCTCCAGGCGAAGGCCCTCGACGTAGCGCAAGATCAGCGGCGCGCGGTAACGCTCCGGCAGCCGCGCCACGAGCGAGGCGATGTCGGCGCGCTTGCGCGATTGCTCGTAGCGCGCGTCCGGCCTCAGCGCCTCGTCGTCGGCCGCCTCCCATGCCGTCTGGACGTTTCCCGAAAGCGGGTGATCGAGCGACACGACTTTCAGCTTCTTTCCGCGGAGCCGGTTCCGCGCGACGTTCAGGGTGATCTGGTAGAGCCATGCCCGCAGGGCCATCGCGCGGACCCGCTCGGCCGGGTAGCTCCCGAGCGCGCGGTAGGCCCGCACGAAGGCGTCCTGCGCGACCTCCTCCGCGTCCTCGCGGCTCCCGGTCAGTCGCAGGGCAAAGGAGAAAAGGCGATCCTGGTACGTCGTCACGAGCTGCTCGAAGGACCCGTCGAGGTCCTCCGCCAGCTGGTTCCGAAGCGCCTCGTCCTGTGCCACGCCCAAGACCGACCCGCCTCTCTTCTGCTCCGGCTGTCCCATCACGAGCCGGAAACCGGACGCCCCGCCCGGCGGCCACGGAACCTGCCCCTCGCTCGGGGCGCATCGGCTGATCATCATGCCCTCCACCTGGCTTCTGAAACACGGTTGGAGGGTGTTTGGTTGCAGTCTCGGGCCGGCCGCTAGACGCTCACTTTCAGGCGGGACCCGATCGAGGACGCAATGCCCTCGGCGTGATGGCGGCTATTCTCGATGAAGATCCGGCCGATCTCCCGGCCGCCGAGAATTGCCCCCGCCAGATAGAGGTTCGGGACGTTCGACTCGAGCGTCTCGAGATCGTGGGCCGGAACACGGGCATCCCCCTCGAGCCGGATCCCGCAGCGCTCGAAGAGCCCGAAATCGGGCTGATAGCCGATGAGCGGAAAGACCGCGTCCGCGCGAACGATCTCCTCGCCGCCGGCAGTGGCGACGCGGACGAGCTCGGGAAGGATCTCGGCAACGCGCGACCCAAAGAGCGCCCGGATCGCGCCCGCGGCGACGCGATTCTCGAGGTCGGGCTTGATCCAGTACTTGACCCGCTCCGAGAGTCCCTCGCCGCGGTGCACGAGCGTCACGCGCGCGCCGTGGCGGTAGAGATCGAGCGCTGCCTCCGCGGCGGAGTTCTTTCCGCCCACGACGACGACGTCGCGGCCGTGAAACGGGTAGCCGGAAACGTACCGCGCGTGGACATGCGGCAGATTCCCGCCGGCGACACCGAGCCGCCGCGGATTATGAAAGAAGCCGGTCGCGAGTATCGCCGCCGGGGCCTCGAAACGCATCGGTCCTGCGTGCCCCGTGGCATCGACCGCAAGTCCTCCGCCCGGAAGCGGCGTCACTCGCTCGATCGCGGTGTGCGGGACGACCGCCACGCCGAAGCGTTCGGCGACACCGCGGTAGTAGGCGAGCGCCTCGAGGCGAGTGGGGTGCGCCTCGGGCGTCGTGAATGGCACGCCCCCGATGTCGAGGAGGTCCCGCGTCGAGAACCAGCGCATCTCCTCGGGGAAGTGGTAGATCGAGTCGAGGATCGAGCCGCGGTCGTAGCAGACCGCCGATATTCCGCGCTTGCCGAGCTCGACCGCGCAGGCGATGCCGGTCGGGCCTGCGCCGACGATGGCGACTGGATCGGTCACGCCGGCATTCTATCGGCCTCCTACAGCGCCTGGATCCTCACCGATCCCCCGCTCGTGCGCAGGCGCAGCGTGTTGCCGCCCTTGCCGAGCGTGCCCTGAAGGTTGCCGCGGGAGATCTCGCCGCGGACCTGGATCGGCAGCTCCGTCTTGACCGAGTTGCCGGAAGCGTCGATCGCCAGATTCGCCGCGGAGTCGACCGCGACCTCGATGCCGCCGCCCGAGGTCTCGAGCGACCCTCCGTTGGAGTTGCCCTTCGTGAACGAGGCCTCGATCGAGCCGCCCGAGGTGTCGGCGTGGATCCGGCCGCCAGCGTCCACAATCCGGATTCCGCCGCCCGAGGTCTCGGCGTCGATGTCGCCGGTCACCTTCTGGAGCTCGATCGAACCGCCCGAGGACCCGGCGTGAACGGGGCCATCGATCGATACGGCCTCGATGCCGCCGCCCGAAGTCTCCGCGCGCACCCGGCCCTTGATGTCCTTGAGATCGATCGATCCTCCCGACGTGTCGGCGTCGAGGTCCCCGACGAGGTCGTTCACGGTGATGCTGCCGCCCGACGTGTCGAGCTTCGCCGGCAGACGCATCCCGGCGACTTTGATACTGCCGCCCGACGTGTCGATCGACAGCCGTGTCTCGGCGGGCACCCGGATCTCGTAGTGCACGGAGCCTCCGCGGTCGGAAAACCAGGACGACATGGGATGTTTCCTCCTGGCCACGACGCTCGCGGACGTCGCCCCCTCCTCGAAGCGGAAGGTGAGCAGATCCTCCAAGGCCTTCCTCTTCGAGGTGATCACGATGTGCGCGCCGGCGTCCGGGCTCGAGGCCACGACGACCGAGCCCATGTCGGTGTCCAGCCGGAAATCGCCGCCCGGCGCAAGCTTCAGGTCTTTCTCGATCCGGGTCTCGGCCAGCCCCGGCAGGGCGGCCAGGACCAGACCGGCCGCAAGGAGCGGTGCGCGAAAGGCAAGACGGTTCATAGGATCCCCCTCTCCCCCCAATACGCACGGGAGCCGGAGAGGTTCCGGCCCGGGGTTACTCTGCCCGCAGCGCCATGAAACGGGCTCTAGGCGAGCGCCTCGTTGAGCGGTGTGTAGGGTCTGCCCTGGGCCTCGGCGACGGCGCGATAGGTGAGTTTGCCGCCGTACGTGTTGACGCCCTCGGCCAGGTGCGCGTCGTCAGCGACCGCCTTCTCGAGACCCTTGCTGGCGAGCTGGAGCGCAAACCGCAGCGTCGAGTTCGTGAGCGCGAATGTCGAAGTCCGCGCCACGGCGCCGGGCATGTTGGCCACGCAGTAGTGGATCACGCCGTCCACCGTGTAGACGGGATCGGAGTGGGTCGTCGCTTTCGTCGTTTCGAAGCAGCCGCCCTGGTCCACGGCCACGTCCACGGCGACAGAGCCCTTCTTCATTTGCGAGATGAGGTGTCGCGACACGAGCTTCGGCGCCGCGGCCCCGGGGATGAGCACCGCGCCGATCAACAGGTCGGCCCTGCGGCATCCCTCCTCGAGCGTGATGGGGTTCGATGCAATCGTCTTGATCCGCCCGAGAAAGATGTCGTCGAGCTCACGCATCCGGTCGGGCGACATCTCGAGGACCGTCACATCGGCGCCCATGCCGGCCGCAATCTTTGCGGCATTGGTTCCGACGACGCCTCCCCCGATGATCACGACATCCGCCGGAGGCACGCCGGGCACGCCCGAGAGGAGCACGCCCCGTCCGCCGTTTGACTTCTGGAGGTAGTAAGCGCCCACGTGCACGCTCATGCGGCCCGCGACCTCGGACATCGGCGTCAAGAGTGGCAGGGAGCCGTTGGCCGCCGTGATCGTCTCGTAGGCGACGCCGGCGACCCTGCGCTCGAGGAGCACGTCGGTCAGCGCCTTCGCCGGGGCGAGATGGAGGAACGTATAGAGGATCTGGCCTTCGCGAAGGCGCTGGTATTCAGGCCCGACCGGCTCCTTGACCTTGACGATCATCCCCGCCTTGCCGAAGACCTCGTCGGCCGTTGCCAGGATCTTCCCTCCGGCCGCCACGTACTGGTCGTCCGGAATGCCCGACCCCGCTCCCGCGTCATGCTCGACGAGCACCTCGTGCCCCGCCGAGGTCAGCGCCCGCACACCCGCGGGCACGAGACCGACCCGGTTCTCGTTGTCTTTGATTTCCTTCGGCAGCCCGACGATCATTCCCTCTCCTCTCGACCCTAGACCCTCGACTCATGGTCGACGGGCGGGGGCGCCCCGCCCCTACGGTGCCGGGGCGAAACTCAGTGCGTGTCGATCTGGGCCTTCTGCAGCTTGCCCGAGAAATCCACGTAGATCGACTTCCACTCCGTGAACACGTCGAGGCCGGCGATGCCCGCCTCGCGGTGGCCGTTGCCCGTGTCCTTGATGCCTCCGAAGGGCAGGTGCACCTCGGCGCCGATCGTCGAGGAATTCACGTAGAAGATTCCCGTCTCGAACTCGCGCATCGCGGTGAAGGCCTTATTGACGTCCTGCGTGTAGATCGAGCCCGACAGCCCGTACGCGACCGAGTTCGCCACCTGGATTCCCTCTTCGAGCGAAGAGATCGGCACCACCGTCGTCACGGGCCCGAAGATCTCCTCCACGGCGACCCGCATCTTCGCGTTGGCGTCGGCGAAGACCGTCGGAGCGTGGAACCAGCCCTTGCCGAGCGCGCCCGTCGTCAGCATCTGGCCGCCGCAGACGAGCTTCGCTCCCTCCGATTTCCCGATCTCGACGTACTTCGCCACGGTCTCGCGCTGTTTCGCGGAGACGCACGGCCCCATGTCGACCTTGTCGTCGAGGCCGTTGCCGACCCGCAGGGCCTTGACGCGGCCGACGAGCTTTTCGAGGAACGTGTCGTAGACGGCCTTGTGGACGAGCAGCCGCGACGAGGCCGTGCACCGCTGCCCCGTCGTGCCAAACGCTCCCCAGACCGCGCCGTCGACGGCCAGATCCACGTCCGCGTCGTCCATGACGAGAATCGCGTTCTTGCCGCCCATCTCGAGGTGGAGCCGCTTGAACGTCGGCGCGCAGGCTTTCGAGATGCTGCGGCCGACCTCGGTCGAGCCGGTGTAAGAGACGACCCGGACGTCGGGGTGCTGGATGAGCGGATCGCCGACCTCCCCGCCCGAGCCCATGACGACGTTGAAGACGCCGGGCGGCAGCCCCGATTCCTCGAACACGCGTGCGAGGGCGACGACCGAGGCCGGGGTGTCCGTCGCCGGCTTGATGACGATCGTGTTGCCCGCGATGAGGGCCGCCATGGACTTCCATGCCGGGATTGCCATCGGAAAATTCCAGGGTGTCACCAGGGCGCACACGCCAACCGGCTGGCGCACGCACATCGCCCATTTGTTCGGAAGCTCCGACGGGGTCGTGAACCCGAAGAGCCGCCGCCCCTCGCCCGCCGCGAGGAACGCCATGTCGATCGCCTCCTGGACGTCGCCGCGCGTCTCCGCGAGGACCTTGCCCATCTCGCGGGTCATGAGGCGCGCGAGCTTCTCCTTGTCGCGCTTCAGGATCTCGCCAGCGGCGTAGAGGACCTCGGCGCGTCGCGGCGCCGGCGTGTTCTTCCAGCCGGGGAAGACCTTCTTCGCCGCCGCGACGGCGGCTTCCACGTCCCGCCGGTCGCTCTTCGGAAACAGACCGACGAGGTCGTCGTTGTCGGCGGGGTTGCGGTCCTCGAAGGTCGCACCCGACGCCGCCGGGACCCACTTTCCGCCAATGTAGTTTTGCTGTGTTTCGACCGCGATCTCCGTCGCCATCAGTGCTCCTCCACTTGCTTCTGGACAGGGGCCGCGGGCGAGTCTCCCGCGGACATCGCCACGTTCCCCTGGAGTTGAGCCCCCTCGGCGATCACGACCTTGGGAGCGCTGACGTTGCCCTGGACCGAGGCGGAGGCGAGCAGCTCCGCACGCTCGTCGGCGCGGATCTGCCCGTGAACACGCCCGCCGACGACGACCGACCGGCCGTGGATGTCGCCCTTGATCTCGCCCGAGGGGGCGACGGTCACGCTGCGATTGACCTCGATGTTTCCCTCGAACCGACCGTGGATCAGGATGTCTTCGTCCCCGGTGATTTCGCCCACGAAACGGGCCTTTGCGCCGATGACGGTCGCCGGCGAGGAGGACGCCGCTCCCGCGCGCTCCTGACCCGCAGAAGGATCCGGCGGGTCTGTTTTCCCGAAAATTGCCACCCAGCCTCCCGAGAGGCCGGTAAGTCTAGCAAAAGGAGAGGCCGCAGCCCGGGCGTGACGTCGAGGTATCTCACCCGACCCCTGCCACGGGAAAGACCTGTTTCCCCGTCGCGATCGAGAGCGCGAGGACCGCGCCGACCGCCGTCACGATGAGAGGGTCCCACCAAAGACCGAAGCCCTTGTCGAGCCGCCAGAAAAGCTCCGGTAAGACTCCCACCGAAACGACGGCGAAACCGAGGAGCCGCCCGAAAGGGCGCGTGCGCTTGTCCGCTAGACACGCGACGGCGCTGACCGCGAAGGCCGGGGCGACGATTGCGTAGCTGTTTTTCTCGGTCATCGGGTTGAATAGCATCAGGTAGATCGTCGCCAGGAGAACGAGGGTCAGGGCCCGCCATGGCTCCCGGATGCGCGAAGCCGCCGCGAGCCAGATCCCGAACGTCGCGAGGGCTGCGAGGGCCCGAAGCCACAACGAAGCCGGACCCGTCAGCGGCAGCCCGGCCGTGCGCAGCAGAGCCGTCAGATCTGCGAAGCGGTGCTCGGTCGTTCCCGACCATCCGGCGACGTGTTCCGCGGCGGCCCCGTACTGCGCCATTGCGTACTTCGGGCTGGCGAACAGGAACGGAAGCACGGCGAGGACTGCAAGACCGATCGCCAGGGGCCGGATCAACGGGCGGTAGGCCCAGGGCGCGAGCAACAGCAGAACGAGGCCGAGCGGCTTGACGGCAACGAGCGCCACGAGGCACACGGCCGCCGCCTTCCAGCGCGACTCCGCGAGAAAGCACGCAAGCAGCAGGCAGAGCCCGCCGAAAGCGAGGTTCGTCTGCCCGTTGCGGACGGCCCCGAGACACGGAGCGAGCGCGAGGAGGCATGCGTAGAAGAAGCCGCGGCCGTTGTCGGCCGGCAGAACGAGGCGCACGAGCGCCGCGATCCCCCACAGGACGAGCGCCACCGAGATCGCCCGCCACAGGATGTCCCCGACCCGAAGGGGCAGCGCGTGGAACGGAGCGAACAGCAGAGCGAACTGCGGCAGGTAGTGGTAGCCGCGCACGTCGGCATAGATCTCTCCCCTCGCCCACCAGCGCTCGGCCGCGAGATGAAAGACCGGAGTCACCGAGCGCTTGACAGGGTCGAGCGCCACCATCACGCAGACGGCGACGAGCGGCAGGATCCACAGAAAGAAGCCGAAGAATCGGAACCTGGGGCCCGGCCCGGTCGCTGCGAACGTCATCGGAGTGGCGTGGAGTCTAGCCCGGATTATTCGCGATCCGCGGGGACGAACTCCTCGCAGGACCGGACGGGCTGAGGCGGATACCGGTTCAAGATCGGACAGTGGATGAAAATGGATCGCTCGGTCCGGATGTAGCGGGGCGGCGCGGCGCACCGATGGCAGAGACTGTCGGGGAACGGCCGCTCGTCCGGGTTCCCCCTCACCGGTTCCTTCTCGCGAACCTCTTCGCCCACGCCGGCATCCTAGCCCCTCGGGGCGGCGGCGATGCCGGATGCGCGTCGAGGCCTCAGCCCGCCGCCTCCGCCAAACCGCCAACCCCGTCCGCCGTCTCCGCCTCCCGCTCGCCCGACTTGCGCGTCTTCGCCACCAAGACGTAGATCGAGGGAACGACGAACAACGTGAAAACGCTGCCGATGATCATGCCGCTGACCAGCATGATCCCGATGCTGTTGCGGGCTCCCGCTCCGGGTCCGCGAGCGAAGACGAGCGGCAAATGGCCCATCACCGTGGCAGCGGTCGTCATCAGGACGGGCCGCAGCCGCGTGCTCGCACCCTCGATGACGGCCCGGACCTTGTCCGAGCCCCGTTCCTGGACCTGGTTCGCAAATTCCACGATCAGGATGCCGTTCTTCGCGATGAGCCCGACGAGCGTGATCAGACCGACCTGGCTGTAGATGTTGAGCGTCGTGAAGCCGAAAAACGAGAAGAGGAGCGATCCCGCCAGGGCGAGCGGCACCGACCCGGCGAGGATGATGAACGGGTCCCGGAAGCTCTCGAACTGTGCGGCGAGCACGAGATAGATCAGGATCGCCGACAGCAGGAGCGTGCCGAGGAACTTCCCGCCCTCCGTGCGTACCTGGCGCGACTCGCCGGCGTAATCCACCGTGAAACCCTGCGGGAGGATCTTCTTCGCCTCGCCCTGCAGAAAGTCCAGGGCCGTCACGAGCGAAACCCCGGGCGGAATGACTCCCTGGACGTGCACCGCGTTCAACTGCTGGAAACGCTTCAAGTCCCGGGGCTCGGTCGTCGTCTTGAGGGTCGCGAAGGTCGAGAGCGGGACGAGCTTGTCGTTCGATCCCCGGACGTAGATTTGCGCGAGCTGGTCGGGTGTGAGCCGCTCCGCCCGCTTGACCTGCGGAATGACCTTGTAGCTCCGGCCCTGCACGCTGAACCGGTTGACGTAGTTGCCTCCGAGGAGAGCCGAGAGGTCCCGCCCGGCCTGCGCGAGGTCCACTCCCTGCGACCGCAGCTTGTCGCGGTCGAAGACGACCTCGGCCTGCGGCTGATCGAACTTCAGGTCCGAGTCGGCGTACATGAAGAGGCCGCTGGCGAAGGCCCTTCCCACGAGCTCGTTGGCGAACTCGGCGAGCTGCCGCGGCTCGGCGGTCGAAGAGATGACGAAGTCCACGGGGAAGCTCCCGCCGCCCGGTAGCGCGGGGGGGACGAGCGGGATGACGCGCACTCCCGGAATCTGGGACAAGCCTGCTGCGACCTCCACCTGGAGCACCTGGGTATTCTTCTTGCGCTCATCCCAGGGTTTCGTGATCATCCCGGAAAAGCCCCCGCCCGGCGACGTGATCTGGAAGCTGGACTCCTTCTCCGGGAACGACTCGAAGACGTCCTCGACCTGCCTGCTGAAGAGCATCGTCTGGTCGAGCGTCGCGTTCGGCGCCGCCTGCACGATGGCGAAGACGATGCTCTGGTCCTCGGTCGGCGCGAGCTCCTTCTGCGAGAACATGTAGAAGGGAGCGATCAATGCGGTGACGATCGCCCACAGCACGTACACGACCGGCCGGTACCGCAGGGTCCCGGTGAGCATCCGCGTGTACTGGCGGCGGATCAGGTCGAACTGCCCGTTTACGAATCCGGCAAAGCCCTTGTCCGTGACCCCCGCGCGCAGCAGCTTCGAGCTCATCATTGGGGAGAGCGTGAGGGCCACCACGCCCGAAACGACCACCGCGCCGGCCAGCGTGAAGGCGAACTCCCGGAAGAGGGTGCCCGTCAGTCCCCCCTGGAAGCCGATCGGCGCGTAGACGGCGGCGAGCGTGATCGTCATCGCGATGATCGGGCCGCGCAACTCTCGCGCCGCAAGGATGGCCGCGTCGAACGGCTTTTCCCCCATGTGGAGGTGCCGCTCGACGTTCTCGACCATGACGATCGCGTCGTCCACCACGAGCCCGACCGACAGGACGATCGCGAGGAGCGTCAGCAGGTTGATCGTGAAACCCGCGGCGAGCATCAGGAACACGGCCCCGACCAGCGAGATCGGGATCGCCACGATCGGGATGAGCACCGACCGGAAGGACCCGAGGAACAGGAAGATCACGACGATGACGATCACGAGCGTCTCCGTCAGCGTCTTCAGGACCTGGCTGATTGCCTTGTCGATGTAGAGGGTCGAGTCGTACGGGATCCCCGACGTCATGCCGGCCGGCAGCTCTGCCTGGACTTCCTTGAGCTCCTCGCGCACACGCCGGACGACGTCCAGGGAGTTGGCGGTCGGCAGGACCCAGATCCCCATGAACGTCGCGGTCTGCCCGTTGAACCGAACGTCTTCCTCGTAGTTCTCGGCGCCGAGGACGACGTCGGCGATCTCGGAGAGCCGGACGACGTTGCCCTTCTCCTGCTTGATCACGATCTGCTTGAAGTCCTCGGCCGTCTGAAGGTTGGTGTTCGCGACGAGATTCACCGACACCATGGAGCCCTTCGTGGTGCCGAGTGCCGACAGGTAGTTGTTCGCCGCCAGAAGGTCGCGCACCTCCGAGGGCGAGATCCCGAGCGCCGCCATTTTCTCGGGCTTCAGCCAGATCCGCATGGCGAACACCCGCGCTCCCAGGATGTCGGCCCGTTGGACGCCGGACACAGCGGACAGCTTCGGCTGCACGACACGGGTGATGTAGTCGGTGATCTGGTTCTGGTCCAGCTCCTTCGAGGCGAACCCGATGTACATCGCGGCGAACTCGGTGTCCGCCGTCTGGAGCTCGATGACCGGCGCCTGCGCCTCGGGCGGCAGGTCGTTCCGCACCTGCGCGACCTTCGTCTGAATCTGGGTGAGGGCGGCGTTGGCGTCGTAGTTCAGCTTCAGGTGCGCCGTGATCCTGCTGACGCCCTGGGAGCTGGAGGATTCCATGTAGTCGATGCCGTCCGCGCTGGCGATGACGCGCTCGAGCGGGGTCGTCAGGAAGCCTCGGACGAGGTCGGCGTTGGCCCCGACGTAGATGGTCGAGACCTGGATCACAGCGGTGTCGCTGCGCGGGTATTGCCGGACGGAGAGTGAGCGGATCGAATACGCGCCCGCGATCAGAATGACGAGGTTGACGCCCGTCGCGAGAACCGGCCGCCGGACGAAGAGATCGGTGAGTTGCACTAGCTGTCCTCCGGCTTCGGCGCCGGGTTGTTGCCGGGCTGGACGGCGTTGTTGACCTTGACGGCCGCGCCGTTGCGCAGCTTGAAGACCCCGGACGTGACCACGGTCTCCCCGGCCTGGATTCCTGAAACCACCGCGACCTGGTCGCCGCGGGAGCTCCCGAGCTTGACGAATTGCTGCCGCACGCCGAGGTAGCGCTGGCCGTTCGGCCCGGCGACCTGCTCCACGATGAAGACCGAATCGCCGTACGGGGCATACGAGATGGCCGACGTCGGCACCGTCACCGCCGCATCGCCCGCTCCCATACCGACGCTGGTTTTCACGAACATTCCCGGACGCAGCTTTCCGTCCGCGTTCTCGCACGTCGCCTGGACCTCGACGTTGCGGGTGGCCTCGTTCACGACGGAGTCGACCGCCGTGATCTTCCCGTCCGCCGCGATCCCGGCAGCGCCTTCCGCGGTGACATGGATCGGGAGGCCGACCTTCAGCTGTGCCAGTTGCTGCTGCGGAACGGCAAAATTGACGTAGACCGGCCGGATGGCCTGGAGCGGCACGACCGCGGCTCCGCCGTCGAGATACTGGCCGAGGTTCACCTGGCGAATCCCGAGCACTCCAGCAAACGGGGCCCGGATCGTCTTGCGCTGAATGGTCGCGCGGATCTCGCCGACGCGAGCTTCCGCCTGCTGCTGCTCGGCCGCCAGCCGATCGAGATCCGCCTGGGCCGAGATTCCCTGCGCGACCAGGTCTTTCACGCGCTGCAGATTCAGGTCGGCGAGACTGCGTTGGGCCTCGGCGGCGGCGAGCTGCGCCTCCTCCTGCCGCGCGTCCAGCTTCACGAGCACGGCGCCCGCCGCGACGGTCTGCCCCGACTCGAACGAGATCTTGTCGACGATGCCCGGCAGATCCGCGCTGACCGTCACGCCCTGGACCGCGGCGACGGACCCGATCGCGTTCCACGTCGCCGGCCACTCCTCCCGCTTTGCGACAACGGTCGTCACCGCCTCCGGAGGCGGCTGGAAGGAGGCGTTCTGCTTCGCCCCCGCACTGATCTGCCATGCCTTGACGGCCGCGATCGCCGCGATGGAGATCCCCGCCGCGACGAGCATCAGAATCATCCGCTTTTTCATCCAGGAAACCTCCGTTGCAATCTCGCATCGCCTCTGACTGACCCGCACTCCCGACGACCGTCCTCGGAAATGGGAATCGGGGGGCCTGGCGCTCGGGCGCCCTAGCCTATCAATCGCCGCCGCCGATCCGGCAAGGCGCCCGGGAGAGCAGGATTGCTGCACCTCCCCGATGAGATACGCAAGAACACGCAACGAGATTCAGGGGTTTTGAGCTGAAGCGGATTCTCGCGTCGGACGGCGTGCGTTGAGCCGCCCGCCGCGAGATGGAGACCCCGGCTACTTCTTCGCGGGCCAGACGATGTCGAACTTTCCGTCGCCCTCCATGAAGAACACGCACTCCGAGG
>Ga0184629_10000929_pt1 | contig 12475 bp, 7 predicted proteins | sample PLM4_32_b1_FD_133158 | JGI IMG/M metagenome (GOLD analysis project Ga0184629, IMG submission 133158) | Groundwater sediment microbial communities from an aquifer in East River, Colorado, USA - PLM4_32_b1 | ecosystem: Environmental > Terrestrial > Soil > Riparian zone | place: USA: East River... | reverse complement strand
TGCCCCACGGGATCTGGATCGGGGCGGGCTTGGCGTTCAGCTTCGTCTTCATCATCTCGACGCAGCGCGGGTAGTTCGCCCCGACCCGGTCCATCTTGTTCACGAACGCGATGCGGGGCACGCCGTAGCGGTTGGCCTGGCGCCACACGGTCTCGGACTGCGGCTCGACCCCGGCCACCGCGTCGAACACGGCGACGGCGCCGTCGAGGACGCGCAGCGAGCGCTCCACCTCCGCGGTGAAGTCCACGTGCCCCGGCGTGTCGATGATGTTGATGCGGACAAGGTCCTCGGACCCGGACGCCTTCCAGAAGCACGTCGTCGCGGCCGACGTGATCGTGATGCCGCGCTCCTGCTCCTGGACCATCCAGTCCATCGTCGCGGTCCCTTCGTGGACCTCGCCGATCTTGTAGTTGACGCCCGTGTAGAAAAGGATCCGCTCGGTCGTGGTCGTCTTCCCGGCGTCGATGTGCGCCATGATCCCGATGTTGCGGATGTCGCTGAGAGGGCTGGTGCGCGGCATATCAGTATTTTGGATTTCGGGTTTCGGATTTCGGAAATGAGAATTACCAGCGGTAGTGGGCGAAGGCCTTGTTGGCCTCGGCCATCTTGTGCGTGTCGTCCTTCTTCTTCATCGCCCCGCCGCGGAGGTTCGAGGCGTCGAGCAGCTCGGCGGCGAGCTTCTCGCGCATCGTCTTCTCGCCGCGCGCCGTGGCGTACTCGATGATCCAGCGGATCGCGAGCGAGGTCCGGCGGTTCGGCCGCACCTCGACGGGGACCTGGTAGGTCGAGCCGCCCACGCGGCGGGACTTGACCTCGAGTGCCGGCTTGACGTTCTCGATCGCCTTCTTGAACGTCTTCATGGGATCGTCCTGCGTCTTCTCGGCGACCTTGTTCAGGGCGCCGTACAAGATCCCTTCGGCGACGGCCTTCTTGCCCTGGCTCATCACGGAGTTGATGAACTTCGTGACCATCTGGGAGTTGTACAGCGGATCCGGAAGGATCTCGCGCTTGGCAACGACTCGGCGTCTCGGCATGGTCTTAAGCCTTCGGGCGCTTGGCGCCGTACTTGGAACGGCTCTGCTTGCGGTTGGCGACTCCGACCGCATCGAGCGTTCCGCGAATGACGTGGTAACGAACTCCCGGCAGGTCCTTGACGCGCCCGCCGCGGATCATGACGATCGAGTGCTCCTGGAGGTTGTGCCCGACGCCCGGGATGTAGGTCGTCACTTCGATCCCGTTCGTCAGCCGCACGCGCGCGACCTTGCGCAGAGCGGAGTTCGGCTTCTTCGGCGTCGTGGTGTAAACGCGCGTGCACACGCCGCGCTTCTGGGGCGAGCGCTGCAGGGCCGGCGACGCGGTTTTCACCGCAAGCCGCTCGCGACCCTTCCGGACGAGCTGAGAAATTGTCGGCATCGACTCTCCTGATCTCCCCGCGTCCCCCGGAGCCGTGGAAGGACCCGAGATCGACCGTAACCCGCTTTACTTCGGATCGGGCGAGAAAGTCCCACCGACTCGCCCGAGTCCAGAGGAAAAACCCGCGAATGATACGCGCCGGAGGGGGGTCCGTCAAGCGAAATCCAATCCCGAGAGCGACTTCCCCTGATGGGTGCCCCGGCCTTTCCCGCCGGCCCGCAACCCTGTTGCCGCGGGGACGGGGAGTCTATCCGATCAGGGCCCCCGCGCCTCCATCTATTTCTCTGGTGAACCGAAACATAACGATTCCAGCACTGCGGTGGCTGGGGCTGGCCGGACCTGAAAAGAAGCGGGGCCCTCTCGGGCCCCACATCGACAAATCCTCGTCGCGCGGGCGCGGCGCCCGCTTTCCTGCCCTACTCCTCCTCGCTCGCGTCCACCTGGGCATCCGCCTCGGCCAGCGCCAGTTCCTCCGCAGGGTCCGTGAGGAAGTCCTCGAGCGCCGGCTCCTCGACCTGGGGGATCTCCTCCCGCTCGAGGATGACGTTGCGGTAGTACTCCATGCCGGTGCCCGCAGGGATCAGGCGGCCGACGATGACGTTCTCCTTGAGGCCTCGCAGCGTATCCACCTTGCCCGAGATCGACGCCTCCGTGAGCACGCGCGTCGTCTCCTGGAAGGAGGCCGCCGAGATGAAGGAGTCAGTCGAGAGCGACGCCTTGGTGATGCCGAGGAGCATCGGCCGCGCCGTCGCGGCCTGTCCGTTAGCAGCGAGCACGCGGTCGTTCTCTTCCTCGAAGCGGAGGCGGTCGACCTGCTCTTCGATCAGGAAATCTGTGTCGCCGACGTCCTCGACCTTCACGCTGCGCATCATCTGGCGAACGATGACCTCGATGTGCTTGTCGTTGATGGCGACGTTCTGCGAGCGGTAGACCTCCTGAATCTTGTCCACGAGGTACCGCTGCAGCTCCTTCGCGCCCAGGATCGCCAGGACGTCGTGCGGGTTGATCGGCCCGTCGATGAGCGGCTCGCCCGCGTGCACGCGCTCGCCCTCCTGCACGTTGACGTGCGTGTAGCGCGGGATCAGGTACTCGCGCGTCTCGGCGTCGTCGCCGGTGACGATGACTTTCCGCATGCCCTTGGCGATCGGGCCGTGGGACACGGTGCCGTCGATCTCGGTGATGACGGCCGCGTCCTTCGGGCGCCGGGCCTCGAAGAGCTCGACGATGCGCGGAAGACCTCCCGTGATGTCCTTGGTTTTCGTCGTCTCGCGGGGGATCTTCGCGAGCACGTCGCCGGGATGCAATGCCTGCTTGTCCGCGACCATGAGGTGCGAGCCGATCGGGAGCAGGTACTTGCGCTCGCCCGACTTGCCCCGGATGATGACCTGCGGCGAGCGCTTCTCGGCGCCCACCGTCTCCACGATGATGTTCTGCGCCAGGCCCGTGACACGGTCGGTCTCCTCGCGGAGATTCTCGCCTTCCACGATGTCGCGGAACTCGACGGCGCCGCCGACTTCCGTGAGAATCGCCGACGTGAACGGGTCCCACTCGACGAGCTCCTGCCCCGGCACGACCTCCTGGCCTTCCGCGACCTTGATCGTCGAGCCGTACACGACCGAGTAGCGCTCCTTCTCGCGCCCCTTGTTGTCCACGATCGTGATCTTGCCGTTGCGGTTGACGACGACGAGGTTCTTGTCCTTGCGCTCGACCGTCGCGACCGACACGAACCTCACCGTGCCCGGGTTCTTCGCCGAGTGCTTGGACTGCTCCGTGACGCGCGACGCCGTTCCGCCGTAGTGAAAGGTCCGCATCGTCAGCTGCGTGCCCGGCTCGCCGATCGACTGCGCCGCGATCACACCGACCGCCTCGCCGATCTCGACCATCTTGCCCGTCGCGAGCATGCGGCCGTAGCACAGGCGGCAGACGCCGCGCCTGGTCTCGCAGGTGAGCACCGAGCGGATCTTGACGCGCTCGATGCCGGCCTCCTGCACCCGGGAAGCGAGGTCTTCGGTGATCTCGTCCCCGATCCCGATGATCTTCTCCTCCGAGAGCGGATCGAAGATGTCTTCCTGGCAGACGCGGCCGACGATCCGGTCGCGCAGGGGCTCGAGCGTGTCGCCGCCCTCCATGATCGCCGAGACCGTGATGCCGTCCGACGTCCCGCAGTCCTCCGAGATGACGATGACGTCCTGCGCCACGTCGACGAGCCTGCGCGTGAGGTACCCGGAGTCGGCCGTCTTCAACGCCGTGTCGGCCAGGCCCTTGCGGGCGCCGTGGGTCGAGATGAAGTACTGGAGGACCGACAGGCCCTCGCGGAAGTTCGCGGTGATGGGCGTCTCGATGACCTCGCCCGAGGGCTTGGACATGAGGCCGCGCATGCCGGCGAGCTGGCGCACCTGCTCCTTCGAGCCTCGGGCGCCCGAGTCGGCCATGAGGTAGATCGGGTTGAATTCGTTGCCGATCTGATCGGACTTCTTCATCTCCCGGAACATCTCGTCCGAGATTTTCTCCGTGGTGCGGTGCCAGATGTCGATGATCTTGTTGTGCCGCTCGCCCGCCGTGATCACGCCGGAGCCGCGCTGGGATTCCACCTCGAGGATCTCCTTGCGCGCGGCCGCGAGCTGCTCCTCCTTCTTGGCCGGGATCACCATGTCGTCCACGCCGATCGAGATGCCGGCCCGGGTCGCCGCGGCGAAGCCCAGGTCCTTCAGGTCGTCGAGCATCATGACCGTCATGTTCTCGCCGAAGGTCAGGTACACGTAGCTGACAAAGTCCGAGAGCCCGCGCTTCTTCAGGTTGCCGTTGATGAACGGCACGATCTCGGGCAGGGCGCGGTTGAAGATCACGCGGCCGACCGTCGTGTCGATGAGCGTGCGCTCGACGTCCTGGACCTCGGCGTGCGAGATGTCCTGGTCATTGTACTGAGTCGTCAGGTCGATGTACTTGCCCGAGTACCGCACGCGGATGGGAGTGTGCGTGACGACGTCGCCCTGCTCGTGGGCGAGGATGACTTCGTCGAAGTCGGAGAAGATGCGGCCCTCGCCCTTGGTGTTCGAGCGGGACTTCGTGAGGTAGTAGATGCCGAGGACGAGGTCCTGCGAGGGGACGGCCAGCGGACGGCCCGACGCGGGCGAAAGGATGTTGTTCGAGGACAGCATGAGCAGCTCCGCCTCGACCTGGGCCTTCGGCGACAGCGGGACGTGGACGGCCATCTGGTCGCCGTCGAAGTCGGCGTTGAAGGCCGGGCACACGAGCGGGTGGATCTTGATCGCCTTGCCCTCGACGAGCACCGGCTGAAATGCCTGGATGCCGAGGCGGTGGAGGGTCGGCGCGCGATTCAGGAGCACCGCGTGGTCGCGGATCACCTCTTCGAGCGCGTCCCAGACCTCCGTCACGCCGGACTCGACGAGCTCCTTGGCAGCCTTGATCGTCTGCGCCAGGCCCTTCTTCTCGAGCCGGTTGTAGATGAACGGCTTGAAGAGCTCGACGGCCATCTTCTTGGGAAGGCCGGCCTGGTGGAGTTTCAGCTCCGGCCCCACGACGACGACCGAGCGGCCCGAGTAGTCGACCCGCTTGCCGAGGAGGTTCTGGCGGAAACGGCCCTGCTTGCCCTTCAGGGTGTCCGAGAGGGACTTCAGGGGCCGGTTGTTCGAGCCCTTCAGCACGCGGCCGCGGCGGCCGTTGTCGAAGAGGGCGTCGACCGCCTCCTGGAGCATGCGCTTTTCGTTGCGGACGATGACCTCCGGCGCGCGCAGCTCGAGGAGCTTCTTCAGCCGGTTGTTCCGGTTGATGACACGGCGGTAGAGGTCGTTCAGGTCCGACGTCGCGAAACGGCCTCCGTCCAGCGGCACGAGGGGCCTCAGTTCCGGCGGGATGACCGGAATCACGTCGAGGATCATCCACTCGGGCCGGTGGCCCGAACGGCGGAAGGCGTCGCACACCTTCAGGCGCTTGGCGGCCTTCTGGCGTTTGATCTGCGACGTTTCCGTCTTCATGATCATCCGGAGCTCTTCGGAGAGCATGTCCACGTCGACGCGCTGCAGCAGCTCCTTGATCGCGCCCGCGCCCATGCGGGTGACGAACACGTCCCCGAACTCCTGGCGCAGCTGGCGGTAGCGTTCCTCGGAGACGAGCTCCTTCTCCTTGAGCTCCGTATCGCCCGGGTCCACGACGACGTAGGACTCGAAATACAGGATCCGCTCGAGGTCGCGCAGCGAAATGTCGAGCAGGTGCCCGATCCGCGACGGCAGGCCCTTGAAGAACCAGACGTGCGAGACGGGCGAGGCGAGCTCGATGTGGCCCATCCGCTCGCGCCGGACCTTCGACTTCGTGACCTCGACGCCGCACTTGTCGCAGACGACGCCGCGGTGCTTCATCCGCTTGTACTTGCCGCAGAGGCACTCCCAGTCGGTGATCGGGCCGAAGATCTTCGCGCAGAAGAGCCCGTCCCGCTCCGGCTTGAAGGTGCGGTAGTTGATCGTTTCCGGCTTCGTGACCTCGCCGAAGGACCACGACCGGATCTTCTCGGGCGACGCCAGAGAGATCTTGATCGCGTTGAAGTCCTTCAGGGTCGTGGGCCTGTTGGCAAAGGCGAGCGTTTCCACTAGGCGCTCCTAACGCGCTGACGCGCGCGTAAAACGGGAAAAGGGAAACGGGAAACGAGCTCGCGCTCGCTGCCCCGCCAACCCGATTCCAACTTGAATGCCACTTCGTATTCCGTTTTCCGTTTACCGTTTCCCGGCTCGGTCACCGCTTGATCAGTTCCACGTCGAGGCACAGCGACTGCAACTCGCGAACGAGGACGTTGAACGACTCGGGCAGGCCCGGCTCGGCCGGGACCTCGCCCTTGACGATCGCCTCGTAGACCTGCGACCGGCCCTCCACGTCGTCCGACTTGACCGTCAGGAGCTCCTGCAGCGTGTAGGCGGCGCCATAGGCCTCGAGGGCCCACACCTCCATCTCGCCGAAGCGCTGGCCGCCGAACTGGGCCTTGCCGCCCAGGGGCTGCTGCGTGATGAGCGAGTACGGCCCGATCGAGCGCGCGTGGATCTTGTCGTCCACCAGGTGGGACAGCTTCAACATGTAGATGTAGCCGACCGTGACCTGCTGCTCGAACGGCTCGCCGGTCATGCCGTCATAGAGCATCGTCTTTCCGGAGCTCGGGAGGTTCGCGTCCTTCAAGAGCTTCTTGATCTCCCCTTCGGTAGCGCCGTCGAACACGGGGGTCGCGATCGAGATGCCGAGGGTACGGGCCGCCCAGCCGAGGTGGGTCTCGAGAATCTGTCCGACGTTCATGCGGGAGGGCACGCCCAGCGGATTCAGCACGATGTCGACCGGCGTGCCGTCGGGCAGGTACGGCAGGTCGGCCTCCGCCAGGATGCGTGAGATGACGCCCTTATTGCCGTGCCGGCCGGCCATCTTGTCGCCGACCGAGAGCTTGCGCTTCATGGCGACGTAAACCTTGACCATCTTGATCACACCGGGCGGCAGCTCGTCGCCCTTCTGGAGGAGCTCGATGCGCTCCGCGTTGACCCGGTTCAGGACCTCGATTTGCGAGTCCTGCCGCCGGAGCACGAGCTGGATCTCGTCGGCGATCTCTTCGTCCTTCAGCTTCAGGCGCTTCAACTGCTGCGGGGTCAGCCGCGCAATGCCCTCCAGGGTGAACTTCCCGCCCTTCCTCACGATCTCGCTGCCGTCGCGGTCGGAGACTTCCTCCGCGGCGACCCGCCCGTTCAGGAGGTCCCGGATCTTCTTGTTGGCTTCCTCGCGGATGATCCGGATCTCGTCCTTCGAATTCTTCTCGATCTTGGCGATCTGGTCCTGCTCGATGGCGAGCGCCCGGAGGTCCTTGTCGATCCCCTTGCGCGAGAAGATCTTCACGTCGACGATCGTGCCCTCGATGCCCGGCGGGCACTTGAGGGACGCGTCGCGGACGTCGCCGGCCTTTTCGCCGAAGATCGCGCGCAGCAGCTTCTCTTCCGGCGTCAGCTGGGTCTCGCCCTTCGGCGTGACCTTGCCCACCAGGATGTCTCCCGGCTTCACGTTCGCCCCGATGCGGATGATGCCGGACTCGTCGAGGTCGCGCAGCGCGTTCTCGGAAACGTTGGGAATGTCGCGCGTGATCTCTTCGGGGCCGAGCTTCGTGTCCCGCGACTCGATGTCGAACTCCTGGATGTGGATCGACGTGAAGTAGTCGTCCTTGACGAGGCGCTCGGAAACGAGGATGGCGTCCTCGTAGTTGTAACCGCGCCAGGGCATGAACGCGACCAGCACGTTGCGGCCGAGCGCGAGCTCACCGTCCTTGGTGCACGGGCCGTCGGCCAGGGCCTGGCCCCGCTCGACGCGGGCGCCCTCGTGCACGATCGGCTTCTGGTTGATGCAGGTGTTCTGGTTCGAGCGCCGGAACTTCGTCAGCGGATAGATGTCCGCGCCGAACTCCTTGCCGCTGTTGCGCGTCTCCCCCGGCCCGCCCTCGACGCGCACGATGATGCGCTCCGAGTCGACCTGGTCGACGATCCCGCCGCGCTTGGCCAGGATGACCGCGCCCGAGTCCCGCGCCACGGTGGTCTCGAGGCCGGTGCCGACGAGCGGCGCCTCGACCTTGAGCAGCGGCACGGCCTGGCGCTGCATGTTGGAGCCCATCAGCGCGCGGTTCGCGTCGTCGTGCTCGAGGAACGGGATGAGCGCCGTGGCGACGGAGACGAGCTGCTTGGGAGAAATGTCCTTGTAGTCGACCTTTTCGCGGTCGGCGGTGATGAACTCGCCGTTGAAGCGGGCGATGACCCGGTCCTCCCGGATGCGTCCGGACGCGTCGGTCTCGGCGTTGGCCTGCGCGATGACGAAGTTCTCTTCCTCCCAGGCGGAGAGATAGAACGCGAAGGGCGAAGACTCGGCAGCCTTCTTGTGGTGGCGGCGCAGGCGCTCGTTCTCCTCCTCGAGGTCCCTCTTCTCGACGATCTGGCCGAGCTTGAAGGAGGTGTCGCCCGCCTGGGTCACCCTGAAGTGATCGATGACGCGGCCCTTCTCGACCTTCTTGTAGGGGGTCTCGATGAAGCCGAAGTCGTTGATCCGCGCGTAGCACGACAGCGACGAGATGAGGCCGATGTTCGGACCCTCCGGCGTCTCGATCGGGCAGACGCGGCCGTAGTGCGTCGGGTGCACGTCGCGGACCTCGAACCCCGCGCGCTCGCGCGAGAGGCCGCCCGGCCCGAGGGCGCTCAGCCTGCGCTTGTGCGTGACCTCCGAGAGCGGGTTCGTCTGGTCCATGAACTGGGACAGCTGCGACGACCCGAAAAACTCCTTGATGGAGGCAATGACGGGCTTCGAGTTGATCAGGTCGTGCGGCATCGCCGAGTCGATGTCCTGGTGGACGGACATCTTCTCCTTGATGGCGCGCTCCATCCGGACGAGGCCGATGCGGAACTGGTTCTCGAGCAGCTCGCCCACCGACCGCACGCGCCGGTTTCCGAGGTTGTCGATGTCGTCGGTCCGCCCGACGTCGCGCTTCAACCGCAGCAGGTACCCGACGACGCGGAAGATGTCCGCCGGAGTGAGGGTCCGTGTGCCCTCCGAGGAGTCGGCCTCGAGCTTGATGTTGAACTTGAAGCGGCCGACCCGCGAGAAGTCGTACTTCTTCGCGTCGAAGAACATGCCCTCGAAGAGGTTCTTGGCCGATTCGTAGGTCGGCGGATCGCCCGGGCGCAGCCGGCGGTAGATCTCGAGGACCGCCTCGTTCTTCGTCTTGTGCGTGTCCTTGCGGATCGTGTTGACGAGGACGTCCGAACTGAGGTCCCAATCCGGGAAGAAGATCTCGATCTCCTTGATGCCGCGCTCCTTCAGCGCCTCGACCGCGCCCGCGCCGAGCTCCTGGCCGGCCTCGAAGAGCACCTCGCCGGTCGAGAGGTCCACGACGTCGGAGAGGAAGCAGGCCTTCTCGACGGCCGACTCGTCCAGGGAGCGCTCGATCGAGCCCTTCTTCGCGATCTCCTTCTGGTCGTCTTGCGAAAGCTTGATTCCGGCGAACACGAGCTTCGTTTCGCGCTTGACGCGAGCGTAGCGGTCCCGCATCTCTTCCTGCTTCATCAAGTCCTTGCTGATGGTCAGGTGCGCCCGGCCGCGCTCGAAGCGCGCCGGGACCGCGGCGTAGAACTGGCGCAGGATCGCCTCGTCCGTCTCGAGCCCGAGGGCCCGCAGGAAGATCGTCGCCGGAAACTTGCGTTTGCGGTCGATGCGGACGAAGAGCACGGCCTTCTGGTCGTATTCGAACTCCACCCACGAGCCGCGATACGGGATGATCTTCGCGAGGTAGCCGTGCGCCGACTCCTTCGTGAAGAACACACCGGGCGAACGGTGGAGCTGCGACACGATGACGCGCTCCGTCCCGTTGATGACGAACGTCCCGTGCTCGGTCATGAGGGGGATGTCGCCGAAGAAGACTTCCTCTTCTTTGGCGTCCCGCATCGTCTTCACACCCGTGTCCGGGTCCTTGTCGTAGACGAAGAGGCGGAAGGTGACCTTGAGCGGGACCGAGTAGGTCATGCCCCGCTCCTGGCACTCGGCCACCGAGTACTTCATCTGCAGATCGACCGGGTTGCCGCACACGTCGCAGAGCGAGACCTTGTTGGGGTTCTGCGCGCCGCACTTGTCGCAGGGGACGATCTCCTCGTGCGGGTGCGCCGTGACGATCCGGGCGCCGCAGGAGCGGCAGTCCATGCGCAGGTGCTCGAGGCCCTTCAGCCTTCCGCACTTGCACTCCCAGTTGCCGATCGCGTACTTGACGAACTGCAGCTCGCAGGCGCCGCGAAAGTCGGCGAACGGAAACACGCTCGTGAAGACGGCCTGGAGGCCCGACTGGTCCCGTTCCTCGGGAAGCAGGTTCATCTGCAGGAATCGCTCGTACGACCGGCGCTGGACGTCGATCAGGTTCGGAAGATCCATGAACGAACGGATCTTCGAAAAGTTCATCCTCTCGGCAGACACCTCGAGTTCACTCATCTCAATCAGACTCCCCTTTAAGCGCGACGGACGCTACGCGCCGTCGCAAGTGGGCACCAAATACGGGAACGACGGAGTCCAACGACCTACTTGATCTCGACCTTGGCGCCGACATCCTCGAACTTCTTCTTGATGGAGGCCGCCTCATCCTTCGAGACGCCTTCCTTCAGGACGGCTGGAGCGCCGTCGACGAGGTCCTTGGCTTCCTTGAGGCCAAGGGTCGTGACTTCGCGGACGGCCTTGATCGTCTTGATCTTGTCGCCGGCCGCGGCCAGGTGCACCGTGAACTCTGTCTGCTCTTCCTCGGCCGGGGCCGCCGCGGCCGCGGCGCCCGCCGCCGCAACCGGCATCGCCATCGCGGCCGCCGACACACCGAACTTCTCCTCGAGCGCCTTGACCAGGGTGTTGAGCTCGAGGACCGTCATGCCCTCGATTTCACTCACGAACGTTGCTGCCGTCATCGCCATGATCCTTACTCCTCTCGACTTAAAAAACCTAGTTGGGCGCGGCTTCAGCCGCACCCGATTTCGACTTCTGGTCCGCGATCTGGGCCAGCGCACCCGCGAGATTGCGGACCGGCCCGTTCAACACCGTCACGAGGCGCCGCATGGGCGACTGCATGACGAACAGCAGCTTCGCGACGAGCTCCTCGCGCGAGGGCAGCTCGGCGATCACCTTGATCTGGGAGGTCTCCACGGCCTTTCCCTCGATCACGGCCGCCTTGAACACCAGGTTGGGGTTGGTCTTGGCGAAGTTCGTCAGAACCTTGGCCAGGGCCACGGGACTGGACTGGTTGTAGGCCACCGCGGTCGCGCCCGTGAAGTGCTCGGCGACGGCCTCGAGCGCCGTGCCCCTGGTCGCCAGCAGGACGAGCGTGTTCTTCACGACGAGGTACTTCGACTGCGCCCCGCGCACCTGGCGGCGCAGCTCCGTCACCTCGGGCACCTTCAGGCCGGCGAAGGCGAACAGGATCGCGTTCGACGACTTCGCGAGGCCCGCGCCCAGGGTCTCCACCATCTCGGTTTTTTCGGTTCGGTTCATTCGTTGTCCTCGCTTGCCCTAGAGGGCTTCGATCGACGCCGTGTCGATCTCGACGCCCGGCCCCATCGTCGACGAGACGGAGACGGTCCGGAAATACTTGCCCTTGGCTGCCGCCGGCTTGGCTTTCAGCACGGCGTGGATGAACGCGGACGCGTTCTCCTCGAGCTTCTTCTCGTCGAACGAGACCTTGCCGATCGGCGCGTGGATGATCGAGGTCTTGTCCACGCGGAACTCGATCTTGCCGCCCTTGATCTCGCGCACGGCCCTGGCGACGTCCATCGTCACGGTGCCGGCCTTCGGGTTGGGCATGAGGCCCTTGGGCCCCAGGACCTTTCCGAGCTTTCCGACCAGGCGCATCATGTCCGGCGTGGCGACGAGCGCCTCGAACTCGAGGAAGCCGCCCTGGATCTTCTCGACCAGGTCCTCGGCCCCCACGTGGTCCGCGCCCGCCCCCTGCGCCTCCTTCGCCTTGTCGCCACCGGCGATGACGGCCACCCGCTTCGACTTGCCCGTGCCATGGGGCAGGACGACGGTGCCGCGCACCATCTGGTCGGCGTGCTTCGGGTCCACCCCGAGGAGCATCGCGAGGTCGACGGACTCGTCGAACTTCGCGTAGCGCATGTCGCGGACGAGCTTCACCGCGTCCGCGAGCACGTACGCGCGAGCCTCGACCTTCGACTTCGCCGCCAGGAACTTCTTACCGCTTTTGGGCATCATCCTCCTTCGTCGTGCAAGCGATCCGGTTGTGGCCGGATCTCCGACTGGTCCTCGTGAACCGTGAATCGTGAATCGCTAAACGACTTCAATTCCCATCGATCTTGCTGTGCCCTCGATCACCCGAATGGCGCCGGGAAGGTCCGAGGCGTTCAGGTCCGGCATCTTGGTCTTCGCGATCTCTTCGACCTGCTGCTTCGTGACCTTGCCGACCTTCTCCTTGTTCGGCGTGCCCGAGCCCTTCGGCACCCCGGCGGCCCTCAGGAGCAGGATCGCGGCCGGGGGCGTCTTCGTGATGAAGCTGTACGACCGG
>Ga0184629_10000927_pt1 | contig 12502 bp, 3 predicted proteins | sample PLM4_32_b1_FD_133158 | JGI IMG/M metagenome (GOLD analysis project Ga0184629, IMG submission 133158) | Groundwater sediment microbial communities from an aquifer in East River, Colorado, USA - PLM4_32_b1 | ecosystem: Environmental > Terrestrial > Soil > Riparian zone | place: USA: East River... | reverse complement strand
TGGCGCGCATCCACGGCCTTCAGCTCGAGCTGGTAGAGGAAACCGCCGCTGCCGCCCCAGAGCTGCAGCCCGAAGATCAGCAGTCCGACCAACACGCCGAGCTTCAGGCCGGACGGTACGAGCAGACGTCGGAGCATCAGCGGGCGAAGGGCTCCGTCTGGCTCAGCGGCGCGCCAGGATCGGGATCACGGGCAGCCGGGACACTGGTCAGGCGGGTAGCTGGTCACGGGCGGCACCAGCGGCGGCAGCGTCTCGGGGGGTGGTTGGTTCAGCCCGGCGTTGTCCCCGGTCTGGCTGACCGCGGGGTCCGAGGTTCCCCCTCCCAGGTCACCGGCATCCTGTACCTGGGTGATCAGCCCCATGTCCGTCACCTCGGTTCCGACCGCGCCCGGCGGTGGCTGCGGCACGGCCTCCGCCTCCGCCACGGTGACCTCCGGCGTCGAGCGCTCGGGATCCGGCTCCACCGTCGTCTCCCCGACGTTGGCCTCGATGAGCGCCTCGGGCGCGACCTGCGGCTCGGAGGGGGCGGTCGATTCACCGACCTCGCTGAACATCCCGGCGGAGACCGTGGTGATGATCCCCGATACCTGGGGATTGGAGCTGCGGAGCTCGACCTCTCCCTGCAGCACCAGGACCAGGGTGCGCTTCCCCTTGGCGTTATAGCCGACGATGACGTCGGTCCCCTTGACCCCGACGACCGCGGTCGGCGTCTCGACCGACGCGGAGCCGCGCCCGAACAGCCGCCCGACCGCGAGGCGCACCTTGCCCGCCGCCAGCCCGAAGCCGATGTCGCGAGCCCCGGTGATCTCGTCGTAGCGGCTGCGGGTGAGCGAGTACTCGGTCGCCGGGCCGATGTTCAGGAACGAGTCCTCCATGAACAGGATGCGCGCCGCGGAGGCGTCGTAGGTCTTGAGCTTGTCGCCGATCTGGAAGGCGTCGTTGAGCTCGCACGGTTTGGCGGGCCCGTCCTTCTGGAACAGCAGGGCGCGATTGCGCACCATGGCCACGAGCCCTTCGCGATTGTCACGCTTCCCCCACCAGGAGGCGGCATCGGCGGGGTAGGCGAGCAGCGCGAGCAAGGGGGCGACGAGCACGACGCGCAGCAGGCTTCTCGATCTCGGGTTCATGTCGGCTCGCTCCTCAGAAGGTCCAGTTGACGCCCAGGGAGGCTATCCCTCGGTCGTAGTCGTAGTAACGCTTGTTCGAATCGGTGTTGTACCAGCTATAGCGCCCGACGAGGCTCCAGTGGGTGGCGAAGCTCCAGACCACCGAGCTGCTCAGCAACAGTTGATCGTCCTCGCGCGTGACCGCCTGATCCGGATCGTCCAGCGACGGGTTCGAGTTCAGGTTGTCGTAGTCCCGGTTGAGGAAGGAGGCCTGGAAGAAGAACCCCACGCGGTGGGGAAAGGCGATCGAGATGTCCGCGAAGAACTCCTGCTCGTCGTAGTCGTAGTCGTCCGGAATCCCGCCGTCCTCGATGCGGCGATCGATCGTCGCCTGGTCGAGGCAGGGGCCGGACACGACCTGCGTGCAGGGAAGAACTGCCCCCGGCGGGCCCTCGGCGAAATCTCCGTCGGCGTCGCTGGCGGCCATGCGCAGGCCGAGGCGCAGCGTCTTGTCCCTCCCCCCGAGGTAGAGGCTCTGGACGGCGCGGGCCTGGAAGTAGGTGCCGGTGCGAGCGGAGAACTGGAGGAACGTGTTGTCGCGGTAGTCCGTGTCGATCTGGGTCGAGGTCCACTGTCCCTCCGGGATCTTGAGGGAGGCGCCCACCTCGTTCGTGCGCAGGTACGAGTCGCCCGAGAGGTAGTAGTAGCTGAAGCCGTACTGGATCGAGAACGCCACCGGACTGTCCCCGAACGGCACCCGCGTGTAGGTGATCGGCCCCGAGAGGTACCCCTGCGGGTCCTTCCCCCAGGTGAACGACACCACGCCCTGCGGGGCAGTCAGGTCGAACTCGTCCAGGTCCTGGTGCAGGCTCTGATAGCCGTTGAACACGAGTGCCATCGTCCAGCCGTGTTGATCGATGAACGGGTGGAGCGCGCCGCGCACGTTTAGCGTCAGCCGGTTGTCGCTCTGGTCGGAGATCACGAACGGATCGTTCGGCTCGAGGATGACGTTGCTGTCGTTCTCGGCGGCGAGCCCGACGCGCAACTCGCCGCGCGGGATCTGCGAGGCAGGCTTCTGCTCGGAGGCGGCGAGGTAGTTGGTCGAGGCCTTCTGGAGGTTCGCGGACGCCCCCGCCGCGGTCAGCGCCGACTCGAACTCCTGGCGCGCCTTGGCCACGTCCCCTTGAGCGTAGTACGCCTTCCCGGCGTAGTACGACGTGCTGGCACCGAGCGCCGGGTCGATGGCGACGGCCTTATCGAGCGAGGCGACCGCCTCCTTGTCCATGCCGAGCTGGAGCTGCGCGAGGCCGAGGTAAAAGTGCGCGTAGGCATCCTGCGGGTCCTGCTTCAGCGCCTCCTGGAACTTCGCGACGGCCGCCTGGTGCTCGCCTAGCCAGTAGTGCGCTTCACCCTCGAACCAGTCGATCCGCCCCGGGGGAGCGGACGACTTCTGCGCCCGCGCCTGCTCCAGGTGGGGAAGCGCCTCCTGATACCGGCCCAGGCGGTTGAGCGCGACCCCGGCGAGGAAGTGCGCCGTCCCGTTGCCCGGGTCGAGCTTGATCGCGTCCTCGAAACGCTGCAGCGCGTCCGCCGCGGAGTCATTGTTGAGATAGGCGACGCCGACGGTCACCTTCACCTCCGCCTCGAGCCGGTCGCGGCCTGGACCTTCCTCGGCGGCACTCGCCGCCGGGGGCGCCAGGAGCACGCAGGCCGCAAGCGGCCCGGCCAGCAGCATCGATGTGCGTGTTCTCATCCTCCGGCTCCTTTGCGCCTGGGGTGGACCTGGTGCTTCCCGGCCCCGGCCACGATTATCCCGTGCATCTTCCCTGTTCCGTGACTTGCAGTAAAGAACCCAGCGAGCGCGTCGACCCGCCATTGCGGCCGCGGAGGTCCCGGCTCGTCCACGCGCACGGGCGGTCGGTGGATTCCGGCTTGCGCCGGAATGACGGAGACGGGAGCGCCGTCTTGATTCATCCGCCTTCACCGGCACGCGCCGCCGGCGCCGAAGCGGGCGGCGAGCAGAGCCAGGTCCACGCCGTCAACCCCGCCGGACCCGTCGAGATCGCCCGTTTCCCCGCCCTCGCTCCTGCCTCCGAAGCGGCCCGCCAAGAGCGCCAGATCGATCCCATCCACCGACCCGTCACCCGAGAGATCTGCGCGCCGGCAGTCGAACCCCACCTCGAACCCTTGCACCTGCGTCGAGGGGAGCCCCTCGCGGCTCGAGACCACCACGTCCCGCGCCCCGAGCGCCGCACCCGGCTCGATCTGGAGCGTCGCGCGCAACTCCCGCGGCGACACGGCCCGCTGCTCCAGCACCTTCACGCCGGCCCCGAACCCGAGGTCGATCCCGGCGGCGAGATCCGCACCCAACACCGCGACCTCGAGCGTATCCCCTTGCAGCGCCCCCGTCGGCTGCACCTGATCGACGCGCGGCGCGCGCAGCGGGATCCCGGCGAACGGATCGAGCCCGATCGCGTAGAGGAAGTGGTCGTCCGAGCCGATGTAGAGCAGGCCGTCCGTTCCCAGAGTGGGGGATGGGATGATCAGCCCACTCGAGAAGAAGGTGAACAGGATCGTCCCGGACCGATCGAAGCCGTAGACGTTTCCATCGCACGAGCCGACGTAGACGTTGCCCGCCGCGTCCACGGTCGGTGAAGAACGCACCGCCTCTCCCGTCGCCTGCTGCCAGACGGGCGTCCCGGTGGCCGCATCGAGCGCGTAGAGCGAGTGGTCATCCGAGCCGACGTAGAGCCGGTTGCGGCTGAGGTCGAGCGCCGGCGAGGAGGTCACCGTGCCGCCCGTCGCGAAGCTCCAGACCTCGGCGCCCGACGCCAGATCGAAGGCGCGCACGCTGCCGTCGTCCGCCCCCACGAAGAAGCGTCCGCCGGAGGCGTCAACCGCCGGGGATGACTGCACCTGTGCCCCGACGTCAATCAGGTAGATCAGCGCCCCGGTGACCGAGTCGAGGGCGCAGACGCGGCCGTCGTTCGAGCCGAACAGCACTTTCCCACCGACTGCGACCGGGGAAGCGTAGATCGGCCCAAAGGCCGTCAGGCTCCAGACCGGAGCCCCGGTGGCGGCGTCGAAGGCGCGCAACACCCCGTCCGACGCACCCACGACGACATGCCCCGTGGCCGGATCGAGGATGGGAGATGAGAAGCGGAAGAGGCCGCCCGCCGCGGCGGCCGCGCGCCAGCGCTCGACCCCGGCCGGGTTGAGGGCGTAGAAGTTGCCATCGAACGAGCCGAAGTAGACGGTGCCGTCCGGGGCGACGAGCGGCGTGGTGCGCACCGCGCCGCCGGTCAGGAAGCTCCAGCGGATGGTGCCGTCGAGGTTGAGCGCGTAGAGCCTGCCGTCGTCGGCGCCGACGTACATGCCGTCGATGAAGTCGAACGACACGGACGAGCGAATTCCGGCGGGGAGCGTCAGCGAGAAGGCGGAGCCGCCGCTCGTGGGGCCGAACCCGGCGGTCCTGCCGCTGTGCACCTCATCGTGGCGGAACTGGTGCCACTCCGGTGCCGGCACAACCTGCACCGCGACCGTGTCCGTGCCGGTCCCACCGCCGTCGTTGACCGTCAGCTCGAAGGTCAGCACGTCCGAAGGGGAGACGGCCGAGACGTCCACCGACGGCGTCGCGCTGGCGGCGTTCGCGATCGGGACGGACGTCCCGGAGATCTGGACCCACGCGTACGTGAGCGTCTGCGCCTCGGGGTCGAAGGAGGTGGAGCCGTCGAGCCTGACCGACCCCGTCAGCGGCGTGGCGCGCGTGTCGAGGCCGGCGTCGGCAATCGGGGGACGATCGCCCCCGGTCACAGTCAGGTCGACCATCGCGACGCTCGACCCGATCCCGTCGCTTGCCATCACCTGGAACTGGAACAGCGTCGAGAGGGTGACAATCGGAGCGGTGAAGGTCGTCACCGCGGCGGCAGGGTTGCTCAGCGTGACCGCGGGGCCGGACTGCTGGCTCCAGAGGAACGCCACCGGGTCCAGGTCCGGATCGGAGGTTGATCTGGCGTCGAGCGTGACGAGCGTGCCGGTGGTCACGAATGCGCTGGGAAGGACCTGGGTAACTATGGTGGGCGGTGAATTGACGTTCGCGACCGCCACGCCGACCGTGTCGGGGAGGCTCAGCACCTTGCCGTCGCTCACCTGCAGTGAGAAGGTGAGGGTGGCTCCGGCGGGACCGACGGCGGGTGCCGTGAAAGTGGGGGCGACGGTGCCCGCTCCCGTCAGCGACACCGGGGATCCCCTGGTCTGCCTCCAGGCGTACGTCAGGGTCGTCCCCGGGTCGGGATCGAACGAGGCGGAGCCGTCGAGGGTCACGAAGGCGAGCTCGCTAACCGCCTGATCGGAGTTCGCATTCGCCACTGGTGGCATGTTCGCGACGTTGTCGCACGGATCGCCGACGCCGTTGTCGTTGCTATCCCCCTGCGCCGGGTTCGGGGTGGAGGGGCAGTTGTCGGAGTAGTCCGGCGCGCCGTCGCGATCGAGATCGAGCGGCAGCGGGTCGAAGAAGAGCGTGCTCGCGAAGGGATAGTCCCCGAACGCGTTGCTGACGACGATCCGTCCGGTGAGCGGGTCGCGATCGGCGCCGTACGACCAGAACAGCCCCAGGGTCGAGCTCTGGCTGTAGGCGGGGGAGAGCGTCGGAGCGACGGGGCTCCCCAGGGCCTGCCCGGTGGTCGGGTCGAGGGCCACGCGATAGATGGTGCTCCCAGGCTGGAAGGTGCTCTGCAGCGGGCCGAACACCAGGAGATCGAACGGACCGCCGGGGGGTCCGAAGAACGTCATCCCGATCGGGGCCAGATCGGCGCTGGCCGTGAAGTCAACAAAGAGGCTTGCACCGCTCGGCGTGAAGGTCCCGTCGCCATTGTCGGTGAGCTGCACCTCGTGGATCTGGGAGGTCAGCTCGTCGCCCACGAGCAGGCGGCCGGCGTTGGCGGGACCCGGCGGGACGAACGCCAGTCCCAGCGGATAGATCAATCCGAGGTTGGTGATGTCGAAGACCGCACTGCTGCCATCCGGGCGGAACTCGACGAGAGCCTGGATCGACGTCCCGCCGGCGAATCTCGACAGGACGAACAGGGTGCCGCTCGGGTGCATCGCCAGGCCGGACGCCGCCGGCACCGGCGCGAAGCGCTGCGCGGTCCCGAGGGCCAGGATCTGCGCGGTCACCGGGTCGCGCAGCACGGGTCCGCGGAACACGACGGAGCTGAAGAGGTCGGCCTCGGCGACGACGAAATACTCGCTGCCATCCGCCGTGAACGCCAGCCCCCCTTTCTCGCTCGGAATCCCGCTCTCCTGGTCGAAGCGATACCCCGCGGTGTCGAGGTCGGCCGCGAGGCCGTCCGCGAGCATGCGGACCTCGAGGCGGGTGGTGTCGCTCGACTTGCCGTCCGAGACCGTGAGGTCGAGGACCACGGACGTGGGGAGCGAGAAGAGGAACTCGAATGGCCCCGACGCGGGGGCCCGCGTCGTGCCGACGTTCAGAAGGGTCACGAACGCGCTGCTTCCCGAGCTCAGCGTGACCGGGGGGCCCGCGACCTGGCTCCAGAGGAAGGTCAGCGGGTCACCGTCCGGGTCGAACGAACGGGTGCCGTCCAGGACGACCGTCCCGTTCTTGCGGAATCCGGCGCGCGAGGTGGCGACGGCGACCGGGGGGGTGTTGGTGCCCGGGTAGGGGAACTCGACCGCCCCCAGGTCGATCAGGGCGGGGCCGGGGGCGACGGAAGCCTGCACCCGCGGCCCGCCGAGTGCGTCGGGGCCGGTGATTCCCGGCACGGCGAGCGTCCCGGCGTCGATGGCGGGGGAGCCGGAAAGGAGCGTGTAGACTCCCTCCGCGGTGAGCGAGAGCAGCGGATCGCTCGAGATGTTGCCGCTCTGCCCGGTCGGATCGGGTACCCCATTGTAGGCACCGGTTGCCCAGTTGTCGGGGGTGTTTCCCGCGATGTCGTTGTGCGTGATCAGCGGCGGTGCGATCCCGTACGACGAGCGGTAGTAGACGCCGCCTCCCGTGCTGGCGCTGTTCCCCTGCACGATGTTGTTCGCGAGGTAGAGGACCTCGTTGTCCTCCACCCAGAGGCCGCCGCCGCGGCCCGCCTGGGCCTGGTTTCCAACCACGGTGTTGTTGGTGATGGCAACCCAGGAGTTGTACTCGGCGAACAGTCCGCCGCCCCCGGTGGACCCGCTGGCGATGTTTCCCACGATCGAGTTGTTCGAGACGGTGGCGAAGGTGGAGTTCTCGTTGAAGCAGTCCGCGCAGTCGGAGTAGACGACGGCGCCACCACCATAGTAGGCGCTGTTGTAGGCGATGATGTTGGCGCTGACGACGCCTTTCGGCGCGTAGAGGTAGAGACCGCCCCCGCCGCGATAGGTCCCCGCGCTGTTCCCGGCGATGACGTTGCCGGTGATCTGGCCCACGCCATAGCCGCTGTAGATCCCGCCGCCGGTGCTCCCCGCCGTATTGTTCGAGATCGTCGAGTTCGTGATGATCTCCTGGTTGTAGTAGGAGTAGATGCCGCCGCCGCGTCCGGCCGCGTTGTTGCCGGTGATGGCCGCGCCGTTGATCGCGAGGAGCGAGTAGCCGCCGAAGTACATCCCCCCGCCGCTCCCCCCCGTCTGGTTGCCGGCGATGCTTCCTCCCGAGAGGACCAGCCGGGCGTGGTAATACCCCCCGATGGCGCCTCCCTCGGCTCCGGCGACGTTGCCGTCGAGCGCGCTGTTCGTGAGGGTGGCGGCACTGTTCCAGAAGTAGGCCGCCCCGCCCTCACCCTGGGTCTGGTTGCCGATCATCGAGACGCCGTCGATCTGGATCTGGGAGTAGCTGGCGTAGACCCCTCCGGCCCAGCTCACCGCGCTGTTGTAGGAGATGTCGCCACCGGTGATTGTCGCCTCGCCGTACCAGACCGAGAGAGCGCCGCCGGCGCTTGCGTCGTTCGATCCCATGATGTCCGTGGAGAGTGACAGCGAGGAGTTGTAGCTGTAGATGGCACCCCCCTCGTCGCTGGCGAAGTTTCCGTTCAGGATGCTCCCCTGGATCGTCGCCGCGGCGCGGTAGACTGCGATGCCACCGCCGCTGCCGGGCCGAGAATAGGCACCCCCCGGGTCGTACCCCTGGTTCGCGGTCACCACGACCGAGACCAGGCTGGCGTTCCCCCCTGCGGTGATCAGGATCCCCCCTCCATAGGGGACCGCGCGGTTACCGGTGATCGTGGTGTTCGAGATGGTGGGAGAAGAGGCGTTCGACAGGATGCCGCCCCCGCCTTCAAAGGCGGAGCTGGTGCCGCGGTAATAGCCGTTCTGGACGGTCACCCCGTCGATCGTGGCTCCCGCGACGCCGTCGAAGATCACGCCCGTGTTCGTGCCGCTGCCGTCGATCACGGTCACGCTGGCCCCCGCCCCCTGCACGGTGACACCGTTCTTCATGAACACGACGGCGGTGCGGAAGACGGAGCCGACCAGGCGGCTGGAGGTGGTCGCGTAGCTACCGGCGGCGACGCTGACGACATCTCCGGCGGTGGCCGCGTCCACCCCCTGCTGGATCGTCTGGAACGGCGCGCCGGCCGTCCCGTTCCCCCCGGGTGAGGCGGCGGCGTCGACGAAAAGGGTGGCCGCAGTGCTCCGGCCGGCGCCGAGAAGCGCCAGCGCTACCGCGATCCAGGCGACTCGGCCCCGGTTCGGCAGGTGCATCTTCCCCTCACCCTCGCGCCCAGGCGCGACAGGAACGGCGAAACCTAGCATTTCGTGGCCCGCGATTCTAACCCGGCCGCGCCCTGCTTGGGAACTACCGACCTGCGGGTCACCGGCACTCGCCGCTGCCACCAAAGCGGGTGGCGAACAGCGCGAGGTCGACGCCATCGACGACCCCCGAACCGTCGAGGTCGCTTGCGGCACCGGGCTCCCCCTGTTCCCCGAAGCGGCCGGCAAGCAGGGCCAGATCGATCCCGTCCACCAACCCGTCCTGGGACAGGTCCGCGCGCCGGCAGTCGAAGCGCACCTCGAACCCCTCCACCTGTGTCGACGGCAGCCCCGCGGGACTCGACACCACGACGTCCCGCCACCCGAGCGGAGCTCCGGGCTCGAGGGTGAGAGTCGCTCGCACCTCCCGCGACGAGACCACGCGGCTGCCCAGCACCTTCACCCCCGACCCGAACCCCAGATCCATCCCGAGCCCCAGGTCCGCCCCCAGCACCGTGACCTCGATCGTGTCTCCCTGCTGCGCCCCTGCCGGCTCCACCCGGTCCACGCGCGCGGCCCGCAGCGGCACTCCCCCGAACGGGTCCGGCCCGATCGCGTACAGGAAGCGGTCGTCCGAGCCGAGGTAGAGAAGCCCGTCGGCACCCAGGGTCGGCGACGGGATGATCAGCCCACTCGAGAAGAAGGTGAACAGAATCGTGCCGGCGGCGTCGAAAGCGTAGACGTTGCCGTCGCACGATCCCACGTAGATGTTCCCCGCCATGTCCACGGTCGGGGAGGAACGCACCGCCTCGCCGGTCGCTCGCTGCCAGACCACGGCCCCGGTCGCCGCGTCGAGCGCGTAGAGCGAGCGGTCATCGGAGCCGACGTAGATCCGGCCCCGGCTCAGGTCGAGCGCCGGGGACGAGGTGACCGCGCCGGCGGTCAGGAAGCTCCAGACCGGCGCACCCGTCTGCAGATCGAAGGCCAGCACGCGGCCGTCGTCCGCCCCCACGAACACGCGGCCTCCCACGGAGTCCACGGCGGGCGACGACTGGATCGGTGCGCCGGCGTCCACCTCGTAGACCAGCGCGCCGCTGGCGGCGTCGAGAGCGCGCAGCCGCCCATCGTTCGCGCCAAACAGCACCCTGCCGCCGACCGCCACCGGGGATGAGTAGATCGGTCCGCCGGCCGCGAAGGTCCAGGCCGGCATCCCGTTGGCCGCGTCCAGCGCGTGCAGCACGCCGTCCGACGAACCCGCGAGAATCCTCCCGGTACCCGGGTCGAGCGTGGGAGAGGAGAAGCGGAAGAGGCCTCCCGTCGCGGCGGCAGTCCACCAGCGCACCGATCCATCGGGGTTCAGCGCGAAGAGTTTGCCGTCGAACGAACCGAAATAGATGGTGCCGTCCGGAGCCACGAGCGGGGTGGTGCGCACCGGCCCTCCGGTCAGGAAACTCCAGCGGATGCTGCCGTCGAGGTTCAAGGCGTAGAGCCTGCCGTCGTCGGCGCCCACGTACATCGCATCGCGGAAGTCGAATGACACCGAGGAGCGGATCCCGGCCGGCAGCGTCAGCGCCAAGGCCGAGCCGCCGAGGGTCGGCCCGAGGGCGCTGGTCCGCCCGCTGTGCGCCTCGTCGTGCCGGAACTGGTGCCACTCCGGAACCGGCACGACCTGGAGCGCGACGGTGTCGCTGGACACCCCGCCCACACCGTCGCTCACCGTCAGCGTGAACTGCAGAAGAACGGGCGGCGTGAGCCCGGAAACTTGCACCGTCGGCGTCGCACTGGCGGGGTTCGTGAGGGTTGCCGGGGGCCCGCTCGTCTGCGCCCAGGCATAGGCAAGGGTGGTTCCCGGATCGGGATCCGCCGACGCGGAGCCGTCGAGGCCCAGCGAGCCGGTCGCGGGGGTGGCGCGCCGGTCGGCGCCCGCGTTGGCGATCGGCGGCAGGTTGGCGAGCGGGTTTACGGTGACGCTCACGGGACTGGTGGAAAGCTCGAAGCCGTCGCTCGCCACGACGCTGAACGACAGCGTCGCCGGGACGAACACGAGCGGTGCGGTGAAGGTCGGTGTGGCGCTGCTGGAACTGCTCAATGCCACCGGCGGTCCGGAGATCTGTGACCAGGCAAACGTGAAGGAGTCGCCCGGGTCGGGATCGGTTGTTCCGGATGCGTCGAGCGTCACCAGCGTCCGCGCGGTGACCGTTGACGCCGGGCGAACCACGACCGAGATCGCGGGCGCAGTATTCGTGTTGAGCAGCGTCACGGTGACCGTCGCCGAATCGCTGAGGCCTCCCGGGTCGGTGGTGGTCAGCGAAAAGACGAGGGGTGTTACCGCGAGGACGGCGGGGGCTGTGAAGCTGGGCGAGGGGAGCGCCGGGTTGCTCAGCACGACTCCCGGGCCCGAGACCTGCCCCCAGGCGAAGGTGAGTGCGTCGCCGTCGGGGTCGGTCGACCCTGCGCCATCCAGCACGACCAACAACCCCTCGGCGATGGAGCGATCAGCACCCGCACTCGCGCTCGGGGGTCGGTTGAACTTGGTCACGGTCACCGTGGTCGAGGCGAGCGCCGAGCCGCCAAGGCCGTCGTTCACGGTGACCTCGAACCCGAGGACGACCGGCGTGGTCGTCGGGAGGAGCGGCGCGGTGAAGGTCGGCGCCGCGGCCGCCTGGTCGCTCAGCGCCACCGCGGGACCCGACGTCTGGACCCAGGCGAAGGAGAGCGGATCGAGGTCGGGGTCGCTGGAGGCCGACCCGTCGAGGAGGACACCCAGCATCCCCTCGAGCACGCTCTGCGGCGCGCCGGCGTTTGCGATCGGGTTGCCATTCAGGTTCGTGACCGTGACGCTGGTGGAGGCGACGGCCAAGCCGCCGAAACTGTCGTCGACGGTGAGGCCGAAGGTGAGGACGACCGGCGTGTTCGTCGGGATGAGCGGCGCGGTGAAGGCCGGCGCCGCGGCCGCCGGGTCGCTGAGCGCCACCGCGGGACCGGCGGTCTGGATCCAGGCGAAGGAGAGTGGATCGAGATCCGGATCGGTCGAAGCCGTGCCGTCGAGGACGACACCCGCCGTCCCCTCGACGACGGCCTGCGGGGCACCGGCGTCGGCGCTGGGGCTCCCATTGAGCTTGGTGACGGTGACGCTCGTCGAGGCGAGCGCCGAGCCGCCGGTACCGTCGTCGACCGTGAGTTCGAACGTGAGGACGACCGGCGTGCGCGTCGGGATGAGCGGTGCGGTGAAGGTCGGCGCAGGTGCCGCCGGGTTGCTCAACGTCACCGCGGGGCCCGAGATCTCGACCCAGGCGAAGGAGATCGAATCCAGGTCGGGGTCGGTCGAGGCCGACCCGTCGAGGATGACACCGACCGTCCCCTCGAGCACGCTCTGTGGCGCGCCGGCGTTTGCGGTCGGGTTGCCGTTCAGGTTCGTGACCGTGACGCTGGTGGAGGCAATCGCCGAGCCGCCGAAATTGTCGTCGACGGTGAGGCCGAAGGTGAGGACGACCGCCGTGTTCGTCGGGAGGAGCGGCGCGGTGAAGGTCGGCGCTGCGGCCGCCGGGTCGCTCAGCGCCACCGCGGGACCGGAGGTCTGGACCCAGGCGTAGGAGAGTGGATCGAGATCCGGATCGGTCGAGGCCGATCCGTCGAGGACGACACCCAAGGTTCCCTCCGACACGCTCTGCGGCGCGCCCGCGTTCGCGATTGGGTTGCCGTTCAGGTTCGTGACCGTG
>Ga0184629_10000926_pt1 | contig 12507 bp, 11 predicted proteins | sample PLM4_32_b1_FD_133158 | JGI IMG/M metagenome (GOLD analysis project Ga0184629, IMG submission 133158) | Groundwater sediment microbial communities from an aquifer in East River, Colorado, USA - PLM4_32_b1 | ecosystem: Environmental > Terrestrial > Soil > Riparian zone | place: USA: East River... | reverse complement strand
GAACATTGTTCGAAGCGGGCCGGGGTGGTCAGCGCAAAAAAAGCGCACGGTTCTGCTCACCCGACCATCAAATCGAATTCAACAGTTTGAAGCGCACAACGGAGGATTAAATCTATGCGCCGTCGCCGTGACAAAGGAACAGGCAGCATCCGCGAACGCGGTAAGGATCAATGGGAGCTGAAGATCGAACTCGACAAGCACCCGCTGACGGGAAGGCGCGAGCGTCGGTTTCACAGCTTCCGCGGATCGAGGAAAGAAGCGAACGCGGAACTTGCCCGACTGCTCACCGTGGCCGCCGAAGGCAACTATGTCGACCCCTCCAAGCTCACCGTCTCTGAATTCTTCGATCGTTGGGACCGCGATTGGGCGGCGACGAACGTCAGCCCCAAGACGCTGGAGCGCTACCAGGACTTGGCAAAGACGCAGATACGCCCGCGCATCGGCCATATGAAGCTGCAGAAGCTCAAGACCGTGCATCTCGCGGAGCTATACTCGACGCTTCTCCGCGAAGGCCGTGGCACGGCAGAAGCGCCGGCTGGCCTAGCACCGCGAACGGTCGGCCACGTCCATCGGCTTCTGCATCGCGCCCTAGGCCACGCGGTGAGGTGGGGCCTGCTCGCGACCAATCCGGCTAGCTCGGCAGAACCGCCGCCCGTTGCTGCCGAAGAGATCGAGGTGTTGGACCAAGATCAGGTCAAGACCGTTCTGGAACGCCTTCGCGGCCGATCCATGTTCAGGATCGTCGCTACCGCCCTAGCAACGGGAATGCGGCGCGGGGAGCTTTGTGCTCTGCGGTGGAAGGATGTGGACTTCGATGCGGCCAAACTACAGGTCGAGCGGTCCTTGGAGGAGACCAAGGCCGGGTTGCGCTTCAAGAGCACCAAGACACGCAACGGACGCCGGCAAATCGCCCTGCCCGTCTATATCGTGACCGAGCTGCGCGCCCACTGGAAGAAACAGCAGGAGCAGCGACTCGCCCTTGGTCTTGGCAAGGACGATCCCGAGGCGCTCGTGTTCCGTCATCTTGACGGCTCGCCCTTGATCCCGAATTCGGTCACGACCGAATGGAAGCGCAACGTCAGAACCCTCGGGCTGCCGAAGGTCAAGTTCCATGCCCTGAGGCACACTCACGCCTCGCAGTTGATCGCGAGCGGCATGGACGTGCTGTCGATCAGCCGGCGACTAGGTCACGCCTCGCCGTCGATCACGCTCAACGTCTATGGTCACCTTTTCAAGCTGACCGATCAAAGAGCGGCCGACGTGTTCCAAGCTGCGTACGGGAGTACGTTCCACGAATGAACGCAGAACGCATTAGGCGGCAGATAGGCGGCAAAACGCGATCCGGTGCCAACTCGGAAAAAATAAGCTACTGATTTTCCACGCGGACGGGTGGCCGAGTGGTTTAAGGCACCGGTCTTGAAAACCGGCAGAGGTTCACGCCTCTCGGGGGTTCGAATCCCTCCCCGTCCGCCAGCACTTCATCTGGCCGTTTGTAGGTATGATCGTCGGCGCATTAACTATCCGATTTCTCAAGACCACTCTCTGCGTGCTACTTTGAGTTCACGCTCTTGCGAGGTGGCGTCATGCGAATTCATAAACGCTCAGTCGTTGTCGTGCTCACCGCGGCTTCGCTGCTGGTGAGCATGCCTGTTGCCAATTTGCTTGCCGCGCCGGCACCCGCGCCTCAGAGCGTCGGCAACATGAAGCGCATCGTGATCCCGGAGAAGGGCGAACCGCAAACCGTCATTGCCCCGAGCGCGAACTCCGGCAGCACCAACGGTTCAGGACCGGCGACCGGAATGGCCAACCCGGCGGCCGGCGGCGTCAATGTCCCGGCGATGATACAGGGCGGCCTCAAGAAAGGCGGCCCGTTGCTCGGGCGGTAACGACAGCGTTGGCCTAGGGACAAACGAAACGCCCTGTGGCATCTTCCCGCCGCTTGAGATGGCGGAGGAATCTTCAATGCGTTTTGTCAGTCTGGTCCCGGCGGCAGTTGCACTGTTCGTTGCCGGCGCAGCGTATGCGCAGACGTGGGATGTTTACACCAATCGCGGGGAATTCTTTGCGATCAACCTGCCCGGCGAGCCGAAGATGACGACGAGCCCTTATCGCACGGCGAAGGGCACCTCTCTCACGGCGAAAAAGTACATGGCGGTTGCGCCTGCTGGCTCGATTCTCGCGGGCACGTACACGCTTACGGTGGTCGACTACAACAGCGCGAAAGGCGAACTTGGGACCGCCATCGAGGAAGCGGCTGCGCGCTTCCGGGGGATGGGCAAGGTGACCTACGATGCGGTCAACATGCTCGACAATCACCGGAGCTGGCGGCAGACCATCGAGAACGCCAACCAGCGCATCCTGACCGAGATTCTGGTGGCGAAAAACAGCCGGCTCTACATCTCGGAGGCCGTCACCGCACTCAATATACCTCCTCCAGCGCAATTCCAGGCCTCGCTACAAATCCTCGATGAGAACGGCGCGCGCATTCGCCTGCAGACTGCCGAATTGGCACAATCCGCCGCAGCAAATGAAGTCATCCCGGTCACGCCGGCACAGGTAGCCGAGCGGTCGGCCGAGCTCGCGGGCCTGGTCACGGGCACATGGCGCTTGAGCACCGGTGGATCATGCCAGAGCGCCTACTTCAAATCGGCCGAGCGGGCGAAAACCAAGCGCAACGAAGAAGCGCTGGCCGGCACGGTCACGAGCCAAGGCATGACGGTGACGGGTCAGTTGATCCTCGCGGGCGCGCGCGAAGGGCAGTTCATCAATCCGATGACGGACAAGGCGGTATTCCTGCTGGACACGTTGCCGAACAGCCAGCTCGGCTTCACGCCGATCGGCGAGCCGGTGCTCGGCTGGCCGGAAGTGAAACTCGATCGTTGCACGGGCTGAACGTCCGGTCACATGCGGCACGAAAAACGGGGCGAGCGATCGCCCCTTTTTGTTTCTCGTCTCAATCGTTGGAACGTCAGGGCCTTCAGCGCGTTGGGTGCTCGGTCTCTTTTTCAGGACAGCACCATGGACGATCAGCCCTTTACCGCGCCTGCCGGCATCAACGTCGAGCACCTCATGGCCAAGTATCGCGAGCGGATCATCGACCTCGAAGCGCACGGCTTGCCGGACGGCGAGGCGCTTTGGGAGGTCATGGACAGCATCCTCGCCGAGATGAAGCGCCATCAGGCGCCGAGCAATCCGGGATAGCCGACTGGCGCAGATTCGCGCGGTACGGCTTCCCAAAAAAAGAAGAAGCCCCGCCGGCAGGGGGGCGACGCCGGGCGGGGCTCCACTTCTACGCAGGGGCGGATGCACAACGCAGTGACGCATCCGCACTCGCCATGTCAGAAAAACAATCACGCGTCCGAAAAGTTGCATCGCGGCTGTGGATAATTCTGCTTTCTTAATCTCCGGCCGACGCCGCTTCGCCGATGCCGCTCGCGGGAGCGTGAAGCGGGCAAGGCCCGCACGGTGCGTAATGTGCTCGAGGTTCCTTCCCTGGCGCTTACCAACGGAGGCTGACATGCACCGGACCGGTCGGAAATCGATGTCCTTGCGCACGTGGACGATCGCGGCTCTCGCCGTGATCGGTGCCGGGGCGGGTTTGCTGTTGGCGGACGGAGCGGCCTTCGGTCAAGCCGAGTGGAAGGAGATACCGCTCAAGGATGGCACCTACCGGCAGTACCAGACGGCGCACCGCACCGACACGGTCGACATTCCGGTGCGTCCGAACGGCGGCGAGATCGAGTACATGGTCAAAATGCGCCAGGGCGAATCTATGGTGTATTCCTGGCGCGCCACGGAGATCGTCAATCCACAACGGTTGACCTCCGAATTCCACGGCCATACCAATCGCGCGCCCGGGACGACGGGCACGCTGATCTTCTATCGGAAGGCGAGTGGCGCGACCGAGAACGGGACCCTCATCGCGCCCTTCGACGGCATACACGGCTGGTACTTGAAGAACGACACGGACCGGCCCGTGGTCGTCCGCCTGACGCTGGCGGGCTTCTACGAAGTCATCCCCAACCAGCTGCCCAACTGAGCCCAGGGCAAAAGCATCGGCTGGTTGTCGCACGGCTCCGTCTGCTAGACGGGGCGCCATGACGATAGAGGCGGTTGAGAGAGACGGCGCGGACGTGCGCGAAGGCGAGCCCACGCTCCGGCGCACCATCGGGCTATGGCAGATGGTGCTCTATGGCAGCGGTAGCATGCTCGGCTCGGGCATCTATGGGCTGATCGGGCAAGCGGCCGGCGCGATGGGGTCGGCCGTCTGGGCAGCGTTCCTGATCGCACTTACCGGCGCCGGACTGACGGCGTTCTCCTATGCCTCGCTCGGATCGCGTTATCCGCGCGCGGGAGGCGCCGCGTATGTCACGCAGCGCGCCTACCACCATGGACTGCTGACGCATTCAGTGGGCATCGCGGTGGCGTGCTCCGGGCTGACCTCGATCGCGGCCGGCGCCCGGGTGATATCGGACAATCTCGCGCGGCTGCCGATGCTGGACAGTTGGCCGACGGGAGTGCTCGCCCTGCTCTATCTGTGCGGCCTCGCGGCCATCGTTTATCGCGGGATCCGCGAGTCGATGTGGGTGAACGTCGTGGCCTCCGTCATCGAGGCGGGCGGACTCTTGCTCGTGATTGCAGTTGGGATGCGCTACTGGGGCACACAGGACCTGTTCGAGACGCCGTTCTCGAACACGGACGCGAGCGCGACGATGGCGCTCGTTCTCGTCGTGCAGGGCGTCGTGCTGACGTTCTTCGCCTTCCTTGGCTTCGAAGACACGCTGAATGTGGCCGAGGAAGTGAAGAATCCCAGCCGTACGCTTCCGATCGGACTGATCACGGCGCTGGGGCTGACGGCGATCCTTTATGTCGGCGTGGCGATCACCGCAGTTTCCGTCGTGCCGTGGCGCGAGCTTGCGCAGGCCGGCGCGCCGCTTGCCGAAGTCATGTCGCGCGCGGCGCCCTGGTTTCCCGGCTGGGCGTTCATCGCGCTGACCATCTTCGCCGTCGGCAATACGGGGCTGATCAACTTCATCACCGCCTCGCGGCTGCTCTACGGGATGGCGCGCGACAAGCGGCTCCCGAAATCGCTCGCGAAGGTGCATCCCAAGCGGCGTACGCCCCATGTGGCCGTAGCGCTGATCCTGGTGGTTCTGGTGGCGCTCGTGCTCTCGGGCGACGTGGCACAACTGGCGGCCGCTACCGTGCTGCTGCTGCTGCTCGTGTTCTCGGTCGTCAACACCGCGCTCGTCATCCTGAAGCTGCGGCCGGACGAGCCCAAGGGCAGATTCGAGATCCCGATCTGGGTCCCGATCCTCGGCGCTTCGGTTTGCATCACCTTGTTCGTGCTGCGGGTCGCCTCGGGTGGGGCCGCTGGATTGCGGGCGACGCTGATCGCCGGCGCCCTGCTCGGCGGCGCGGTTCTGCTTTATGTTGCGATCCGTCCCCATATTGGAGACGCCAAACAAGCGGCGGACTGACCATGGGCACTCAAGCCATCCCTTGCGTCCTGATGCGCGGCGGCACGTCGCGCGGACCTTACTTCCTTGCATCCGATCTGCCCGCCGATCCGGCGGCGCGCGATCGCGTGCTGCTCGAAGTCATGGGCTCGGGTCACGAGCTTCAAGTGGACGGCATTGGCGGCGGTCATCCGCTGACAAGCAAGGTCGCGATCGTGAGTCCCTCGCGCGTGCCGGGCGCCGACGTCGATTACCTGTTCGCGCAGGTGAACGTGAAGGAACGCTCTATCGACACCTCGCCCAATTGCGGCAACATGCTCGCCGGTGTCGGTCCGTTTGCGCTGGAAGCGGGCCTGGTGCCGGCGCGTGACGGCGTCTCGGCGGTGCGCATCTACAACGTGAACACCAAAAAGCTGATCGAGGCGCGCATCCAGACGCCGGGCGGGCACGTCATGTATGACGGAGACGCCGCAATCGACGGCGTCCCGGGAACGGCGGCGCCGATCCATCTCGCGTTCCTTGATGCGGCAGGCGCCAAGACTGGCAAGCTGTTCCCGACAGGCAACAAGAAAGACGTCATCGGCGGGATCGAGTTCTCCTGCGTCGATGCGGCGATGCCGATTATCGCCTGCAAGGCGAGCGATATGGGCAAGACCGGATATGAATCGCCTGCCGAGTTCGCTGCCGACCGCGACTTCATGAAACAACTCGAAGCGCTGCGGCTGGAGGCCGGGCGGCGGATGGGCCTCGGCGACGTCTCGCAACTCGTCATCCCGAAACCCGTTCTCGTCGCGAAGGCGCGCAAGGGCGGCAGCCTTTCGGGGCGGTACTTCATGCCGCACGCGTGCCACAACGCGTTCGCGATCACGGGCGCCGTTGCAATGGGAATGGCCGCGGTTATACCGGGCACCGTGATCGCCGATGTCGCCAACAATCCGGAGCTACCGGCCGACATCGTCATCGAGCATCCGTCGGGATCGATCCAGGTCCGGCTCGAACAGCGAGCGGGCGAGAGTGCGCCGGTCGCTTACCTCGTGCGCACCGCGCGGCGTCTCTTTGAGGGCCGCGTCCTCGTGCGCACGCCGGACTAGCGCGCGACCGAGTCGAGCCAATCGCAAAGGATCGCGTTGAAGCGCTCAGGCGCTTCCACGTTCGGCAAATGGCGCGCACCGGAAAATGCAAGGAAGCGCCCACCGGGGATCAGTGACGCGAGTCTCTGGCTCTCCTCATGCGAGCTCGCCTTGTCGTCTTCCCCGTAGAGCACAAGAGCCGGAATGCGCAGCTTCGGCAGCTCGGACGCGAAATCGAAATTGGAGAGGGCCGCGACCGTACCGCAATAACCCTCGACAGTCGTTGCCGCCACCGTGTCGCGTATCTGCTGCCAACGGAGCGGGTTGCGTGCGCGGAACTCCGGCGTCAGCCAGCGTTCCATGGTGGCGTCGGCGATCGGTTCGAGCGAGTTCGCGGCGTGAGCCGCAGCCATCCTCGGTGCCCAGATCTCGTGCGCATTCCTGAGTGAGGCGGGCGGCGCCTCGCACAACAACAGCGACGCGACGCTATTCCGGAACTTGAGCGCGAACGCCTCCCCGATCATTCCGCCCACGGACAGTCCCACATAGTGGACGGGTTCCAAGCCGAGAGATCGAATCAGTCCGGCGATGTCGGCGGCGAGTTCCACGAGGGTGTAGTCACCGGCGACCGGATCGCTGCCGCCATGGCCGCGCAGATCGACCCGAAGCACGCGCATTCCACGGGCAAGCACGACGGGAACTTGTTCCGCCCACATCCCGGAATCGGCCGCAAGCGCGTGCACAAAACACGCAGTACGCGGACCATCGCCGATGAGGTCATAGTAAAGCTTGTGCTTGCCGGTCGTCAGGAACATCGAAGCAACCCCTTTAGAGCGCCCGGAAAATTGGCGTTTCTGCGTGCCTTGACCTTTGCCGCATCCATCGCCCGGGAAAGCGCTTCAAAAAAACTAAGGGCCATGGGCGGAACGGGCAAGCCATTGTCCCCGTTATGTTCTAGCGATCATGGTGGGAGGGGTTGCCTGTTCGCCGCGGGGTGAATGCGTTGTCAGAAAGGAAACGTCATCATGCGAAATGACGGCCAGAAATCGAACCGCGGTTTTGCTTCCATGGATCAGGCGAAGCAGCGCGAAATCGCAAGCAAAGGTGGCCAAAGCGTGCCACCGGAAAAACGGAGCTTCTCGCAGGATCCGAATCTTGCAGCGACAGCCGGACGGAAAGGTGGAGAGTCAGTGCCTCCGGAAGTGCGCAGTTTTTCGCAAAACCGTGAACTTGCCGCCGAAGCGGGACGCAAAGGCGGCTTGGCCCGTGGTTCCTCCATGCGCGAGGGCCACATGCGTGAGGCTGCGAAGTCTCAGGCAACTGAGAAGTCGCACAACTACGAGTCGGAACTGGGCCATGATGATGAGACAGTCCATCATGACCAGCCCAAGCCCGGCTCCGTTCCTAGCCACAAGGCTGGCGAACCGTCGCACGGTGCGCGCCGAGGCATCGTGTAGTGTGACGAGGCGTCGCGTAGTGTGACAAAGCGCGGCGGCAGTCCACTGCCGCCGCGCTTTTATTCAGACATCCGCATAACAGGTGATTTCGTCGGCCGCGCCTTGCGTGGTCACCGCGCCGTAGCGCGCCGGACCGACGTTCCGCGCATAGCGCCACAAGGCGCCGGAGCCAAAGCTTGAGCGTTTTGGTGTCCACGATTTGCGGCGTTCGGCGAGCTCCGCATCGGAAAGCTCGACGTCGATCGTGCCCTTAACCGCATCGAGAACGATGATGTCGCCTTCGCGCAAGAGACCTATCGGTCCGCCATCCTGCGCCTCGGGGCCGACATGGCCGACACAGAACCCGCGCGTCGCACCGGAGAATCGTCCATCGGTGATGAGCGCGACCTGCTCGGAAAGCCCCTGCCCATACAGCGCGGCGGTCGTGGAGAGCATCTCGCGCATCCCCGGACCGCCCTTCGGTCCTTCATAGCGAATCACGATGACGTCGCCGGCCTTATAGTTGCGGGCCCGGACGGCGGCGAAGGCATCTTCCTCACAGTCGAACACGCGCGCCGGTCCGCGATGGTGCAGGTTCTTGAGGCCCGCGACCTTCACGATGGCGCCCTCCGGCGCGAGGTTGCCCTTAAGTCCGATGACTCCGCCCGTTGGCGCGATCGGATTGCTGACGGCCCGCATCACCTTCTGGTTGGGATTGAATTTCACGTCGCGGATGTTTTCCGCGATGGTCTTTCCCGTAACCGTCATGCAGTCGCCGTGGATGAACCCGCCATCGAGCAGGGTTCTCAACAGCATCGGCACGCCGCCTGCTTCCCACATGTCCTTGGCGACGAATTCGCCGCCTGGCTTGAGCGAGGCCAGATAGGGCGTGCGCTTGAAGATGGCGGCAACATCGAAGAGATCGAACTTGATCCCCGCTTCGTTCGCCATCGCGGGTAAGTGCAGCGCAGCGTTCGTGGAGCCCCCCGTCGCGGCGACGATCGTTGCCGCATTTTCCAGCGCCTTGCGCGTGACGATGTCCCGCGGGCGCAAGTTGGTGGCGAGCAACCTCATCACCCCCTCGCCAGCTGTGTGAGCATACTCATCGCGCGACGTGATTTCCGCAGGCGGGCCGGCGGAGAACGGCAGCGCGAGTCCGATCGCCTCCGATACGCAGGCCATGGTGTTGGCGGTGAATTGCCCCCCGCACGCCCCTGCTCCCGGGCACGCAACGCACTCGAGCTCGTGCAGGTCCTTGCTCGACATGTTGCCGGCCGAATGCTTGCCGACCGCCTCGAACACATCGACCACGGTCACGTCCTTGCCGTGGAATCTCCCGGGCATGATCGAGCCGCCATAGAGGAACACGGACGGCACATTCAAGCGCAGCATCGCCATCATCATGCCGGGCAGGCTCTTGTCGCAGCCTGCGATGCCGACGAGCGCGTCATAGCAATGGCCGCGCACGGTGAGCTCGACGGAATCGGCGATCACCTCGCGCGAGACGAGTGAAGACTTCATGCCCTCGTGTCCCATCGCAATGCCGTCGGTGACGGTGATGGTGCAGAATTCGCGGGGCGTGCCGCCACCTTCCTTGACGCCTTTCTTCGCGGCCTGGGCCTGGCGCATCAGCGCGATGTTGCAGGGCGCGGCCTCGTTCCAACACGACGCGACTCCGACGAAGGGCCGGTGGATCTCCTCCTCGGTGAGCCCCATCGCGTAGTAATAGGAGCGATGCGGGGCCCGCTCGGGCCCTTCGGTCACATGCCGCGAAGGCAGCTTCGATTTGTCGAACGTGGTCATGTCATTTCTCTCACGAGGGCGAAGGCGCGCGCCTGCCTGAACCTCAATCCTTTAGGGGGTGTGTCAGACCCGAGCCGATTGCGTCAAGGATATCGTTCCCCTCGCCTACCCCTGTAGACTGGCCGCGGATCGGAACATGGGCGTTTGCCTTGCTTCTCATCGAACATTGGCAGAGTTGCTTTTCGGCACTCAGTCTGTCGCAGCCCGCGGACACGGAATTTACCAATCTCATTCAGCGCTACTCGGAACCCCACCGCGCCTACCACACCACGCAGCACCTTGACGAATGCTTCCACGCGTTCGAGGCCGTGCGCGGCCTCACGCAATCCCCAGGAGCCGTCGGCATTGCCGTCTTCTATCACGATGCGATCTACGACACGCATGCGCATGACAATGAGGAAAGGAGCGCCGAGTTGGCGCGGCAAGTGCTTGCAGGCGTTGGGGCTGGGGAGCCTATCCAGTCCTATGTCACCGATCTCATCTTGGTGACGCGCCACGCCGCGAGGCCTCAAACCCCGGACCAGCAGCTCGTCGTCGATATCGACCTGTCCATCCTTGGCGCGGCGCAAGAGCGGTTTGATGAATATGAGCGGCAAGTCCGACAGGAATATTCCTGGGTGAACGATACAATCTTCCGCTCTGTGCGCAGCAGCATCCTGCAAGAGTTTCTGGCGCGGCCGACGATCTACAGCACCACGAGCTTCCGCGACCGGCTCGAGCATCCCGCGCGGGAAAACTTGAAGCGCTCGATCGCCGCGCTAGCCGCTTAGGCGGTTGACGGCTTCCGTAAGCCTCGATGCAATCGCAGCGTACTCGGCGCGCTTTTCCTTCTGCTCGTCGATCACTTCGGCGGGCGCTTTCGCAACGAAGGCGGCGTTCGACAATTTGCCGTCGATCCGCGCGATCTCGTCCTCGGTCTTCTTGATCTCCTTGGTGAGGCGCGCGCGTTCCTTGTCGACGTCGATCACATCGCCCAAGGGCAAGGCCGCGACCGCTTCGCCGATCACGAATTGGGCCGAGCCCTTCGGGATCTCCGAGCTGACGCGCGCACTGGACAGCCGGGCGAGCGTCAACACGAGATCGCGGTGGCGGGAGAGACGCCCCGCGCTCCCCTCGTTCGCATCCTTGAGGATGAGCGTGATGCGGGCCGCCGGCGGAACGTTCATCTCCGCGCGCACACTGCGGACATTGCCAATCAGGTCGATCAGCCAGTTCATCTCGGTGCGCGCGTCCTCATGCGCCGGGAGGCCTGAAAGGTCCGGCCACGGCGAGAGCATCAGCATCGAGCGGCGCGGCGTCGCGTGCTCGGCCATGCGCGCCCACAGCTCCTCGGTGATGAACGGCATGAACGGATGCAGCAGCTGCAGGATGCGATCGAGCACCCAGGCCGTCGTGTCGCGCGTTTCGCGTTTTTCCTCTTCGTTGCTGCCGTTGAGCACCGGCTTGATGAACTCGAGATACCAATCGCAGAACACGTCCCAGACGAAGTGATAGATCGCGCCCGCCGCTTCGTTGAAACGATAGGCGGCGAGGCCGGCATTGACTTCGGCAGCAGTGCGGGCGGTCTCGGCGACGATCCATTTGTTGACGGTCATGTCGACGGATTTGGGATCGAACTCGCGCTTGCGGACGCACTCGTTCATCTCGCAAAAGCGCGCCGCATTCCACAGCTTGGTTCCGAAATTGCGGCAGGTCTCGACGCGCTGGAGGCCGAGACGGATGTCGCGCCCCTGCCCCGCCGCGATGCACAGCGCGAAGCGCAACGCGTCGGCGCCGTACTCATCGATGATGTCCAGGGGATCGACGACGTTGCCCTTGGTCTTGGACATCTTCTGGCCGCGCTCGTCCAGCACGCGGTTATGGATGAACGCATCGCGGAACGGCACGTCGCCCATGAAATGGATGCCCATCATCATCATGCGCGCGACCCAGAAGAAGATGATGTCGAACGCGGTGACGAGGACCGACGTCGGATAATAGCGCTTCAATTCCGGCGTCTCGTCCGGCCAGCCCAGAGTCGAGAACGGCCACAAGGCAGACGAGAACCAGGTATCGAGCACGTCTGAATCGCGTATGAGCGGAGGGCGCCAATTGTCCGGCCAAGGCTGCTGATAGAATGCAGCAACCGCCCGCTTGTATTCCATGTCGTCCGAGAAAAATTCCACCGGCCTGCCGTAGTAGAGCTCCGCAGCCTTGCGTGCAGCTTCCTCCGTCGCCTCTACAAAGATCGTTGCTCGCTCGCCTCCTTGCGGCGCGTGCTCCCGCGAAGGCCCGTACCATGCGGGAATCTGATGACCCCACCACAGCTGGCGCGAGATGCACCACGGCTGGATGTTGCGCATCCAGTTGAAATATTCGTTCTGTCGCTGCTCGGGGATAATCCGTGTACGGCCCTTTTCCACCGCTTCGACGGCTTTCTCCGCGAGCGGAGTGACGTTCAGGTACCACTGCTCCGTCAGATAAGGCTCGAGCACGACGGTCTTGGTCTTCTCGTCGTGTGGCACCGCGTGGACGATGTCCTCGACCTTGTCCAACAGCCCCTGCGCTTCCAGGTCCGCGGCCACGCGCTTGCGCGCTTCGAAGCGATCGAGCCCCCGATAGGCGGCCGGAACCTCATCGTTCAGCTCAGCTTCTTTGGTCAAGATATTGATAATCGGAAGATTATTCCGCTTGCCGACCTCGAAATCGTTGAAGTCGTGGCCGGGCGTGATCTTGACCGCACCCGTGCCCTTCTCGGGG
>Ga0184629_10000924_pt1 | contig 12529 bp, 11 predicted proteins | sample PLM4_32_b1_FD_133158 | JGI IMG/M metagenome (GOLD analysis project Ga0184629, IMG submission 133158) | Groundwater sediment microbial communities from an aquifer in East River, Colorado, USA - PLM4_32_b1 | ecosystem: Environmental > Terrestrial > Soil > Riparian zone | place: USA: East River... | reverse complement strand
TTCAACGGTTGAATTCCACAGCACGCGTATCTTGGGATTGCGTTCGAGGCGCAACTGGTTGGTCTTGTCCGCACGCAGCGACTCACGGCGATGGATCAGCACGACATCGGTCGCGAAGTTGGTGAGGAAGAGCGCTTCCTCGACAGCAGTGTTGCCGCCGCCAACGACCGCTACCTGCTTGCCCTTGAAGAAGAAGCCGTCGCATGTGGCGCAGGCCGAGACGCCGAACCCTTTCAGCTTCTCCTCGCTTGCGAGCCCAAGCCACTTCGCCTGTGCGCCGGTCGCGATGATGAGCGTATCGGCCGAGTAGCGCGCGCCCGAGTCCCCGGTGAGGACGAAAGGCCGCTGCGCCAAATCCACGGCCGAGATCAGGTCGAACGCCACCTTGGTGCCGACATGCTCGGCCTGGGCCTGCATCTGCTCCATCAGCCAGGGACCCTGGATGGCGCCCTTGAAGCCCGGATAGTTCTCGACCTCGGTGGTGATGGTCAGCTGGCCTCCCGGCTGAAGCCCCGCGATCATCAAGGGCGATAGCATCGCACGTGCGGCATAGATCGCAGCCGTGCAGCCGGCCGGGCCGCTCCCCAAAACGACGACCTTTGCGTGCTGAAGCTCGGACATGGAATCCTGAGGAAAAGGCTGGTGTCCTGATATCGGGAACCCCGGAACAAAGGTCAAGCCGGGGACCTGTGGAGCCTTTTTATCTTGCGAGCTGCAACATTATTGCGCAGAAAACGTTGCAATTGTCATGGATGCCAGAAGGTCGAACCCCATGGCGCGACAAAAGCTAGACGCAATCGACCGACAGATCTTGGCTGAGCTGCAGGCGGACGGCCGCATGACGAATGTCGAGCTCGCCAAGCGGGTCAAGATCACGGCGCCCCCTTGTCTTCGCCGGGTGCGCGCGCTGGAGAAGGCGGGATACATCAAGGACTATCACGCCGAGCTCGATGCCGCCGCACTCGGCTTCGGGGTGAAGGCGTTCGCCTTTGTGGGCCTCTCCAGTCAAGCCGAGTCCGATTTGAAGGCGTTCGAGGATGAAGTCCGTTCCTGGCCGCAAGTACGAAGCTGCTACATGCTTTCGGGCGAAGTGGATTTCACCCTGCTCTGTGTTGCGCGCGATCTGCCGGAGTTTCAGGCCTTCATCACCGAGAAACTCACGGCGGCCAAGAACGTCGCGAGCGTCAAGACGGCGCTTGTGATCCGGCTGTCCAAAAACGAGCCGGGCATCCCGATCGAAGTCTAGCCCTTGGCGTCGGGCTGCTTGCTCGGATGCGCGTCCGCGAAGGGCTTGAGCGCGCCGCAATTCTCGACGATCGCCATGATCTCGGGATAGGGGGTCATGTCCGTCTTGAACCGCTGTGCGCTGAACACGTGCGAGATCAGGAACGCGTCCGCAATCGTGGGTCCTTTTCCGAAACTGAAGCCACGCGTGCGCGCCTCGTCCGCAACGAGCATCGCCTCGATGGCGCTGAACCCCGCCTTGTTCCAGAGTCCGATCCAAGCCGCGACCCCCTCTGCGTCCTGCTTGTAGGTGTCGCGGATGAAATTGCGGATGCGCAAATTGTTCACCGGATGCATGTCGCTGCCGACGATGGCAGCGAGCGCCCGCACGTGAGCGCGTGACGCGGCATCCTTCGGCAGCAGAGGCGGGTTGGGATAGGTCTCTTCGAGGTACTCGATGATCGCGCCCGATTGATAGAGGTGCACGCCGTTGTCGAGCTCCAGGGTCGGCACCCCGCGCATCGGATTGATCTGTCCGTACCATTCGCTCAAGTGCTCGCCCTTATCGAGACGCACCGGGACGTATTCGTAGGCTAGCCCCTTGAGGTTGAGCACGATGCGTGCGCGGTAGGACGTGCTGCTGGCGTGGAAATTGTACAGCTTCATCGAGTAGTTCCTCTTTCCCCTCAGGAGCTTTGCTCGAAATAGGCCGGATTTTCAAAGCTCTGTGCGCGGCCGAACGCCTACTTGCAAGTCATTCGCAACTATGCTGGCATCCGCCACCAACCCTCTAGGAGACGCCCATGCGTGCGTTTCTCGCCGCTTGCCTCGCAAGTTCAGCCGCCTTGGCGCTCGCCGCAGGCGCCGGCGCCGCACCGGCGGCCCCGGCCGCACCGACGACCGCTGCCGTTTTGACCACCTACGGCGACATCGCGCATGCGATGTACGAGGACTCGCTCGCCAGCGCGCGTACGATGCAGACGGCGATCAATGCCTTCCTCACCAATCCGACACCGGCAACGCTTACCGCGGCGCGCAACGCATGGAAGACGGCCCGCGTGCCGTATCTGCAGACCGAGGGCCTCCGCTTCGGCAACGCGATCGTGGACGAGTGGGAGCCCAAGGTGAATGCGTGGCCGCTCGACGAAGGCCTGATCGATTACGTCGCGCAGTCGTATGGCACGACGTCCGACGAAAATCCGCTCTACACGCTGAACGTCATCGCGAATCGTCAAATTCGTGTCGGCGCGCGGCAAGTGAATGCGTCCGTCATCAACGCGAATTTGCTGCGTACGCTGCAGATGGCGCAAGGCGTCGAAGCCAATGTCGCCACTGGGTACCATGCGATCGAGTTCCTGCTGTGGGGCCAGGATCTGCACGGCACAGGACCCGGCGCGGGCGAGCGTCCCGCCACCGACTACAGCACGACCGCCTGCACGCACGGCAATTGCGACCGCAGAGCTGCTTACTTGCGCACCGCAACGGAGCTTCTCATCGCTGATCTGACCGAGATGACGGGCGATTGGGCGCTGGGCGGAAAAGCACGCGCGGAGCTTGCGGCCAAGGGGACGAACGGCGGACTCGCGACCATTCTGACCGGTCTCGGCAGCATGTCGTATGGCGAGCTCGCGGGCGAGCGGATGAAGCTCGGCTTGATCCTGCACGATCCCGAAGAAGAACAGGACTGCTTCTCCGACAACACGCACAATTCGCACTATTACGATCAGGTCGGCATGATGAATCTGTGGCGCGCGCGCTATACGCGCCCCAACGGCCAGGTCGTGCAGGGTGCGTCGCTGCGCGAATACGTCGTGGCGCGCAATGCCGCCACCGCAAGGCGCCTGGACGAGGGCATGGACAACACGCTCGCCAAGCTGAAAGTTATCAAGGACACGGCCGATTCAGGCCGCATGGCCTACGATCAGATGATCGGCGACAATCCCGCGGGCAACAAAATGGTACAGGACGCGGTCGATGCGCTGGTCGCGCAGACGCGCGCGACCGAATCCGTTGTCACGACTCTTGGCCTGACGATTGCGGTCGAAGGCTCGGACAGCCTGGACAATCCGTCCGCCGTACAGTGATGAGGGTTTGATGGCGCGCGAGCGCGCTCCGACGCGGCGTGCGGTTCTCGCGGGTGGCAGCGCAGCGATCGCGGCATCGCTGATCGGTTGCGGCCGCAGCGCGACGTCCGAAGCGAAAGCCGCGGAACGCTTGCGCGAAATCACGGCCGATCAGGCGGTTCTGCTCGACGTCGGAGAGCGACCGCTGACGCTAGGCAATAACGAGGGGCCGACACCGGCATGGCTCTACGGCGACTCGCCGTTCCCGGTTCTGCGCGCGCGCGCGGGCGAAGAGATGACCGCGGAGCTCGTCAACAATCTTCAGGAGCACACGTCCATCCATTGGCATGGCGTACGCGTGCCCAACGCGATGGACGGCGTTCCTTATGTCACGCAGATGCCGGTGCTGCCGCGCGAGCAATTCACCTACGCGTTCGCGCCGCCCGATCCAGGCACGTTCTTCTTCCATCCTCACTGCAACACGGTCGCGCAACTCGGACGCGGGCTTGCGGGCGTGCTCATTGTCGAGGGCGATGAGGTCGAGCCGTTCGATGACGATGTGGTTCTCGTGCTCAAGGATTGGCGCGTCGCGAAAGACGGAAGCTTCCTGCCATTCCTCACCGTCGAAGGCGCGGCGCGTTCGGGCAGCTACGGCACGCTCAGGACGGTGAATGGAACGATCGCGCCGCGCATCGTTGTTCCTGCAGGCGCAAATGTCCGAGTGCGTCTCGTCAACGCGGATTCGACGCGCGTCGGCGATCTCGGCATCGATGGCGCAATGGCGAGCGTGATTGCGATCGACGGCAACGCGATTCAGCCCTTCGCACTGGAGACGTGGCGGCTCGGACCTGCGATGCGTCTCGATCTTTTGGTTAGGACTCCCGATAGCGGCGGCGAAATCACACTGATGGATTATTTCGCATCAGCGCCGGTGCGGCTTGCAACTCTTGTTGCAGAGGGGCAACAGCGACGGAAGGATTCCTTCGATCCTGTAGCATTGAAAGTTCCGAACCTGCCGGAGCCCGATCTTGCGAATGCGAGGGAGCATCAGCTGCGGCTCTCTGCAACCGCGGCGGCATCGACCTACACGGAGATCGCGCCAATCGTGCTTCCCGATGGCCGCAAGATCGACATGATGGATGCGTTCTGCGCCACGCCGCGCACGCTTTGGGCTTTGGATGGAAAGACTTGGCCGCAAGCAGGCCACCAGAAAATGCCGCCGCCGATATTAAGTTTCACGCGCGGCGAAAGCGTGCGCATCGAGTTCCTTAACACGACGCCGCATGTGCACCCGATGCATCTTCACGGTCACACATTTAAGGTTATTTCGGCGAGCAGGCTCGCACGTCCCGTTCATTGGGCGGACACTGTGTTAGTTATGCCAAACGAGCGCGTACAAATCGCATTCGTTGCCGATAACCCTGGTAACTGGATGCTCCACTGTCATATAATAGAGCACCAAGATACGGGGATGATGGCATGGTTCCACGTCGCCTGATCGTTGGAGCGATCATAGCAGCCTCAGTACCGGTCATCGCCTCTGGCGCATCTCTCGATGCGTCCATCGGTAGAGAATTGTTCGACCGCAACTGGGTACCCGCGCCATCCTCCACGAAATCGAATGATGGTTTGGGCCCGCTCTACAACGCGACCTCGTGCGGCGCATGTCATATCCGCAATGCGAACGCGGAGATCGACGAAGCAACCATTCCGCCGGGCACGGTGGTCCGCATCGGCAATGCGAAAGGCGCCGGCGATCCCATCTACGGTCGCCAACTGCAGACGCGTGCCGTCAATGGCCACAAACCGGAAGCGAACCCTGACATCACATGGAGCGCGACGGCTACGCAACGCGTAGCAGAGATCAAGCTCTTCAGTCTCGGTTACGGCCCGCTCGGGGGCGAGACGAAGCTCGCACTTCGTCGAGCATCGTCGCTCTTTGGCATCGGCCTCCTCGCGAAGATTCCCGATCGGGAGATCCTCAAGCGCGCAGATCCCGACGATGCGAACAAGGACGGCATCTCTGGGCGCGCGGCCATGCTGACCGAAGGCGGCAAGCAGGTGCTCGGCCGCTTCGGCTGGAGGGCCACACAGGTAAGCCTCGCCGCACAAACCTCCGCCGCGTTCCGCAATGATTTGGGGCTCTCGACCGAGGCTCATCCTGAGCCCTGGGGCGATTGCACGCCCATCCAAAGCGTGTGCCGCGCCGGGCCGCATGGCGCAGAAAAGGGTGAGCTTGAGATTCAGAAATCCATCGTTGATTTGATCGTTGCCTATTTGGAAAGCTTGCCGGCGCCCGCTCGGGTTGACACGACCGCCGCTGATGTCGCGCGGGGCGCGCGGCTCTTCTCCTCCGTTGGTTGCGCTCTTTGCCATGCAAGTCCCAACGGCTCGAACGGCCGACCCATCGCGGCCTACACAGACATGCTCCTGCACGACATGGGTCCCGGCTTGAACGATGGAATCGCGGAAGGCGCGGCCCAGCCCGGCGAATGGCGTACGGCACCGCTCTGGAACCTCGCCTTCAACTCGAGGATCACGGGGCTGCTCCATGACGGGCGGGCCGTAAGCGTGACCGAGGCCATCGAATGGCACGACGGCGAGGCCGCCGAGGTGCGGTTGCGCTTCAATGCCTTGACGCTTGCCGAAAAGGACGCCCTTATCGCCTTTGTGAGCAGGCTGTAAGGACCCCGGATACCGTGCAGACAACGCCGCTCTTGAGGCTCGCCGCCGAGGTGAAGGACGGCGCGAAGGCGAACGCGAAGGCCAGTGCAAAGGCCGCCCCCAATCCAAAGGCTGCTCAGGCGGCAAGGGCGGTGCTTGCTGTGGTGGACCGATCCATTATTCCGTCTTATCGCACGCTCGCCGAAGCCGCGGATGCGCAAGAAAAAGCCTGGACCGCGTTCGCCGCCAATCGCGCGGCCGGCAACATCGAGTCTCTCAAGGCGGCCTACAACACGACAGCCGACGCCTGGGCCCGTGCCCAGCTGGTGAAGACCGGCCCGCTCAGCCTCTTCCTGCGCTATGAGCGTTTCGCCTACTGGCCCGAGGCGCGCAACGTGACGCAGCGCATGCTCGATGCGCTCATCGCGTCCAACGATCCGAAAGAGCTTGCGCCGCAAACGCTCATTCGCGATAGCGTCGCCGCGCAGGGCTTAACCGCGCTCGAGCGTTTGCTTTATGACGGCAACAACGCGGCTCAATTGCTCAAGGTGCCGGGTAAGCCCGGCGAATGGCGGACCCAGATAGGGCAAGGGATCGCGCGCAACATGTCGTCCATCGCGAAGGACGTCGTCTCTGACTGGACCGCGCCCGATGGCGTGCGCGCTGCGATCGCCGCGAACAAGAGCTGGAAGACGATCTTCGACGATACGCCGGAAGCGGCGAGCTTGTTGCTGACCGATCTGGTGTCGGCCTTCCGCTTGATGCACGACGTGAAATTGCTTGCCGTGATGGGCGCGAGCGCCGACGTGGCTCGGCCTCGCGTGGCCGAGTCCTGGCGCAGCGGGCGTTCGCAGCGCAACTTGAAGCTCAATCTCGAAAGCGCGCAGGCGATGACGAGAGTCTGGGCCGAGACCGTCCCTGCCGCACACCGCACCAAGCTCGACTCGCTTTACTCGACCGCGCTGAAGGCCATGGATGCCGTCCCCGCCGATCTCGGCGAAGCGGCGGCCGATCCGAAGCGTCGCGCGCTGGTGGAAGCGGCGCGCGCCGGCATCAAGGTGGTGCAAGTGGACATAGCTGCAGTGCTTCCCGCCGATCTCGGCATCACCTTGGGGTTCAACAGTCTCGATGGCGACTGATCTCAAGATCGACAGGCGTGGCCTGTTCTATGCCGGGTTCGGCGCGCTGATCGGCGGATCGCTTTCATTGTCGCGCGACGACGCGCGCGCTGCGCCGCAGTGGCCGGGCGCGTCGTTCGTCACGGCCGCGCGCATCGACGGGATCGATTGCGGCGCGCTTCTCGTGGACGAGAGTGTGAGCAGCATTGCGCTCCCGGCGCGCGCGCATTGTCCAGTGCTGATGCGCGATGCTGGCGCTGCCCTCCTGATCGGTCGCCGTCCCGGCACATTCGCCGCACTTGTCGATCTCGAAGCGCCCGATGCGACGCCGAGGCTTTTCGAGCCCATCACCGGCCACCGCTTCGCGGGACACGCGGCGGTCAAAGGTGATGCGCTCTTCACGACCGAGATCGACGCGGAAACCGGCGACGGCGCGGCCGTGTTGCGCGACGCCCACTCGTTTGCGCCTCGCGCGCGGTATGCGACCGGCATCGAGCCGCACGACGTTCTGTTCGCGCGCGGCGGCGAAGTTCTGGTCGTCGCGATCGGCGGCATCGCACGCGCGGCCGACGTCAAAGGTCCCGCAATCAATGCAGGACGGATTGAAAGCGCGATCCTTGAACTCGATCCCCGCTCGGGCGCCGTGTTGAAGCGCCACCAGCTGCCGGCCGACATGAGCAGCCTGTCGCTCCGCCATATGGCTCTCGCACCTGACGGCGAAACCGGCGTTTTCGGCATGCAGGACCAGGATCGCTCCATCACGCGACCGATCATGGGCGTGCTCCGCGTCGGACGCGGCATCGACCTCTTGCCGTTGCCTGACGATGAAGGCGCGCTTCGCTCGTATATCGGCTCGGTCGCGATCGATGCGTCGGGGCGGTACGTCGCCGCGACGTCTCCCAAGGGCGGCATCGCAGGTCTGTGGTCGCTGACCGACGGACGCTGGTTGGGCGGCTTCAAGCTCGCCGATGTTTGCGGTCTCGCGGCCGATGCTTCGCCAGGGTGCTTCTGGGCGACATCGGGCCACGGCGACGTCGTTCAGCTCAAGGCCGGCTTGGATGGCCTCATGCCGGCGGCCCATTGGACCGCGGCCGCCGCGTTCGACAACCATCTCCTACGGAGCTAAGTCGGCCGGAGGTGGGTCGGCGCTGTCGTCCTGATCGGGCATCTCGCCGATCGGGTTGAGTTCCTCGCCGGGGTCTGTGTCCAGAGTCTTGACCGGGGTGCCGGCAGGTTTGCCTTTCGCAAAGGCAGCGATCAGCGTCGTGTCGCGCCCATAGCGGTCGGGTCGGAAGCTCACGTTGCCGTCTTCGTCCGCCATTGCGGTCCAATAGACGAAGTACACCGGCACCGGCTTCTCGAGGTCGATGCGCTGCGTTTTACGGGTCCTGCGCGCGTCGTTCAGCGTCTTGATGCCATCCTCGGCATCATCCGTCAGCGCGAGCGAGGCCAACGGGAAGATTTGCTGCACGCGGACGCAGCCATTGCTGATCTCGCGCGTGGTCAGGTCGAACAGCTTCTTGTTCGGCGTATCGTGCAGATACACGTCGAAGTCGTTCGGCATATCGAGCATCACCGCGCCGAGCGCCGTGGCCGGTCCTGGAAGCTGGCGGATCGCATAGGGGAATTCCGCCGGTTTGATGTCGCGCCACTTGATCGTGCGGCCTGTCGGATCGCCGCGCGGGCCATCCATCACCACCATGTTGCGCGTGGCGAGATAGTTCGCGTTGCGCTTGAGCTTGGGAAGCAGGTCTCTTGCCGCGATGTCGCCCGGGATGTTCCACGGCGGATTGACGACGACCGTCTTCATCTCGGTACGGATGATCGGCGTGGCGCTGGTCTTGCGGCCGACAACGACCTTTGACGTGAGCACGGTCTTTCCGTCGCGAACATATTGCAGGCTTTGATCGGGAACGTTGACCGCCACATAGCGGCTTTCGAATTGCGGCGGCAGCCAGCGCCAGCGCTCCATGTTCGCGGCGATCTGCTCCACGCGAACCGGCGCCGGGATGTTCATGACCGCGATCGTTTCCGGTCCTGCCCGGCCATCGCCATCCAAACCGTTGCGCGCCTGGAAGCGCTTGACCGCATCGCGGATGTCATTCCGCGTAGGCTTCGCCTTCCCATCGAGGATCGGGTCCTCGAATGTCAGCCGCGTCACGAGCGCAGCCGAGCGCTCATCGTTACGGTCAAGCCTGATCTCGGTCGTGCCGGGCACCGACGGCCAGCCGCCTTCTTCGGCGATCGCGCGGTAGCGCGCGAGCGCCTTCACGAGGCGCTGATACTCGGGATGATTCGGCGGCAGCTCAGCCAGATATGTGGCAAACGATCCGCTGTCGACCGCTTGGTTGAGATACCACGCGGCGTCGAAACGCACCGTCGGAAGCAGCACGTCGGGATGTATTTCGGTCGGGCTGAAGCGGCCCGTGTGTACATCGCGCGCGTAACGAAGAGCGGCTGCGGTGACGGTGATTTCGTAACGCGCAGCCTCCGCGCCCGGTCGTAAATTCGCATCGCGTGGAAGGCTGTAATCGGCGTTGCGCAACCCGTGCTCACCGGCGCGAGTGAATGCGGCGCGGAGTTCGGCAACATTCTTCTCGTCTGTCCAAGCCGGTCTGAAATCGCGCGCCTGATAGAACGCGAGCACATCGGGCTGCGCCTGGGACATCAGCATCGCTTTGAGCGACGCTTGCGTTGAGGGCGCCGGCGCCTGCGTTACAGGAAGCGCCATGATGGGCGGTGGTGTGGTCGCGCACGAGGCGGCCGTCATTCCGGCGATCGTTATTGCCAATGCGCGAATCAACCCGATGGGTCTAACTCGCACAACCTTCGCGGCGCGCGCAGAACCATTCATGAGATAGGAATATCCCATTGAGAAGAACCCGACCATATACAACGCACTGCGCGGGAGTGGTTTTCCCCGGTCCGCGATCTGGAGAATGGTAAATTTTGCGCAGCAAGCCTGTGTAATTGCTGTGACCTTGGGTTACCGAGCAACTTTTGCGCCCCCGGCGGTGTTACGTTGCACACCGTTTCAAAGAGGAGCACACATATGAATAGTTTCGTGAAGAGGGGGTTCTTGCCACTGGTGATCGGAGCAACTCTGCTCGCCGGTTGCGCGACGCAGGAAGCCGTTCAACAGGCACAAGCCGCCGCTGACGCTGCAAGAATGGAGGCCGATCAGGCCAATGCAGCGGCAGCCGAGGCACGCGCAGCAGCTGCAGCGGCGAACCAGAGGGCCGATCAGGCCAACTCCACTGCTCAGCAGGCGCAAGGCGCTGCGAATAGCGCTCAGCAGGCTGCGAATGGCGCCCAGACCTCGGCGCAGAACGCTGCAGCCAGCGCACAGAGGGCTAGCGAGGATGCCCGTTCGGCCCAGCAAAAGGCCACGGAAATCGCCACGCAACCGCCGCCGCCGCCCACACGCTTTGCGAGAGGCGAGCGGGGATAATTCGCTCCGTCACTTGAAGTAATCCCAATGACCCCGCCCAGGGACGCCCCCCGGCGGGGTCTTTTTTTTGCGCTGCGATGTCGCGTTGCACGCGCCTGTCGTAGACTCCGCGCCGTTGAACTCGGGTCGATTATCGATGTCGACATCGGTTACGGCGACCTCCGAAGTCTTGCGCCAGCATGCGAAACTTTCGCTGGCCCACGGTGATATCGGCAAGGCCGAACGGCTTCTTATCGAAACGCTCCAGAACGCCCCGAACGATCATGAAGCTCTGGCCCTTATGGCCGAGCTTCGGCTACGCAGCGGGGGGGTGACAGATGCCTTCCACCACTACGTGCGGGCCGTAAACGCCGCTCCTGAAGTTCATCTCTACAAGGAGCGTTTTCTCGATCTCGCCGGTCGCGGTGTCGACGTCGTGCACAGCGATGCGCTCGAGGCTGCGGTCGTTGCGTGTCTCAAGACCCCGGATCTCGCGGGCGCGGTGGAGAGTTGGGCCAGTCTTCTGATGGCGAACCCGCAATTTCGCTCCATCGTCGGCTCAGCCAATCGGGATCCGTTATCGCTCGATGGCGAACTGCTCCTCCGCCCCTTGTTTCTCGAAGGACTGAAGTCCAACGTCGTCTGCGATCCCTCGTTCGAAGCATTCGTAACGCAGATTCGATTCCAGCTGCTCAATCGCTTCTCAAATGAGGGGCGGTTCCCGCGAGCGGAGTATTTTCGCCTCGCGAGCGCGCTATCCCACTACGCCTTCTTCACCGATTTCATTCTGGAAGAAACCGAGTACGAGCGGATTCCGATCGACGAACTCGCGCTCCAGATCGAGAGGGGAAAGCCGTACAACGCGGATGCGATTGCCCTGTTCGCTTGCTACCGGCCTCTTTATTCACTCTCCAGCGCTCAGGATATTTTTGAGACATTCAGGAACGCCGAAAACTTGTCCGAAGTCGTTCGGGCTCAAATCGGTGACGGCCTCTCTCTCTACCAAGCGGCCGCGGCGATTCCGACCTTGGCACCGGTGGTCAACGAGACATCGCGGAACGTGCGCGAGCAATACGAAGCCTTCCCCTACCCCCGCTGGAGGATGCTTTCGAAACGCCATGTCGTCGAAAATTGGCGGGCTGAAGAATTCAGCCAGAAGCTCGAGGCGCCTCTGTCGGATCGCCCCGCGACGATTCTCATCGCGGGCTGCGGAACGGGAAGGGATGCAGCGATCCATGCGGTGCGGTTTCCCATGGCCTCGATCACTGCGGTGGACGTCAGTCGCGCGAGCCTCGCGTACGCGTCCCTGAAGGCGAACGAGCTCGGGCTCGAGAATCTCACCTTCGTGCACGGCGATATTCTCGATCTTGGCAGGATGTACCAGTCGTTCGACCATATCTGCTGCACGGGCGTCCTGCACCACATGGAAGACCCTGTCGCGGGGTGGCGCGTGCTGTGCGACCTCCTGAAGCCGGGTGGCCTGACGCGGATCGGTCTCTACAGCCGCGCGGGCCGGCAGGCTGTCGCGGCCGCACAGGATGCCGCCTGCAGAGCCAACTACCCGCCGACGCGCGATGGGCTTCTGCGGTTCCGGCGGGACTGCCCGCGCATCTGCGACGCCGAGACGATGCTCCGTCTGTCCCGCCTGCAAGACTATTATCACCTGAACATGTATCGCGATCTGGTCTTTCCTGCCCGCGAACACAGGTTCGATCTAAACCAGATCGGGGATATGCTGCGCGCGCTCGGCCTGCGCTTCGAGGGGTTTTACGTCTCCGCCGAGGTGCTGACGAAGTACCGCTCACTGTTCCGGGATGATCGCCATGCGACAAACCTCGAGACCTGGCGACAATTCGAATCGCTGTACCCCGACACGTTTGCGAGCATGTACATTTTCTGGTGCCGTAAGCCTCAAACGTGATCGGACCACACTTCTCGCATTTCTTGAGCTCGCGGTTCTGCTCGTATCCAGTCCTGCGGCAGGACAGATGGGTCTTGGGGCCCCGGACCTGAGCACCAACGAAGGACCG
>Ga0184629_10000922_pt1 | contig 12531 bp, 11 predicted proteins | sample PLM4_32_b1_FD_133158 | JGI IMG/M metagenome (GOLD analysis project Ga0184629, IMG submission 133158) | Groundwater sediment microbial communities from an aquifer in East River, Colorado, USA - PLM4_32_b1 | ecosystem: Environmental > Terrestrial > Soil > Riparian zone | place: USA: East River... | reverse complement strand
TGCTGCGGCGGGATCGTCGGCATGGGCGAGAGCGAAGATGACCGCGCCGGGTTGATCGCGACGCTGGCCTCGCTCGATCCGCATCCCGAGTCGGTGCCGATCAATGCGCTGGTCAAGGTGGCGGGGACGCCGCTCGACGAGACGCGGGCGCTGGAACCGCTCGACTTCGTGCGCACGATCGCGGTTGCCCGCATCGCCATGCCGAAATCGGTGGTGCGGCTCTCGGCGGGGCGCGAGGAGATGAGCGACGAGACCCAGGCGCTGTGCTTCCTGGCCGGCGCCAATTCGATCTTCTACGGCCCGAAGCTCTTGACCACGCCCAATCCCGCGGCGGACCACGATAGAGCACTGATGACCCGGCTCGGGCTGAAGCCAATGGCCGTGTAGGCCTCACTTTGAGTTGAGCCCGCTTTCTGGGCCCCGCCACAAGCCGTTTCGGACAGGCTCCACAGGGCCGCGGCTTATGGTTATAAAGGCCGTCAATGCGGCCGCGGACGGCGCCCTCAAGAAGCGTCGCTTCGGCTGCTCCCGGAACGGAAACGAAAGGCTGCGCCGCGGCGGACGCGGGGGCTCAATGGTGCAAAGGAGATTGCGATGAGGAATTGGCTTCAGGCGTTCAGTGCCATGGCGGTCTGCGCCGCGGTGGGTGTGGGTGCGGCGCTGGCGGCGGATATTCCCGCGGCCTCCCTCAAGTTCGGCAACGGCGTGGAAAAGACCAAACAGGGCTTTGAGACACCGGGCGCGATGTACGTCGTCGCCAATCCGACGAACGTGTTCTCCAACCACTTCTATTACGGGTCCAAGGTCACCGGCGAACTGAAGCGCGGCGACCGGGTCGAGGCGCTGGCGAAGGTCAAGGGCTACGAGTGGGTCCTCGTGGGCAAGGCCGGCACCGGTATCGGTTATGTGCCGATCTCGATGCTGTCGCCAGCCGACCAGTATCACCCCTGACATCCGCACGGCCGTGAGGCGTTTCGCGGCCCTTTGCGTTTGCCTGGCGCTGCAATGGATCGGCGGCGCGGCCGATGCTGCGGAGTTCTACGCGGGCAAGACGATCACGATGGCGACGCCGACGGGGCCCGGCGGCGGCTACGACACGTATCTGCGCCTGCTCGCCGCCCATATGGGCCGGCACATTCCGGGCAATCCGAGATTCATCGTCGTCAACCAGCCGGGCGCGGGCGGCATCCGCGCGCTCAACTATGCCGGCCGCGTCGCACCCAAGGACGGCACGTTCCTGACCATGGCGAGCCAGGGCAGCTATCTGCTGCAAGCGACGGGGGGCGAAGGCTTCCAGGTGTCGCTCGCCGATTTCAACTGGCTGGGCAATTTCGTGCAGTCCAACGATGTGATCGTTACGTGGCACGCGTCCGGCGTGAAGACGCTCGCCGATGCACGGACGCGGGCCTCCAGGCTCGGCGCGACGGGGCCGGCCGCAGTCTCGAGCCAGGTACCGCTGCTGTTCAATGCGCTTGCGGGGACGAAGTTCGAGGTGATCCGCGGCTATCAGGATTCGGGCCAGATGAACATCGCCATGGAGCGCGGCGAGATCGACGGGCGCGGCGCGAATATGTGGGCGACGTACAAGCTGCAGAGCCCGGACGAAATCCGAGATGGACGCTTCAATGCGCTGGTGCAGCTCGGCATGAGGAAAGAGCCCGATCTGCCGAACGTGCCGCTGCTCGCCGATCTGGTGAAGGGCGATCCGAGGAAGGAAGCGATCGCGCACTTCGTTGCGCTCGCGCAGGATAATGCCCGCGCGGTCGCGGCGCCGCCGGGCGTGCCCGCCGATCGCGTCGCGATGTTGCGACGCGCGTTTGCGGAGACGATGAAGGACCGAGAATTCCTCGCTGCGGCGGAGCGGACGCGACTCGAGATTTCTCCGATGACGGGCGAAGACGTCGCCGAAATTGTGCGTCAGGTCCTGAGCACGCCGAAGGACGTGGTCGACGCGACCAAGTCGATCATCTCGCAGATCGGGCGCTAGCGCGGCGAGATTCAGCCGGCGCTATTTCGTGTACTTGGTCACTCCACGAAGGTTGGCTTCGGCGGTGTAGAGATTGCCGGCGGCGTCGATGGCGATGCCCTCGCCCATCGCGCCTTCGGGCGCGTCGGTTTTGTGCGCCGGAATGAAGCCGGTCACCTTGCCGTCCTTGGCGCTGCCGATGCGGATCCCTCTCTGCCAACCCGGGTGCCGCCCCTTGTCGGATTCGGAATCCGCGACATAGATCGTGTCGTTCGCATCGATCGCGAGCCCGCTGCCGCGGCCGAATTCCGGATACTCGGCGATGAACTGCCCCTGCTTTGTCAGGACCTGGACGCGGTGATTGTGGCGGTCCATGACGAGCAAGCGCCCCTGCGAGTCGAACTCGAGCGCGTGCGGCGTGCGGAATTCGCCGGGTCCGGATCCGGTCTTGCCGATTATGCGCAGGAACTTGCCCGTGCGGTCGAACACCGAGATGCGGCCGACGAGGTTCGGATCCTCGACGTCGGTGTGGCTCTCGGCGACGTAGATGTCGCCGTTGCCGGGATCGGTGAGGACGTCGGTCGGCTCGGTCAGCATCATCGGCGGGTTGCCTTTCATCCCCGGCATGCCGAGCGTCATCAGCACGCGGCCATCCGGACTGAACTTGATGACGACGCTGCCCTTCTTGCCTTCGCTCGGCTGCTTGCTCACCTCGGCGGCGGTCGGCGCGCGCGAGTCGGCGATGTAGACGTTGCCCTCTTTGTCGACATGGATGCCGTGCGGCCAGACGAACATGCCGCCGCCGAAGGCGCGGACCTCTCTTCCGGTGGCGTCGAAGAGGTGCACAGGGTTCACGTTGGTGCCGAGACAGCCCGGAGTCGTGCCCGGCCCGCAGCGGTCGACGGCCCAGACGGACTTGCCGTCCTTATCCACGGCGACGCCGTTCGAACCGCCCCAGGGGCGCGTCTCTTTGCCGAACTTCGCCCAGTCGCGGATCACCTTGTAGGGATTAGCGCCGGAATTGACCGGCGGGATCGGGCGGTTCTGCGGCGTGCCCGAGGGCTCCGCCGCCTGCCCACCGATGACGGCCATCGACACGATCACCACTGCAGCAAACGAACCTTTCGCGAAAGCCGACATCCGCATGGCGCTCCTCCGTATTTTGAGGGAGCGACCGTAGCACAGCGGGGTCGGGGGTTCCCAGGATAAGGCGGTCACGTCCCGGCGAGATTGGGCTAGATGACTTCGCGCTTGAGCTCGGGGAACACCTTCGAGACCTTGCTCAGGAGGTAGTCGCCATAGGTGCCGCTGAACGCATGGACGCTGGCCTTGTCCCAGCGTGTGTCGCGATCATCGGCGGTGAGCGCGAATCCGGGAAGCGGGACGATTTCCGCCTCGAAATCGGGATCGAAGAAGAACGGGAACGACAGCCGGCCGCGGCCGCTCACGTTCTTCGCGCGATGCGGCGTCGAGCGGTATTGGCCCTTCGTCAAACGATCCAGCATGTCGCCGATATTGCAGACGAGTGTGCCTTCGATCGGCGGCGCATCGATCCAGCTGCGCGATGTCTTGACCTTGAGGCCGCCGAGCTCGTCTTGGGCGAGCAGGGTCAGCAGGCCGTAATCGGTGTGCTCGCCCACGCCCCATGCATCGGATGCGGCGGGCATCGGCGGATAGTGGAAGACGCGGAACAAGATGGTCGGGTTTGCCGTGTAGGTGCGGTGGAAGTAGGCGGCGTCGAGGTTCAAGCTGAGCGCGATGCCTTCCATCAGCGCATGCGCCGTTGCGGTGGCCGCCTTGAGATAATCGAGAACGGCGCCGCGCAGATCGGGCACTTGCACGGGAAACAGATTCGCGCCGTGCAACGGCACGCGTGCGCGCATGCGGGGGTGATCGGGTGAGAGCTCGGTGCCGAAATAGATGCCCTCCTTCATGTCGGGCTTTCCTGAGGTGAGCTCGCCGCCGACCGGGAAATAGCCGCGCCACGCGCGGCCGCCGCGCGCCATTTGGATGTCGAGTTTCTCAGCTTCGGGAAGCGCGAAAAATTTGCGGCTTGCCGCATCGAGGCGCGCGAAGAGCTCGGCGGAAATGCCGTGGCCCTTCACGTAGAAGAACCCCGAGTCGCGGCAGGCGGATTCGATTGCGCGCGCAACCTCGAGCTTTGCGGGCGACGCGCCGCGCGCGCGCAGCGGCGACATATCGATGACGGGCAGCGATGACGCCTGGCTCATGCCGTACCTCCGCCCCCCGCTCCGTCGGGATATTTGCACGGCGCAGGCGTTTGGCAACCCGGAACCGGAATTCACCTACCTCGTCGTCAACAACAGCATTTGTTGGACAAGACGGCGCCCGTCGCCACCGAAGCTATCAACCATCGCCGCCAGAAACGCTTCTGGCTCAAGCTTGTCCAGATTCAATGGATGGCCGGCTCGATCCGCCACGAGTACCAAAAACATCGTTTGCGCCCTTCCATTTCCTTCACGAAAGGCATGAATCGCGTTGAGGGTGGAGAGAAACGATGCCGCCTCGGCGGCAAACGCTTCGCGCGAAAGACCTTTCAAGCATTGCTTGCGCCTCAAAGCGCGAAACAGCGTTCTCATCTCGCGCTGGATGTGCTCAGGGTAGCAGAACGTACTTGCGCCTTTGCTGAGGCGTACGGTGCGATAGCGGCCAGCCCACGTGTAAACATCCTGAAACAGATGATGGTGGACTGCCCGAAAATGGCTGACGCTGACGTGGCCAGCGGGGAGCGGTTCGTCTGCCCGCTGCGCAGTCATGGCTGCTTCATACTCGTCGAGCGCAGCCTGATCGCGAATACCTGGAATATTCTTGAGGACTTTGGTCCCGGCGTAGCAGTAAGGGTCTGCTATCGCATCATACATGCGAAGCGATCAATGCTTCCGGCCGTACTTGCTCGCCAATACGCGTCGCCGCTCCGAGGGCGACAGCCCCTTCTTGTCGAACTCGCGGAAATCTTGCTCGACTCGACGACTCGTCTTGATACCTTCGACCGCGCTGATCTTGGCAAAGCGCTCCCGGCCCACGGTGTAGGTGTCTCCTGAACGCCTTGTCGATTTCGTCGTTTTGGCCATGAATCGACGATACCATATCCGCGCTACTCATACCGCTGGAAAGATGACTGCATCCTGTGGCTAGTCCGGCGGCGGCGTGCCGTGGCCTTCGGGGAATTGCGCTTCCCAGTTCCGTCCGTCGATCTTCTTGACCGCCACGTCCGGGATCGGCTCATCGAGACAGCGCACATTCACGCTGTAGCCGTCGGGATGAGAGCGCGGCACGTAGAAGGATTTGACGCCGCAGACCGAACAGAAGAGGTGCTTCGCCGTGCCCGTGTTGAACGTGTAGGCGGTGAGCACGTCGCCGCCCGAGAGCAGCTTGAAATTGACCTTCGAGACGATCAGGTGCAGGAACCCGGCCTTCGAGCAGATCGAGCAATTGCACTCGAGTACTTCGGGCTTCGCGGGCACGCGCACCTCGAACCGCACCTTGCCGCAATGACAACCGCCGGTGTGTCTGTTCATTCGTCCCTCGAAACGAGCATATGCTTGGCCAGCTCGTTTCTAGGTGAAGTGGGGCGAAGAGGACAAGGTCATGGCGGACAACGCGAGGCTGCTGATCAAGGGCGGCGATCTCTACGAGCACGACGGCAATGTGCACTGGCCGCGCGTGGCCGACATCCTGATCGAGAACGGAAAGATCGCGGCGATCGGCGCGGATCTTGAATCGCGCGGGCCGCACGAGGTGATCGATGCGTCCGGCAAGCTCGTGCTGCCCGGCCTGATCAACGCGCATTACCATTCGCACGACACGTTGTGCCGTGGACTGTTCGAGGAACTGCCACTCGAGATGTGGCTGCTCTACACGCTGCCGATGGGGCGGAACCGCAGCAAGGAGGAAGTGCGCGCGCGGACGTTGGTGGGCGCGCTCGAATCGCTGCGCGCAGGAATTACCACGGTTCAGGACATGCTGAATCTGACGCCGCTCAACGACGAGTACACCAAAATCGTGCTGTCGGCGTATCGCGAGTCCGGGATCAGGGTCGTGTTCGCACCGATGGTGGCGGACATTCCGGCGGTCGGCATGGTGCGCGGCGGATCAGCACTGCCGAACGATGTGCAGCAGTTGATGGGAACGACGACGCTGCCCATGCGCGAGCAGGTCGCGTATCTCGAGCATCAGTTTACGCGCGAGATTGGATCGGAGGTGCTGCACTGGGCGGTGGCGCCATTTGCGCCGCAGCGCTGCACGGCGGAACTGCTCGAAACATGTGCGGGGCTCGCGGAGCGGTTCGGGCTCCCGGTCTATACGCATGTCTACGAGACCAAGGGCCAAGTCTTGATCGCACGCGAGCTGTTCAAGGAGCACGAGGGTTCGCTGATCGTCTATCTGAAAAACACCGGGCTGCTCGGACCCAAGCTCAACATCGTGCATGGCGTGTGGACGTCCAGGCGCGACATGGACCGCCTGGCCGAAGCCGATTGCGGGCTCGTGCTCAATCATCTGAGCAACATGAAGCTCAAAAGCGGCATCGCGCCGGTGCGCGATCTGATCGAGGCGGGCGTGCGTCTCGGGCTCGGCTGCGACAATTGCAGCGGTAGCGACGTGCAGAACGTGTTCCAGGCAATGAAGATGTTCTGTCTGCTCGCGGCGGTGAGCGAGCCGGAGCCCGGCACGCCGCTGGCGCATGAGGCGCTCAAGCTTGCGACGGTGGGCAACGCGCGAACGGCGGGGCTGCAGGATCGGGTTGGCGCGATCAAGCCCGGTTATGCCGCCGATCTGGTGCTGATCGATCTCAAGGACACGGCATACCTGCCCTACAACAGCGCGGCCCGGCAGCTCGTCTACAGCGAAACGGGGCGCGGCGTCGAAACCGTGATCATCAACGGACGCGTCGTGATCACGGACCGCAAGGCGATCACCATCGACGAGGACGGGTTGCGCCGCGAGGTCGCCTCCCTGATGCGCCATTTCAGGGCCGATTATCACGCGGTGGTCGAGGGCGGGAAGCGGGCGCTCCCGAGCTTGCTGGAGGCGCACCGCAAAGTGTGGCAGGAGGATATCGGAACAAGCCGTTTCATCGCCCGCGCCCGATAGTCCTGCCATGTCTCATGCCGCCACGCGTCCGACGCGATTGGATCGTCCGGTGGACGCGCTCCGCGACCACATCCTGGGCAACGCCAACGCCGACATCACGCTCGTGGAATTCGGCAGCTATGACTGTCCCTATTGCCACGCCGCGCATGAGGTGATCGGCGAGCTTAGGGACAAGTTCGGCGACCGCCTGCGCTATGTCTTCCGGCATCGCCCGATCACCGGCAGCGAGAAGGCGAAGAAGGCGGCCGAGCTCGCCGAATATGCCGGAGAAACGACCGGGCGGTTCTGGGAGGTCCACGACGCGCTGATGAAGCGTGGACCGGTGTTCAAGGACGGTGATTTCGAGGAGATCGCGCACGAGTTCGAATTGCCGCCGGCGGATGCGCGCGCCGACGCGCGCGTCAACGCGGCGAACAAGGTGAAGGAGGATCGTGACAGCGCAAAGCGGAGCGGTGCGCAGTTCACGCCGACCTTCTACATCAACAACCGCCGCTACGAGGGGCCGTGGGACAGAAGCGCGCTCTCCGAGGCGATGCTGGGTTCGCTCGGCCATCGGCTGCACTCGGCGACGGTAGATTTCCTGCGCTGGGCGCCGGCCGCGGGCTTCATGCTGTTCCTGATGTCGCTGATCGCGATTCTGCTCGAGAATTCGCCGGCGGGGGAGGGCTTTGCCGCGATCTGGGAGACCCCGTTCGCGATGGCGTTCGGACAGCGCGGCATGACCATGCCGCTGCGCGATTGGATCAATCACGGCCTGCTCACGTTCTTTTTCCTGGTGGTGGGGCTCGAGATCAAGCGCGAGTTCACGGTCGGGCGATTGAGCACGCGGCGTGCGGCGGCGCTCCCCGTCGCGGCGGCGCTCGGCGGCATGATCGCGCCCGCGCTGATCTATTTGGCGCTGATCCCGGCGGGGCCGCTGGTGCCCGGCTGGGGCGTGCCGATCGGCACGGATACGGCGTTTGCCGTCGCAATCCTGATCATGCTGGGCGATCGCATTCCGATCGAGCTGCGCGTCTTTCTCACAGCGGCCGTCGTGGTCGACGATCTCGTGAGCATCGCCGTGATTGCGCTCTTCTACATGGGCGAGCTGCATTTCGGGTTTCTCGCGGCGTCGGTGTTCGTGACGGCGGCCATCGCGGTGCTGAACCGCATCGGCGTCTATCGCCCGCTGCCCTATGCGGTCCTCGGCCTCGTGCTGTGGTTCTTCCTGCACGACGCGGGCATTCACGCGACGCTTGCGGGCGTGGTGCTGGCGATGCTTACGCCGACGCGGCCGCCGGCCGATCTCCTCGCCCTGATCGCGCAGGCCGAGACCATCGTGCACGCCGAGATGAAGACGACGGAGGAGGCCGTGATGCGCCACGGGCCGTCGCAACCCGCGCTGGAGGCGCTGGACGCGATCCACGACCGCATCGAATCTCCCGCCGACAAGCTGTTGCGCACGATCGAGCCGTGGTCGAGCTTCTTCGTGCTGCCGATTTTTGCGCTGGCCAACGCGGGCGTGGTGCTGTCGCTCGATGCATTCGAGTCCCACACGCAGCTGATGCTCGCGATCATCCTGGGCCTCGTGGTGGGGAAGCCGCTCGGCATCATGACGGCTTCGGTGTTGGCGGTGATGAGTGGACTCGCCGTCAAGCCCGCGGCCTATAGCTGGCGGCAGCTGTTCGGCGCGAGCGTGATCGGAGGCATCGGCTTCACCATGTCGCTGTTCATCGCGAGCGAGGCCTTCGCGGACGCGGCCGATTTCGCGGCGGCGAAGATCGCGATCTTTTTAGCTTCGATCCTTGCGGGGACTTTGGGCGTGGCGATCCTGTGGCGGCGGCAGGAAACGAGCGAAGCCGAGGCGCCGGACGAACATCACACGCTGGCAGAGCCGACTTAGCCGTTCGAGAGTGCTATAATCGCGGGATGATCGACCGGCGATTGTTCACGGGATTGCTCGCGGCTGCGATGGTTCCGGCTTCTACTCCAGCGTTCGCGCAAACGCCGATCAAGCGTGCGCGCACGAAGACGCTCGAGATCGCCTACGAGGAGAGCGGGCCGGACAGCGGATTCCCGGTGCTGCTGATGCACGGCTTCCCGTACGATCCGCGCTGCTATGACGAGGTGGTGCCGGCGCTGGTCGAGCGAGGGGCGAGAGCGATCGTGCCGTATCTGCGCGGCTACGGTCCGACGCGATTCCTGTCGGCGCAAACGATGCGCTCAGGACAGCAGGCGGCGATCGGACAGGATCTGCTGGATCTGATGGACGAGCTCGCTCTGCCGCGCGCGGTGCTTGTCGGGTTCGACTGGGGCGGGCGCGCGGCATGCGTCGTTTCCGCGTTATGGCCCGAGCGCGTGAAGGGTCTCGTGATCGCAAACGGCTATTCGATCCAGGACATCGCGGCGTCGAAGACGCCCGCGCCGCCCGCGCAGGAGAATCGGCTCTGGTATCAGTATTATTTCCACACCGAGCGCGGGCGCGCAGGCCTGACGGCGAACCGGGCCGAGCTGTGCAAGCTGTTGTGGCGGCTGTGGTCGCCGAACTGGAAGTTCGACGACGCGACCTACGAGCGGACAGCGAAATCGTTCGACAATCCCGATTTCGTCGACATCGTGATCCATTCCTACCGCCACCGGTTCGGTTACGCGCCGGGCGATCCCGCGTTCGAGCCGATCGAGCGGCGGCTGGCGGCGCAGCCGCCGATTTCCGTGCCGACCATCGTGATCCAGGGCGAGGGGGATGGGGTCAATCTTGCGGGCGCGGCGGGCGCGGCGACGCCAGCGCAGCAGCGGTTCTTCACCGGCCGCTATGAGCGGCGATTGGTTCCGGTGATCGGGCACGACGTGCCGCAGGAAGCGCCGGCGGACGTGGCGCGCGCGGTTCTCGCGCTACTATCTAGGGGTCTATAGCCGCCACTCCCGCGATGGTAATGTGTCGCCTCGTTGCGTGGGCCGCGAAGGAGGGAGCCGTGTCGAGATTCGCTTTGCTTCTAGGCGCCACGACGTTAGTGGCCGCCGCGGCGTTCGTCGCCGGCGCAACCGCGCAGACCGCCAAGGGGGTGCCGGATTTCTCGTCGAACGGAACCGCGTGGAAGGGCCCGAACGGCGTGAACTTCATCCCGGTGACGGGCTCGCCGCCGCCGATCACCAACGATCCCGAGCATCCGCATATCAGCAACGGCGAGGCCAACCGCCGTCGCCTGCAGCCGACCTATCGCATCTCGGACCTGACGCATCCGAACCTGAAGCCGTGGGCGAAGGAGGTGATGAAGAAGGACAATGACGAGGTGCTCAAGGGCAAGATCGCCTACACGCCGGGGTCATTCTGCAGACCTGCGGGCGTGACCGCGTTCGCGCTCGACGGCGGGCCCTATTTCTTCGTCCAGACGCCGACCAAGGTGCTGATCATCCAGCAAGGCGAACAGATCGCGCGGCAGGTTTATTTGAACGTGCCGCACTCGGCGAGCGTAAAGCCTTCATGGTTCGGAGAGTCGATCGGGCACTACGAGGGCGATACCTTGGTGGTCGATACGATCGGGCTGAACACCAAGACCTTCATCGACCATTTCCGCACGCCGCACACAGAAAAGCTGCACGTGGTCGAGCGCTGGCGCATGATCGAGGGCGGCAAGAAGCTCGAGGTCGAATTCACGATCGAGGACCAGGACACGTTCAATCTGCCCTGGAAGGCGATGGTGCGTTATGACCGCGCGCAGGACACGCTTCCGGAGAACATTTGCATCGAAGGAAACCTTGTGCTGTTCGACTGGGACTTGCCAGAGGCGAAGACGCCGAACTTTTGACGCTGATTGATTGACGCGAAGGAGATTGGACATGTCGAAAGAATCTTCGCTTTCGCGGCGCGGTGTGTTGGCGACGGCCGCAGGCGGATTGGTCCTGGCGCAAACGGTTTCGGCGGCGCGCGCGGCGGTTGTGCGGACCGACATCGCGAGCCTGAAGCCATTACCGTTGCCGCAAGGCGTCCGCTCGCGCGTGATCGCGGGCGTCAACGGACTGAATGTGCATATCCTGGAAGCGGGATACGAGACGCCGGGACGTCCGGCGATCCTGCTGCTGCACGGATTTCCCGAGCTCGCCTATAGCTGGCGCAACGTGATGCCGCCGCTGGCGGCGGCCGGGTATCACGTGTTCGCGCCCGACCAGCGCGGCTACGGACGCACGACGGGCTGGGACGATTCGTACGATGGCGATCCCGATCAATTCCGCATCCTCAACATGGTGCGAGATGCAACCGGGCTCGTCTATGCGCTCGGCTATCGCCAAGTGGCGATGATCGTGGGGCACGACGCGGGCGCGCCGGTGGCGTCATGGTCGGCGCTGATCCGGCCCGACATCTTCCGTTCGATCACGATCATGAGCTCGCCGTTCGAAGGGCCGCCCGCGATTGGATTCAACACCGCGAACGGCGCTGCGGCGCCGCGTCCCGCGATCACCGACGACGAGCTCGACGCCGAGCTCGCGAAACTCAATCCGCCGCGGAAATATTATCAGAACCATCAGCGCACGCCGGGCGCCAACAACGACATGCTGCACGCGCCGCAAGGGCTGCACGCGTTCTTCCGTGCCTACTACCACTACAAGAGCGCGGATTGGAAAGGGAACAATCCGCATCCGCTCAAGGCGCGCACGGCGGAAGAGATGGCGCATATCCCGACCTATTACGTGATGGAGAAGAGCAAGGGCATGGCGGAGACGGTGGCGCCCTTCATGCCGTCGCCGGCCGAGATCGCCGCATGCAAATGGCTGACCGAAGCCGACGTCGACGTCTACGCGAGCGAATATGCGCGCACCCAATTCACCGGCGCGCTGCAGGGCTATCGCGTCCGGCGCGGCTCCGATCCGAAGAGCCAAGCCGAGATGCGCACGTTCTCGGGGCGCGCGATCGACGTGCCGTCGCAGTTCGTCGGCGGGAAGAGCGACTGGGGCACGTATCAGACGCCGGGCGCGGTGGACCGGATGCGGACGACTGCGTGCACCAAGATGGTGAACTTCCAGCTGCTCGAAGGTGCGGGCCATTGGGTGCAGCAGGAGCAACCGGAACAGGTGACGCGCGCGCTGCTGACGTTCCTGCGCGAACACGCGCCGCAAAGCGGCAGGACGTAATCGCGGAGCCTCAGCGCCCCTTATTCGTCTGTATACGAATTGTCTGGGGCGGATTGGTCGACTGCGACGTCGGGGTTTGGCGCCGCTTCGAATGCTCGCTGCTCAAGAGAAGCAGCCCGCATTGTCATCGTTCGTTCACAAAGTGCAAATCTTTGGGGCACGGCACATTGAGCAAGTCTGTGGGAAACCGCACATTCGCAAGAGGATTTCTTCTCTCGGCGAGACTCCACACTTCCAACAGTTAGGTGTAGTCTCTTGCTTGTCTCCGCTTTGCTTTCGAGGGGAATTGCGAGAGCGGTCCCAGTATTGGGATGGGCGCTTTACGCTCTGTCCCCAGAGCGATTCGC